>WBZM01004070.1_pt1 | contig 10910 bp, 9 predicted proteins | sample 5204271 | NCBI WGS metagenome assembly WBZM01 (sample SAMN12344346, study PRJNA552823) | activated sludge metagenome | biome: Activated sludge suspended growth; feature: Nitrification reactor; material: Wastewater; isolation source: activated sludge from nitrification reactor of wastewater treatment...
CCTTTGGCGACGGCCTCGGCGAGGCCCGATGCCCCGGTAGCCTTCTCCCGCTCCACCGCCACCATGCGCTGGACCGTCTCGCGATAGCGTGCCGCCAGCGCCTCGCCCTGATAGGCCACGAGCATTACCGCCCGCCGCTCGACGAGCGAATCCAGCGCCTGCGAGTCCACCTGCTGAGTGACGGTCTTGCCGGCCGTCTGCCTCTCGAAGGCAGCCCGGTCGTGGCCCGCGAGACGCCCGAGGCGGAATGCCGTCAGGTTCTTCTCGACCTCGGCTCCGTTGAGGCGAATGGCAAGCTCGATCGCTTCCGCCGAGATGGGCACATGTCCGAGCTGATAGGCAAGGCCGAGCAGCAGCATGTTGGCGTAGAGACTGTCGCCGAGCGCGTGCAGCGCCACCGGTTGCGCGTCGATGACGGCCACCGGAGCCCCGCCGGCCTTATCGCGGATCGCCTCTGCCAGCGCCGCGCCGGGCACGACGAGATCCGGCTGGCGGGTGAACGCGCCCGTCGTCTGCTCGTGGCGCGACGTCACGATCGCCGTATGGCCGCCGCGCACCGTCTCGAGGACCTTCGCCGAGGCCGCGACGACGAGATCGCCGCCGAGGATCAGGTCGGCATGCGCCGTGCCGATGCGGATGGCGTGGATGGCTTCGGGGCTGGCGGCGATGCGCATGTGGCAGGCCACGGCACCTCCCTTCTGAGCGAGGCCGGTGACGTCGATCGAGCCGAAGCCGAGACCCGCGAGGTGAGCGGCCTGCGCCAGCACCGCCGAGACGGTCACCACGCCCGTGCCGCCGATCCCCGTGACCAGGACGGCATAGGGCTTGCCGAGGCCGGGGCGCATCGGCTCGGGCAGAGGAGGTACCTCCCTCTCCCCGCCTGCGGGAAGAGGGTCGGGGTGAGGGGCAGCCCCGAACGCTGCCGCCGGTTGCCGCCCCTCACCCTGACCCTCTCCACGTGAAGAACGGTGAGAGGGAATTGCGCGCGGCACCGCCCCTGTCAGCGTCACGAAGCTCGGACAGAACCCTTCGAGGCAGGAGAAATCCTTGTTGCAGTTGGATTGGTCGATCTGCCGCTTGCGCCCGAGCTCGGTCTCGCGCGGCAGGATGGCGACGCAGTTGGACTTCTGCCCACAGTCGCCGCAGCCCTCGCAGACCGCGGCGTTGATGAACACGCGCTGCGGCGGATCGGGATAGGTGCCGCGCTTGCGCCGGCGCCTTTTCTCGGCGGCGCAGGTCTGGTCGTAGATCAGGGCCGTGACGCCGGTGATCTCCGCCAGCTCCCGCTGCACGGCGTCGAGGTCCCGCCGGTGATGGACCCTGACGCCGGAAGGCAGCGCTCCCCAGCCGTACTTGCCCGGCTGGTCGGTGACGACGTCGAGCCGGCGCACGCCCTCCGCGACGAGCTCAGCCGCCAGGCGCTCCACCGTCAGGCCGCCTTCGAGCGCCTGCCCGCCGGTCATCGCGACCGCATCGTTGAACAGCACCTTGAACGTCATGTTGGCGCCGGAGGCGATGGCCGCGCGGATCGCCAGCGAGCCCGAGTGGACGTAGGTGCCGTCGCCGATGTTCTGGAACACGTGGCCGCGTTTGGAGAAACGGTGCTCGCCGACCCAGTTGGCGCCCTCCGCCCCCATCTGCGTGAACCCGTCGGTCGCCCGGTCCATCCACTGCGCCATGTAGTGGCAGCCGATCCCGGCGTACGCGCGCGCCCCCTCTGGCACGCGTGTCGAGGTGTTGTGCGGGCAGCCGGCGCAGAAATAAGGAATGCGGGTGAACACCTCTCCGCTTGTGGCGCGCGCCTTCTGCAGCGCCTCGATTTCGCCGACCCGGTTCTGCAGGGCGCCGTCGCCGCCCCCATGGCGGAGGATAGCGCGCCCGATCGCCACCGCGATGTCTATGGGATCGAGCGCACCCTTGGCCGGGAACAGCCATTGGCCCGCCTCGTCCTTCTTGCCGAGCACGCGCGGGCGCCGGTCGAGGTCGTAGAGCTGCTCCTTGACCTGGGTCTCGATCAGCGAGCGCTTCTCCTCGATGACCAGGATGAGATCGAGGTCGCGCGCGAACTCGGCGATGCCGCTGGGCTCCACCGGCCAGCTCATCGCCACCTTGAGCAGCGCCAGCCCCAGCCCGCTGGCGCGCGCCTCGTCGATGCCGAGCTCATCGAGCGCCTGCCGCGTGTCGAGATAGCTCTTACCGGTCGTGATAATGCCGATCCGCCGCCTGTCGCCGCCGGAGAGCACCACCCTGTCGAGCCGGTTGGCGCGGGCATAGGCCAGGATCGCCGCTCGCTTGTGCTCGTGCAGGCGGGCCTCTTTCGCCAGCGCCGTGTCCCCGATGCGGATGTTGAGCCCGCCCGGGGGCATCGCATAGTCCGCGGGACCGGGCAGGCGGACCTGGACCCGGTCGATGCGCCCGTCCACCGTGGCCGTGGATTCGATGTTGTCCTTGACGCACTTGAGCCCGACCCAGACGCCGGCGAAACGCGACATCGCGAAGCCGTGCAGCCCGAGATCGAGCACCTCCTGCACGCCGGCCGGGTTGAGCACCGGCATCATGGCGTCCACGAACGCCAGCTCCGACTGGTGCGCGCTGGTCGAGCTCTCGCAGGTATGATCGTCGCCCATCAGCGCCAGCACGCCGCCGTGCCGCGACGTCCCGGCATGGTTGGCGTGGCGGAAGGCGTCACCCGAGCGGTCGACGCCCGGGCCCTTGCCGTACCAGATGCCGAACACGCCGTCGAAGCGGCCCTCGCCTCTGAGCTCCGCCTGCTGCGCGCCCCACAGCGCGGTCGCCGCCAGATCCTCGTTGACGCCGGGCTCGAAGTGGATGTCGTTAGCCGCGCAGATATCGCTGGCGCGCGTGAAGGCGGCCTCGAGCGTCGCGATCGGCGAGCCGCGGTAGCCCGTCACGTAGCCGGCGGTATTGAGACCGGCGGCCCTGTCCCGCGCCTTCTGCATCAGGGCGAGACGCACGACCGCCTGGGTGCCGGTCAGCAGCTGCCGCGGCTCGGCGAGATCGAACTTGTCGCGAAGGCTGGCCTGCCGCCGTTCGATGGCTCACCTCCCTGATCTGCGTGCAAGGATTTCACGTCTCGGGCGGCCACGCAAATGCCGCCCTCAGGCACGGTTGCTGCTTCGCTGCAAATCCGGCCGCTCACAAGCAATATAGGGAGGGGAGTGGAGCACGCGTAGGCGGCCCCGAAGTAAAAAGCCCGCCACCGCGGGTGCGGCAGCGGGCTTGGATCCGGTCATCGGCAGGTCGTTACTTGACGAGCGCGGCCAGCTTGCCGTGCTTCTCGGCCAGCAGATAGTAGAAGGTCACACGCTGCTTGTTGTGATCGGCCTTCATTTTCTCGCAGACGGCCTTGATAGAGGCATCCAGCGCCTTGTCGTCGTCGCCGAGGGCCAGCTTCTTCTTCAGCCAGCTGTCGCGGACGCGAGCCAGCTCGTCCTTGCTCGAGCATGACACGAGCGCCGCGTCGGCGCTGCTCTTCAGCGCGATGCCGAGATGTTTGACGATGCCGGCGATCGCCTTCTCGTCCGGGCTCGGCACGTAGCGTTTCACATCGGCGAGGTAGTCGGTCGTGGCCATGGGCGGTCTCCCGTGAATGGGTGCCCGCGCTCTTCCGTGACGGCACGCGGCCGCGAGTCGCAGGCGACATGCGAAGTCTACGCATCTCCAGGCGAAAAGCGAGAGGCGTTGTGGATTCTAGGCCACGGACTGAACAGAAAGATTTCTTCCCGTTGCGTGGAGATAGGCCATCAGGCTGGCGTCGATGGCGCGGGCTCGGGCGCTGGAGCCGGCGGCATGCGCCACCACCGCCTCGCTGACCCGGTCGATCTGGCGCGCGATCTCGGCCGGCAGCGGCGCCACGACGACCGGATGGGCTTGTTGCAGTGCGCTAAGAGCAAGTTGCGCATGAATTTTCTGCGCCGCTAGGCTCTCCCGCCAAGCCGCCGACGCGGCACCCGCCAGGATGGCTCGTTCGGTGCCCGAAAGCCCGTCCCATAGGCCGCGGGCGACGCCGAGCGTCACTGTCGTGCCCGCCGGCATCAGGCTCCCGGTGTAGTAATGCCTGGCGTGCTCCGGCAGGCCCGACGCAAGATCGGTGAGGAGGCCCGCCCCCTGGACGATGGCTGCCTCGTGCCCTGCGCGGACCGCCTCTGCCCCGAGCCCGCGTGCCACATCGAGGGCCAAGCCGTTGGCGGCAATCGCCGCGCCTTCGATATCGTCCAGGCCTTTGAGCGGCGTCTGCGACCAGAGCCCTGCCGGCGCGCCGAGGTGCCCGGCGAGCAGCGGCTTGACGCCGTGGTGACCGCCGAGATCGTCCCACAGCAGCTGTCCGCCCCCGGCCACGAGCCAGGCTTCGAGATCATGCGCCACGAGGCCGATGGAGCCGGGCAGGCCGCCGAAGTACCCGAAGGCCGGGTCGAGCGCGGTATGGGCGTTGTCGCTGGCGATGAGCAGATCGGCCTCGCCGCGGCTCAAGGCGTTGATGGCAGTGGTCCCGGCCGGCAGATCGAGGACGCGGAATCTCCACTTGCCGTCGCTGGCTTCGACGAGGCTTGCCAGGAGCCGCCGGGTATCGTCGGCGGGGCCGGCCACCGCATCAGGCCAAGCCGATGCAACCCGTAGCTCGCGCGTCCCGGAGGCGAGGGCTGGTGCGCCGTCGCTGGCCTGGGTGCTCGCGGCATGAGCGGCACCGGCGACGCTCGCGCCGGCAGCGGCCCCTGCCGCGGCGCCCGTCGTCTTGAGGAAGGAGCGGCGATCCATGGGCTACCTCGCTAGTGTGATGATCGAGAAGTCCGTTACACACTTTTCGGCTGGGTCGGGAGACGGACTTCTCGATCTAAATCACACTATAAACATATAGTTGGCTAGTGTCGTTCAGATCGCGAAATTCGTTCTGAGCGTGCCGGAGAATGTGACGAATTTCGCGATCACGACACTAGCGCGCACCCATCGCCATGAAAGCTCAAGCGTGGTGCGCTGGCAACAAGCGGCTTCATCCCGCGCTGCGCCGGACGATGAAGGCGAGCGCACCCGCCACCGCGCCGATCAGGCCGGAGTAGACCAGCTCCACTGTCATCCCCGCGGCCCAGTTGCCGCCCCACCCGTGCTTGATCAGGTGATAGCCGGCGCCGACGACGAGCCCGAATACGGCGCCATTGAGCGCGACGCGCTTCCAATCCTGCATGGTGGCTCCCCTCAGCTTGCGATGGCGACGTTGTCGATCAGCCGCGTCCTGCCGAGCCACGCGGCGGCCAGAACCCGCCCGGGACGGCCCTTGGCAAAAGCACCGAGCGTGGTGGCATCGCGCACCTCGACATAATCCACCTTGGCGAAACCCGCGTCGAGCAGGGCGCGGACCGCCGCATCAGCCGAGGTGGCGGGGGCGCTCCCCTTGCTCACTGCGGCGCTGACCGCCGCGATCGAACGATGCAGCTCCGGCGCGATCTGGCGTTCGGCGGCGCTCAGGTAGGCGTTGCGCGAGGACAGCGCGAGACCGTCCGCCTCGCGCACCGTGGGCACGCCGGCGATCTCGAGGTTCATGTCGAGGTCGCGCACCATCTGCCGGATCACCGCGAGCTGCTGGTAGTCCTTTTCGCCGAAGAGGGCGATGTCCGGCGTCACTTGGTTGAACAGCTTGGCCACCACCGTCGTCACGCCGCCGAAGAAGTGCGGGCGGAAATCGGTCTCCAGCCCGAGCGCCGCGCCCTGCGGCTCGATGCGCGTGGCGAAGCCCTGCGGATACATCTCGGCGGGTGTGGGCGCCCAGACGAGATCGGCGCCGGCCTCGGCCAGCTTGGCCACGTCGCCGGCCTCGTCCCTGGGATAGCGGTCGAGGTCCTCGTGCGGCGCGAACTGCCGCGGGTTGACGAAGATCGAGACGACCACGCGCTTGGCCATGCGCTTCGCTCGACGGACGATGTCGAGATGGCCCGCGTGCAGTGCGCCCATGGTCGGTACAAACGCGATGCGGTCGCCGCCGCTTCGCCAACTCGCGATGATCTGCCTCAAATCCGCGACGCTTCGGACGATCCCGGGCTCGCCCCCCGGCTTGCTCTCAGTCAATGTGCCACCCTCCGCGGAGCGGGACGAAACGACCCACGACGGCCGCCGTGCGCGTGCTGTGCTAACATGTGCAAATGCGTCTTGCAGCCTGTATGAGTGCAGGCGCGGAGGATGGCGGGAGACACGGAATGACACGTCGGCCGGTGCGCATACTCTGGGCTCTCATCGGTGCCTGTCTGCTGGGTGGAGCCATCATCAGCCTCGCGGTCTGGCTCCAGCCCGAGCTGGCCTCGCGATTCGGCCACTTGCGCGAGTTCTCGGCGCTGGTCGACATCGCGGCGGTGCTGTTCTGGTTTCTCGTCTTCGCCGTCTACTGGAGCCGCCACCCGGACGATTGAGGTCGGGCCGGGGCCAGCCAGACACGCCGGCTTCAGACCGGCGCCTCGGCCCTGGCCTTCTCCTCCCCCACGGGCACAGCCGTAGCCCGGCCGATGCCGTGGTACACGAATCCGGCCGCGGTCGCGTCGGCGGGCGCGAAGATGTTGCGCAGGTCGAACATGAGCCCGCCGCGCATCGTCCTGCGCAGGGTTTCCAGATCGATCGCGCGGAATTCATTCCACTCGGTCAGCACGAGCACGATGTCGGCGTCCTGGGCGGCGGCGAGCGCCGTCTCATGCCATGTCGCGCCGGGAAGCATGGCCTCGCCGTGGCGGCGGCCCTGCGGGTCGCAGACGCGGAGCTCGGCCCCGCGGTCGCGCAGGATGGGCAGGATGGTCAGGCTCGGCGCCTCGCGCATGTCGTCGGTGTTCGGCTTGAAGGTGACGCCGAGCACCGCGACGCGCTTCCCGCGCAGGCTTCCGCCGGCCGCCTCGACGACACGGGTCGCCATGTCGATCTTCCGCTCCTCGTTGAAGCGGTGCAGCTCCTCGACCAGCGTCACGCGCGAATGATGCTCGCGCGCCGTGCGGATCAGCGCCACCACGTCCTTGGGGAAGCACGAGCCGCCGTAGCCGGGTCCGGGATGGAGGAACTTGTCGCCGATGCGCCGGTCGCGCCCCATGGCGTCCGCCACCTCCTGCACGTCGGCCCCGACACGCTCGCACAGGTCAGCGATCTCGTTGATGAAGCTGATCTTCAAGGCGAGGAACGAGTTCGACGCGTACTTCGCCAGCTCCGCCGATTCGCGGCTGACGAACATCACCGGCGCCTTGCGCAGCGCCAGCGGCTTATAGAGCCGGCGCATGACGCCGCTGGCGCGCTCGTCGTTCGAGCCGACCAGTACGCGGTCGGGATGCATGAAGTCCTGCAGCGCCGAGCCCTCGCGCAGGAACTCGGGATTCGAGCAGACCGCGAAATCGCCATCCGGGCGCAGCTCCCGCAGCCGGCGCTCGATCCGCGCATTCGTGCCGACGGGCACCGTCGACTTGGTCACGACGACGGTGAAGCCTTCGAGATGCGGGGCGAGATCCTCCACCGCCGCGAAGATGTAGCTGAGGTCGGCGTAGCCGTCGCCCCGGCGCATCGGCGTGCCGACGGCGAGCAGCACCACGTCCGCGTCGCGCACCGCCGGTCCGAGCTCGCTGGTGAACGAGAGGCGGCCGGCGGCGACGTTTCTCGCCACCAGGTCCTCGAGCCCCGGCTCGTAGATCGGCATCTCGCCGCGCTTGAGCTCGGCGACCCTGGCTTCGTCCTTGTCGACGCAGGTCACGCGCCAGCCGAACTCGGAGAAGCAGGCCGCGGAGACCAGGCCGACGTAGCCGCCGCCGATCATGCAGATGTTCATCGGGAGATCCTTCGTCCGATATGGGCGTCCCACCCGCTGCTCTCTTGCACCGAAGCGGACCGGCGGCGCAAGGCGTTGCGGCAAGGTGGGCGGGGAGGGGCGACGTTTGACAAGCGCGCAAAAGAGGCCTGTGCTTTCTTGCGCTGCGGCTCGTGTCACGGAGCGTGCCGCGCGCCGCTCTCGCGTGCCCGTCAACACCTCCGCCGCCGGCCGGTGGCGGCCTCACCGGTCGGTGGCAATGCCTGGAAAACACTACCTGAAACCGCTGACGATAGGTGCCGGGGTGCTGCTGGGAATCATCGGTGTGCGCTTCCTGCTCGTCCCTGAGGCGGCTGCCCGAACCTTCGGTTTGGCCCGGAGCGGCATCGTCCACGAGCTCCACCACATGATCGGGCTCCGCGACCTCTGGTTGTCGGGCATCCTGATCGTGCTCGCGGCGCTCGGCGAGTGGCGCGCGGCATCGGTTTGGCTCTTCCTGGCGGCGCCGGTGTGCTTCGCAGATGCGATTATCGCAGGAGGCTCGTCCGGCAAGGCCTGGGCGGTGGCGTTCCACGCCGGCTCCGGTCTCGTCTGTCTGGCGCTGGGGGCAGCGGCGTGGCGGCGCGGCTCGCGCAAGATTTGACCTCGCCAGCCTTAACCTCGGCGCCGATGGCCGCTGGCGCCGGGTGGGCCGGCGGGGATAGATTGCCCCTCGGAACGATCCCGATTCGTCAGCCCGGGACACGCAGGAGACGGCCCATGGTCGACAGCATGTTCATCTTCGCCATCCTGGCGCTGGGCTTCGGCCTCAGTCTGGCGACCTATCGTCCGATCGCGCGCCGCCACGGCTGGCCCATGGGCACGATGCACGAGGAGATCCCGCCGGTCCCCGTCGTCATCGGACTGTTCGCCATCCTTGCCGCTTGCGCGCACGCCGCCGATCGCGGCCTTGCCAGCGGCGGATTGATCATCGTCGTCTCGGGTGTGCTCCTCGCCGCGTTCTGGACCGGCTTCCTGCGCGTCGGCTCGCAGCTGTCGCTGTTCCTGGCCCCGCTCGCCGCGCTGCTGCTCATCCTGCGCTGGATGGGCGTCCCCATCGGCTCATAGCAGTCCGAGCCCACAACCCGCTCTGAGTCTTTCCGTCCTCGCCCGCAAGCCGCGCGACGGCGGAAGAATGCTGCTTTTGGCCATGCGCGGGAGCCTTGCTTTACCGTCCCGATGGACTTAAAGCCAAGCGTGACCGCGCAGGGGTGACGCGGCCGTCTTGCCGTCGCTCGCCTTCGACGCCCGCCGTCGCCGCCCGGAGCCCCGTCGAGGCTTCGGCGCGCGATGATTTGGAGCCGATCACCTCTTGGAGTGACCATGGCCGTCCGCCGTCTTCATCCGGAGCAGCCGCCGAGCTTCGCCTTCACGCCGGAGAATCTGGCCTGGGCCGAGGCGACGATCGCCAAGTATCCGCCGGGCAAGCAGGCCTCGGCCGTCATTCCGCTCCTCTGGCGCGCCCAGGAGCAGGAGGGCTGGTGTACCGAGCCAGCCATCCGCGCCATAGCCGACATGCTCGGGATGGCCTACATCCGGGTCTATGAGATCGCGACGTTCTACACCATGTTCCAGCTGTCGCCGGTGGGCCGCAAGGCGCACGTCCAGGTCTGCGGCACCACCCCCTGTCAGCTCCGCGGCGCCGAGGGCCTGATCGAGGTCTGCAAGCGGCGCATCGCCGACCACCCTCACGAGCTGTCCAAGGACGGGGATTTCTCCTGGGAGGAGGTCGAGTGCCTCGGCGTCTGCGCCAACGCGCCGATGGTGCAGGTCCATAAGGACACTTACGAGGATCTGACGCCGGAGATCCTGGAGAAGGTGCTCGACGGGTTCGCCACCGGCAACCCGCCAGCTCCCGGCCCCCAGCAGGGCCGCAAGACGTCGGAGCCGGCCGGCGGCGCCACCACGCTCGGTGATTCGGCCCTCTACGACGGCTCGACGATCGGAGCTTGGCAGAAGCGCCTCGCTGAGACCAAGAGCTGATCCGGGCTCGTGATCGGGAAGACGGAACGAGAGACCTCGGAGCAAGAGACAGAGACCGATGCTCGCTGACAAGGACCGCATCTTCCGCAACATCTACGGCTTCCACGACGTCGGTCTGGAGGGCGCGCGGAAGCGCGGCGTCTGGGACGGCACCAAGCTGCTGATCGACCAGGGGCACGACTGGATCATCAACGAGGTCAAGGCGTCCGGGCTGCGCGGCCGCGGCGGTGCCGGCTTCCCCACGGGTCTCAAGTGGTCGTTCATGCCGAAGAGCGATCCGCGGCCGTCCTACCTCGTCATCAACGCCGACGAGAGCGAGCCCGGCTCGTGCAAGGACCGTGAGATCCTGCGCCACGACGCCCACCTGCTGGTCGAGGGCGCGCTGCTCGCCTCCTTCGCCATGCGCGCCCACACCTGCTACGTCTACGTCCGCGGCGAGTTCATCCGCGAGCGCGAAGCGCTGCAGCGGGCCATCGACGAGGCCTATGCCGCCAAGCTGATCGGCAAGGGCAATGTCCATGGCTGGGACTTCGACATGTTCGTCCACCATGGCGCCGGCGCCTACATCTGCGGCGAGGAATCGGCGCTGCTCGAAAGTCTCGAGGGCAAGAAGGGCCAGCCGCGCCTGAAGCCGCCGTTCCCCGCCGCCTGCGGCCTCTACGGCGCCCCCACCACCATCAACAACGTCGAGAGCATCGCCGTCGTCGGCGAGATCCTGCGCCGCGGCGGCACGTGGTTCTCGAGCCTCGGCAAGCCGAACAACACCGGCACCAAGCTGTTCCAGATCTCCGGCCACGTGGAAAAGCCCTGCGTCGTCGAGGAGGAGATGGGCATCCCTCTCCGCGACCTCATCGACAAGCACTGCGGCGGCGTCCGCGGCGGCTGGGGCAACCTCCTGGCCGTCATCCCCGGCGGCTCCTCGGTGCGCTGCATCACGGCCGCCCAGGCGACCGATGTGACCATGGATTTCGACGCGCTGTCCAAGCTCGGCTCCGGCCTCGGCACCGCCGCCGTGATCGTCATGGACAAGTCGACCGACATCATCAAGGCCATCGCGCGCCTGTCCTACTTCTACAAGCACGAGAGCTGCGGCCAGTGCACGCCCTGC
>WBZM01004071.1_pt1 | contig 10908 bp, 8 predicted proteins | sample 5204271 | NCBI WGS metagenome assembly WBZM01 (sample SAMN12344346, study PRJNA552823) | activated sludge metagenome | biome: Activated sludge suspended growth; feature: Nitrification reactor; material: Wastewater; isolation source: activated sludge from nitrification reactor of wastewater treatment...
CGGGAAGCCGTCGCGTAGACGACGGGACGTCGTCACGGGAGGGCGCGGCGGGCGGCGCGTGGTGGTACGGCGCGGGCTTCCGGGCGGCGCGCGAAACGGCACCGCGGGTGCATTCGAGGCTTCCGATGGCGTCGCGCGGCGTGGTACCGAAGGGAGACATGGAGCGAGACGCGTCGCGGCTGTTCGCCATGGATGCGGGGCCCTGCCGCAACGGGGTTTCTCGGTCGGGGGCGGGGCGTGCCTGAGCTCCTCACGGTCGCGAGCGTGTTGACGCGCCCCCACGGGGGCGCGCTCGCCCTCACGACGTCGAACACCTCCCTCGAATGCGGCGACGGCTTCGCGCTGGTGGAGTCCGACGTGCACGCCGTCGTCGGGTGCCCCTTCACGCTGCCGGGGCCGAAGGCATCACCGTGCGTCAAGGTCTCATGGTCGGGGGGCAGCGCGTCGCTCGACGCGGACGGCGTCCCCGTGCTCACGCGCGCGAGCGTGGGGCGGTGCGAGAGCGCGGAAGGGGCCCCCCAGGGCAGCGCCCTCGTCGTGTCCACGCAGGGTGACGTCACCGATGACTGAGCCGGCACCGCTCGACGCCTGGCTCGCCGGCCTCGCCTTCACCCGGGCGCTGTCTCTGCGGGCGCGCGACCCGGGGCTCGCCGTCCGCGTGCGGCCGGGCTTCTCGGCGTACGAAGCCTTCGGCCCCGCGGTGCGTCGGTTCGACCGGCGGTCGGTCCACTTCGTCGACGCCCCGGACAACGTCTCCCCCTCGCCCGCGACGGTGCTCGACCTGACCTGCAAGGTGCCCGCGGATGACCCGCCCTCACACGAGCTCTTCGTCTGCACGGCCGTGCGCTGGGAGGGGGTCCGCGTGGGCTGGCGCGGCCGCGCGCTGGCCCTGCCGCTCGCCCGTGATTTCCTCACCCTGCAGGCTGTCTGCGAGGACGGCGAGGCGGACGACCCCGCGATGCGCCTGGACGGCAGCATGGCGCTGCTGTTTTTGTACGGCCTCGAGGACGGCGGCGTGAGCCCGGTCGACGCGGGAGACTTCGCGGCCGGGCGGCGCGACGTGGCGGTGGTCGCGGTGGAGTTCCTCGTGGGGCGCGCCTCCCACGGCGTCGACCCTTGGGGGCTCGCGCTCGTCGCGCCCCTCCACCCGCGGTTGACGGTGAGCGCGACGTGCCCGCTCGAAGACCTCGCGGCGACGCTCGCCTTCGTCCGGGGCAGGTCGACGACGATGGTGGGGTGCACCGCGGACGACGAGGGGAAGTTCCGCGCGTGCGCCGCGGCGGCGTTCGACGCCACGTGGGCGGCGTTCGCGAATCGCGGGCCGGCGCTCGAGTCGCTGGGCTGGGACTGCCTGTTCGATGACGTGGCCACCGGGGATCGGAGCGAGGTCGCGGCGACCTCTGGCGCCCCACCCAGCATCGAGCGGGGCGGGCGGGTCGTGCTGAGAGACCTGGACCCATCGCGCGTCCCGCCGGGCGCCAGGTTCGCCCCATCCGATGCGTGGAAGGTCACCACGCCCGACCTCCGACGGGTCGCGCAGCAGGGCGCCTACGACGCCGTCGTGGTCGCCCCTGCGCTGCTCCCCTCGGCCGATGTTCGAAGCGACGTCGCACTGCGGTGGTGGCGCCTGGACCAGGTGGCGCCCCTCCCGCTCGGGTGCCACGACGCGCTCCACATCGTCTGGCGCTGGCCGGGGAGGGAGCCCTCCATCCCGGAGCACCAGGACGTGAGGGTCGAGTGCGACGCTGGTGACGTCCGGTACCGCACGGTCAGGGCGACGCGCCTGGAGGCGGGCGCGCGGGAGGTGGTCTTCGCGCACGGCGCGTTCTTTGGCCTCGCGCTCGACACCAACGCCTGGAACGAGGCCCTCCTCGCGCGGGCGTGGTCGATGCCTGACGCGCTCTCGCGCAAGGCAGACGAGCCCTGGCTGCGGCACTGGATCGGGCGCTACTGCGTCGCGGGCGCGCAGGGGCCGACCGAGCGGCTCAGCTCATCGCCTCCGCCGACCGCGGGGGGGGCGCCGTGATCACGCCCGGCACCTGGCACACGGTCGGGCAGGGGGAGTCCGTCGAGAGCGTCGCGGTCCGCGCGGGGCATCGCTGGGAGACGCTCTGGGAGCACCCGAGCAACGCGCCGCTGCGGTCGGCGCGGCGCAGCCCGCATGTGCTCATGCCGGGCGATCGGGTGTACGTCCCGCCGCTGGAGAAGAAGGCCCTCGACGCCGACACGACGCGGCGCCACCGCTTCCGCTGCGAGAACGTGCCCTCGCGGCTGCGGCTCCGCTTCCTCCTCGGCGGGGAGCCCCGCGCCAACGCGGCGTACGTGCTCACCGTCGACGGCGTACGCTCCGAGGGGAGCACCGACGGCGACGGGCGCGTGGACGTCCCGGTCCACCCGCTGGCCGCGCGCGCGGTGCTGGAGTTCACCGACCCCCAGCGCTCCCACGCGCGGCGGGTGTTCGACCTCAACCTGCGACACCTCGACCCGAGCGCCGAGGCGAGCGGCGCGCGCAGCCGCTTGCGGCACAACGGCTACGACGTGCGCAACGACGCCCGCGCGCGCGACGCCCTCCGCAGCTTCCAGGAGCGGAACGGCCTGCCGCCGACGGGCGAGCTTGACGCGGCGACGCAGGACGCGCTCTCTTCGAGCGCGGAGGGGTGAACGGCGCGATGTCGCGGGGCGTGTACAACCTCATGTGGGCGGACGCCCCGCCGGGCCTCGACCCGGAACTCTGCTACGAGGTCGGGCTCGTCGGCGAAAACTGCTTCGACGACCTCCTCCCCGTGCGCGGCGTGATCCTCTTCCCGAGCCTGGGCACGCCACTGCTGTACTTCGAGGGCGTCGACGAGCCCTGGATCGAGCTGATCATCGCGACAGAGGGCGCGCTGACGCCGGAGCACGTCAACCACCAGCTCAAGCTCTGCCCGGGCCTCGACCCGAACAAGCCGTGCGAGGGCCTCCCCCTCTTCGGAGGCGCGTACGCGGGCGGTGAAGGCCTGCCCGGCAACATCCTCGTCGAGCCGGCCTCCGGCGAAGTGCTGCGAACCCACGGGCGCTTCCGGGGGGCGCTGCACGACGCGTTTCGACGCCATTTGAAGCGCCTCGGCCTCACGTCGATCCATCGCGTGCGCCTCTCCGCCAGCGCGCTCGACCGGCCGGAGGAGAGCGACCCGTTCAGCTTCTCGCTCTCCGAGACGGGCGAGCGATTCCTCGGCTACCGGGGGCCCCGCACCGGCCCCGCGGTGGTCGGGCAGGAGACCCACGACGAGATCATCCGCGCGGTGCTCGACGACCGCGTCGGGCCGGAGTCGGCGCAGGGGACGCCGCTCGCGGGCCGAGGGCGCTACTGCTTCAAGCGCACCCGCTCGGACGTCGACGTGGCGGTCGCCGACGCGGCGCGGCCGATCCAGTCGTACCACCCGCTGTTCGTCTACCGCGGCGAGGACGCCCGCGCCGAACTCGCGCTCGGCTTCGCGTCGGACATCCACATCAACGTGCGCTGCGGCATCCTCGGGAGGAGCACGGCGCGGGTGATCGAGTACGCCGACGCCGACGCGCACGAGGGCGAGTCGCCGCGGGTCGGCGCGCTCCTGAAGGAGACCAACCGCAGCTTCGCGAGCGTGCTCGAGGAGCTCTGCGCGTTCAACCCGACGGCCGTCATCCTCGGGGGCGACTTCATCGACCACGTCCGCAACGCCTACGCCCCGGGCCTGCTGATGCAGAAGTCGCCGACGCCCGCGGACGTCTGGGCTGCCGTCGCGATGGGCGGGCAGTACACGAAGGGGCGCTACCCCGGCTACGTGGACTTCACGGCCTTCTACACGCTCATCTTCGACGCGATGGTGCGCCACGCGATGCCCTTCTTCGTCGTGAGCGGCAACCACGACGCCTACCCCGACGCCTTCGGCATCTCCCCGCGGGTGTCCCGCATGCGCACCAACGAGACGATCCCCGCGGACTTGAACCTCACGATGTACGAGGCGATCCTCGCGTTCGGGCCGCACGCCGGCGCCGTGCCTCTGCCGGGGGCGGGCACCTTCTTCGACCCGCCCGGCAGCCTGGGGCCGACATTCGAAGCGGAGTGGTTCGACTGGGTGTACACCGTCCTGACGCCCTTCACCGACTACGCGGAGGCGCTCCCCAGGTGCTCGCTCGTCGGGCTCGGTTGGGGCGACGATGAGAGCATGGCGAGCGTGCCCCCCAAGGGCCAGGGCTTCGGCTACCTGGGCCGGGCAGCCTCATCGATCAGCGCCGTGCAAATGTCGGTGATCAACGGCGCGGTCGGTTGGGGGCGCCCCGTCACGCTCGCGACGCATTTCACCTTCGTGAGCTATGGCGGTGAGCTGCTCACCTCCGCCCAGGGTCACAAGGACCTGGCGAAGGAGCCGGTGTTCTCCGAGTACGAGATGGGCACCTTCGAACAGGGCGCGAAGGACATCATCCCCAAGCTCGCCACCGGCGCCATCAACTGCGTCTTGAGCGGCCACTCCCACCGCCGCGCCGTGTATCTCCTGCACGGCCAGGCGGTCGGTAACGTGCAGTCCATCCTCGGTCTGGACGTGCCCTCCGACGGCATCCCCGACCTCGACGCGGCGACGGAGGGCGCCAAGGCCGTGATGATCGTCTCCGACTCCGCGGGGCCGTACCCGAAGCGCAACGTGCGGGGGGAGTTTCACGGGTACGGGATGGACATCCCGTCCGGCACGCTCGTGCGCTACCGCGGCGGGCGCCCGCGCTCCGTCGAGCCCGTGTTCGCGAGCCGCCCCCCGCCACGCGCGGTGGTGGCGCTGGACTTCCTCGACATCACGCGGGGAGAGATCTTCGTGCCGGCCCCCGACATCGCTTCGCTCGAATGGTCGGAGGTCACGACCGGCGAGTCCGAGGAGGAGCTGGACGTGGGGATGAGCCCCGATTTCCTCGGGCACGAGCTGCGGATGACCGTCACGCTGTCGGGGGTGGCGACCACCAAGTGGGGCGTGCAGGTTGAAGGCGTTCGACTGGTCCGCTGGGCCCCCGGCGCGGCCCCCGAGCGCATCGCCTTCCAGCGCCGCCCGGGGACAGGGCCGTGGAGGGCCTTCCTGGCCGCGCGCGAGGAGCCCATCGACCTGGCGGCGTGGCTCTCCTCGGACGACGCGCGCTGGTTCGTCTCGCTGCAACTGTCGTCGAGCGTCACCGAGATCCAGGCGAGCTACGACTGGTCGAGCGCCTGGAACATCGAGGTCGAACCACGCGTGGATCCACCGCGGATGAGCGCGACCCTGCGCCGACCCATGCGCGTGCTGAAGGGGCTCGGGCTGACGCCCTGGCAGGAGGTCGTGGCCGCCGCCGCCTTCCCGTCAACCTCCATGCTCGCTGCGCCCTTTATCAGGGAAGATCAGGTCTGGGCCGAGGTGCCCGACTTCCCCTGGCGGGCGCGCGTCATGCCCGAGAAATACGGCGGCGTATGAGCGACGTGTCCCCCCTCCTCCGTTGGCGCCTCCCCGTCCCCGGCGGCGCGCTCGTCCTCACGCCGCGCACCCGCGCCCCGCGCGCGTACCCGCTGCCCCACGAAGCCGCCGCCCGCATGCTCCGCGCGCTCGACCCCCGCCGCCCCGACGTCCGCGCCGCCCTCGACGCCATCGCACGCTGCGGGCTCTTCGCCGCCGCGCCGCGCGCCTCCGCCCGCGACCGCGTCGTCGCGCTCCTCCGCGGCGGGCAGCTCCTCGCCTTCCGCGAGCGCGCGCGCGTCCCCACGCTGCGCCCCGAGTACGCCGAGGCCGAGGACACCTCCCTCCCCGCGTCGGAGGTGCGCACCTGGATCGAGATCGAGCTCGTCGACACGGACGACCGCCCCGTCCCCGGCGCCGCCTACCGCATCGAACTGCCCGACGGACGCGCGCGCACCGGGACGCTCGACCGCGACGGCCGCGCCCGCGAGGACGGCCTCGTGCCCGGGACGTGCAAGGTCTCCTTCCCCGAACTCGACGGCCGCGCCTGGAGGCGAGCGTGATCCCCACCCCCGGTATGAACGACCACGACGGCGCCCTCGACGAGGTGGGCTTCGAATTCACCGTGAAGGGCCACGCCGACGACGCCTTCGCGGTGCTCCGCATGCAGCTCGTCGAGCCCCTCGGCGACCTCTACGAGGGCACCTTCGAACTCGTCACCGACGAGTTCGACATCGCGCCGCAGAGCCTGCTCGAACAGCCGGCTTGCGCGACGCTCCGCCGCGCGCACCGGGAGCGGCGCTTCCACGGCGTCGTCCGCCGCGTCGAAGACCTCGGCGTGCAGGACGTCGGCGGCGGGCCCGTGTCCGTGGCGAAGCGCGTCCTCCGCGTGTGGCTCGTGCCGCGCCTGTGGCTCCTCTCGCAGCGCGTCGACTGCCGCATCTACCAGGAGCTCACCGCGACCGAGGTCTTCCTCGACGTGATCCGCCGCACCGGCGTCTACGAGGTCGGCGCGATCGACCTGTCGCAGATGGCCACCGAGCGCGCGCCCATCGAGTACGTGGTCCAGTACAACGAGTCCGACCTCGACTTCCTCCGCCGGCTCTCGCAGCGCGAGGGCTTCTGGATGCGCTTCGTCCAGGGCGACGACGCGGAGACGGTCGCGCTGCACGACGGCGGCCGCGAGACCGAGCTGCCCGACGTGGCCGCGGACGACGGGATGATCGTCCCCGTGCTCGGGCGCTCGCTCGACACCGCCCACGTCGAGGGCGTGCGGAGCGTGGAGTGGCACCGGAGCGTGGTGCCGACGCGCGTGGTGGTCGGCGACCACGACCTCACCCGACCGCAGTACCGGGTCCGCGGGCAGCGACCCGGCGCGGGCGACGGGCGCCGCGAGGTGTTCCGGCACCCGGGCCCCGCGCGCTTCAGCGGGTACAACGGGTCGGTGTACGAGGGCGACGACGCGGCGCACCTCGCGGGCCTGCACTACGCGGCGGCCTCCGCCGACGCGCTCACGGGCGAGGGGACAGGAAACGTCCTGGGCTTCGGCGCGGGCAACGACTTCCGGCTCTCGCACCAGCCCTCGAAGCGCTACGTGCTGACCCACGTCGAGCACGAGGGCGAGGCGCCCGAGCTGCTCCTCCGCGAGGACGACGCGGCGCGGGGCGAGCGCTACCGCAACACCTTCCGCTGCCTCGACGCGACGAAGGCCCTCGCGCTCGCGGAGGTGACGCCGAAGCCGCTCATCCCGGGGCCGCAGACGGCGACGGTGGTGGGCCCGCCCGGCGAGGACATCTACACGGACGAGCACGGGCGCATCAAGGTGCAGTTCCACTGGGACCGGCACGGCGCGAGCGACGAGCGGAGCACCTGCTGGCTGCGCGCGGCGCAGGCGTGGGGCGGCGGGGCCTTCGGGGCGCAGTTCATCCCGCGCGCGGGGATGGAGGTGGTGGTGTGCTTCCTCGACGGCGACCCCGACCGACCGCTCGCCATCGGGTGCGTGTACCCGCAGACGTACGACTGGCCCTTCCTCCCGCCGGGCCACAAGAACCGCGCGGGCGTGCGCACCAACACCGTCGGCAAGAGCCCGATGGACCGGCGCTACAACGAGCTCTCCTTCGACGACACGCCCGACCACGAGGAGGTCTTCGTCCACGCGTCGCGCAACCTGCGCGAGGAGGTGGGGCACGACCGGAGGCGCTTCGTCGGCAACGACGAGTCCGTCTCGGTCGAGCGCGACCAGAGCGTGCATGTCAAGCAGGACCACGCGATCAGCGCGGAGCGCGACGGGACCGTCACCGTCGGGCGAGACCGCGCGGTGTACGTCGGCGGCATCCAGTCTCGCCAGGTGCTCGGCAACGACAACACGGTCATCGTCGGTGACCGATGCGTCGACCTCGGTAACGTGGGGGGCGCTGTCAGCGCCGGCGACCTGCCTGCGACGGGCAACGAAACGACCCTCATGCGGGGCAACCGCAAGGTGGACGTTGGGGGCGACAGCACGGAGGAAGTCCGCGGCGAGTACTCCCTGACGGTAGATAAGAAGGTTACGGTCAGGGTTGGAGGCTCGGAGCTCACGATCGAGCCGGGGAAGATCACGCTGACCTCGACGGAGATCGAGATCACGACCCCGACGTCCTCTTTGACGCTCGGCGCCGATGCGGAGCTCAAGGGCGTCACGGTGAAGTTCAACCTCTGAGCGGCCCCCACACCACGGCGTGCTCGGCCTTCTCCAGGTGCCCGTCAGGGAGCGGGAACTCCAGGAGGAGCTCGCCGACCCACACCAGGCACACGCGGCCCTCGTCGGGCTCGATCAGCAAGGTGCGCACCCTGGCGGGGAGCTCGATGGGGTCGCCGCCGGGCAATCGAACGTGCATCCGCGGCGCCTCTTGAGGGAGCCTGAACGTCCACTCCCGGTGTCGGGGGTGGAGGTGCGTGAGGGTCACGGGCGCGCCGGGGGAGACCTCGTCCGCCCGCATGCCCATCGCCGCGGACTGGCTGGCCCGCGCGTCGCGTCGCTGTGTCATCCCCGTGGCGTGGAGGACGGCCTCGGGGCGCAGCCACCCCGCGCGCACCTCGTGGAAATCCGCCGACGACACCGTGGCGAGGTCGTACGGCAGCGGCGGCAGCCCGAGGTACGTGGCGCGAGGGAAGAACTCGTAGGGCAGCCAGGCCGTGCAGGCAACGGGGGGCATGGCCGGCCAGCGCCGCGCGTACTCGCAGACCAGGGTCCCCGGCGTGAGCCGCGCGGTCGGGTCTTCGAGCGCAGGGAGACGACACGCGGCGAGGCCCTGGGGCGATGCCTCGATGAGGTAGCCGCGGCCGTACGGGTTGCGGGAATACCCGTAGATCCCGAGCCGCGGCGGGCGCGCGACGCCAGCCTTCGCGGCCAGATGCTCGACCGGGTCGCCATACCGCTGGCGGGCGACGTCGTCGAGGCCCCCGTAGGCCATCTCCCACGTCAGCGGCACCTCCCCGACCACCTCGGGGGGCGTGAACCGGAGCGCGCCGAAGGCGTCGCGCTCGCAGCGCCGATCGCCGATCACGTCGATCCTGCGCTCGAAGCCTCCCACGCGAATCGCGACCCGGAACTCGGGCGTTACCTCGAAGGGGCGGGCGCTCCCGAGCACCACGACGTCCGTCTGGCGGCGATGGAGGGCGACGTCCGTGTCGTGCTCGAGGCCCGCGCGGTCAGAAGCCTGTCGAGGCGCGACCACGATCGACGCCTGCTCGGGAGCGACCTCGCAGCGGCCTTCCGAGACGGAGTAGGTTCGCTTCCCGATGACGCCGAGGGTCCAACCCCCCTCGATGCGCCGAGCCACGTTGATCGCGGATGTCGCGGCCACGCTCACTCCTCCCACAGCCCGCGGACGAGTTCGAACGCGTCGTCCCCGTTGGGGAACCCCGCCTCGACGGCCTTGGAGTAGAAGGTCCATGACCCACACCAGCCCATCGGACTGCCGACGACGAAGGCGCCGAGGGCCGCGGAGAGGTAGGGCGCCCCGACGTCTTTCATCCCCGCCTCGACGATCGGTTCGATGAACGGTTCGAGGATCTTGGCGAGCTCGGGGGCGGCCACCTCCGTCTCAGGCCCGAAGATCAGCCCGATCAAGCCCAGGATCGCAGCGGCGACGCCGAGCGCCACCAGGTCCGCGAGCGGCCCCGAGAGCCATCCCGCGACCTTCTCGCTCAACTTCCCCAGGACATAGTCGATGATCGCCTGGAGCAGGATGTCGTGCTGGATCGACGCGACGCTCGCGATCAAATCGGCGATCGTGAAGCCCGCCTGAACCGGGCTGTTGAAGCCCACCAGCGAGAGGCCCGTCAGGCCCGCCATCGGCTCGTTGCAGTGGAGCTGGTTGCCGACGACGCCCAACAACGCCGCCACCGCGACCGGGTACTCCGACGCAGGGCCGCCCATCGGTCCGCAGCCCGCGCGGACGGAGCCTACCCCGAAGTTGCTCCGGCTGGAGGCCGCGGCGTACACCTTGGGTGCCAGGAGGCAGCTCCACGGCGGGACCGGGATGTGGGGGATGCAGGGGGCAGCGTCATGTGCCCGACCAACGATCGACCCCATGGGGCTCTGCACCGACGCGGCCGCGCGCGAGGTCTCCGGCAGCCCCAACCCGCCGACGTACCAGACGACCAGGTGCGGCGTGTCGAGGGGGACGCCCGGGGGCTTCTCGGCGTGTACATCGACGCCGAGGATCGACATGCTGGTGGCCACGAGTGGCATCCCGATCCCAGGCATCAGGCCACTGCCCGATGGGCCGAAGATGTCATGGCCACCGTTGCGCCGCGGGCCTCGCCCCGCCGGAACACGTATCGGAAGATCGCCCGCTGTGTCACGACCACCTTGCCCTGGTCGAGCCAAACGTACACGCCGTCGACGACCGCTCGCGCGCGCAGGCTCGTCGCGCCGTTGGCCACCTCCACCCGCGCGACCTCATCTGGCACGGCGAAGCGGACGGGGGCGTCGAGCACGCCTTCGAGCGCGACGACGTCGCCCGGGGAGATCGCCGGCGCTACGAGCGAGGGGTGGGCGTGGTTGAAGAGCTCCGGGCGCACCTTCGCGATCCGCTGCCTGGCGTCGTCGAGGGCGACGCCCGCGGTCGCTCGGAGCCCCCAAAACATGGGATACGGTCCCCAGCCCGCCACCGGCGGGCGGTCGTCCCATCGGGAGACGAAGGGCCCGTCTGCTGGTTCGATGTTGGGCAGGGGGCTGCCGGGCGCGCTGGCTTCGTCGAGGCAATACCCGCGACCGTCAGGGTTGTCGGCGTAGGGCACGGGACCGAACTCGCCGGGGGCCGAGCCGCCGAAGGCGCGCGTGTAGGCCAGGGGCATCATCGAGAACGGCTCCGGCTCCGACGGAACCAGCGCGTTGTCTGGTCCGCGGATCCACACTCGATCGCCCGAGACGCGCATGCGGGACTCGTGGCCGCCGACACGGGCGGATACGTCCACCTGACGGACGGGGTGGGTG
>WBZM01004074.1_pt1 | contig 10895 bp, 10 predicted proteins | sample 5204271 | NCBI WGS metagenome assembly WBZM01 (sample SAMN12344346, study PRJNA552823) | activated sludge metagenome | biome: Activated sludge suspended growth; feature: Nitrification reactor; material: Wastewater; isolation source: activated sludge from nitrification reactor of wastewater...
GGCGAGCAGCCGGGCGAGAGCGATGTACTGGCCGGCCGAGGTGCCCGGCACGCGGCGCGAGGGCGCGAAGATCCACCAGGCGAGGGGTCCGCTGTTGGGTTTCAGCGTCCAGCGCGCGCCCGAAGCTAGGTCGGCGAACGGGAACTCGGCCTGCTCGGGGCCCTGCAGCATGTGGCGGCTGCCGACGACGTCGAGATGCGACAGCGCAGCGTGATTGCCGGAGAGGACGAGATGGTTGCCGTTGTCGATGGCGATGCCGAGGGCCGGCTCGTGAAAGGAGCGGCAGCGGCCGCCGGCGAACCTTGCAAGCTCATGCACGACGACCGTGCGTCCGGCCTCGACAAGGCGCACGGCGGCGCTCAACCCGGACAGCCCCGCACCGATGACGTGGACGGTGCCGGCCATGTCAGATGAGCCCGTGCCGGAGGACGGCCCAGAGGATGCGGCGCTTGGCGAGCTTGATCCTGTGGCGTGGCGCCGACCAGCCGCGGGCCTCGAGCGCATCGAGGATGGAGCCGTAGACCGAGGCCATGGTTCGCGGCGAGCGGACGGTTGAACGCGGCTGGGCGTCCATGATGCGGTGGGCCTCGGCGAAATGGCGTCGCGCGCGCACCACGAGACCGGCGCAGACGTCGCCAAGGCGGGCATGCGCCAGCACCTTCGCGGGCTCGCGGTCGGTGATACCCGCCGCGTCCAGGGCCTCACTCGGCAGGTAGAGGCGGCCCATGGCGGCGTCCTCGTCGAGGTCGCGCAGGATGTTGGTCAGCTGCAAGGCGCGGCCGAGGTGATGCGAGAGCTCGATGCCGGCCTTCTCCTCCAAACCGTAGACGCGCACCGACAGGCGGCCGACGGCGCTCGCGACGCGGTCGCAGTAGAGGTCGAGCTCGGCCCAGCTCATCGCGTTCGTGCCGGGAGCCTTGATGGCGCGGTGGACGTCCATCTCCATGCCGTCGATGACGGCGAGGAAGTCGGCGCGCTCGAGGCCGAACTCGGCGATCTCGGGAGCGAGGCCCCGCACCAGCGGTCCGGCGCGGCGATGGCGATAGAGCTCGTTCAGCTCCTCGCGCCAGCGGCGGAGGCCGGCGAGGCGATCGTCGGTCGAGCCGCCCTCGTCGGCGATGTCGTCGACGGCGCGGCAGAAGGCGTAGATCTCGTACATCGCGTTGCGCTGGGCGCGCGGCAGGATGCGCAGCGCGGTATAGAACGAGCTGCGGGAGACGATCTTGGCGGGGCTCGTCTCCGCGCCCGCCGCCGTCGCGGGGGCCGCGGTCATGCCGGATCTCCTTCGGTGCTCGGGCGGGCTGCCCGAGGCTCGCGCCGTACGAGGCGGCGGGTGAGCACGGAGACGGTGGCGCCGGCCGCGACGGAGAGCGCCTGGGCCTTGGACAAGTGGACCTTGTCGCTCAACGGATCGCTGTCCAGCAGAAGCCTCGTGAGGCGGTCCGCCAGGCGGGCGATGGTCTCGGTCTCGATGGCGAGGCGGGTGTCGGCGACGACGCGCGGCAGGCGGCAGGCTGCGGGGATGAGGCCGGCGAGCTTCTCGGTGATGCGCTTCAAGGCGGCGCGCAGCTGCGGGGGTGACTCGCCAGCCCCCAGCATCTCGACCCTGGCGCCGTGCTTGTCGAGAATGCCGAGCGGCATGTAGACGCGGTCGAGGGCGCGGTAGTCCTTGCCGCAATCCTGGATGTGATTGATGACCTGGAGCGCGGTGCAGAGCGCGTCGTTCGGTGCCCAGGTGTCCTCGCTCTCGCCGTGCACCTCGAGCACGTAGCGGCCAACCGGGTTGGCCGAATAGCGGCAGTAGTGCATCAGCTCGCCCCAGTCGGCGTAGCGCGTCTTGGTGCAGTCCATGCGGAAGGCGGTGAGCAGGTCCTGGGCGTGGCGCGGGCTCATGCGGCGCTCGGCGAGCACGCCGCGGAGCGGGATGGCGTCAGGCTCGCGGTCGTCGTTGCCGAGGAGCGTCGCCTCGAGCCGATCGAGGGTGGCGAGCTTCTCCCCGGCCGGAAGCGATGGATGATCGGCGACGTCGTCGGCGGCGCGGGCGAAGCGATAATAGGCGAGCACCGCTGGCCGGTGGCGGGCGGCGATCAGCCGCGAGGCGACGGGAAAGTTCTCGTCGTGCTCGCCCTTGCCGGATTTCAAGGCCTCGGCCGTGGTCATCTCTGCTCCGCTGGCAGCGCCTGGACGCGGCCCTTCCACATGCCGCCGCGCCCGCGCCCATGCTGATACGCGGAATCCAGCGTGAATGCCAAATATAGGGCGGCGATCAGGGGCAGCGCGAGAGCCAGCAGCGGATTGACGCGATAGAAGCGCAGGATGGGCACGAAGGAGATGGTCATTGCCGCCCACGCGCCGGCCGCGATCCAGCGCGCCGGAGCATCGGACAGGAGCGCTATCGTGGGCGGGGCCAGGTATGTCAGCCCCATGCCGAGCACGGCTCCCGCGAGAAGCAGCGGAGAATAGCGAAGCTGGGCATAGGCCGAGCGCGCGACCATGCGCCGGATGTCGCCGATGGCGGGGTAGGGGCGGAGGCTCAGCACTTTCCGCGTCAGCCCGAGCCAGATGGGGCCTTGCGTCTTCATGCGGGCGCCCAGGGCGCAGTCGTCGATCAAGGCGCCGCGTATGGAGGTGAGGCCGCCCGCTGCCTCGAGGGCCTTGCGATCGGCGAGCATGACGCCACCCGCGGCGGCGGCCATGCGGTGTCCCGGCCGGTTCACCCAGCGGAAGGGGTAGAGCATGGCGAAGAAGAAGACGAAGGCGGGAACAAGCAGCTTTTCGGCGAGGCTCTCGCAGCGCAGCTTGACCATCAGGGACGTGAGCACCGTGCCGCTCGTGGCGGCGCGTGCGGCGAGGCGGGTGAGCGCGTCGGGATCGTAGGCGATGTCGGCGTCGGTGAGGAGCAGGTAGCGCGGGGCGTCGGGCCTGCGAGAGGCCTCGGCGATGCCCTGGCTCATGGCCCAGAGCTTGCCCGTCCAGCCGGCCGGCAGCGGCTCACCCTCGATGACGGTCAGGCGGTCCTGGCGGCGGGCTCGGCGGGCGGCCTGATGCGCGGCCGCGGCGGTGCGGTCTTCGCTCTGGTCGTCGACCAGGATGATGTGGAAGGGGCCGAGGTAATCCTGGGCGAGGAGCGAGCCCAGTCCTTGCGGGACCATGTCCGCCTCGTTGCGGGCGGGGATCACCGCCACCACCGAAGGCCAGCCGCCCGGCGGCGGGGCGGGCGGGCGGCGGCCATCGTCGCGCTCGCGCGCCAGCCAGAAGCCGCCGCGGGCGAGGAGCAGGTAGGCCCAGATCGCCAGCGACAGGGCGGCGATGCCAGCGATCGGCGTGAAAGCGGCCGGCCACGTCATTTGATCATGCCCGCATGCCGGAACCAGTCGAGCGCGTCACGGATCGCGAGGTCGTACGGGCGCGAGGTGTAGCCGAGCTCGGCGCGGGCTTTCGCGGACGAGAAGAACATGCGGTGCTTGGCCATCTTCAGACCGTCGACGGTGGCGAAGGGCTCGCGGCCGGTGACGCGAGCCATGGTCTCGGCCGCATAGGCGATGGGGAATACCGCTGCGCGCGGGAGGCGCACGGACGGTGGCTTGCGGGCGACGTGGATGGCGATCTCGGCGAGCATCTCAGCCAAGGTCACGTCATCGCCACCCAGGATATAACGCTCGCCGACGCGGCCCGCGCGCAGAGCGGCGAGGTGCCCCGCCGCCACGTCCTCGACATGGACGAGATTGAGGCCGGTGTCGACGAAGGCGGGCATACGGCCGCTCGCCGCCTCGACGATGATGCGGCCGGTCGGCGTCGGGCGGATGTCGCGGGGGCCGATCGGCGTCGATGGGTTGACGATCACCGCGGGCAAGCCATCGGCGCTGATGAGGCGCTCGACGAGGCGCTCGGCGGCGACCTTGCTGCGCTTGTAGGCGCCGATGGCGTCGGCCTCGGCGAGCGGCTGCGTCTCGTCCGAGGGGCGGCCGTCGGGGTTGAGGCGCAGGGTGGCGACAGACGACGTGTAGACGACACGCTCGACCTTGGCGCTCAGCGCCGCCTCCATGACCGCGCTGGTGCCGGTCACGTTGTTGCGGACGATCTCCTCGGGGTCCTTGGCCCAGAGGCGGTAGTCGGCGGCGACATGGAAGACGTAGCGGCAGCCCTGCGTGGCGCGGCGCACGGTGGCCGCGTCGCGGATGTCCGCCTCGACAATCTCGAGGCCTGGGACATCGAGGTTGGCGCGCGGGCTCGACGACCGGACCAGTGCGCGCACGGCAAAGCCTTCGGCGGTGAGCGTCCGCGCCACTGCCGAGCCGACGAAGCCGGATGCGCCAGTGACGAGAACGCGGTCCATAACAGCATCTCCGGTGTTGCCGCGGTCAGCTCTTGCGGCTCGACATGAAACGTGCGGCGGCGGCGAGCATCCCGGCCCGGTCGCCGAAGGCGCTCAGCGCCCCGATCGCCTCGGCCTCGAGCTCGGCGAGCTTGGCGCGTGCCGCCTCGAGCCCGATGAGGGATACGAATGTCGCCTTGCCGGCGGCGGCGTCCTTGCCCGTCGCCTTGCCTACGGCGGCGGTGTCGCCTTCGGCGTCGAGCAGGTCATCGGCGATCTGGAACGCGAGGCCGAGTGTCTCGGCGTAGGTGATGACGGCCTTGCGGCTCTCGGGCGTGGCGCGGCCGAGGATGGCGCCGGCCTCGGCGGCGAAGCGGATGAGGGCGCCGGTCTTCAGGGCCTGGATGCGCTTCACCCCATCAAGGTCGTGGCGCACGTGCTCGGCCTCGAGGTCGAGCATCTGGCCGCCGCACATGCCCTTCCAGCCGGAGGCCTCGGCGAGGCCGAGCACGAGCTCGGCGCGGACGGCGGGATCGGGATGGGTGGAGGTGTGGCCCAGGATCTCGAACGCGAACGTCAGCAGGCCGTCACCGGCGAGGATGGCGGTCGCTTCGTCGAAGGCCTTGTGGACGGTCGGGCGGCCGCGGCGAAGGTCGTCGTCGTCCATCGCGGGCAGGTCGTCGTGGACCAGCGAATAGCAATGGATGCACTCGAGCGCGCAGGCGGTGTCGAGCGCCGCCGCCTCCGGGATGCCGAACAGGCCGGCGGTCTCGATGACGAGGAACGGGCGGAAGCGCTTGCCGCCGCCGAGGGTGGCATAGCGCATTGCCTCGGCCAGACGGCCGGACTCGGCTGTCCGGGCACCCTTGCCGCCCAGCAAGGCCTCAAGCCGGCGCTCGACGAGGTCGGCGCAGTGTTGCAGTCGGTCGTTCAGCATCGGGTGCTCGTCTTTCGTCAGCGGGGGCGGGCCCTGCTCCGTCATAGCGGAGGCGGCCGGCACGGCAGGTGCCGCAAACTGCCCGTTCCGTGCTCCCGCTTCAAGCGACTCGGCGTGACCGGCTGATGCAAGCCCGTCACACGGGCAGAGGCCGTGCCTGGGTGGTCCGGGCGACCTGTTTACCCTGGCATGAGGCAAACACGCCAAGGGCCGGAAAAATCAGAGGCTCCGGACACGGCGTTTGCTCTAGAGCAAAGCGGCTGCCCTGACCGTACGGGTAACAATTTTCAGGATCGCGTATCAGCTCCAGGGTGGAGCCGTCCGATGCCGGGGGAACGGTGGCGTTGAATCAGGTCCAGGCAAGGGCGTACGAGGATCCCAGCGACCCGGCGGGGGCGCAGGTCGTCGTCGTGCTGCAGGACATCGTGCGCACACCGGTGCCATGTGCTTTCCGTCTGATGCCGGCCGGGCATGTCCGGGGCAGCGCGCCGCCCGACGGATGGCCGGTGGACGAGATGGTGGCGCTCGAGACGCGCACCACCCGTAACGGCGTCGAGCTCGTGCTCGGGCCGGAGGTCGGCGGACACGCTGCGCTGAGCCCCGGAACGCCAGTCGAGATCGCCCTCTCCGGAACGCGCATTCGTGCCCAGTTCACCTGGCCAGAGCCGGCCGGCAGCCAGCAGCGGAGGCGGCGCAACATCACGCTGGTGCCATCACGCCGTCCGGCCAAGGCCAACGCGCAGCCGGCCGAATCGCATGCGTCACGCATAGCGCGCAACGCCCGATCATCCCATCCGGCGAGCGAGAGCGCCGCTGGCACTGCCAATAATCAGGAGCCGGCGGCGTACCCGTCCGGCCCGTTGACCGAGGACGAGCCCGCCATGTCTCCAGCCCCCTCGATTTTCGACAAGCTCGCGGCATTGGACGCGATCGCGGCGACGGCGGATACGCCGCCCACCGAGCCGCCTCAGGCGGGGCAGCGTCCAATGGGGGACAGGGTGACGGCGCTGCCGCAGGAGGTCCGCAAGGCACGCGAGCCGGATTTGGCACCAGCCGTCACGCCAGCTCAGACCGGCGCCGATCCGGTCGTGGCCATGCTGGCCGAGCTGAAGCGGGACATCGTCCGGATCAAGCAGGAGCAGGCGAGCTCGCTCGCCCCGCGCGAGGAGCAGCATCTCTACGGACTGCTGGCGGACTTGCGCCGCGACATCGAGATCCTGAAGCGGCAGGAGGCCGCGCACGAGCCGCCGCCGGGAGAGCGCCAGCTCTACGGTATGCTGGCCGAGCTGCGCCGGGACATCGAGAGCCTGAAGCGCCAGGAGGCGGATCATGCCTTCGCGGCCGGGGAGCGGCAACTCCATGGGATGCTGGCCGAGCTGCGGCGCGATATCGAGATGCTCAAGCGGCAAGAGGCCGAGATGGCGCTGCCGCCGAGCGAGCGTCAGCTCTATGGCATGCTGTCGGAGCTGCGCCGCGACATCGAGCTGCTCAGGCATCACGAGGCCGTGCCGGCGGTTCATGCCGGGGGGGCGAGCGCGGGGGAGGCCCAGCTCTACGGAATGCTGGCCGAGCTCCGGCGCGACATCCAGGTGCTCAAGGAGCACGAGGCCGAGCACGTGGCCCCCTCGCCGGAGCGCGCGCTCTACGCCATGCTGGCCGAATTGAAGCGCGACATCCACGCGCTGCAGGAGCACGGGCACGAGCCGGCGCCGCAACGGGTCGCGGGAACGGATGCGGGCGCGGCGTTCGGGGTGGGTGGCCTCGCGAGCTGGATCCGGATGCAGACGCAAGGCCAGAGCCTGCTGTCCCTCATTGCCATGGCGCTGGTGCCGATCCTCGCGGTGTCAATGCTCATGAACAACGGCTCCCGTCGCGCCGCCGATCCGGGTGTGATGCCGGTGGCGCAGTCGCCGGCCCTGCCCGTGGCTGGTCCTGGTGTGGTCCGGCCGGGTGAGCCGGCTGCTCCATCACCCGTGTTCGACGCACTCGCGGCCGGCGTGATCTCGCCCAAGGGCGTCAACGCGACAGGCATGCCGGCAGCGGAGATCCTGGCGCGGATCAACGCCGAGCGGCAGGCCGGTCAGGGGCGGCTCGGAGCGGAAGGCCAGTTCTGGATGAAGCGCTACCTCGTGGCCAGTCTCGGCGACGCGAATACGGCGCGAGTGCTGACACAACTCGGATCCATCCACGCCGAGGCCGGACCTGGGGCCGACTACACCAAGGCGCGCCAGCTGTGGGAGATCGCGGGCGCGCTCGGTGATCCGGTCGCCATGTGCTTCCTCGGCAGCCTGCATGACAGCGGCCTCGGGGTGCCGGCCGACCGGCGCTCCGCGATGCAGTGGTTCGAGCGGGCCCGTGACGCTGGCGGGTGCGGCGGAGCTGAGCGCCTGCCCGGAAGCCGCTGAAGCCAACGATTGTGCTCGGGCGAGGATCAGGCCGGCCCTGTTGGGCCGGCCTTTCCGTTACAGGAGGTGGATGGGTCGAGGCCCGACCGGCTCACCACCAGTGATGGCGGCGGCAGACCCAGCGGCAGTGCTTGTGACCACGATGCCACCAGCAGCGTCGCCAGCAGCGTGCCTGCTCGACCTGGCTGGTCACTCCAGGGGCGACCTGCGATTTGCCAAGACCCGACGTGGCCGGGGCTGCCGAGGCGGGGATTGTGAAGGCAAGGGCCAGCATCGAGCCGGCGAAGGCGAGCGTTCCCAGATGCTTCATGCGTCGTTCTCCCTTTAGCCGCGATTGCTGATACTCACGTGTTGGCTCGGGCGAATTGGGCCAGGGTGCCCGCGGCAAGCACCGCCGGCTTCAATGTCCGGCGTGCGGGATGAACGCTGACTGAACCAATCGGGTTTCAGAGTTTCGGTATCCGGGCGTTCCGGTCAGGGCCAATCGCTATGCGGAATCAGCGATTTGAGGCGAGCTTCGCCTTTAGCCGCCTGGCGACGGCGGGGGAGACGAACGGTGTCACGTCGCCGCCCATGACGGCGATCTGGCGGACGAGATTCGCGGCGATGTGGCGGACGGAGGGGCTGGCGGCAACGAAAACGGTCTGGATGCCGGGGGCCATGGCGCCGTTCATGCCGGCCATCTGCATCTCGTAGTCGAAGTCCGTGCCGTCGCGGAGTCCGCGAAAGATGACGGTGGCCTTCTCGGCGGCGGCGGCATCGACGACCAGCCCGGAGAAGGTGACGATGTCGATCGTCGCTCCGGTTTTGCGGGCGATGGGCTTCGTCTCGGCCTCGAGCATGGCGACGCGGTCGGAATCGGAGAACATCGGCGCCTTGGCAGGGTGGACGCCGATGCCGATGACCAGCCGATCCACGAGGGCGGCGGCGCGCACGATCACGTCGGAGTGGCCTAGCGTCACTGGATCGAAGGAGCCGGAGTAGAAACCGATGCGGGTCATTGTCAGCGCCGTCAAATAGCGAGGGCATGATCTGATCCGGCAGCCGCAACCCTTTTCGATGTGATTCCGCGCCGGCAATCCTTCATCGCACGACCCAGGCCGCGCGGGGACAAAAAACGAGACGGGCCCGGCAATGCCGAGCCCGCTCGTAGGTCTAGGATTGGGTATCGCTTACTTCAGCGGAGCGGCAACGCCGCAGCCACCGAGGATATCGCAGAGGTTGAAGCGATAGCCGATGTTGGCGGTCACGTAGAGCGGGTCGAGCTGATGCTTGGCAACCACATCGTCGCCGCCGAGAGCCGTGTTCTTCCAAGTAATCTTGGCATCATTGGCCCAGATCTTCTTGACGTCGATGCCGAGCGACCAGCCGCCGCCGAGATCGTAGTCGATGCCGCCCTGCAGCGCGAAGCCGAAGACGTCCTTGATGTGAACGTCGCTGGCGCCGAGGCCGTTGCTGCCGACCTTCGGGAAGAAGTGGATCCACTCGGCGCCGACGCCGACATACGGACGGAATGGACCCATGTTGTCGAAGTGGTACTGGAGGGTCAGGACCGGCGGGAAGACATAGGTGTGAGCGAGTTCGAGGCCGCCAACAACCGGGCCCTTGCCAAATACGCTTGTGCCGGCAGCGCAGCAGAAGAGCTCAACGGCGAGGTTCTTATTGAGGTAGTACGTCAGCGTGGCGGTCGGAACCCAGGTATTGTCAGCGTGGCCCGAGATGCCGAGCGCCTTGAGATCGGTTCCGGTCGAGGTCACCAGCGAGTTCGTCTTGTTGTCGAAATCGGCCCAGGTCACGCCGGCCTTGATCTGGAAGTTGCCGTTGCTGTCGCCGGCCATCGCCGGAGAAGCCAGTGCCGCGCCAGCCAGCGCGACCGTCATGAAAAAGCCCTTGGTCTTGAGCATTGTCTTGTCCCCTGTCCCGCCGAGCCGTCGCGCAATTCGCTGCGCCCCCGGGCCCGGCACCTACAAGTTCCACTTTCATGATATGAGCGGCGGGTGGCGAGTCCGTTCGCCCGCTGAACTCTGACGCGGATCAGTAATCGTACGCTACCCGGCCGCATGTTGCGGCTATGCAACGGGTGCGGTTGATCGAGATCAACCAACTGGCGTTGATTGGTTCGGCCGACATCGCTCGACAGCTTTTCCAGGTGATCTCCACAGGGTCCGGGGAGCGAAATGCGGAGCCGCGCATTGTCGCAGCGCAGCAGAAATTTGACCATTGTCAACGTCGCCGGGGCTCAGGGAGCCAATTGTACGCCTTTCGGATTGCGAGGGGGAAAAGGGGCGCCAAGCTCCGCTCGAATCTCATGAAAGCAAAGGTGAAGAGCGACGCCGGTCCGGCGCCGGGCGCCGTCCACCGTGCCGGTCTCCAGGCCGGAGGGTCCCTCGCCGACCATCCGCTGATCCGGGAGGCCGCGACGAGCGTCCGCGTCCGGAGCCGCCAGCGGCTGGCCGTGTCGGCCGACGGGTCGGAGACGCTCTATATCGCCCGGAGCGGGATGATGGCGCTGACGGCCCAGGTCGACGGCCGCGGCCGGCAGCTCCTCAGCTTGCTTTTCCCCGGCGAGGTGTTCCGGACGGCCTATGCTCCGCCGCTCCCCGACGTGGCTCTGACGGGGCTTGCGGCGGGCGAGGCCTGGCGGCTTTCGTGGGCGGCGTTCGAGGCGGTGTGCGCGAAGGAGCCGTCGCTCGGGCATGCCTACACGCGTCAGGCTGCGGCTCAGTCCGCGGGCATGGGGCTGCACGCGGCGGCTATCGGCGCGCTCAATGGCGAGGAGCGCGTCGCCACCTTCCTGATCGAGCTGGTGCTGCGGCTCGGCCGCAAGACGGCGGCCGGAATCGCCTTCGACATGCCGATGAGCCGCGAGGACATCGCCGATTATCTGGCGCTCAACGCCGATACGCTGTCGCGGATCATGTCGAGGCTGCGGGCCAGCGGGGCGATCTCCATCGCCGGCCGGGGCCACGGTCTCGCGCGCGATTTCCGGAGACTGTGCGAGATGAGCCCGATGGCGCGAGCCGTGATCGAGATGCACGGCTCCGGAGGCTGAGCCAAACCGGTGACGGCGAGCGAGTCGTCCGCCACCGTTCGGGGGTTATTCCGCATCTTCGATGCCGCCGCCGTTCTCGGCCTCGCCCATATCCTCGGAGATGTGCTCGACCGAGACGACGCGCTCGCTGTCGCCGGTCCTGAAAATGCGGACGCCCTGGGTGTTGCGGCCGGCAATGCGCACGTC
>WBZM01004076.1_pt1 | contig 10894 bp, 9 predicted proteins | sample 5204271 | NCBI WGS metagenome assembly WBZM01 (sample SAMN12344346, study PRJNA552823) | activated sludge metagenome | biome: Activated sludge suspended growth; feature: Nitrification reactor; material: Wastewater; isolation source: activated sludge from nitrification reactor of wastewater treatment...
CACCTGGCAGTTTCTTACTTCACCTGGCAGATCTGCCAGGTGAAGTAAGAAAGTCACAAGTTCACTTGTGACTTTTGGCTACCAGAGTGACTCACTTCCCCCGCCCAAACCGCATCCGCAGTTTGCCCTCAAGCCGCATCACTGGCTCCAGCGCCATCAGCGGACCCGGGGCGAGATTCGACAACCTCATCATCCCGCCACGCCAGGCCGGCACTGTGCGGACCACGCGTCTGGTCCCAATCATGTCGACGGCCGCCTCCGCGGCCTCCTGGGGCGTCAGCAGCCGTCCTCCGCTGGCGATCAGTGCCCGCGCTTGGCCGTCTTGGTTCATATCGTCAACGAGTTGGGTGTCCACTCCATCAGGGCAGAACGCGTGCACTCTCACCTTGCGGTCTGTCTCACAGTTCACACTCGCCGACAGCGACACCACGGCGGCCTTCGTGGCGGCGTAGACACTCAAACCCGGCACGGGCCCGTGCCCGGACAGCGATGCCATGTTGAGGATGTCGCCACCTTGCGGCCCAAACGCACCGAGCGCAGCCCGCATCCCCCACATCGGCCCCTTGAAGTTGATATCGACGAGCGCCTCCGCGCGCTGATCAGTCAGATCCCGCAGCGTCCCGTCGTAACCAACTCCCGCATTGTTGACCCACACGGTCAACGGCCCATGCGCTGCAGCGGCCGCAGCGACGCGCTCATGGGCCCGAGGGTCACGTACGTCGTGAGCCATCGATGCCACCGCACCGATCAATTCGGCCGTCGCCGCCACGCCGACCTCATCGATATCGGTGATCACCACCGAATACCCGCGCTTGATCAAATCCTGAGCAATCGCGCGGCCGATGCCTCGCGCCGCTCCGGTGACAACTGCAACCTCGTGATGAACCAATCGCTGCGCCATAGTCGGAGTCAATCACGACGCACCTCACGGCCAGATAGCGGCGACACACCGGTTCGAACAAATGTTTGAACGCGGCCCGCTATTCCTTTAGCGTGGTCTCATCAAACCGGCGACGAGAGGGCGATCATGAGCAGCGACGAGACCGGCACGGTGCACGAACTTCCCGATGCCGCCCCCGACGCCACCGGGCTCACCGCTCGCCAGCAGCGCATCCTCAACGTGCTGCGTGATTCGATCGAAAAGCGCGGCTATCCGCCGAGCATCCGCGAGATTGGCGAACACGTCGGGTTGGCCTCATCTTCTTCGGTGGCCCACCAACTCCGGGTTCTGGAGGGCAAGGGCTTCATCCGCCGCGACCCCAACCGTCCACGCGCCCTTGAAGTGTTCTTGCCCGAACTCATGGCAGCGCGCCGCGCAATGGCCGAGTCCGATGAGGATGCCTTCGATCCGACTGGGGTCGGCGACACTGCGCCCGCAGCCACCTATGTGCCGATGGTCGGACGGATTGCCGCCGGTGGTCCGATCTTGGCTGAGGAGCGGGTCGAAGATGTCTTCCCACTCCCCCGCACGCTCGTGGGCGACGGCACCCTCTTCCTTCTCGAGGTCTCCGGCGACTCCATGATCGACGCTGCGATCTGCAACGGCGACTACGTCGTCGTGCGTCAACAACCGACCGCCGAGAACGGCGAAATCGTGGCTGCATTGCTCGACGGTGAGGCCACAGTGAAGACGCTGCAACGTCGTGACGGCAAGGTGTGGCTGATGCCGCACAACGAGGCCTACGACCCGATCGACGGCACCTACGCAACCATCCTGGGCAAGGTCACCGCCGTGCTCCGTCGCGTCTGACCTACGCCGGCCTCAAACGCGCCGCCAACCGGGCATGATGTCCGCATGGTGTTGGTGATCGGCGGCTCAAACCTTGATCTGATCGCGCGCACTCAACTTCGCCCAGCCCTAGAGACCAGCAACCCCGGGTCCACCCGCCACACCCCTGGCGGTGTGGCCCGCAACGTCGCCGAGAACCTCGGCAGACTCGACGTCGCGTGCAGTCTGATCACGTCGTACGCCGACGACGCCGCCGGTCAAGTCGTCCACGACAGCCTGCTCGGCCTCCCCGTCACCACGCGACGCCTTAGCGCTGCCCAGACCGGCACCTACGCGGCCGTGCTCGACGACGGCGGCGATCTGGTGATCGGGGTGGCCGACATGGCTGCCACCGACTCGATCTCGCCCGATCAGATCGACCCGATCTGGTTCGACGATCAAGACTGGGTGGTGATCGACGGCAATCTGCGCATCGACACCATCGAGCGATGCCTGGACTTGAGTCGCACCGCATGCGCCAACGCGCTGCTTGACCCAGTCAGCGTCGCCAAGGCCGTCCGGCTCAGATCCCTCTCGCCGCTGCCACTGCACACCTTTACCCCCAACCATGACGAGTTGCTGGCCTTTGCCGATACCGATCAGGTGAATTCGGCGCTGCGCTTTGCCTTCGATCGAGGAGTGGAGCGGGTCTGGCTGCGCGAGGGCCGCGACGGTTCGGTGCTCCACCACCACGATGGCACCCGAGTTGAGATTGCCGCGGATCACACTGACGCCGTTGCCGATGTCACTGGCGCCGGAGATGCGATGTTGGCTGCCTATCTCCACCGTATTCTTCGCGGCGACCTGCCGACGACAGCAGCGACCTACGCCGCCAGAGGCGCGCGGCTCACCGTCGAGGTAGTCGGCGCCGTCAACCCTGACCTGACTCCCCACCTGTTGGAGCACGCATGAAGTTCACCCCCGAGGTCGCTGATGCACTTGCGGCTGGTCAACCTGTTGTGGCGTTGGAGAGCACGATCATCAGCCACGGGATGCCCTATCCCGACAACGTGGCCATGGCTCGCGAAGTCGAGCAGATCATCCGCGACGGTGGAGCCACCCCGGCCACCATCGCAATCCTCGATGGGGTGCCGCGGATCGGGCTGACCGACGCCGAGCTTGAGTTGTTGGGCTCCAGTCCCGACGTACGCAAGGTCAGCATCCGCGACCTCCCCTATGTGGTTGCGCGCGCCGAACACGGTGCCACCACTGTGGCCGCCACCATGCGTCTAGCCGCCCTGGCTGGGATCCGGGTCTTCGTCACCGGCGGGTTGGGCGGAGTGCATCGCGGCGCGCCCACGTCGTACGACGAGAGCGCCGACCTCACCGAGCTCAGCCAGACCGATGTCTGCGTGATCAGCGCTGGGGTCAAGTCGATCCTGGATATCGGGCTCACTCTCGAGCGACTGGAGACCCTGGGCGTGCCGGTCGTGGGATACCAAACTCAGGAGTTTCCGGCCTTCTTTACCCGAACCAGCGGCTTCGAGGTCCCCCTGCGCTGCGACACCCCCGAAGAGATCGCCGCGCTGATGAAGGCCAAGTGGGACCTCGGTCTGGCTGGCGCAGTCAGCGTGGCCAACCCGATCCCCGAAGCCGACGAGGTGCCGCACGCCGAGATTGACTCGATCATCGAGCGGGCGCTCTGCGACGCCGACTCCCAAGGGATCAAGGGCAAGGACATCACGCCCTACCTCCTGGGTCGGATCGTCGAACTGACCGACGGCCGCTCTTTGGTGGCCAACATCGCATTAGTCCGAAGCAACGCCCGACTGGGTGCGGCCATCGCCAGGAGTTATGCCGAACTCAACTGACTTAGGGGCGGTTTGTCCCTTGCCGACCTGCGCTCACAGGCCTAGCGTCAACTCCATCATGTGATCTAGCTCACTTGTGGTTGAGGAGGCGCCATGTGTGTTCCCAACGAAATCTCTGAGGCCGAGTTCAGTCGGCGCGGACTGCTGGGCCTTGGCGGCGCTGGGCTCGCCGCCGCAGCCACAGGGACTCTGCTCACCAGCGCGGAGGCACAAGCGGTCCCGAAGCCGCTGTTGCGACACCGCCACACCAGTCGAGTGGTGCTTCTCGGTGTTGCCGGCGGGCCGCCTCCTGAGATCGACCGAGCTGGGATTGCCAGTGCACTCGTGATCGGTGATCGCGTCTACGTCGTGGACTGCGGACGTGGCGCCGTGACGCAGTACGCCCAAGCTCGTCTTGCCTTCAAGAATCTGCGCGGCATCTTTGTCACGCACCTGCATGCCGACCACGTGATCAACTTCTACGATTTCGTGGCGCTGCCAGGGTTTGGCGTCAATGACTCCAACGATGGCGTTTTGCCACCCAGCGGCGGCCAGCGCAAAGTCCAGGTCTACGGACCCGGGCGTGCCGGAGGGCTGCCCCCTGCCGATGACCCAACCCTGCCGACGATCGCGCCCGATCTCGCCACTCCGGGAATGACCGATCTCTACAACTTTCAGATGGCCTCATACGCCTACTCCACCAACCTCTTCATGCGCCGCGCCGGCATCCCGGATCCAAACTCACTGTTTGAGATTCATGACTTGATGCCGCCGGCCGAAGTGGGTGCGGACTGGACCAACCGTGCCCCCGACATGGAGCCATTTGTGGTGATGGACGACGGCTTCGTGAAGGTGACTGCGGTGTTGGTGCCGCATGGACCGGTCTACCCTTCCTACGCCTTCCGTTTCGATTCAGAAGAGGGCTCGGTGGTCTTCTCTGGCGATACCGCCAAGTCGGCCAACGTCGTGCGGTTGGCACAGGGCGCCGACATGCTGGTTCACGAGGTGATCGACTTCAACTTCTATGTGAACTTCCTCGGCCTGGATCCCTCGTTGTTGCAACACCTGTTGCGTTCACATACCGACGTACGCGACCTTGGGCCGTTGGCCGAACAAGCCCAGGTCGACCGTCTGGTGCTCACCCACCTGGTCCCAGCCGACCCGAAGTTGATGAGCGACGGGCAGTGGAAGCGCAATGCGAAGAAGGGCTATAGCGGCCAGGTGTTTGTTGGCGATGACTTGATGTCGCTCCCGCTGCGTCACCCCCGGCGCCGCCATATTGCTTAGTCGCGGTGCCTAGTCGAGTGTGGTCGCGGCCGCTGCCAACCGCTCCAGCGCCTGACGTACGACGGCTGGGTCGGTCGTGGTCCACATCGGCGGCAACGAGGCCTTGAGGAACGAGCCGTAGCGGGCAGTGACCAGCCTCGGATCGAGGATCGCGACCACACCACGGTCGCTCGTCGTACGAATCAGGCGGCCTGAGCCTTGGGCCAGCAGCAGGGCCGCGTGTGTAGCGGACACGCTCATGAATCCGTTGCGTCCAGCCCGGTCGGCGGCTTTGGCGCGCGCAGACATCAGCGGGTCATCGGGGCGCGGGAACGGAATCCGATCGATGATCACCAACTGGCAGGTCTCCCCCGGCACATCGAGTCCCTGCCACAACGACAGCGTGCCGAACAAACAGGTGTGTGGATCGCTGACGAACTGCCGCGCCAACTCCGGCAACTGCGCATCCCCTTGGGCGAGCGTGGTCAGGTGCGGAAGCCGCTCCCGCACTTCCTCGGCCGCTGCTTCCGCCGCTCGCCGTGAGGAGAAGAGTCCCAGGGTGCGACCGTTGGCTGCGTCCACCAGCGACACGATCTCGTCGAGTTGAGCCTGCACCAGACCATCACGCCCTGGAGCCGGCAAGTGCTTGGCGACATAGAGAATTGCTTGCTTGGCATAGTCGAACGGCGAGCCAACGTCGATGGCTCGCCAGGGCAGTTGCTCCTCTTGCGGATCCGTCAAGTCCCGCTCCGCAGCCTTGAGTCCGAGCGTCGTGGCTACGGCCTCGAAGTCGCCGCCGAGTTTGAGAGTGGCTGAGGTGAGTACGACGGTCTTCTCGCTAAGCAACCGCTCGCGCATCGGCCCCCAGACCTCAAGTGGCGCCACGCAGAGGAAGTCGCCGCCCCGATTGCGGTCCCGCTGGGCGACCCAGACGACGTCGGTAGCCAGTCCGGCTGCCATCCGTTCCGCAGTCTTGAACACCTCTTGCGCCCACCCTTTGGCCTGGGTGGCCCCGGCGTCATCGCCGAGATCTTTGGGGAAGGCACTAACAAGCGCGCGGGCCGCGTCACGAACCAAAACCAACGCGTCAGCCAGATCGATCGGAAGTGGATCCAGTCGGCCCTGCGGACAGAGGTCAATTGCGTCGCGGAGCGCGTCCGCGGCATCGGCTAGGTCATCGGCTTCGGTGCCCTCGACGTGACGAGCCGCCCGTCGAGCCGTGCGGTCGACTTCGGGGACACTGAGTTCGTCGGTGGCTGCCTGGGTCACGCGGGCGACTAGTTCGTGGGCTTCGTCAACCACGACCACGTCGTACTCCGGGATCATGGGGACGCCTTCGATCGCGTCGATCGCCAACAACGAGTGGTTGGTGATGATCAATTGCGAATGTTGGGCTCGCTCACGGGCCCGCTCGGCGAAGCACTCAGCGGCATAAGGACATTTCAGCGCGCCCAGGCACTCGCGGTGGTTGACCGAAACCTGTCGCCACACGCGTTCGGTGTGTTTGGGCGCCGCATCCTTCTCGCCGGTGCCGTCATTCTTGGCCTGCTCCTCAACCCACTCGCGAAGTGCCACCACCTCGGCACCCATCGACCCCTGAGGCAGATCGACGAGCAGGCCTTGATCGTCAGGCACCCCTTCGCGGACTCGATGCAGGCAGGCATAGTTGGATCGCCCCTTGAGCACGGCGTACGACGGCGCGGACTCCAGCATCGGCGCTACCGCCTTGACCAGCGCCGGCACATCGCGCTCAACGAGTTGGTGCTGGAGCGCCAAAGTAGCCGTGGCCACCACTACGCGGTCGTCGTGAAGCAGCGCCGGGACTAGGTAGCCGAGCGACTTGCCAGTGCCAGTCCCTGCTTGAACGAGGAGGTGCTCACGATCGGCAAATGACTGAGCCACGGCCTCGGCCATCTGGATCTGACCGGCCCGCTCTTGCCCTCCGAGCGCCTCGACCGCAGCCGACAGAATTTCGCGAACCCTGGTCAACCCCGGCTCCACCTTGGGAGCCTCACCAAGGCCCGACTCAGTGGCGCCGTCCGTCTCCGGACCCTCGCCGCCGTCCGTCACCGCCTTCGCCACCCACCCAACCCTAGGTCACCCTCACCCGGTAGAAGGCCGCTCCGCCGACGCGCCCAGTTATTCCGCCGACGCGCCCGGTTATTCCGCCGACGCGCCCCGTTATTCCGCCGAGCCGCCGCGTTGTTGGAGCGAGCCGCCCAATTGTTGGAGCGACCTGTTGGCGCGTCACGCAAATTTCCCGGCGCGTCACGCAAACTTCCCGGCGCGTCACGCAAACTTCCCGGCGCGTCACGCAAACTTCCCGGCGCGTCGGCCACGATGTTGCACTTCAAGCGGTCCACAGGTTGGGGGCCGATTTCGTTGTGAAACGGTGCTTGTTGCGACGAGTTCTGGGCCCCTAGTGTCCGAGGTATGACCGATCCGTCGATCAGGCTGCGCGGCCTCACCAAGCATTTCGGTTCCGTACATGCAGTTGACGGGGTTGATCTGGAGATCGCCGACGGCGAGTTTTTCGCGATGTTGGGGCCCAGTGGGTCGGGCAAAACGACGGTGCTGCGAATGATCGCGGGGTTTGAAGCGCCGACTGCTGGCACGATCGAACTAGCCGGGGTCGATGTGACTAGCAGACCGGCATATGACCGAGACGTCAACACGGTCTTTCAGGACTACGCACTCTTCCCACACATGAGCGTTCAGGACAACGTCGAATACGGCCTACGGGTCAAGAAGGTGGCCAAGGCGGAGCGTCAGCAGCGCGCCACTGAGGCGCTAGAGCGCGTCCAGATGTCGCAGTACGCCGAACGTCGGCCCAGCCAACTCTCCGGTGGCCAACGACAGCGCGTCGCCCTAGCCCGCGCCTTGGTCAACCGCCCGAAGGTCCTGCTGCTCGACGAACCGCTCGGTGCCCTCGACCTCAAACTCCGTCGAGCTATGCAGATCGAACTCAAGCAGATCCAACGCGATGTCGGGATCACGTTCGTCTTTGTCACCCACGACCAGGAGGAGGCGCTGACTCTGGCCGACCGGATTGCGGTCTTCAACGAGGGCAACGTGGAGCAGGTAGCCACACCGGCCGAGCTCTACGAACGCCCGGTCAATCCGTTTGTCGCGGGATTCGTGGGCACCTCCAACCTGCTCACTGGAGCCACTGCCACCCGGCTGCTCGGCACCGAAGGCACCTTCAGCATCCGGCCGGAGAAGATCCACTTGGACCCACCGGCCGACGCTGCACTGAGTCGGGCCCGCGGAATAGTGCGCGAGGTGATCTATCTCGGGGCCAGCAATCACTACGTCGTTGATATCGACGACCACACCAGCCTGACCGTGGAGCGCCAGAACCTCCACGGCACCAGCGATCAATCACTGCGGCACCGGGGTGACCAGGTTGAGATCGGCTGGCTTCCCGAGCACGTCATCGCGCTCTAAGTGCACCATCAAGAAGGAGAAACACATGTTGAGAACCAGATGGGTCGCGGTGGCTGCAGCCACTGCGATTGCGTTGGCCGGCTGCGGCGGCACGAGCGGTGGCGGCGACACCAAGGGCACAGGTGGGTTCAAGGCACCGGATCTGCCGATGGCCAAGTCCGTCGGCGAGGGCGAAGGCACCCTCAGCATCCTGGCCTGGCCCGGCTACGCCGAAGATGGCTCCAATGACCCGAAGGTCGACTGGGTGTCTCCGTTTGAGAAGGCCAGCGGCTGCGACGTCAAGGTGAAGTACTTCGGCACCTCCGACGAGGCAGTGCAGTTGATGAAGACCGGACAGTACGACGTGGTCAGCGCCTCCGGCGACGCCTCCTTGCGCCTGATTGCCGGTGGTGACGTGGCACCCGTCAACACCGACCTGACCCCCAACTACGCCGACGTGTGGTCGTTCTTGAAAGACCGCGACTGGAACTCCGTGAACGGACAGTCCTACGGCGTACCCCACGGCTACGGCGCCAACCTGTTGATGTATCGCACCGACAAGGTGACCCCGGCTCCCGACTCCTGGTCGGCGGTGTTTGACGACGCTTCGAAGTACTCCGGCAAGGTCACCTCCTATGACTCCCCGATCTATATCGCCGACGCGGCGCTGTATTTGATGAAGACCAAGCCAGACCTCGGCATCAAGAACCCCTACTCCCTGGATGAGAAGCAACTTCAGGCAGCCGTAGACCTGCTCAAAGAGCAGCGCAAGCATGTCGGGGAGTACTGGTCGGACTACCTCAAGCAGATCCAGTCCTTCACCACCGGCGACTCGGTGGTCGGCACCTCGTGGCAGGTGATCGTCAACACCGCCCAGGCCGAGAAGGTCAAGGTCGACGCGGTCTTGCCGAAGGAAGGCGCAACTGGCTGGTCCGACACCTGGATGCTTTCGGCGAAGGCAAAGAGCCCCAACTGCGGCTACAAGTGGCTGGACTACATCGTCTCCCCCGAAGCCAACGCCGCCGTGGCGGAGTACTTCGGTGAGGCGCCCTCCAACGAGAAGGCCTGCGAACTGACCAGCGAAGGCTTCTGCAACAGCTACCACGCTGGCGACAAGGCCTACGCCGACCAGATCTGGTACTGGACGACTCCGATCAAGCAGTGCCTGGACGGTCGCACCGATGTGCAATGCACTGACTACGCGAGGTGGACCCAGGCCTGGACCGAGGTCAAGGGGTAGTTCCTGATGGCAGCGAGTGCACCCGGGTATCGACTGCGACTCACATCGCTGTTGGCCCCTCCCATGCTCTGGCTGGGAGTGGCCTACCTGGGTGCGCTCGCTGCGCTCTTCTTGACCTCGTTCTGGACGGTCAACGCCTACGGCACCGGGCAAATCGAGAGGATCTGGAACCTCGACAACTACCGCCAACTCCTCACCATCGAGGTCTATCGGACGATCACCCTGCGCACTTTGGCGATCGCGGTCGGAGTGACCATCATCGATGCCTTGTTGGCGCTGCCGATCGCGCTGTTTATGGCCAAGGTGGCCTCGCCGAAGTTGCGCAAACTGTTGGTGATTGCGGTGCTGATGCCGCTGTGGGCGTCGTATTTGGTCAAGGCGTATGCCTGGCGCGGCATGTTGTCCGAAACCGGTCCGGTGGCCTGGCTAACCCAGCCGTTTGGCCTGGATACGCCCGGCTACGGACTCGCCGCTGTGGTGCTGACGCTGGCCTATCTGTGGCTGCCCTACATGATCTTGCCGATGTACGCCGGGTTGGAGCGCCTGCCGGATTCGCTTCTGGATGCCTCTGCCGACTTGGGCGCACGCCCGTGGCTGACTCTGCGTCGAGTGATCATCCCGGTGCTGTGGCCAGCCGCGATTGCCGGATCGATCTTCACCTTCTCGCTCTCCCTGGGAGATTTCATCGCAGTGAAGATCGTCGGCGGGGCTAATCAGATGCTCGGCAACGTGGTCTACGACAACTCCGGTGCAGCTGGCAATCTGCCGTTTGCGGCTGCAGTGGCGACGATTCCGGTGGTGATCATGGTCATCTACCTGTTCTTGGTACGACGTACCGGAGCGCTGGAGAACCTCTAATGGGCTCGAAGTCGTTGCGCTACACACTGGCGGCCAGCACGGCCGTGGTGCTCGCCTGGATCTATACGCCGCTCTTGCTGGTGGTGCTCAACTCGTTTAACACCTCCAAGACTTTTGCCTGGCCGCCGCCGGGCTACACCACCGAGTGGTGGTCGCGAGCGATCGCCAGCAGCGGAGCCCGCGAGGCCGTCTGGGTGTCGGTGCGGGTGGCATTGATCGCCACCGTGATCGCCTTGCTGCTGGGCACGATGGCGGCTCTGGCAGTGCAGCGATTCAGGTTCTTCGGACGCGAAACCGTCTCGCTCCTGATCATCTTGCCGATCGCGCTGCCCGGCATTGTCACCGGTGTTGCGCTGAAGAACGCGTTCGTATCGATCATGGGGATCAATCTGGGGTTTTGGACGATCGTGGTCGCCCACGCCACCTTCTGCATCGTCACCGTCTTCAACAATGCGGTGGCACGCTTGCGCCGGCTCGGTGGCAATCTGGAAGAGGCCTCCATGGACCTCGGTGCGGGACGCTGGACTACTTTCCGCCTAGTCACGT
>WBZM01004077.1_pt1 | contig 10890 bp, 20 predicted proteins | sample 5204271 | NCBI WGS metagenome assembly WBZM01 (sample SAMN12344346, study PRJNA552823) | activated sludge metagenome | biome: Activated sludge suspended growth; feature: Nitrification reactor; material: Wastewater; isolation source: activated sludge from nitrification reactor of wastewater...
AGGAAGGGTTGTTCCCCTTCCTACCGCTCTGCAATCCGACGCGCGCGGTTTGTATAAGGACAAGGGGCGCCACCGGTGACGCCCCCCGGGCGTCACCGGTGGCGCCCGTCCCCCGGGTCGAGCCCCCTACCGACCGGGGGACGGGCGTCACCGGTGACGCCCCCGGTACGGGGCCGTCGAAATTCGCCCGGTAGAAGCGGTCGAGGGACGCCGACGTGATCCCCAGGAGCCGGCCGTCCGAACCCCGCAGGATGACGAAGCCGCGGCGCTCGAGCTCCTCGAGGTGACGCTGCATCGTGCGGGCCGACAACCCGGTCGCCTTGAGCACGTATTCGCGCGCGCCGCTCCAGGGGTCGACCGCGCCCGCGCACCGCGCCGCCGTCGCGCGCGCGAGCACGGCCACGAGCCCGACGAGCTCGGGCGCGCCGCGGCACGCCGAGAGGTCGTCGGCGAAGATCGGGACGAACGAGCCGGCGGTCCTCACGCGCGCCCCCTTGCACGAGCCCGCGACGTGGGTACAGTCAGCGCGCACCTCGGGAGCGCCGCCTCGGCCTCCGACTCTGCACCGTGGTAAGTCAGTTTTGGAACGGGAACGCCCCGAGGTGCGCTTTCACTCAATGGGCGGTTGTTTGGTTGATCCGCCCACGTCTTATTACGTTGTCTTTCGATGACGCAAGGGTGAGAGCCCGCGCGGGCCCCGGCCATCGGGGCCCGCGCAACCATCGAACGCCACCCGTTGCGGTCCACCTCGAGAGGCTCGCCGCCCGACGTCCTCCAGGAGCTCGCCGAGTCGTTAGGCATCGGGGCCTCCCGCCCGCGCCGAGAACGCCGCGTCGAGCGCCACCATCCGGCGGATCGTGCGCCGCTCCTCCTCGGGGAGCCCGAGCGCCCGATACCGGGCCACCCGCATCACGAGCGCGACGAGGACGTACGACGCCCTCGCCCCCTCGAGGAGCGCCGCGCGCCGCTCGCCCGTCGCCGCCCGCGCCCGCCAGAGGCAGAGCTCGCCCGCCGTGCGGCACCGCCGCATGAACTGTAGATCGTGCTCGAGCACGAAGCCGCGGCGCGTCACGGGGCGGTCCTCCGCGCGCGACCGCCGAGGAGGAACACGGCGGCGAGCACGCCGATGCCGGCGACCGCCATCGAGCCGAGCCGCGCCGCGCGCCGATACGCGCGCTTCGTCGTCGGCCGCCGGTTCACGAGCGCCGCGCGGATCCGCATGGCCCGCCGTTGCTTCGGCCCGTGGAGCCCGCGGGCGGCGCCGCGCATCGCCCGCCGGTACGTCGAGAGCCTCACCGCCCACCCCCGAGGCGCGCGAACCACGCCGCCACCCGCGGCGAGCACGTCGCCGCGAGCACCAGGAGCCCCCACGCCACCAACGCCACCACCTCGCGCCCGCCCATGGTCACCTCCTCGCCCGGCGCCGCTCGCGCCGGATCGCCGCGTACGCCGCCACCGCCGCCGCCACCGCCCGCCGCCACGTCGAGCCCTTCATGCCGTCACCGGCCGGCCGTCGCACCACGCGCGGAACCTCGCGCGGTCGACGTCGCTCGAGAGGTGCGGCGTGCCGAGCCCGCGCTCGCGCCGCTCGGCCACGAACGCCGACCACCGCCGCTCCCGCTCGACGCGCGCGTTGCGCCGCGCCGCGTCCCGCTCGGCGAGCACCCGCGACGGATGCTCGAGCGCGAACCCCGCGGGCCCGCGCACCACGAACGCCACCACGCCCAGGAGCGGCCGGCTGGCATCCTCGACCCAATACGCCGAGCGCACCATCGCCCACCTCCTCGCGTCACCTCGAGGAACGGGAGCCGGCCGCACGCGCGGCCGGCCCCCCCACCACCGCGCGCCCTACGGCGACGGCGTGACGTCGCCGGCCTCGCCCGCGGGCGCCGCCGGCGGGCCGATCGGGTCCGTCTCCGCGGCCGGCGGCGCCGCCGGCGCGGGCGGCGTGCCCATCCCCGGCCACGAGACGAACGGCGTCCCGTCCGGCCAGAAGCCCGTCGAGCGCGCCGTCTCGAGCGCCTCGCGCCCGATGCGCTCGTGCTCCTGGGCCTTCGCCTCCTGGATGCGCTCGAGCTCGGCGTCGAGCCGCTCGTCGATCGCGTCCGCCTCGAGCGCGCGAGGGTGCGCCAGCACCCGTTCCGCCTCGGTGAACGCCGCGCCCGGCTCGAGCCGATGCACCACGACGAGGCCCGACACGATCCCGATCCGCGCGCGCTCGCGCGCCTTGATCCGCTCGATCGTGCGCTCGAGCGCCTCGAGCTCCCTCAACCTCTCCGACTTCGCCACCATGGGAACCTCCCTACACCTTCCCGAGGGCGCGGCGAACGGACTCGTTCACCTTCAACGCCGCCCGGGAGAATTCGTCCTCGAGGCGCCCGAGCTCCTCGAGGAGCGGCGCCAGCCCGCGCTCTTGCGCGAGCGCCACCCGCCGCGCGAGCGCCGCGCGCGCCGTCGACGTCGAGGCCGCGAGCTCGGCGAAGCGATCGAGCGCATCGAGGAGCACCCGGAGGCCCGGCGGGAGCATCACGACGCCACCGCCCCGGCGCCGACGTCGCCGACCACCTCGCCGACCAGGAGCGCGCGCTCGACGTCGGCGAGCGTGCCGACGCCGCGGATCGCCACGCCCCCGACGACGACGATCGCCGGCGCGTTGATCTCCACCTCGCGCCCCGGCTCGACCGTGGCGACGACTTGCGTCCCCTCGGCGAACGTGACCACCTTGGAACCGAAGCGAACGCGGTACACCTTCACGATGCGGCCCTCCGCGCGTCGAGCCAATCGGCCAGGAGCGCACGCGCGAGCGCCCCGGCCTCGCCCTGGAACGGGAACGCGCGCACGTCGGCGCCGGCGACGACGACGTCGCCGCCCGGCCCGGTGCGGCCGAGCGCCGCCACCTCGCGCGCCGTCGCGATCCACCTCGCGAGCGTGCGGATCGGCACCTCGAGGGCGCGCGCGGCTTGCTTCCACCCGCCGGCTTCGTCGACGTACGCCGGGAGCGCGAGGAGGAGCTCTACCCGCCGCGCCCACGTCTCCGCGTCGAGATAGCCCTCGACGGCGCGGCGCGTCGGTCCGTGGACGGTCCCCCGAGAGCCTCGGGAGGGATCGGCGCGCCGCCGCGCGCGGCCGACACGAGGGCGAGCACCGCCACCCGTTCGACCGTCGTCCCCCAGGCCCGCGCGTGCCGCACGAGCTCCGTCCATGCCCAAGCCGGGATCACCAGCACCCGTACGACGTCGCATCCTTCGCCTCCCGGGATCGAATCCCGAGAGCGATCGAGCTTGCGCGCCATCCTGCCCCCTGCGATGCGGGCGGAACGGGTCAACCTCGAACGCTCGACTAAGCAACCGTGGTAAGCACCACACTAGCCGAGCGCTCGGGGTTGTCAAGGATGGCATACGCGCCGCGGCACGGCGCGAGGCCGCTACGGCGTCGGAGGCGGCGCCGCCGTCGCGCCGCGCACGAGCGCCGCGGCGCGCGTGGCGTTGCGGTAGCGATTCAGCCCGTAGCCGAGCGCGCCGCCACCGCCGAGCACCACGCCGGCGAGCTCGAGCCAGCCGATCTTCCCGGCGTTGAACTTCTCGAGCACCTCCTCGAGCTCCTCGCGCCTCGAGGTGGCCGCGAGGTCGGCGCGCCGCAACGCATCCGCGCTCCTCGAGCCGGCCTCCGTCGCGAGCGTGGCCGCGCGCTCGGCGTCGTCGCGCGCCCGGCCGGCCGTCGCCGCCGCCGCCGCCGCCGCCGCCTCGGCGAAGCTCTTGCCCTCGGCGACCGCACGCGACCACGCCGCGTTGCTCGCGTCGACCTGGCCGACGACGTCGGTCCGCACGCGCGCGTCCGCCGCCTCCATGTCGGCGCGGACGCGCGCCTCGGCCGCCTCGAGCTCGCGCCGGAGCGTCCCCGTCTCCGTCGTCGCGAACTCCTTCACGGCGAGGAGCTCGCTCGAGGAGGCCACCGGCTCGAACGTCACGCCGCGGTCGACCGAGACGCAACCCGAGAGCGGGAGCGCCAGGAACACGAGCGCCAGGAGCACGGGCAGGATTCGCGGGATTCGCATCGTCGGAGTCTCCAAGTCGTCGGGGGAACGGGGCGGCGGCGGCGGCGGCAACGGCGGCGGCTTCGCCCCGACCGCCTCGCCGATCGAGGCGAACCACGCGCGCGAGACGGGAACCTCGCGCGCGATCGCGCGGCGCGTGAGCCGTTGCTCGCGATAGATCCCGGCCGCAAGCGCCGTGATCGGGGCGAGCACCACGGCGAGCTCGGCGGCGTCCATCGCTACACCGCCTCGCCCGCCGGCGGGAACTCGAGGCCCGGCCGCGGGCCCGCGTCGGCGTCGAGCCAGAGCGCCACCGCGACGAGCACCTCGAACCGATGCGCCGCGGGGCCCTTCACGGTCGCGCCGTTGTCCTGCCACGCCGCGCGGATGCCGGTTCGGTCGTCGATGCGGAGGACGTTTTCGTGATAGGGCGCCAGGAGCGGCACCACCTCGAGGGCGCCGTCGATGATCGGTTGACGGACCGGGCGGAACGCTATCGGCGTGATCGGCGCCGGCTGGATCGTCTGGAGCACCGGCACCTCGGAGCCCGCCACGAGCGCGCCCGCGGCGTCGAGCTCGCAAAGCTGGAGCGAGACGCGGCACTCCGCGTACCACCACACGTTGGCCGTCGAGTAGACGCGCAACCCCGAGCCGAAGCCGATCACGCGCCCGCGGATGCTCGCGCCCGGCTCGCCGCCGAGCGGGAACGCCGCGAGGTCGAACGGGCGGAAGAGGTGATTCCCCGCGACCGCCGTCGCGTCGTCGAACGTGAACTGCCCCGAGGAGCCCGGGCCGGCCGATTGCGCCCACCCGCGGGCCTCGACCACCATCGCCCCTTGCGGGACGCCGGGGATGAACGAGCCGCGGTAGAGGAGGTCGGGCACGGGATGAGCTCCAGGCGGGCCGACGTCGCGGGGGGCGAGCTCGCGCCCGCCCCCCGCGCGAGGGTCAGTCGTTGAAGAGGAGGACGCGGTCGACGATGAGGTCGACCGCGCGGCCGGGCGTGCCGACCATGAGCTCGAAATCGCACGCCTCGCCCGGCATGAGGTACGCGCCCTCCCAGAGGATCGCGGTCTGCTGCTGCGAGTCGATCGCCGAGAAGGGGAGCCAGACGTCGCCGCCGAAGAGGCCCGGTTGCTGCACCGGCTTCGCCTTGAGCCGGACCGTGTCGATCGCCGCGCCCGTGCGCCGGCCGCGGTCGGTGCGGAAGGCGAGGATCGCCACGCCGACGAGGTTGGAGAACTGAAGCGACGGCATCCGGATCACTTCGGTCGTCGCGGCGCCGCCGGCCGCGGCCGACGTCGTCGAGAAGGGATAGCTCTGGCGCCGGTTGAACGGGCCAGGGAGGAAGAACGGGCGGGCCATGGGAGGAGCTCCGGGGCGGTCGCGGGGCGGGAGGAGTCGCGCGGCCGGTATCGCTACCGGCCGCGCGCTCGAGGAGGCGCGGGGCGCGCGGGGCGCCCCACGAGGTTCAGGCCGTCGGCGTCGTGACGACGAGCGCCCAGAGGCTGAACACGAGCTCGATCGCCGAGCCGAGGTCGCTCGCGTGGCGGAAGAGCACCTTCCCGCTGAACGTGTCGCCCTTGCGGATCACGAGGCGATCCGGGAGCGCCAGCTGGAGGCCGTCGTCGAGCGAGGCCGCGCCGGCGATCGTCGCCGCCGCGGCGCCCTCGCCGGCCGTCAGGGGCTGGAAGCCGGCCCGCTTGGCGAAGCGCGAGAGGCGCCGCTCGCGCATCCGCCTCTCGTTCGCGACGTTGAACTCGGTGAGGATGCCGTGGGCGAAGAACTTCTGGACCGCGGTGTAGATCGCGGCCGAGGTCACGTCCACCGGCTCGATCCACATCTCGGCGACGATGGCCGACTCGTTCGGCTCGAGCTTGCCGGCCTCGGCGAGGTTGCACCCCACCTCCTTCGTCGTCGCATCGCTGGTGCGGTGCGCGTTGAAGATCTCGGTCGTGACGTCGCGGCCGACCGGGATCGTCACCTTGTGCCAGAGCTGGCGCCACTCCCAGGAGTCGTTCGCGTTGAACGGGAGCCCGTGGGAGAGGACGTACTCGCGGATCGCGTTGAGCTGCGAGGCGTGGACTTCGGGGAGGAGCTTCATCGGGGGGAACCTTTGCGGAAGGGAGAGGGGCGGGAGGGAGAGCCGCTACGGGCGCCGGCGGGTCAGCCGGCCATCCGCGCGAGGAGGGCGGCGGTCGACGGCTGTGCCGCGTAGCCGGGGAGGCCGCGCATCGTCGACGAGGGCGCGCTCGCGCTCGCCGTCTGCGCCGCGGAGCCGGCCGGGAGCGAGAGGCGCCCGCGGAGCGACGACGTCGCGCGCATGAGGCCATCGGTGACGATGCCGAGGCCGGCGAACTGCGCCGCGCGGGCCACGCCGGCGCCGGCGCCGAACTTGCGCGCCATCGTCGCGAGGAGGATGCCGAGCACCGCGACCGCGCCGCCGACCTTCACGGCGTTGTTGCCCAGGCGCGGCGCGAGCTTGCGCGCGAGCATCCCGGCGACCGTCGCGCCGGCCGTCAGCGAGGCCGCGGCGACCGCCGCCGGCACCGCGTTCGCCTTGAGCGTCGAGACGGCCGAGCCGCGGTCGACGAAGATCCCGCCGCCGCCGCCGCCGCGCGAGCGCGACCGCTTGAAGATCGTGCGCGTGCGCGTGCGGAACTTCGTCACGACGCGGGGCGCGCGCCGCTTCGCACGCTTGGGGGCGGAACGCTTCTTGGAACGCTTGGAACGGGCCATGGGGTCACCTTCTGGAGAGGAGGAGGAGGAGAGCGGCGCCGCCGGCCAGGAGGAGGCCGAGGCTCGGGAACGATGGACGATCGGGAGCGCCCGGCGGCGAGACGAGGCCGGCGCCGACGAGGAAGTTTCGTACGTTGCCGCCGAGGAACTCGCCGGCTTGCTCGGCCGGCGTGATCGGGCGCCCGAGCGTGACGGTCGCGCCGATCCCCATCGGGTAGCGCCCCTCGAGGTCGGCGCGGAACGCATCCGAGGAGGCCATCGCACTCACGCCGACGCGCGCGACGATCGGCGCCGGCTCGGTGCGCGACGGCGTGAGGAGGCGCCCTTTGAGGTCGACGATCCCGAGCCTCGAGCGCGCGCACCCGCACGAGCACGAGTCCCATTCGTTCATCCGGCACGTCATCGGCGGGCCCTCCGCTTCTTGCGGAGCAGGAAGTAGCCGCCGGCGGCGAGCGCCAGGAGCACGAGGCCGCCGCCGCCCGACGACGCCGGCGCGGCGCCGTCCGACGTCGAGCGGACTTCGTTGAAGTCGGCCTCGAGGAAGCCGCCGCCCTCGCCCAGGCCCGACACCTCGCCGCGCGCGAGGTCGGCGCCGCTCGAGGCCGGGAGCTCGAACCCGGTGACGATCGGCGCCGCCGGCTCGAGCGAGCCGCCGCCCGCCGCGGGCGCCACCGGCGGCGGCGGCGGCGGCGGCGCCGCGGGCGGCGCGGTCGGCGCGAGCGGCGACGGCGGCGTGACCGGCGGCGGCGGCGGCTTGCTCCCGTGCGGGAGGCCCTTCGCCGCGCACCAGCTGGCGAAGTCCTTGTCGGCGCCCTGCTTGCCGACGTGACCGCGCGCGCACGCCGTCTCGAACGCCGCCATGCCGTAGTTGGAGATCCACTCCTCGGGCGTCTTGCTGTCTCGCTTCGGCTTGCCCATCAGCGCACCGCCTTCACGAGCTTCAAGAGCACGACGACGCCCAGGCCGAGGCCGAGGATCGGGAGCGCGGAGCCGAGCGCCCCGGAGACGTTGACGCCGCCGAGCGCGGTCGACCCCGAGCGGATCGCCGCCTCGGAGAGGCGCGCGTTCGCGTCGAGGCGGGCCCGCGCGAGGTTCGCGTCGGCGTCGGCCTTGCGGAACGCGACCACCTTGTCGCCCACGGTCGAGACGGCGGCGACGAGCGCGGAGAGGTCAACGGCCATGGCGCGAGGCCCTCCGCTCGAGGTGCTCGAGGTGATCGCCGGCGACGGCAAGCGGAGCGGCGGCGCCGGCGCGGGCGCGTTGAGCCGCGCGAGCGTGGCCGCCACGCTCGCCGAGCGCGAGGCCCGCAACGCCGCGATCGCGTCGTCGTACTCGGCCGAGCCCGGCATCGTCGAGGCCGTGCCGCCGGCGAAGATCGCGCCGCGGGCCGATTCGTCGACGAACGTCCCCACGCTCGGGAGCGAGTCGAAGAGGCCCGCGAGTTTCGAGGCGGGCGCCGGCGCGAGGTAGGGATCGAGCCATCCGATCATCGCCCCCCCATGAGCCAGAGGAGGAGGAGCGCGCCGGCGGCGACCACGACGCCGACCGGGATCGTCCGGCCGTTGCTCGCCAGGAGGTAACGCGAGCCGTCCGGGCGCGTCACGAGGAGCGCGCGGCCGAGCGAGGGCGCGACCGCCGCCGCCGGCGCCGGCTCGGCCAGGAGCACGCGCCGTTGCGCGTCCGACGCGCGCGCGATCGCGTCGAGCGCCACGCCGCCCGACTCGAGCGCGGAGGAGGCCGCGGCGCCGGCCGTCGAGGCGAACGAGCCGAAGGACGTCACGACGTTCATGCCGCCGCCTTCCTCGCGCGCGGGCGCGGGGCGGGCCGCCTCGAGGCGAACGCCTTCACGACGCCGGCGAGCGCGACGACGCCCACCATCTTGCCGAGCATGGGGAGCGCCGCGCGGCCGAACTCGATCGAGCTCGCGACGATGCGCTCGCGGCTCGCGCGCTCCTCGGCCGCCGTGCGCTCGGCGATCGTCGCGACCGCGGTCGCGCTCGCCGCCGTCGTCGCCGCGGCTTCCTTCGTCGCCTCGGCTTGCTTCTTGATCGCCTTGGCTTGCGCGTTGCCGGTGATCGCGTTCCCGATCGCGCCGAACACCTCGGCGAAGAAGCCGAGCGCGCCCCACGGCGAGGCGAGGTAGTACCAGCCGAAGCGGGACCGCTCGGCCGGCCAGGAGCCCGCGGGGACCGTGCGCGTGAGCTCGACCGGGAACGGCTCGCCGTCGAGCTCGACGATCGGGAGGACGTGCTCCCCGGTCGTGCCGCCCTGGTCGAACATCACGGCGAAGCCGGCGCGGTAGCCGGCGCGGAGCGCGAGGGCGGCGTACGCCACGGCGAAGTCGTCGCAATCCCCGGCGCCGCGCTCGAGCGTGGCCTCGAGGTTCTGGACGTCGTCGCCGCCGAAGCCGTCGCCGACGTACGCCACGCGCGAGCGAAGCGCCGCGGCGAGGCCGGCGAGCACCGCGCGCGCGTCGTTGCCGTCGACCTTGCGCGCCACCTCGACGACGATCGCATCCGCCGCCTCGCCGCGGGACGACTCGAGGGCGGCGCCGCGCATGACGTCGAGGACGACGTCGAGCGCGGGCCGCTCGAGGCGAACCGTGCGGGGGGCGACGGTGCGGAGCATCAGCGGGCGCCGGCCCCGAGGAGCGGGAGGTTGACGCCGACGCGCGGCGCGGCGTACGCCACGAGCGCGCCGAGGAGGGCGCCCGTCACGAGCGAGCCGCTCCCGCGGCGGCGGCGGCGCCCGCCGGCGAGCTTGGCGACGAGGGCGCCGAGGGCGGCGCCGACCACAAGGGACTTGTTCACGACGTCGCACCTCCACCCGACGCGCCCGGGGCGGCGGGCGCGACCGTCGCGCCGCCGGCCAGGAGCTCGCCGAGGAACTTCTCCGCGAGCGGCTGGAGCCACGCGGGAAGCAATGAACTGTCCTTGGCCTTCGCCGCCGCCTCGATCTGCCGACTCAATTCCTTGAGTCCGTTCTCGTCGAGGACGATCGCGCCATTCGGGAGCGTCGGCGCGTCGGCGACCGCCTCGGCGCGCGCGCCGATCAGCTGCGACACGAGCTCCCAGGCGCGACCGTCGCTCGAGAGCGGCGCGGGCGCCGGCGTCTCGGGCGAGCGGGGCCGCGCGATCCTCACCACGATCTCGGTCGACCACCCGCCGCCCTGGCCGCGACGGCGGCGCGCGACCTTCACGCGGTAGGTGCCCGGGCCGTACACCTCGGCGATCGCCGCCTCGGTCGGCACGCTCTCGCCCCACTCCGAATTCGAGAGGAACTGCCGCGGGCCCTCGGCGGCGTAGACGGTGAAGCGGAAGCCGAGGCGCGCGCGCTCGATCGGCTCGAGGTCGTCGAGGAGGTCGAGGAACTCCGTCGTGCCGGCGAGCTCCTCGGGGTCGAGGCGCGGCCCGGCCTTCGTCGCCTCGAGGACGGTCGCGAGCACGCGCGGATCGACCCCTTCCGGTGACGTCGCCCCGGCCAAGGGAGCGTCACCTTCCGGGGTCGATCGCGGCGTGCCGGACAGTCGCGGGCGGCGGGCCATTCGAGCTCCGTCGAGACGGGGGCGCCGCGGGCGCGCCCCCTGGGCGAGGTCGAGGGCGGAATTGGACCCCGGAAACGCGATCCTTGCACTCTACAAGTTATGCCAACCTCGACGGTTGCACGCGATAGCCCCCGGTTTGGGGGTCGAGAGCCCTTCCGTAGCCCCGAAAATGGCCGCGAGCAGGGGGCCCAGGAGCGCGTTTCGCGACCCGCGGGCGGGGGTCGGCCGTCCGAACGCCTCGCGGCGCTCTGGCGCGGTCGCGCGCCGCGGCCCCGAAACTCCCCCGGTGCGCGCGCCTCGAGCGCCCGCGGCCGACGCCGCCGGCGCGAGCCGCTACGCCGAGCTCGCCGCGCCGCCGGCGCGGCCCCGGAACGCGCCCGGCCTCACGAGGCCGAGCGCCTCCAGGCGGGCGCGCCTCTCGGCGAGCTTCTCGGGGGTCGGTTCCGCGTCCGCGGTCGGGTCCGGGTCCGCGGGTTGCCCCGTCTCGCCCTCTGCCTCCGGGGGACGGGCGTCACCGGTGACGCCCCCGGTACGGGGCCGTCGAAATTCGCCCGGTAGAAGCGGTCGAGGGACG
>WBZM01004078.1_pt1 | contig 10889 bp, 6 predicted proteins | sample 5204271 | NCBI WGS metagenome assembly WBZM01 (sample SAMN12344346, study PRJNA552823) | activated sludge metagenome | biome: Activated sludge suspended growth; feature: Nitrification reactor; material: Wastewater; isolation source: activated sludge from nitrification reactor of wastewater treatment...
TCCCGGGCACACCGGCGCCCACGCCTGCCGAGTTCGTCACCGGCACGAAGGCCGTGAACCAGGCGACGACCGAGACCGCCACGGCCGGTACCTGGACGGAAGGCACGGGCAACAACGGCGTCTACCGCTACCGCTTCAAGCAGGGCCTCAAGGGCATCGACGACATCCCCTACGACGCGAACCTCGTGCATCGCGTCGGCCTCGAGATCCGCACTTCGCCGAACATCACGGCCGAAAACATCCCGGCCAACAACGCGACCTACACCTGGATCCCCGCGACGGGCTTCCAGGTCTACTCGGGCCGCGAGATCGTCGACAACGACACCTGCAACGCCTGCCACGACAACCTCTCGGTGCACGGCGAGGCGCGCTTCGACCTGCAGTACTGCGTGATGTGCCACGAGAAGTACTCGTTCGACGCGCAGTCGGGCAACACCATCGACATGAAGGCGATGATCCACCGGATCCACTCGGGCGAGACGCTGCCGAGCGTCGAGGCGGGCGGCTTCTACGGCATTTTCGGCTTCGGAAACACCTTCAACGACTACAGCGACGTCGTCTACCCGCAGGACAAGCGCAACTGCCAGACCTGCCACGAGGAGAGCGACGAGGACACGCCGCAGGCCAGCAACTGGCGCAAGACGGTCAACACCGCCGCGTGCAGCACCTGCCACGACGACGTGAACTGGGGCACCGGCCAGAACCACGGCGGCGTCGCGGCGACCGACGAGCAGTGCGAGACCTGCCACGGGCCGAACTCGACGATTGAATCCGGCAAGCTGCGCCCGCAGGTCGCGCACCTGGTCCCGACTGTCGAGGCGGGCAAGAAGTTCGCGTTCGCGATCGTCAGCGTGGCCAATACGGCGCCGGGCCAGAATCCGACGGTGACCTTCAAGGTGACGGACCCGACCAGCAACGACGCGCCGTACGACATCCACGCGGATGCGCCGTTCACGGTGTGCGCGGGCGGCGCCAGCCGGCTGTCCGTGGACATCGCGTGGTCCACGCGTGACTACCACAACATCGGCAGCGGCTCGAACCCGGCGCAGCCGATCCAGCTGAACCCGCTGGCTGCCTGCGGCGGCAGTTCCGTGGACAACGGCGACGGCACGTTCACGGTAACCTCGACCGTGGCGATCCCCGCGAATGCGACCGGCTCGCTCGGTGTCGGCCTCGAGGGGCACCCGGCCGTCGATGCGGACGGCGACGGGGTCGTCGATCGCATCGCGGTCACCAACGTCCACACCTTTGCGCCCATCACGGACCCGACGGCCGTCGCGCGCCGCAGCGTGGTCGTGACCTCGAAGTGCGACGACTGCCACAGGCAGCTCTCCCTGCACGGCAACAACCGCACCGACAATCCGCAGGTCTGCGTCATGTGTCACAACGCGGGCGCGACCGACGTCGCCCGCCGCGTGGCCGGCTCGGCCTGCGAGGCGTCGCTGGGCCTCGACGACGAGTCGATCGACTTCAAGTACATGATCCACGCGATCCACTCGGGCAACACCGGCATCTGCGGCTTCGGCAATACCGCCAACCCGTTCTTCGAGGTGGAGTACCCGGGCAAGCTCAACAACTGCGAGGGCTGCCACCAGGCGGGCACGTACTACCCGGTGGATCCGACGAAGGTGCAGGCGACGACCTTCGACGCGGGCGGCGATCGCGCCAGTCCGACGGACGACCGCGCGGTCACGCCGAACACGGCCGTCTGCTCGGCGTGCCACACCGGCTCGCAGGCGAAGCTCCACATGGAGCAGAACGGCGGCTCGTTCAACGCGACCAAGAACGCCGACGGCACCAGCAACGAGGCGCAGGGCGAGACCTGCGGCACGTGCCACGGCGAAGGGCGCGCGGCCGACGTGAAGGTCGAGCACAAGGTCGGCGAGTTCCAGTACAACTGATGCCGGCAAACCACAGCAACGGACGACAGCCATGATGCATCCGAACCACGTGCTGCAACGCCTGGCCCTGGCGGCGGTCTGCCTGCTGCCCCTGGGGGCCTGGGCGGACGTCCCGGCGGGGGCGCCCAACGCCGGCGCGCCGTACTCGGCCAAGGGGGCCGACACCTGCCTCAGCTGCCACGACGAGGACAAGATCAACGGCGTGTTCCACACGCGGCACGGCAATCCCGCGGATGCGCGCAGCCCGTTCGGCAAGGGCAGCCTGCAGTGCGAGGCCTGCCACGGCCCGGGCGGCAACCACACCAAGAAGGTCAAGAAGGGCGAGGAACGCGCGCCGATGATCCGCTTCGGCCGCAACTCCGCGACACCGGTCCCGGTGCAGAACGCGATGTGCCTCGGCTGCCACGAGCAGTCCGTCGGCTCGGCCTGGCACGTCGGCGCGCACGACGCGAACGACGTCTCCTGCGCCGCCTGCCACGACTCGCACACGCCGCGCGACGCGGTGCTCGCGCGCAGCACGCAGCCCGAGGTGTGCTACACCTGCCACGTCAGCGAGCGCAGCCAGTTCACCAAGCCCTACTCGCACCCGGTGCCCGAGGGCAAGCTGGCCTGCAGCGACTGCCACACGCCGCACGGCACGACGGCCGAGAAGCAGCTCGTGCGCAACACCGTCAACGACACCTGCTACGAGTGCCACGCCGAGAAGCGCGGTCCGTTCCTGTGGGAGCACGCGCCGGTCGCCGAGAGCTGCGACAACTGCCACTCGCCGCACGGTGCGGTCAACCCGGGCATGGTGAAGATGCGCGGCCCCGTCCTCTGCCAGTCCTGCCACTCGCAGCAGAACCACCCGAGCTATCCGTACGGGCCGGCCAACCTGCCCGGCGGCAGCGGGCCGCCCGTCACCACGCTGGCGGTCGGCAACTGCATGAACTGTCACTCGCAGGTGCATGGTTCGAACCATCCCTCGGGCTCGACGCTGACCCGGTGAACGCCATGACCAACCGCAGCACGACCCTCACGCTCGCGATCGCCGCCACCCTCCTCGCGGGCGCGGTACAGGCGCAGGACGCGCCGGCCCCGGCGGACGCGCCGGACACCAGCAAGTGGACCTGCAAGAAGTGTCCCTTCCCCTCGGGCTACGACGGCTCCGCCGAGCTCGGCGCCGGCTACGTGAGCGACGACTCCGCCGCGTTCGGCGACGCCAACGGCCTCGATGAGAAGGGCGCCAAGGTGGTGGCCGGCGTGCAGGGCAAGGCCGTGAAGGAATCCGGCTACGTCTTCGCGTACGACCTGCAGAACCTCGGCCTCGACTCGCGCGAGGCGCGCATCGAGGGCGGCAAGCAGGGCGCCTACGAGTTCGGGCTGTTCTACGACCGCGTGCCGCGCCGCATCTACGACACGGCCGAGACGATTTTCTCGGGCGTCGGCGGCACGAACCTGCAACTGCCGGCCGGCTGGACGACCGGCGGCAACACCCAGCTGATGCCCGATCTCGCCGGCGAGCTGCGCGGCGTGGACGTCGGGTTCGACCGCGACCGCTACGGCGCGTCGGCCGACTTCCGGGCCGGCCGGAATTTCGCGTTCAACGTCGACTACCGGCACGACGAGCGCGACGGCACCCGCACGACGCTCGGCTCGTTCGGCAGCGTGGCCGCGCAACTGCTGCGCCCGGTGAGCGACTCGACCGACCGGCTCGACGCCTCGGTGCGCTACGAAACCTCGCGCTGGTTCGCGCAGGTGGGCTACTACGCCTCGATCTACAGCAATGACGCCTCGAAGCTGCGCTTCGAGAACCCCTACAACGCGTTCGCGCCCGGCGGCGAGGCCGGCCAGATGGCGCTCGAGCCCGACAACGAGTACCAGGAGTTCGCGGTGTCCGGCGGCCTGCACGGCCTGCCGTGGCGCACGGTGATCGGCTTCTCGGCGGCGGCGGGCCAGGGGTCGCAGGATGCCCGTTTCCTGCCCTACACGATCAACCCGAACCTCGCGGTCGACCCGCTGCCCGCGTCGAACCTCGACGGCAAGGTCAAGGTGAACCGCGCCGACCTGACGCTCAGCATGCGTCCGATCGACCGGCTGCGCGTGCGCGGCGCGCTGGCCTGGGACGAGCGCAAGAACGACACGAACCAGCGGCTCTACACCTCGATCGTGCACACCGACCTGTTCCCGGTCACCGACGACCGGCTGAACGCGGTGTACGGCTACGACCGCCTGCGCCTGACCGGCAGCGCTGACTTCGACGTCTACCGCGACCTCACCGTGGGCGTCGGCGGCGAGTACCGCACGCTCGACCGCAAGGGCACGAAGCAGGAAGTCATGAGCGAGACGACGCAGGACGGCTACGCCCGCGTGCAGTACCGCCCGAGCGGCTTCCTCGGCTTCGTCGTCAAGGGCGGCGTCGAGGAGCGCGATCCCGACAAGTACGACGCGACGGTGGGCACGGCGCTCGGCCAGAACCCGCTGATGCGCAAGTACTACCTCGCGTACCGCTACCGCTCCTACGGCGACTTCCTCGCCAACGTCGCGCTCGGCTCGCTGCCGCTCACGCTGAGCGCCAACGCGTTCTACGCCGACGACAGCTACCTGCAGTCCGACCTCGGCCTCGTTTCCGGCCTCGACCGTCGCTACGGCCTCGACCTGACCTGGGCGATCAACGACAAGGTCTCGGCCTATGCCTCGGCCGGCAAGGAGAAGCTCGCCTCGAAGACCCGGGGCAGCTCGACGTTCTCGAGCCCGGACTGGCGCGGGACGGTGGACGACGACTACGAGACCTACGGCGCCGGCGTGCACGCACGCGTGGCGGACAAGCTGGACCTGAGCATCGACTACACGCACGGCAAGGGCGACTCGCGCACGACCATCGACGGCGTGTCCGCCGGCGCGTTCCCGTCGGTGTCGAGCAAGCTCGACTCGCTCCGGGCCGAGGCCAGCTGGCAGCTCGGCAAGCGCACGGACCTCGTGTTCTCGTGGTGGCACGAGAAGCTCGACAGCAACGACTGGGCGATCCAGGGCGTCGGGCCGTCCACCCTGCCGACCGTGCTCGCGCTGGGCTACGACCCGTACAACTACGACGTGGACTACGTGTCGGCTTCGGTCCGCTACTACTTCAAGCCGCGCGGCGGCGACGAGGAAGAAGCGGCCGAGTGAGCGGCCTCGAGTGCCGACGCGCGCCGCTCGATGGCGCGCGTCAGGCCCTCGAACAGGAACAGGTGCGCCGGCACCAGCGTGTACCAGTAGAGCAGGCCGGCCACGCCCGCGGGGTGCCAGTACGCCGTCGCGTTGACCGTCGAGCCGCGGCCGTCCGCGCCGGGCTTCACCGTGAATTCCAGCATCCCCGCGCCGGGGGCCTTCATGCCCATCCGCAGCGTGAGCCGTCGCCCCGGCTCGAGCGCGATCACGCGCCAGCCGTCGACGAAGTCGCCCACGCGCAGGTCGGTCGGGTGCCGGCGCGCGCGCCGGATGCTCGGGCCGCCGATCAGCCAGTCGATGCCGCGCCGGATGTTCCACAGCAGGTCGGCGAAATACCAGCCGTCCTCGCCGCCGATCGCGCACACGACGTCGAACACGGACTCGGGCGAGGCGGTTCCCGCGGCCGTCGCGCCCGCGCGCTTGGCGTAATACGCGTACTCGGGACGGAAGTTGCGGCAGGCGATCGCGCCTTCCACCCAGCGCGCGACCACCGTGTGGCTGCGGTCGGCCTCGATCGCCGCCGCGATGGACGCCTCGAGATCCCGCGGGCGGCGCGGGACGAGTGCCCGCAGCGGCCCGTCGTCGGCGATGAAGTCGTGCTCCAGGCCTTCCACGAGCGCCCGCGCAATGCCGGTCGGCACCGAGGTGATCAGCGTCAGCCACCAGGCCGAGAGTCGCGGCGTGAGCACCGGTACGGCGAGGATCCGCGGCCGCCGGCCCGCGAGCCGGCCGTAGCAGCGCATGATCTGCTCGTACGTGACTACCTCCGGGCCGCCGGTGTCGAAGGTCCGCCCCGCCGCCTCCGGGTGCTCCGCCACTGCCACGAGGTCGTCGAGCAGGTCGGGGAGCGCCACCGGCGTCGAGCGCGAGCGCACCCACTGCGGCGTCACCATCAGCGGCAGGTGGTTCACGAGATCACGGATGACCTCGTAGGCGGCCGATCCGGGCCCGATGATCATGCCGGCGCGCAACTCGGTCACCGGCACGCCGCTGCGCCGGAGCACGTCCCCGGTCTCCTCGCGCGAGCGCAGGTGCTCGGAGCGGGCGCGCTGGGGGATCAGGCCGCCGAGGTAGACGATGCGCTGCACGCCGGCCGCCGCGGCGGCCCGGCCGAAGTTCTCCGCGGCCCGGCGGTCGAGCGCGGCGAAGCCGCGCCCGGAGGCCATCGAGTGCACGAGGTAGTAGGCCGTGTGTACGCCGGCGAGGGCGCCGGGCAGCGTCGCGGGGTCGAGCGCGTCGGCCGCGACGCGCTCGGCGGCGTCCCAGCCGCGGCCCTCGAGCACCTCGGGGTTGCGCGCCGTGGCGCGCACGCGCCGTCCGGCGGCCAGCAGCTTCGGCACGAGGTTCGTGCCGATATAGCCGCTGGCGCCGAAAACGAGCTGCAGCGGGGCGTCGCCGGGCATCCGCCCGTCAGCGTGCGAACAGTGCGCCGACGAACAGCAGGATCGAGCCGACGGTCTGCAGGCCGATCGTCATCTCGATGCTCTTCGTCAGGACCGCGCGCTCGACGTTCTCGCCGATGCCCGCGGCGGCCTTGAAGCCGCCGGCCATCACCGCGATCCCGCCCACGGTCACCCACCAGGGCAGCGTGCCGCGCACGACCAGCGCCACGATCGCGGCGAAGGCGAGCACGTGCAGCAGCCGGTAGCCGTGGCGGGCCCCGTCGAGCCCGAGGCGCACGACCAGCGTGCGCTTGCCGCTGGCGGCGTCCGCGCGGCGGTCGGGCACCTCGTTGATCCACAGGATCAGCATGACCCAGATGCCGAGCGGCACCGACATCAGCACCGTGACGACGTCAAACACGCCGCTCTGCAGCCAGGCCGCGCCGCCCGCGGGCAGCAGGCCGAAGGCGATCATCAGGAAGAACTCGCCGACGCCCTTGCCGCTCAGCTGCAGCGACGGCGCCGAGTACGCCCAGGCGATCGCGATGCCCGCGAGGCCGAGCGCGATGACCCACGGGCCCTTGAGCAGGGCGAGCACCAGGCCGAGCACGCTCGCGACCGCGATCAGCGTCCAGCCCCAGCGGTGCATCTCGGTCGCGGTCATGATCCGGTTCTGGATGAAGCGCGAGCCGCCGGTGTAGGGGTAGATGCGCGCGACGTTGGTGCGGTCGGTGCCGGTGACGTCGTCGCCCACGTCGTTGATCACGTTGCTCGCCGCGTGCACCAGCGCCGTCGCGAGCAGCGCGAGCACGGCCGCGAGGGCATCGAAATGGCCGGCCAGCGTGGCGCCCCAGGCCGTGCCGACGATGACCGGCAGGACGGAGGCCGTCAGGAACTTCGGGCGGGTGGCGAGGAACAGGCGCCGCGCCTTGCGACCGGGGGCGTCGCCCGCCAGGTCCTCGAAGCGCGGTTCGAGCGGGGAAGTCGCTTGCTTGATCATCCGGGTCCTCCCAAGGCTGGCACGGAAGCTAGCGATCCCCGGGGCCGGCGGTCAAGTACGCGCTTTACGATTCGCGACCGGCCGTGGGGCGGGCGGCGTTGCGCACCCGGACGGCCTCCTCCTGGTCGACCGCGTCGAGCTGCTCCTCGACGAAGTGCAGCGAGGCGTCGATCTCCGGCAGCAGCACGTTCTCCAGGGCCCGGGCGCGCCGCTCGGTCCGCGTGTACTCGCGGATCAGGCGGCGCAGGTTGCCGGCGCGCGCGGCCAGCGCGGCGTGCGCCACGACCAGCCGGCGGAACGCGACGGCGCAGTCGCGCAGCTCCGGCGACGGCCAGGGCGGGGCCGGGCCGGGCTCCACCTGCGTGGTGTCGAGCTCGGCCTCGACCAGCTCGAGGCCGAGGAAGGCGCGGTGGTGCCGGCGCAGCAGGGCCTGCTCGAGCGGCGCGTGCGGCGCCGTCGTCAGGTCGTCGAAGCCGTGCACGGCGAGCGCCGCCTCCAGCGCGGCTCGCGCGGCGTCCTCGTCCGCCCGCAGGCGCGCCGTGGCCGCGCCGTGCTCGCGCAGCTGGCGCAGGATCTCGGCGGCCAGCATCACGCGCTTCTCGTCGAGCAGCTCGTAGCCCTCCTGCACGAGTCGGCGCTCGTCGCGCAGCTCGAGCAGGGCCACGCGCGTGGCGACGACCGGGCCGGCCTCAGGCATGCGCCGGTTCCTCGAGGTGCCGGCGGATCTGCGCGTTCGACAGGCGCGTGAGCTCGGTCGCCGGCAGCCCGCGCAGCGCGGCCCAGCCCGCGGCCATGCTCTCCTCGAGGGTGCGCGCCGCGCCCTGGTGCACGAAGTCCTGCTCGAAGCGCTGTCCGAAGGCGAGGAATCGGCGGTCGGCCTCGGGCAGGCCCTGCTCGCCCATCACGCTCGCCAGCACGCGCATGCGGATCGCGCGCGCGTAGGCCGCGAACAGCTGGTGCGCGAGGGCCGGGTGGTCCGGGTCGGTGAAGCCCTCGCCCGTGCCCGCGTCCATCAGGCGCGAGAGGCTCGGCAGCACGCGCACCGGCGGGTAGATGCCGCGCCGGTCGAGCTCGCGGTCGAGCACGATCTGGCCTTCGGTGATGTAGCCGGTGAGGTCGGGAATCGGGTGGCCGATGTCGTCGCCCGGCATGGTCAGGATCGGCAGCTGGGTCAGCGTGCCGGGCCGGCCGCGGATGCACCCCGCGCGCTCGTAGAGTGCGGCGAGGTCCGAGTACATGTAGCCGGGATACCCCTTGCGGCCCGGGATCTCGCCATGGCTCGCCGAGACCTCGCGCAGCGCCTCGCAGTAGTTCGTCATGTCGGTGAGGATCACCAGCACGTGCCGGCCCTCGACGAAGGCGAGGTACTCCGCCGCGGTCAGCGCGTAGCGCGGCGTCAGCAGCCGCTGCATGCCCGGCTCGTCGGCGAGGTTGAGGAACAGCGCGGTGTGCCCGAGCGCGCCGCTCGCTTCCATCGCGCGCCGGAAGTGCTCGGCCGTCTCGTGCGGCACGCCGATGCCCGCGAACACGACGGCGAAGGTCTGCGACTCGTCGCCGCGCAGGCGCGCCCGCTGGGCGATCTCGGCGGCGAGCCGGTCGTGCGGCAGGCCGCCGGCCGAGAAGATCGGCAGTTTCTGGCCGCGCACGAGGCTGTTCATCACGTCGATGGTCGCCACGCCGGTCTCGATGAAGTCGCGCGGCAGCGCGCGCCAGGCCGGGTTGATGGCGAGTCCCTCGATGCGCATGCGGGCGTGCGCGGCGATGGGCGGGCCGCCGTCGATGGGGCGCCCGACGCTGTCGAACACGCGCCCGAGCAGGTTCGGGCCGACGCCGAACAGCAGCGGCTCGGGACGCAGCCGGATGCGGGTGCCTGCGAGCCCGAGCCCGGCCGTCGACTGCAGCACCTCGATCACCATCGACGCCTCGTCGAGCGCGGCGACGCGCCCGAGACGGATCGCCGCGTCCGTGCCGAGCACTTCGACGGCGGAATTGAGCCCCACGCGCGCGGCCCGCCGGGCGAACAGCAGCGGTCCCTCGATGCGCGTGACCGCGTCCTCGAGCAGGAGGTCAGCCCGCATGCGCGCCCTCCGGTTGCAGCGAGTCGAACTCGAAGTCGATCTGCCGCGGCAGCTGCTTGAGCTTGCGCAGCTCGGGCTCGCCGAACTCCTCGCCGAGCCGCTGCAGCTGGCGCAGGCAGGGCAGCGCCGCGAGGCGCGCCGGCGCGACGCCGGCCTCGATCGCGGCGTCGGCGCGATCCATGAAGTGCAGCAGCACCGACAGCATCGCGACCTGGCGCGCGGGCGAGCAGTAGCGGTCGACTTTCGAGAACGAGGACTGGCGCAGGAAACCCTCGTTGAAGAGGTCCGCGCACAGGAGCTTCGCCTGCTGGCCCGCCGGCAGCGCGTCGCGCCCGACGATGCGGGCCATGCGCTCGAGGTGGGCCTGCGTCTCGAGCAGCGCCAGCACGCGCTGGCGTTGCGCGATCCAGTCCGGGTTGCCGGCGCGCTTCCACCAGCCGGCCAGCTCGTCGGCGTCGGCGCCGTAGGACTGCAGCGGGTGGATGGCGGGGTAGAAACGCGCCTGGGCCCGCTGCCGGTCGAGCGCCCAGAAGCACTTCACGTAGCGCTTGGTGTGCAGCGTCACCGGCTCCGAGAAGTCGCCCGAGGGCGGGCTGATGGCGCCGATGATCGTCACCGAGCCCTCGCGGCCGTCGAGGGTCGTGACGCGGGCCGCGCGTTCGTAGAACTCGGCGAGCCGCGAGCTCAGGTAGGCCGGGTAGCCCGCTTCGCCGGGCAGTTCGCCGAGGCGGCCCGAGACCTCGCGCAGCGCCTCGGCCCAGCGGCTGGTCGAGTCGGCCATCAGCGCGACGTTGAGTCCCTGGTCGCGGAAATACTCCGCGACGGTGATCGCCGTGTAGATGCTCGCCTCGCGCGCGGCCACCGGCATGTTCGAGGTGTTGGCGATGATCACGGTGCGTTCGGCGAGCGGCCGGCCGGTGCGCGGGTCCTCGAGCTTCGGGAACTCGTCGAGCACCTCGGCCATCTCGTTGCCGCGCTCGCCGCAGCCGACGTAGACGATCACGTCGGCGTCGCACCACTTGGCGAGCGCCTCCTGCAGCACGGTCTTGCCGGTGCCGAACCCGCCGGGCAGCGCCGCGCGGCCGCCGCGCGGCACCGGGAAGAGCGTGTCGACGATGCGCTGGCCGGTGATCATCGGCGCGTTCGCGCCGAGCCGCTCGCGCACCGGTCGCGCGCGGCGCACGGGCCACGGGTGGCGCAGCGCCAGCTCGTGGCGCCGGCCGTCGTCGCCCGCGACGACCGCGACCGGCGCGTCGTCCGCGAACTCCCCGGGCCCGGCGACCCACTCCACCCGGCCGGTCACGCCGGGCGGCACCAGGGCGCGCTGCGCCAGCAGGCC
>WBZM01004079.1_pt1 | contig 10889 bp, 12 predicted proteins | sample 5204271 | NCBI WGS metagenome assembly WBZM01 (sample SAMN12344346, study PRJNA552823) | activated sludge metagenome | biome: Activated sludge suspended growth; feature: Nitrification reactor; material: Wastewater; isolation source: activated sludge from nitrification reactor of wastewater...
GGTTGTTCTTGGTCCGCCGCTGCAGGATCTGGATGGCCCGGCGGATCTCGTCGTCGCGGCCGATCACCGGGTCGAGCTTGCCCTGGGCGGCGCGCTCGGTGAGGTCGATGCAGTACTTGGCGAGCGCCTGGCGCTGGCCTTCGGCTTCCTGCGTGTCGATTCCCTGCCCGCCGCGCACGGCGACGATCGCTGCTTCCAGCGACTTGCGCACCAGCCCGTGCTGCTTCGCCAGCCGACCGGAATCGCCCTTGTCGTCACAGACGGCGAGGAGGAACATCTCGCTGGCGATGAACTGGTCGCCGCGCTTCTGCGCTTCCTTGTCGGTCAGGTTGAGCAGGTTGGCGAGGTCGCGGCCGATCGAGACGTCGCCGCCGTGGCCCTCGACCTTCGGCAGCCGCTTCAGCGCCTGCTCGAGATCCTTCTTCAGGCCATTGACGTTGACTCCGGCGCGGGCGAGCAGCGAGCGGGTGCCGCCATCCTCCTGGTCGATGAGGCCGAGCAACAGGTGCTGCGGCTCGATGAACTGCTGGTCGTTGCCGACCGCCAGGCTCTGGGCGTCGGCCAGGGCCTGCTGGAACTTGGTGGTGAATTTGTCGATGCGCATGGCTGTCTCTCTTCGGGATTTCCGTAATACTCTCCACATGAGGCCGCACGGGCGAATTTCAACCACCTTGGCAATGGCGCCGGGACAAGAGGGGCTGCGATAAGGACGTCAGGTCGGGCTCAGTTGACCGAGTTTGCGAATGTTGGGAAAATCTCCAACATGAAAGCTGTCCGGCTGGTCGGCACACGTATCGTTTTCGACGAATCCGCTTTCGCGGAACTCGTGCTGTGGCGGCTGGCGAAGCCGCTGGCCGCCTCTGAACATGCCTACAAGTACCGACTGGCGTATGTCGTGCGTGGTGAATGCGTCGTGCGCTATGACAATGAAGCCGGAAAAGGCGACCATCGGCACGTCGGCGCCAATGAGAGCGACTACTGCTTCTCAACGCCAGAAAAGTTGATTGCCGACTTCCAGATCGACATCGCGAGGTGGAACCATGAAAACCCTAACCCTTGACGTACGCAGCCCGGCCGACGCGATGGCGGATTTGACCCGCGCCTGGAACACCGGCAAGGCTCAGAAGTCTGCCCACATTAGCTTTGCCACGCCCGAATTGCTCTGGCGGGTGCTAACCCAGAAGCGCTGGGAACTGCTTAAGGTGCTATGCGGTGCCGGTCCCGTCTCGGTCCGCGAAACGGCCCGGCGTGCAGGGCGCGACGTGAAGGCCGTCCACGGCGACGTCACAGCCCTGCTCGCCGCCGGCGTACTTGATCGGACGGAAGATGGCCGCATCATATTTCCTTACGAGGCCGTCAAGGTCGAATTTCTGCTGCAAGCGGCGTAGAAGAGACATCGTCACCGCTCCCGACTTGAAGCTACTTCGCGAATTCAATCATGACCGCCATGCCCACTTTTGATCAATTGATGAACCCGCTCCTCGAAGCCTTGCGCGCCCTCGGAGGATCAGGTTCGATCGAAGAAATCTATGCGAAAACCGTAGAGCTTACCGGCTTGCCGGAAGAGGTGCTCGCGCAGCTCCATGATCCGGAAAAGAGCATTCAGACCGAGGTGGGATACCGTTTGGCGTGGGCGAGGACGTACCTGAGGAAGTTCGGCCTGCTTGAAAATTCAAGCCGAGGTGTCTGGTCCCTGACGGAAAAGGCGAAGTCCCTGCCTTCTGTCGACCCCTCGGAAGTTGTTCGCTTCGTTCGCTCCCTGGACCGACAAGTAGCACCTAGACGCCGGGGCGCTGATGAGACAGCCCGCGAACTCTCCGAGGAAGAAGGATGGAAGGAACACCTATCGATCATTCTGACGCAGCAACTCGATCCTGCAGGCTTTGAACGACTGGTGCAACGTCTGCTTCGTGAATCCGGATTTGTTCAGGTTGAAGTAACCGGACGAACCGGCGACCAAGGAATTGATGGCAAAGGCATTGCCAGAGTCAATGGCTTAATGAGTTTTCATGTCCTCTTTCAATGCAAGCGCTACAAGGGCTCCGTGGCCTCTTCCGAGATTCGAGATTTCCGCGGAGCAATGGTCGGTAGGGCCGACAAGGGTCTGTTCATTACGACTGGCACCTTCACACCCGCTGCAGTCAAGGAAGCCACCCGTGACGGCGCACCGGCAATTGATCTTGTCGATGGCGACGAGCTTGCTCAAAAGCTAAAGGAGCTGACCTTGGGTGTCAAAACAGAACTCGTCGAACGGGTAAGCGTTGACGCGGCTTGGTTCGACAAACTCTAAACCGTCCGCAAGTGCGGTCAAACGAGAATTCAAGAACCTTGCGTGCGCTAAGGTAATGCTGACCGAACGCATTAGTTCTGCCAGCGTGCCGCCGCCGAGTCGTCGGCTTCGCGCGCATCGACCCAGCGCGCCCCGTCCGGCGTCGTCTCGCGTTTCCAGAACGGGGCCCGGGTTTTCAGGTAGTCCATGATGAATTCGCAGGCAGCGAAGGCTTCGCCGCGGTGGGCGCTGGTGACGGCGACCAGCACGATCTGGTCGCACGGCCTCAGCGGGCCGACGCGGTGGATGACCAGCGCGCCGTAGATGTCCCAGCGGCCCTTGGCCTCGGCGACGATGGCTTCGAGCGCCTTCTCGGTCATGCCCGGATAGTGCTCCAGCGTCATTTCCGAGACGCCGGCGCCGTCGTTCACATCGCGCACCAGGCCGACGAAGCTGGCCAGCGCGCCGATGCGCGCGTCGCCGGCCCTGAGCGCGGTCAACTCGGCGCCGAGGTCGAAATCCGCTTCCTGGACCCGCACGGTCATGGTCAGCCCCCAGTTACCGGCGGGAAGAAGGCGACCTCGTCGCCGTCGCGCACCGGGGCGTCCGGGCTGGCCATGGCCTGGTTGACCGCGCAGCGCAGGTTCTTCGCGCTGGCGAGCTGATAGCGCCCCTGAGCGGCCAGCCAGTCGCGCAGCGCGCCGGCGGTGGCGACGCCGGCCGGCAACTCGACGCTCTCGCCGGCGGTGCCGAAGGCCTCGCGCAGCCCGGCAAAATAGAGAACGCGCACGCTCACGACAGGAGCTCCGCGAAAGGGATGAAGCGGACGCTGTCGCCACGGGCCATCGCCTGCCCCGGCGGATTGATCACGAGGCCGTCGCCCCAGACGAGCGAGGTGACGACCCCCGAGCCCTGGTTGGGATGGAGGTCGAGACCGCCCTCGGCGTTCATCCGCACGCGCAGGAACTCGAGCCGGGCATCCGGGCGCGGCCAGTCGAAATCGGCGCGCAGGGCGAAGCTGCGCGGCGCCACGTCGGCGACGCCCTGCAGGCGCAGCAGGAAGGGGCGCACCATGACCATGAAGGTGACGATCGCGGAGACCGGGTTGCCGGGCAGGCCGATGAAGTAGGCTTCGCCGCCGCCTTCCTTGCGCACGCTGCCGAAGGCCAGCGGTTTGCCCGGCTTGATCGCGATCTTCCACATCTCGAGCGCTCCCTCGGCCTCGACGGCCGGCCTGACGTGGTCCTCCTCGCCGACCGAGACGCCGCCGCTGGTGACGATCAGGTCGTTGTCGGCGGCGGCGCGGCGCAGGGCGTCGCGGGTCGCCGCCAGGGTATCGGGGACCGTGCCGAGGTCGCGCACCGCGCAGCCCAGACCCTCGAGCAGCGCGCGCAGCGCGTAGCGGTTGGAGTTGTAGATGGTGCCGGGCGGCAGCGGGTCGCCCGGCTGCACCAGTTCGCCGCCGGTGAAGAAGACGCCGACGCGCACACGCCGGAACACCGGCAGCGCCGCCAACCCGGCCGAGGCGGCGAGGGCGATGTCCTGCGGCCGCAGGCGGATTCCCGCCGGCAGGATTTCGGCCCTGGCGGCGATGTCCTCGCCGGCGCGGCGGATATTCTCGCCGTGGCGCGGCAGGTGGTTGATGACGACCCCGCCTTCCCCATGCGCGCAGAGTTCCTGCATGACTACGGCGTCGGCACCGGCCGGAACCGGCGCGCCGGTGAAGATGCGCGCCGCCGTGCCCGGCTGCAACGCAGTCCCGACCGCGCCGGCGGGAATGCGCTGGCTGACCGGCAGGCAGACCCCGGCGCTGACGTCGGCACTGCGCACGGCATAGCCGTCCATGCTCGAATTGTCGAGCGGCGGGACCGCCACGGTCGACCGCTGGGCAACGGCCAAAACGCGGCCGGCGGCGGCGGTCAGCGGCTGCGAGCGGATTTCCGTGACCGGCCGCGCGGCGGCGAGCAGTCGTTCCAGGGCCTGTTCGAAACTCAGCATGGGCGCTCCTGCAATTGAAGGGTGTCCATCACGAAGTCGGCGATGGCGGCGACGTCGTCCAGCGCCAGCCGGGGGAGGATGGTGGCGACCTCGGCGTCGCTGGCGACGGCGACGATGTCGCTGCGCTCGGGAAACAGCGGCGGCTTGCCCGTTTCCGGCCGATAGACTTCGAGCTTGGGCACCGGTTCCTGCTTGAAGCCTTCGACCAGCACCAGGTCGCAGGGCGCCAGGCGCGCCACCAGCTGGTCCAGCGTCACGTCCGATCCATCGCGCCGCTCGTGCATCAGCGCCCAGCGGTCGCTGCATGAAAGCAGCACCTCGCTCGCCCCGGCTTCACGGTGGCGGTAGGAATCCTTGCCCGGGCGGTCGATGTCGAAGCCGTGATGCGCGTGCTTGATCACCGACACCTTGAGGCCGCGCGCGGTGAATTGCGGGATCAGTTTTTCCAGCAGGGTCGTCTTGCCGGAGCCGGACCAGCCGGCGATGCCGAATACCTTCATGGCGCGATTGTTTGGACCTTCGTAATCATTCAAGCTTTCCCTTTGATGATTTCGTCGCAAGCATTTGGTAACGGTCTTCTTGGTTCGTGGTAAGCATCGCAACCATCTGTAGCTACACCATCGATCGGACAGTTTCTTTGAAGGCGACCTGTATTAGGTTCTCCAGTGCAACGTCGTCGGCCCTCGAGCGTTAAGCCAATTGGACAAGGACTTTGTGCATTCCGCAACTCGAGCCTCCCTGTTCAAGACTGGCAAGCCACAATGCTCTTGGAGATATGCCGCCAACAGTCGAGCTTCAGCCAAGAAGGGAGGAATCCCCTTCTTGTCTTTATAGGTCTCGATCCATTCGATTCGCAATTTTTCATAAGGGCCAACACCAACATGTCTTGTCTCCCCTCTAATAACTTTGCGAAAGAATGCATCTCTATACTCGCCTTCCTGCTTCATCCCGAGGCGCTGTCGAACGCCTTGATCTCCCATTGAGCCGTTCCGGAGAATCTTTCCCGACTTGCCGATGTAGATGACATGCTCCGCGCCAGACTCCTCATGGCCATATATGACATAGACACCGTAGCCCGCAGTCACTCCATTAGCTGTTGCGACAGCATTGACGCGCTCGGAATTGTCGAGGAACTCGAATGCGTTGTGGTCATGCCCTTCGTTTTGCATAGCCTTCAGCGTTTCATTGAACATCCTAAGCCTCCTCACCGGTGAGCCAGTACTGGAACGACTTGGAATTTTCCATTTCCTTGTGGAATCTTCCCTGAAACGCTGGCGCGTTATTCCGCGCTAATAGTTCAGAACAATGTGCGATTCTACCCGTTCAGGAAACGAACACCGGCGCGAAACCACCGCCCGGCGTGCGGAAATTGGTCGTCTGGCCCTGATAGAGGCGGGCGGATACCAGCTGGATGCGCCGGTCGTAGACCACGCAGCGGATGTCGGCCTTCATGCGCTGCTCGCCGTGGGCGACCATCACGACATGTTCCGACGGCGGGGCGATTTCCTGCGCGATATAGCCGCCGTGCAGGATTTCCTCGAAGACCCGCCGCGTCAGCTTGTCGCCGCGATAGGCGGCGCGGCTGCCGAAGCCGGCGGGCGGCTTGAAGAACCAGCGCTTGCGCTTGCTCCAGAAACGCTCGGCCTGCTCGGGACCGACCGCGACGGTGCGCGGAATTCCCGTCAGCAGGGTGCGCTGCGTTTCTTCGGCGACGCCGAGATCGCGCAGCGCCGCCGCGTCCGACAGCAGCATCAGGTTGCGCTTGTCGGCGTACAGGGCATGCGCTGGCGGATGCGGCGTCAGCACGACGCCGCCGGCCTCGAAAACAGCCCGCAAATCGGCGTTGACCGTGGCATCGAACGAGAAATCGGTGAGGCGGTTGTAGACCAGGTCGACCACGTTGCCGTCGTGCATCAGGCGGTTGCCGTCGCGCGCCAGGTCGCGCGGGTCGACGATCACGGCGGCGATGCCGTGCGCCTCGAACAGTTCGGCGAAGAGCGCGAATTCCGCGGCGAGAAACTGCTCGCCCGGGTTCTCGTCGACGATGGCGATGCGCCGAAGAGGTGCGTCGCCGCGTTCCAGGCGCCACTCCTCGCGAAACATCGCGACGAACGACTCCATGACCCGGGCGCCCTGGGCGGCCCGTCCGTGCGCCGCGAGCAGGTAGGCGTTGATCAGCCCGCCGCCGGCGTTGGTATTGATCTCGATCAGTTGCGGGCCGGCGTCGGTCAGGTGAAAATCATAGCCGAGGAAGACGCCGCGCGCGGCGACCGGGCAGCGGGCGATCTGCGGCGCCCAGGCGAGCACGCGCGCGCGCCAGGCCGGCGATGCGACAACCGACTCGATGGCGGCGATGATCTCGGCCATCGCGTTCACCGTGGCCGCCTCGACGGTGATGGCGGCGTCGGCGAAGAGTTGCGGCTGGTCGGCGCGCAGCCTGTCGAAGATCGATTTCATCGGCCGCCAAGAAAGTTGATCACTTCGGAGAGTTCCCTGGTTCGCCGCATCGGCGGCAGGCTTTGCCAGACGCGACGGCCATAGGGCTTCGACAGGAGTCGCGGGTCGCAGATCATCAGCACGCCGCGGTCGGTCTCGTCGCGGATCAACCGGCCGGCGCCCTGCTTGACGTTGATCACGGCGCGCGGCAACTGGTATTCCATGAAGGGATTGCGCCCCTGTTGCCGCATCTGCTCGATGCGCGCCGCGAGCACGGGGTCGTCGGGCGGCGCGAACGGGATCTTGTCGATGACCACCAGCGACAGCGCCTCGCCGCGCACGTCGACCCCCTCCCAGAAACTCTGGCTGCCGACGAGGACGGCATTGCCGAGGTGGCGGAAGCGCTGCAGCAGGTCGTTCTTGCTGCCTTCGCCCTGCAGCAGCAGCGGCAGTTCGTGGCCCTCGTCCTCGAGCCGTGCCTGGAGGAGCTCGTGGGTGCGGCGCATCGCGCGCAGGCTGGTGCACAGGAAGAAGGCGCGGCCGCCCGAGGCCAGCAGCACCGGATACGCGGCTTCGACGACGGCATCGGTGTACCCGAACGAATTCGGCTCGGGCATGCCGAGCGGCGCGTAGAGCAGCGCCTGCCTTGCGTAATCGAAGGGGCTTTCCCAGCACGCCGTTTCCGGCTCGCCGAGACCGAGTTCGCTGCAGTAGTGCTGGAACTTGCCCTGGACGGCGAGCGTCGCCGAAGTGAAAATCCAGGTACGCGGATGGCCGCCCATCTGCTTCCTGAAGATCTCGGCGACATCGAGTGGCGTCGAGTTGAGTTGCAGCGACTGGGTGTAGGCTTCGCCCCAGCGCACGAAGCCGTCGCTGGCCTTCTGCCATTCGCCGAGGCGCGCCACCAGTTCGACCGCCCGCTGCCAGCACTTCTCCAGCCCCTCGGCACGCTGGGCCTGGGTTTCCAGGATGGCGGCGAACTGCGCCACCTCCTCTTCCAGCGACTTCAGTGCCGGGGCAAATTCGGGCTTTTCGAGCAGTTGACCGCAGGCGAAGCGCCCGGCATCGATGCCGACCGCCAGGCGCAGATCCCAGGCGGCCTTTTCCAGTTGGCGGCTGCCCGTCTGCAGGTCCAGGCAGTCGCGCGCGCTGGCCAGTCCTTCGGCGCGGGCATCGCGCGCCAGATCGAGCACCTGCGCCGTCGACACGGTGTCGCCGAAGAACAGCGTGGCGACTTCCGGCAACTGGTGCGCCTCGTCGAAGATGACCGTGTTGCAGGCCGGCAGCAGTTCGGCCATGCCTTCGTCGCGCAGCATGACGTCGGCGAAGAAAAGGTGATGATTGACGACGACCAGATCGGCCGCCATGGCCTCGCGCCGCGCCTGCATGACGAAGCAGCCCTTGTAGTCGGGGCATTCCTGGCCGAGGCAGTTCTCGCGGGTCGAGGTGGCGTGGTTCCACACCGGCGAGTTCTCCGGGACGTCCACGCATTCGGCCTTGTCGCCGCTGTGCGTGAGCCTGGCGAAGACCGCGATGCGGCGGGCGTCGGCGGCATCCTCGCGGGTCAGGAAGCGGCCATCGGCCAGCGCCCGCCGGAGGTGGTAGGGGCAGACGTAGTTGGCGCGCCCCTTGAGCAGCGCGATGCGGACCGGCGCCTTGAGCGCCTCGCGCACCATCGGCAGGTCCTTGTTGAACAACTGGTCCTGCAGGGTCTTGGTGCCGGTTGACACGATGACCTTGCCGCCCGATTGCAGCGCCGGCACCAGGTAGGCGAAGGTCTTGCCGGTGCCGGTCCCCGCCTCGGCGATGAAAACCGAACAGCCATTGATGGCAGCGGCGATGCGCTCGGCCATGTCGACCTGTTGCGCGCGCACGCGGTAGCCGTTGATGGCCCGCGCCAGCGGGCCGTCGGGAGAGAATGTTTCCTGGAGGGAGGACAAGTGGGGGCGCCTAAAAAGTCCGGGCGAATCTTAGCAGATCGGCTCCCATTCGCCGGGGTGTTGCCGCCTTCTGTTTCCTCGCGCCGTTCGCGCCGGATGCGCATTCCACCGGGGGCAGGCGCCACGTCCGCTTCAGGACGGGCCATGGCGACCCGGATCGGTGGGCGGTCGATTGCCGGGCCGGTCGTCCTTCAGGCGCGCAGGGCTTGCTGCGAGTTGCGCGGAGAGAGGCGCCCTGTTCCCGCCGATATCGCGGCGAACTGATCCAGGTCGAGAGCCCAGCGCTTCAGCGCCCGCGCGATCAGCGCCGCTTCGCCCCCGGCAAGGTGCCGGTCGGCATGAACGATATCCATCATCGCGCGCAGCGTCTTCTTCTGCAGGAGAGGATCCCGGACTTCGTCGAGCATGCGGTCGATGGTGTCTTCATCGAGGTCGAGCCGGTCGCTGGTCATGCGTTGTCCCGTGCGCAGCATGTCGGCGCAAAAGCCGTAGAAGACTTCGTCGAAGCCGGCGGAATCGAGACCGAGGCTGGCAATGGTCCGCTTGTCGTCGAGCAGGTCGAGTTCGCTGGTGTCGATCAGCCCGTCTGCCAGCAAGGCAAGAACGAGCAGGCGAGCCATTGCTTGCGGGCTGTCGGAAGGGTAGTGGCGCATGCTGTTTGTCCTTTGCTGTGGGGGGCGAGACTTGGCGCGGACAGACAGGCCAGGCTGTCCGCAAATGCAATTTCAGGCGGGATATTCTCGTTGCCTTGGCGACTGGCTGATTCTCCGGCCAGGCTGCTCAGAGGCCCTTGCCGCTGACCATGGTCATGATCTGCCCCGCGTCCAGCGTCCTTGCCTTCTGCTGGATCTGCGGCAGATACTGGCTCTGCAATTGCTTGGCCGGGCCGAGCAGATTTTGGAAACTGTCCTGCAACAACTGCGCGCTCATCTGGCGGCCGCCGGCATAGTAGCGCTTCGCGACCTGGCCGAGCGCATAGGTGCTGGCGAAGGAGAAGGCGATGCCGGTGGCTGCGCCGCCGATCTTGCCGGCGGTCTTTCCGGCGACCTTGCCGAGCAGGCCGCCGAGCAGCTTGCGACCGAACTGTTCAAGGTATTGCGAGGTCAGGCCAACGCCGACGGTTGCCAGAAACTCCCTGATGTGCCCCTGGTCGAGTTCGTGGCCATAGGCCTTGCCGATGCGATAGACCATCTTGATCTGCAGCGGGATGATCGCGACCGAGGCCCACGACTGCGGCAGCAGTTCGAGGGCGCCATTGAGGATGGCGTGGTTCAGGATGGATTTGTCGAGTTCAGCCTCGTCGACCGCAACTGCCGCCGCAACCAGCGGGCCGGAAGCCAGAACCGACGTCGCGGCACTCGCGGCCAGGCTGTCGGCCTGACGTTCGGCTTCGGCACTCTGGACATCACCGCCCAGGCCGAGCAGGGCCTTCAATTCGGCGAGAAACTGCCTTTCGCTGCTGCCCTGCACGCCATCGGCATCGCACACGCAGACCGCCATCTCATAGGCAAACTGGCGTTGCCCGAGGTCGTCGAGCGCCTTGGCGGCATCGCCCAGTGTGACGCGCTTGAAGAGGATGTCCTGATAGAGCCTGGGCAGGTCAGGGGCGTCGGTTCCCATGGTTTCGGCGAAACGGCGGATATGCTCGCGTTCGCGGTCGTCGTTGCTGCCATCGGCGAAGGCGGCGAACAGGCTGATGGCGAGAATGGCATTGTCGGAATTCATGTGCATTTTTCCAGTGATCGGGCAAAGCGCATTTTCGTGTCATGCCGCCCGCAACTGTTGGGTCTTAATGTAACGGTCTGAATCATTTCGTGTTTGCCGGACAGCGGTGGAAGTTGCTGGGATCGCCGCGGCAGGGATTGGCGACCGGTGCCTGCCAAGGTTCCCCGCTCGGGCTTCTTTGGTGAATAATGCGGCCATCGCAACGAACCGGGACGGGAGACATTTCCATGAAATATGTGCTGGCTCTCGACCAGGGCACCACCAGTTCGCGAGCCATCCTTTTCGATGCGCGGGGCGGGGTGGTGGGTTCGGCACAGCGCGAGCTGACCCAGCATTTTCCGCAGCCGGGTTGGGTCGAGCACGATCCCGACGAGATCTGGCGGACGCAGCTCGATTGCGGGCGCGCGGCGCTGGCCGAAGCCGGCATTGCGCCCGGCGACGTGGCGGCCATCGGCATCACCAACCAGCGCGAGACGACCGTGCTGTGGGACCGGGTCAGCGGCCGCCCGCTCGCTCCCGCC
>WBZM01002776.1_pt1 | contig 10882 bp, 2 predicted proteins | sample 5204271 | NCBI WGS metagenome assembly WBZM01 (sample SAMN12344346, study PRJNA552823) | activated sludge metagenome | biome: Activated sludge suspended growth; feature: Nitrification reactor; material: Wastewater; isolation source: activated sludge from nitrification reactor of wastewater treatment...
CCCAATCGGCCGTGGTGACGGCGACGTTCGTCAACTCTACGCCCTACGCGCTCAACGTCAACGTCGTCAGCCAGGGGCCCGGCGTTGGCGGTACGGTGACTAAAAACCCCGACCAGCCGACCTACCTCTTCGGCGACGAAGTCGAACTGACCGCCACCCCCACCCCCGGCTGGAGCTTCCTCGGCTGGTCGGGCGACTGGACCGGCACTGATCTGGTGACGACCGTGCCGATCACCGGCAACGTGGATGTGACCGCCACCTTCGACCAGGACGAGTACACCCTGGAAACGCTGATCATCACCGAGGGCATCGGCACGGGCGGCACGATCACCGTCGAACCGCAACAGGCTACCTACCTCTATGGCGACGAGGTGACGCTCACCGTCACGCCCAACGAGGGCTGGTCGTTCGCCGGCTGGGAAGGCCAGGGCGTCAGCGGCACAGACCTCGTCCTCACTTTCCCGATGACCCAAAACGTCGTCGCCATCGCCCGGCTGGTGCAAAACCAGTACGACCTTGCTGTCAACGTTGTCAGCAACGGGGAGGCCGGCGCGGTCGGCGGCGCGGTCACTAAAGCCCCCGACCAGCCTGCCTATGGCCACGGACAGGTGGTCACCGTGACTGCCACGGCTGAGTTAGGCTGGCTCTTCAGCGGCTGGGCCGGCGACCTGACGGACACCACCCCAAGCCACCAGTTGACGATGACTGCCGACAAAGCCATCACCGCCACCTTTACCCAGCAGCACTACACTGTCACGGTCACGACCGAGGGTCCCGGCGTGGTCAACATCGCGCCGGTCAAACCCTACTACCTGTATGGCGACATCGTGACCCTGACGCCGGTGCCCCAGTCTGGCTACGAGTTCGCTCTCTGGAGCGGCGACCTGACCGGCACGGCCGCGCCCGCCACCATCGCTGTCGACAAGGACTACAACGTCCAGGCCCTGTTTATCGTTGATGAGTCGCCGCCCGTGATCCTCACGCACGAGGTGGAGGTCCTGCCCGGCGGCACCCTGGCCCGCGTCACCTGGACGACCGACGAGCCCAGCATTAGCCGCGTCGACTACGGCGAGACGATTCAGTACGAGGGGGGCACGGTTCAGGAAGACCCGCTGGTCATTGACCACGAAGTGGTGTTGACCGGGCTGGAGCCGGAGACGTTCTACCACTACAAGATCATCACCGCCGACGAGTACGGCAACCAGGGCGAGTCCGACGACCTGACGTTCTCGACCAGCGCCTCATCGGGCGTCTTCTCCGACGACTTCAGCGCCTGCGAGATCGACAATCGCTGGACGCAGGTCAACCCGCTGGGCGATGGCACGTTCACGCTCAACGGCCGCCAGCTGGAGATCAGCGTGCCCGGCGGCACGGCCCACAACGTCTGGTCAACCGGTATGGACGCGCCGCGCCTGATGCAGCCGTCGAACGACACCGACTTCACCATCGAGGTCAAGTTCGACTCCAACCTGCCCGCGCCAATCGCCATCCAGGGCGTTATCATCGAGCAAGACGCCCAGACCTTCCTGCGGTTCGACTTCTACAAGCGGTCGGATCCGACGCAACCGCAGGAGATCAATGTCTATGCCGCCAGCTTTGACAACCTGGCGCCGCGACAGCGCGCCAATACCCGCGTCGCCGAAGTGCCCGCGCCCATGTACATGCGCATCGTTCGCAGCGGCGACAAGTGGGAGCAGTGGTTCTCGTTCGACAACGTGACGTGGACAAAGAACATCGACTTCACCTTCCCCATGCAAGTGAAGAAGGTGGGCGTTTTCGCCGGCAATACGCCCTTCAAGGGCGACATCCCCGGCCATACCGCCCTCGTCGACTACTTTTTCAACACCGCGTCACCCATCGCTAACGAGGACGGCCGCTACCCGATTAACATCGACATCCAAGGTTCGGGCAGCGTCACCCGCAGCCCCGACCGGGCCGGCTACTATTGCGGCCAGGAAGTGACGTTGACGGCCACGCCCGCGCCGGGCTGGACGTTCGTCGGCTGGCGTGGCGACACCACCGGTACCAACCCGGTGCGCAAGGTAACGGTTACACACGACATGGCGATCACCGCCGAGTTCATCAGCGGGCAGGGTTTCAAGATCGCCGTGCCGGTGATTATGAGGTAAATCGCGGGCGATAGCCGGGGAACGGGCCACAGTCCGGCCCGTTCCCCGCTGTCCTCGCCACGGGGGCAGGGGCGCGGCCCGCCAGGCCGGCCCCACTTTCGCGTTTCTGGCGATTCTGGCGCTCATGGCCCGGCCAACGCCACCCCGCTACTGTACCTGTCCAATCTGGACGGCCCGGATAAGGTCACGATCGATCCGCCGCGCTGCGCGGGCGGCCGTGGCCGCAACCCGCCGCCGGTTGGTTAAGCTCATTTATTCTGCAAGGCGACGACGTATCATCATCACGAGGAGAGAAGATTCAATGAACAGACAGGCGAAGTTGCTGTTGCTCCTGTCCCTGGCGCTGCTGGCGGTCTTGTCCGCCACCGGCGCGGGGGCCATGGGAACCGATGCACCCGCCGCGCGTCCCGCTCAGACTGACGAGATGCCGGAAGGCGCTATGCCGCCCCTGGGCGTCGGCGCGCTCAAAGCGCCGGAACGCTTGCTGCTTCGCCCGTCGGGCCCCGCCGGCCAACCCAGCACGGACTTCCAGAGTTCAGCCGATGCGCCGGTAATCAGCATCTGGTACGGCGCTGTGCAGCAGTTCGGCGCGAAAGGCGACCCACAGAAGTGGATCAACATTCTCGGCAGCGTCGCCAGCGCCACGCCCATCACCAGCCTGACCTATTCGCTCAATGGCGGCGCGCCCGTCGTTCTCAATCTGGGCGCGGATAACATGCGCCTGGCCAGCCAGGGCGACTTCAATATCGAGCTGGACTACACCGATCTGCTGGCCGGTAACAACCAGGTCGTCATCACTGCTCTCGACAGTGCGTTTGCCTCCAGCCAGGCCGTCGTTACGGTGCAGTACAGCGCCGCCCCGGCCTGGACGCCGCAGACCTATACCGTCAACTGGGGCGCGGCGGCCAAGCTGACCGACGTCGCCCAGGTCGTCGACGGCCAGTGGATTATCGACAGCGGCGCGGCGCGGCCCACGGTCATCGAGTTCGACCGCCTCCTGGCCATTGGCGACCTTTCCTGGAAGGATTACACCGTTTCCGTGCCCATCACCATCCTGGGTATCGATCCGAGCGGCTACCAGGCTCCCAGCAACGGGCCTGGCGTCGGCGTCATGGTGCGCTGGCAGGGCCATTTCATGGCCGAGAACGACACCCAACCGCGCACCGGCTGGCGTCGCCTGGGCGCGCTTGGCTGGTATCGCTGGAAGAGCAACCCGACCAGCGAGGGCCTGCAACTACTGGGCCATCGCGGCTTTGTGCTGGGCGAGAGCACGCGCACGCTCAACCTGAATACGACCTACATCTTCAAGATCAGCGTGGAGTCGAACGCCAACCCGAGCAAGCCTTCCATGTACCGCTTCAAGGTCTGGGAGGCCGCCCAAGCGGAACCGGCCGCCTGGGACTTTGAGAAGCAGGGCATCGATCGCGAGCCCCGCAGCGGCTCCATCCTCCTGCTGGCCCACCACGTCGACGCCCGCTTTGGCAACGTGACCGTCAACCTCAATAGCGTCCTCCCCCAGCCGCAATTGAAGCTCAGCGCGACCGGAACCGGCACGGGCAGCATCCAGGCCGCGCCCGACAAGGGAACCTACCGCTTTGGCGAAGACGTCACCCTGACGGCCGTGCCCGGGGCCAACTCCACCTTCCTCAACTGGTTGGGTGATCTCAGCGGCACGGCCAACCCGGCCGCGCTGGAGATGTTCGAAGACCGCACGGTGGCGGCGGTTTTCACCAACCCCGCCGTCCAGACGCCTATCTCCGATGACTTCAGCGGTTGCGCCCTCAATAGCCAGCGCTGGACATTCATTAACCCCGTCGGCGACGCGACGGTCGAGATGACCGGCTCGCAAGTACAAATCAACGTCCCCGAGGGCGCGGGGCACGATATCTGGACCGGCGGCGTCAACGCGCCGCGCATCATGCAATACGCCCAGAATGGCGACTTCGAGTTTGATGTCAAGTTCGAGTCGGCGATGAGCAAGAAGAATCAGGCCCAGGGCCTGCTCATCCAGGGCGACGCCCAGAACTTCCTGCGCTATAACTTCCTCCACGACGGCGACACCTACCGCATCCAGGCCTACACCTTCCTGCTCGGCCAGCCCACGGAGCGCATCAACCAGGCGATCACCATCGCGCCGCCGATGTACCTGCGCGCCAAGCGGGTCGGCAACGTCTGGAACCTCTACTACTCCGGCAACGGCACGTCGTGGACCTTTGCCGCCGGCTTCCAGTATGACCTCGTCGTTAGCTCCTATGGGCCCTACGTCGGCAACTCCAGCAAGAACCCGGCCATGGTCGGCCAGATCGACTACTTCTTTAATACCAAGAGCCCGATCAACCCGGAGGACACCGACCGCAAGCTCAACATCGCCACCCAGCCGGCCAACGGCGGCACGGTCACGCGCAGTCCCATAAAAGACAATTACGCCTGCGACGAGCAAGTCACGCTGACCCCCGTGCCGAACCCCGGCTTCAAGTTCGACTCGTGGAGCGGCGACCTGACCGGCGACACGAACCCGGCCACGCTAACGATGAACGGGACGAAGACCGTCACGGCTAACTTCGTCGCGGACGTGCAGTACACCGTCAGCGTGAGCGCCAACGGCTTCGGCACCGTCGTCAAAAGCCCCGACAAGCCGTTCTATAGCCAGGGCGAGTCGGTTACGCTGACGGCCACCCCCAACGTGGGCAACTTGTTTACCGGCTGGAGCGGCGACGTGGTTGGCACCACCAACCCGGTTACGGTGCAGGTTACGCAGAACATGACCGTCGCTGGCAACTTCGCCACCGCGCCGCCGCGCACCCTGACAGTCAACGTCAATGGCTCCGGCGGCGTCATCAAGAACCCCGACAAGGCCACCTATCTCAATGGCGAAAGCGTCACCCTGACGGCCATTCCCGGCGCCAACCACAGCTTCACCGGCTGGAGCGGCGACGCCACTGGCACGGCCGCCCAGGTCGTCGTCGTCATGGACGGTGACAAATCGGTCACCGCCAGCTTCGCGGAGAACGTCTACACGTTGACCGTAACGTCCGGCGGCAACGGCACGGTGACGAAGAACCCCGACAAAGCGGCCTACTACGACGGCGAGCAGGTGACGTTGACGCCCGCGCCGGCGCCAGGCTACAAGTTCGCGGCCTGGAGCGGCGACCTGACCGGCAGCGACGACCCGGCGACAGTGACGATGACCGGCAACAAGACTGTCAACGCCACGTTCATCCCCGCCGAAGGCTTCTCGGTCAACGTCTCTGTCGTCGGCAGCGGCTCCGTCACCAAAAGCCCCGACAAGGCCGAATACGACTACGGCGAGCAGGTAACGCTGACCGCCATTCCCGGCGCAGGCGCGGAGTTCCTGGGCTGGAGCGGCGGGCTGACCGGCGCGCAGAACCCGGCCACGGTCACCGTGACCGGCGACGTGAACATCACCGCAACCTTCGGCGCGGTCGGCGTCTATACCCTGACCGTCTTGCCGCCCAGCAACGGCGCCGTGCAGGTCAACCCCGTCCGCGCGCTCTATGCGCCCGGCGAGCAGGTGACCCTGACCGCGGTGCCCAGCCTGGGTTACATCTTCGATAGTTGGAGCGGTCACGCGACCGGGAATAACAACCCCTACATCCTGACGATGGACGGGAACAAGACCGTGTCGGCCACGTTCGTAACCGCGCCCGTCTACACTGTCAACGTCACCTCGGCCGGCAACGGCTCTGTCGCCGTTGACCCGCCGGGCACGCAGTTCACCGCCGGCACGCAGATCACGCTGACGGCCACGGCCGACGAAGGCTTTGTCTTTGAGGGCTGGAGCGGCGACCTCGTCAGTAGTAAGAATCCCTACGTGTTGACCGTGGACGGCAACAAGAACATCGTCGCCGCCTTCACCGACGCCGCCGGCCCCGTCTCCGATGACTTCGATGGGTGCGGCGTGCTCGACCCCGTGTGGACGTGGGTTGATCCGTTGGGTCAGGCCGACTACACCCTGACCGGTTCGCAAGTGAAAATCACCATCCCTCCCGACGCCAACTACGAGGTCTGGCGCAACGGCAACAATGGCGCGCGCCTGTTGCAGGAAGTCGCCAACACCGACTTCGCGGTGACGATGAAGGTCGAGTCGAGCGTTACCCAGGCCTACCAGTTGCAGGGCATCCTGATCGAGGCTGAAGAGGACCAGTTCATCCGTATCGACTTCTACCACGACGGTGAGTCGCTGCGCTTCTTCGCCGGACGGGTGGAGAACGGCGCGCCGCGTATCTACAAGAACGTCGTCATCCCCGACCCCGCGTCGGAGATGTACATGCTTGTGCGGCGCACCGGCGACCGCTGGCAGTTGTATTACGGCTATCAGCCGGGCGGTCCCTGGACCAGCGTCGGCAGCTTCAACTACTCCATTCACGTCCAGCGCATAGGCCTCTTCGCCGGCAGCCACCCCGCCACCGGCGCGACCGCGCCCGGCCACACCGCTGTGTTCGACTACTTCTTCAACTACGCCACGCCCATCGCGCCTGAAGACGCCAACGCCCCCGGCATCAACGTCACCATAACTGGCCAGGGCGCGGTGCAACGCACGCCCGACAGCGCCGCTTACACCTGCGGCCAGCAGGTGGAACTGCGCGCCAAAGCGGCCGCCGGCTGGCGCTTCCAGAACTGGAGCGGCGACCTTAACGGTACCGGCCCGACGCAAGTGCTGACCGTTAATCGGAAGCACAACGTCACGGCCACCTTTATCCAGCTAACCGGCTACCGGCTCTACCTGCCGGCGACCATCCGCTAGCAACCCGCTTTCCGGCATAGCGACCGGCTGCCCGCCCGGCAGCCGGTCGCTTCACTTAAGGGGCATCGTAAGCCGGTCTCGCTACCATTCGCCATAGGAACCAAAGCGACACGGATGCGCTTGTAAGGGGCACGCCGGCTTGCCGGTGGGCTTCAGGGATATGGACGAGACGACTGGCGCGTAACGCATCTGGAGCCACAACAAGCGGCCGAGGGCCGCGGTCACCCCACTTATCGGTTGAGCGCCGGCATGCCGGCCCGGCGCGGCACTAACGACGTACTGGATTTCACGCCTGAGCCGCACCGGCTTCCAAACAGGATTGGCATCGACCGGATAGAGTAGCGCCGCTTCCGTCCAGGCGAAGCGCCCTGCGCTGGCGCGAGGCCGCGCCGCAGCCGGTCACATGTCTACCACATGTCAGACCGTCTGGAACGAGGAAATAATGTCTAGGAGCAAAGCACAACACACCGTATTAATCGTGGGCCTGATGCTCTTGGGAAGCTTGCTGTTGGCCCGCCCGTCCGGCGTGGGGGCCGGCATCTTTAACAACAGCAATCAGGTCACCTACAAGGAATACTGGATCCACCACAACCAGTTCACCGGCGGCTGCAACATCGACGGCTCGCCCACTAACCCGGGCGGCTCCTGGTATGCGGAGCCCGAGAATTGGGACGAGTGCCCCAAGGCAATGACCTTTGCCTTGCCCGACGACTTCACCAACGCCCTCAAGGTGGAGGTTTACATTGACCTGTGGCGTGCCTACGATCCGCTGGGCATCGAGTTCACGCTGAACAACGGCCCCACGGTCTACCGCTCGCCCGTGGGCGAAGACTGGAGCCGGACGCCCTGGGTACTGGAGGTCGACAAGTCGGAGCTAAACGTCGGCAACAACACCATTACCTTTCGCGCCAACCGGCCGACCCACATCCACGACGTCGCCTTCCGCATCTACCACAACAACGACAACCCCCTATTGCCCGCTTCCGGCAGCGACGTGGAGCCGCCCACCGGCAAGCTGCTGACCATTGAGGACGACAGCGGCCCGAAGGACGCCGACGCCGGCGGCACGCTGATGGTCAACAAGGACCAGCTCAAGCTGACGGCCGAGTTCTCGCCCGACACCGCCTACATCGAGTTCCACGCCTGGTACGAGGGCTACGACGAGGACAACGACGGCAATTTCCGCGACTGGCATAACTCCGGCCGCAACAACTGGTGGCCGGGCGGCCGCGAGGAGATCGCCACCGGCGGCACGATCAACCACATCGCCACCGTGAAGCCTAGAGCGAACCAGACAACTGCCACTGTGACCTGGAGCATCCCCCACGTCACCAACCAGCCGCTGATCAAGTTCAAGATCCGCGTGGTTGACGCGGCGGGCAACGTGCGGGAAGGCGCGGGCGGCGTCTCGGCCGACTTCAAGCTGATGCGCGACTGGCCGGTCACCGCCTACATCATCCACGGCTTCACCGACTATGGCATCCACATGGACGGCAAGCGGCCCGACTCGGTCAGCTATGACTTCATCATGCCGTCGAATGTCGCCACCTACTTTAGCCAGGCCTACCTCGTCGGCGCCTACTGGCGCAACCCCTATAGCTCGATCAACGGCACGCCGCCGTCGCTCGTCGGCGCGGCCGACTGGGCGCTGGGCGTCAAGTCGTTCAATAAGAACGCCCTTTTGCCTGGTCTAAACCGCATCACCTATAGCTATACCGGCTCAGGCCCCGGCCACTTTGTCGAGAAGCCCGGCCCCATGTTCGTCCTGCGCCGCACTACCGCCGGTCCCGACAGCACCCCCCCGGCCGTTACCGGCCAATCGCCCGTGCCCAACGCCACGAACGTGGATATTAAGGCGGCCGTCATCGCGTTTCTCGGCGATGACCAGTTCGGCGTCGACTGGACGACCGTCAAAGTGACGGTCAACGGCGAAGACGTGACCAACAAGACGCAGATTCAGGGCGTGATGGGCAACTACCGGCTCTTCTACGACCCGCCTGGCAACCTCGACTTCGCCACCGAGTACAACGTCAAGATCGAGGGCTGCGACCTGGTCGGCAACTGCATGGCCGCGGTGACCTACAAGTTCACCACCGCCGCGCCCGACACCACGCCGCCCAACGTCAGCAATATCGTCGCCGTGCCGCTGGCCAATGGCGCCAACATCACCTGGAACACCAACGAGCCGGCGACCACGCGTATCGAATATGGCAAGACCAAGAGCTATGAACTGGGCACGGTCGAAGACGCGACGCTGAAGACCAGCCATTCAGTCCAGATTCGCGGCCTGCAGCCGGAGACCCTCTACCACTTCATCATCAAGCCCAGCGACGAGCAGGGCAACGCCGGAACGAGCGGCGACCAGACCTTCACGACCACCGAGTTCGGCAACTTGCTGTCCGACGACTTCAACACCTGCGCGCTCAACACGGAACGCTGGCAGCCGTTCATCCCGACCGTGCCCGGCGGCTCCGGCAACCAGGCGACCTACAGCGTCAACGGCGAAAAACTGTTGCTGAACGTCCCTGCCGGCCAGGCGCACGACTGGTCGGCTGGCGGCCCGCCGCGCTTCATGCAGGTGGCCAACAACGGCGACTTCGCGGTTGAAATCCGCTTCGACTCGCAGGTGACTGCGGTCGGCCAGATGCAGGGCCTCCTGGTTGAGGAAGACGCCAACACCTATATCCGCTTTGGCTTCGAGCAGTCGGCCGCGAAAGGCCCGCTCATGTTCGTTCGCTTCATCAAGAACGGCGTGACCGTCAAGGACGCCACGCGCGAGTTTGGCTTGTTGACGCCGCCGCTGACCACGCCGCCGCCACTCATGAAAATCACCCGCGCCGGCGACACGTGGACGTGGTATTGGAAGGCGAGTGAGGCGGCCACCAAGTGGGAGCGCGCCAACCCGCCCTATGACTTCGCCATGTCGGCGCTGAAGGTCGGCTTCTTCGCCGGTAACTCCGGCGCGGCCGGCGCGGCTCCGGGTATGAATGCCGTCGTCGACTACTTCTTCAACTCCGACCTGCCCATCGTCCCTGAAGACGGGTCGCCCCTGACGGTTAACGTCAACGTCGTCGGCACCGGCACCGTCACCAAGCTGCCGGACAAAAACCCCTACGCCTGCGGCGACGAAGTCGTGTTGAGCGCTTCCACCGTCCCCGGCTGGTCGCTTGCCGGCTGGAGCGGCGACGCGACGGGAACGGCGCCCACTGTCAGCCTGACGGTGAACGCGCCCAAGAACGTGACCGCGACCTTCACCCAGGACCAGTACCTGCTCAATGTCGTCGTCAATAACGAAGGCGCGGGCGGCGAGGGCAACGTGGTGACCAAGAGCCCCGACCAGCCGACCTACGTCTACGGCGACGTCGTGCAACTGACGGCCACGCCTCAGCCCGGCTGGAGCTTCGTCAGCTGGAGCGGCAGCGCGGTCGGCACGTCACCCACTATCTCCGTGACGATGGACAGCAGCAAGACGGTGACGGCCCGGTTCAAGCAGGACCAGTACGCGCTGAACGTCAACGTCATCAACGACGGCGTTGGCAGCGGCGGCACGATCTCCGTCTCGCCCATCAAGAGCACTTACGTGTATGGCGACGTCGTTACTCTGCGGGCCAACGTCAACCAGGGCTGGACGTTCGGCGGCTGGAGCGGGGCGATCACCTCGGGCGACGCGGAAGTTCAGGTCACCATGACCGGCAACACCGACATCAACGCCACCTTTGTGCAGGACCAGTACGATCTCGCTGTCGAAATCGTCAGTCTGGGTCAGCAAGGCCCGGGCGGCATGGTGTCGCTCAACCCGAACAAGCCGACCTTCGTCTATAATGAGCAGGTTGTGCTGATGGCCCAGGCCAATTCCTGCTGGAGCTTCACTCGCTGGGAAGGTGATCTGAGCGGAACGAACCCGGTCGAGTTGCTGACCGTGACGCGCGATATGAACGTCAAGGCGGTCTTTACCCAGAATCGCCACACGCTCACCATCAACACTACC
>WBZM01004084.1_pt1 | contig 10879 bp, 9 predicted proteins | sample 5204271 | NCBI WGS metagenome assembly WBZM01 (sample SAMN12344346, study PRJNA552823) | activated sludge metagenome | biome: Activated sludge suspended growth; feature: Nitrification reactor; material: Wastewater; isolation source: activated sludge from nitrification reactor of wastewater treatment...
CAATTAGCAAACTGTGCCACATAATGGAGCAAACGGCTATTCACCACCATACCCGTTGCCAACAAGGTTTCCGGCCACATATCCTGAATCTGATATACAAAAGGGACTCGCCATATGCGGCTTAACAACCAGGCCGGTATTCCTACAGTCAACGGTGGATGGTAAACAAAAATAACATCCGGCCGTTTTGCTAAAAACACGCCCAAAAGCGAGCTGCTTATGGCAAAAGATAGATAGTTGAAAACGCGTTTCACACCGGACTGACTGTGATTAGGGTATAGCCATGTTCGAACAATCTCAATACCGTCCAACGACTCGCGTACCCATGGACGTAGCCGATACCCTTCATAAATAATGCCCGATGGATAATTGGGGAAACCTGTCAATACCTGTACGTGATGGCCCAACGTTTGCAGTTCTTGCGCCAATTCGTGCATAAGTAATGCCGGTTCAGGCGGATACCACTGCGTTAAAATTAAAATTCTCATATTGGATCAGAAATGCTTTTGCCACACAACCCGATTCACATAATCGGTATAACTCAGAATGAGCCGTACTACTTTTTCTGCCACGTTGGGTACAGCATAATCTTCCACCAGTCGCAGTAGGCGCGTCTCACCCTTATTCTGGCCTTCAAGGACCGTCAACCCTTGTTGAATCCGTGACCACGACAACCCTACCATCATTACCGCCCCCTCTTCCATTCCTTCCGGCCGTTCATGCGCCTGACGGATATTCAACGCCGGAAAATTCAAGATCGAAGACTCCTCGGTAATCGTACCACTGTCCGACAACACCGCCCGCGCCTGCCTTTGTAACTGCACGTAATCGTGAAAACCGAACGGCTTCATCATTTCCACCAAAGGCGGCAACACCACATCCTCCGTTTCCATGCGTTTACGCGTTCGCGGATGCGTTGACATGATAACGCGGCAACCGTACGTCTCCGCCAATTGTGTCAACACCATAATCAATGCTGCAAACTGGGTTGGTGAATCCACGTTTTCTTCGCGGTGGGCGCTGATCACAAAATACTCTCCAGCTTTCAACCCCAACCTCTCCACCACATTAGATACTTCAATTTGCGGCAAATAATGATGCAGCACCTCATACATCGGACTGCCTGTTTTAATTATCCGATCCGGGGGCAGGCCTTCACGCAGCAAATAATCCCGCGATATCGTGGAATAGGGCAGATTGATGTCACTGATATGATCCACAATGCGTCGGTTAATTTCCTCTGGTACACGCTGATCAAAACAGCGATTTCCCGCTTCCATATGGAAAATCGGTATTTTCTGCCGTTTCGCTGCAATCGCCGCCAAACAGCTGTTGGTATCCCCTAAAATCAGCACGGCGTCCGGGCCTATCGCCCGCAGCACCGCGTCGGTTCGCGCAATAATAAAACCAATCGTCTCCGCCGCCGTCTCCCCAGCAGCTTCCAAAAAATAATCGGGCTTGCGTATACCCAGGTCTTCAAAAAAGATCTGATTTAATTCATAATCATAGTTCTGTCCAGTATGGATGATAATATGGTCACAATAACAATCCAGCGCCACCATCACCCGGGAAAGACGGATGATTTCAGGTCTTGTACCTACAATAGTCACCACCTTCATCAGCTATACTTCCTCGTAAATGGTATCCGATCGACCTGGATCAAATATCTCACTCGCCCAGAACAGCGTCACCAACTCGCCGGTCCCCACATTCTCAATCGAATGGGTATATCCCGGTGGAATATCCACTACTTTAAATTCATCACCTCTTACCGGATATTCGATCACCCCACTCCCCTGAATAGGCCGGAAACGCACAACAGCTTCTCCTTCCAGAACCAGGAATTTCTCTGTCTTTATATGGTGGTAATGGTTACCCCGGGTAATGCCGGGCAGGGTACGCGAAACAAAAATCTGGCCGAATAGTTCGGATTTGACAAATTCTGCCAGGCAACCACGTGAGTCGCAGCGTTGTTCCAGTCTGTAGGCAAAATCGTCTGGCTCCAGATAGGCCAGAAACGTACCATATAGCTTATGGTTGAAAGAGTCGCTAAAATCAGGAACTTGTAACGTCTGACGGCTCTGGCGAAAAGCATATAGCAATTCCGCCAATCGCCCCAACGATACCCGGTAGACAGGCCCTGCTTTCCGGTAAACTACTTCGCCGGGTTCCACTGCTCTCCCTAATTCGCCAATAAACGCCGCGGTCACGTCATCAATGTGTATCAAATCCACTTCCCGCGCCCGATCCGAAATAGTAATCGGTAAATCCCTAGCAATGTTATAGCAAAACGTCGCCACCACTGAATTGTAATTGGGGCGGCACCACTTACCGAACACATTAGTCAGCCGATACACAACAACACGCGCCCCGCTTTGCTGGGCATAACGTCTGACAACATTCTCCGCCTCGCGTTTGCTCACCCCATATGGGTTCTCCAATTCTGCTTGGATTGATGAGGACAAAACAAACGGAACTGCTCGTCCCAAAGTCAACAGCCGCTCGCACACCTGTGTCGTAAAATCCACGTTCCCTGTTTGAAACTCTCCTAATTCCTGCGACCGGTTCACGCCTGCCAGGTGAAAAATAAAATCAGCCTCTGCCAACCAGCTTTCCAGTTCTGCCGCGGTATTGTCCTGATCAAACAACCAAACCTGGTTGGCAACATTTTGCTTCAACTGAAATGTCAGGTTTCGGCCAATAAATCCTCTGGCGCCGGTGATCAAAATCTTCATACTGCTTTTCCTTCTGGCAACGGCCAGGTGGCCAGTTCAGCTTGAATATAGGGCAGCCTGCCTAAAACCTCTGCCATACGGCCTACATCCAGCCGTTCCGTGTTGTGGGAATTATAGTCTTCCAGGGCCGATAAATGCGCATTCCCTTCACTGAAATAAACACCGTAGTTTAAATCGCGGTTGTCCGCCGACACTCGGAAATAATTGCCATGATCCACAGCCCGCAGCATCTCCTCACGGGTCAGCAGCGTTTCGTATTCCTTCTCGCCATGGCGCGTGCCGATAATCTGAGTAGTGTTGTCTGCCTGAAAGATGCGGAGCATTGCCTGAGCCAGGATTTCGATGGTAGCCGCCGGAGCTTTTTGCACAAACAAGTCACCCGGCTCTCCATGCTGAAAGGCGTATAATACCAGATCCACTGCGTCATCAATGCTCATCATGAAACGTGTCATAACAGGATCGGTTATCGTCAACGCCCTACCCGCCCGGATCTGGTCTACAAACAAGGGGATAACCGAACCGCGTGAAGCCATCACATTGCCATAGCGGGTAATGGCAATTGTGCAGCCCCGGTCCGCAGCCACCCTCGCCTTAGCCACAGCTAGCTTTTCCATCATCGCCTTGGAAATACCCATGGCGTTAATGGGGTACGCTGCCTTATCAGTGCTGAGGATGATCACGTTTTTAACCCCTGTTGCCACGGCCGCGTTCATCACGTTCTCCGCCCCCACAGCGTTGGTCATCAACGCCTCCATGGGGTAGAACTCGCACGAAGGCACCTGCTTCAACGCCGCCGCATGAAAAACATAATCAACCCCCACCATAGCGTCTAGTAGGCTCTCCCGTCGCCGCACGTCGCCAATGTAAAACTTCAGCTTGGGATTATTATATTCCAGCCGCATGTCGTGCTGTTTTTTCTCGTCACGGCTGAAAATGCGAATCTCATTAATTTCTGTTTGCAGAAAGCGATGTAATACAGCATTACCAAAAGTTCCTGTACCACCAGTGATAAGAAGTTTTTTTTGATCAAACATCATTCTTCCATTTTATTGAAGGTCAAATTATCTTGTTTGAAAACGATTCCAATTCCTCAAAGACCGCAATCAGCTTTTGAGCAGATTTCTCCCATGAGAATAATTTGGCGCGTTCTTTACCGCGATTTATAAGATTACTCCTCAAATCCACCTCACGCATAAGCCTCTCCAGGTGCATAACCAAAGAATTTACATCACTCGGGTCAAAATAAAGGGCCGCATCCTGACACATTTCTCTACAAACTGGTAAATTAGAAGCCACAATTGGTACTCCCGACGCCATAGCCTCTACCAAAGGATGTCCAAACGTCTCTAATCTCGAAGTCATAACAAAGACCATTGCTCTTTGATAAAGATTAGGAAGCTCTTCATAAGGTACTTCTCCAAGAAAACGAACACGCCCTTCAAGGTTAAGGGATGAAATCAGTGACAACAAACCCTGATAGGTTTGTCGATCTGCTATCTTGCCAGCAATAATAAGTCTAGGTGCATTATCAGATAAGTGTGCGTAAGCCTTTAGCAGTGTTTCATAATTCTTATGAGGATTGACACTAGATACAGAAAGAAAATATGGCTCTTCACAGGAGTCAACCCTCAAATGTGACTGCTGATGAAAAATAGGACTTAATCCATGATAGACAACTCTACTTTTAGAGGATTTTAGATGTGTTTTTTGAACAATTTCATCCCTGAAAGAGGAGGAGACAAATATAACACGGTCTGCTTTATGCAAAGAAAGGTATGCTAGTGGTTGTCTGACCAGACGATGCAAGATCAATTTAAAACTCTGCTCACCATAAGCTTCTAGAGAGGCATAAATGCTAGGGTTTCGGGCAAGCATCACAAATTTTGTAGGAACATAGAAATATGAGCCTTCGGCAAGAGCATAAAAGATATCAATTTCTTGTTCATTTAAAATCTTTGGTAACTGGGTTTGAAGATATACCCAACGCTTATAAAGAGGCTCTGCTGGTAAATTTATGCTTATAACACCAATGTATTCTGGAACAGAGTCTATCAAAGATTGCTGGTAATTGTTGGAAAGCAGTACTGTAAATTTATGACGATTTTGTCTTGCTAGTGCCGGGAGAATGTTTTTAACGTATGTAACCCCACCACCTACACGCGCCGACAAAGCATCAATCAAGATGTGCATGTATTTTTTAGTTCCTTATGGCCCAATTCACTCCCCACGTATTGCCTTGTTGTCTGTTAACAGAAAAGAATCAGTGCCTTGTGAACCGAATTGTAGAGTACCGGACAATTCCGGATCTATTCCTCGCCGGAATGCAACAGCATATTCCTCTTTTTTTGCAAGAATAAAACCAACAGATAAAAACAGCATGAAAGACACACCAATATCACTTATTGTTGGATGACCTTTAAGAAATACCATAAACCATAAAATTGGTAAGGCTGCAACAGAAAACAACAGGTGATCTTTATGGATGGCAGCCTTAAAAATCATGGTCAGCGAATAATATAAACAAACTGCAAAGAATAAACTAAATGTGGCAGTTCCTATAACACCTACTTCAATCAGAAGCTTGGTATACCCTGAGTCAGCGATAGGTCTGGAAGGATTTTGATTAAAAAAAGTAGTTATTAATTGTTTTTGGCGAATAAATGAGGAAAAAGCACTTTCTTGACCAAATGAACCTAGCCCAACCCCAAAAAGAACATGAGGATTATCACTCCTTAAGACCAAAAATGGCAAAGCCATTTCAGCTCTAAGTAAATATTTTTCAGGGCTTTCTGTAAAATAGTCTAATCTCGCTAAAGTTTCTTTATCCATAATGTTGACTTGCTCCGCTTTAATAGAAAGATTGGACGCATAAAGAGCAATAATCAGACTGGACAAAACGCCAATGTATGTTAACAATAAAATCTTGCGTGGATTAAACACCACCCATATGGCTAAATTAAAAATCAAGAACAGAGACAGGGATGTCCTGTTACCTCCTAGAAATAATCCGAATAGGAACAAAACAAACAGCCAGCCGGTACTTTTTTTTTGATTGGTGCGGACACCCCATATTAGCAGGTATGAAAAAAGCAAAAAAACCGTATATCGCCAGGAACTTGCAAACGGACCTGAGATTAATTTTTGTGGGGTATCTTCAAACCCGTGAAACTCATGCTACATGGGTTTCATCAATAAGGAAAACGTATTTGAAAATGTTTGGGAATCCAAATAGAATTGGAGAGTAGCAAATATAATTATTCCAACAGAAACGCCTAATAACAGATTGGTCAGAAATCCAAAACCATTATTTTTCTGTTTGGTAAAACCATAGCTAACCCAGATTAATGGAACTGCTAACAAGTAAGAACGATAAGCTGCAATTCGCACAAATAGCTCGGCATCCACTGGATTTGCCAATTGTAAAGTTAGCATGAATACATATAACACAAACGTAACGTTAAGTAGCCGATAAATTCGCCTTGTTAAGTTCATTTTGTTTTTTGGAAAATAAAAAAAATAAACAGCAAACAGGCTAATATCAAGTACTATAAGCAAAAGCTGTGTTCCTCCAAAGAATCTACGGATCATGTCAATAAAAACGTAACTTAGTAGGAAGAATACCAACCAAAACTTATAGTCTGTTATACGCTTCATAAGAGCCTGCTTTCGTTTAGGCACTTCCTAATGCCAGCTGCAACAACAACTGAATTAAGTGTATCTACCGCAAATTGACGGGCGTTGTTTGAAATTGATGCACGATTTGTCACACTGCAGGAAATTCGTTCTACAACATAGTCTACGTTGTAGTTATCTATCGTTAGCCCATTCCAATTATCGATAACATAACCTTCAGCGAGGTTTTCATGTACCATAACCACCCCCCCAGCCGACATAGCCTCAACGAGCGCCGAAAGCCCTGCGGGATTTGTGCGGGTTATAGTAGGTAATAAAACCAAAAAAGCGTTTTGATAAAGACTGAGTAATTCTGCATCGCTAATATTATTCAGGATAAGGGTTTTATTTTCCGTACCCAATTTTGCTTCAGTACGTTGAATCAACTCTACGATAACCTGATTCCGGGTTACTCTCACATACTGCATACCAAGTTTGTCAGATACAAGAATACCTAATTCTTCGTTTCTGTCATTTCCCCCTACAGTCAACAAGAATTCTTGCTTTTTTAGTCCATATGATTGCAACAGGTCCATATCAACCTGTTCATTTGTCCAAAACTTACTGTCAACTGATACTGGAGCGAAGTGAACGCATGCCTCAGGGAATATTGTTTGCAATTCTCTTTGCTGTTTTTTATTAGCCACTATTGTTAAAAGAGATCGTTTGATTAAGTTTGCCAAACAGTAATCATATATTTTGGAGAAATGAGAACCATCTGATACACCTGGAACCTTCCAAGTATGAACTAGCGTGTGAATTTCTTTTTTTGTTTTTTGTGCTGCATAAGCTGAAAGCACCGAATATCCCTGCGTAACAACGTTTAGAGTTGCAGATTCTATCTCAAAGTAATTCTGGAGAGTGCGAGCAACTAATGAGCGACTACCATCTACAGGGAATATAGCGAGTTCTGATGTTTCAAATACTTTAGCATAAGTCTCAAAAAGATGGTGTCTGGTTCCTGAAGAATTACGGGGTTTTGCATAAGATATATCTGGTAAAAATAAATTTACTTTATACATGAGCGTTAGCTTTCATATTTGAGAGTTTAAGTTTAATCATAAAAGATACCCACACTAAGTCATCTTTTCTCAAAAACACGAGTGTATGAGTTGGAAACCCTGTTTTTTTTGAAAACAGTAGAAGCAAGTAAACAAATTTGATGAAATCTCCAAACGCCATTGAAAGAGCCAATCCGGCAATCGAATAGAGTGGTATCAGAACATATCCACCAACTACTAAGATCACTATGTATAAGAGTTGAGAAATGGTGTCCTGTACCCCTTGCGATCTTCCCTTTAAATACTCGTTAAACACTTGCGATGCAAAAAAGAAAAATGATGATACTAGTAGAATTCGGGCGCTAGCAATATGCGTTGTATATTCACTTCCATAAAGTAGCCCAATAGCAAACGGAGCCATGCCATACATAATGATTAGTGAAGCAAAATAAACAAAAATTGAAATGCGCATTATCCGACTAATATTATATTTACCCTCGCTTATGCTAAAGTGAAAGATGTTCACATTGATTGCGTTTGCCAAAGGTCCAATTAAACGGCCAAAAGCCAAATACACAACAAATAGCCCTAAGTATTCAACTGCGAGGTAATTTGTTAAAATGATTTGATCCAACCTGGTTGCCAACACCACTAAAATACTCGGTAGTAAAAAAACCAAAGCTTTCTTAAAGATACTTATGCAGTCTTGAATTAGGGTAGAACAGGAAATAAACAGCGGTCTACGTACCCGTTTGAATATAAACAGGCCGCTGACAAACATAGCTACATAAACTGAAACTAGGTTTGCGTATACAAAACCTTGCAGTAACGAGTCTTTGGTGACCCATAATGTAATTAATAGAGCCAGGTAACTCCCATAAAATGCAAATCGGGACAAATTGTATTCACGAAAATGACCAAGCCCATTAAACCAAGAAATAGTCAACAAGAACCAATATAAGGCTGGTGTGTACAATGAATAAACCAACGACAATTTTACCAACTCAGGATCGTCTATTTGCAAAGTAACCAATGAATAAATAATAATAATTGCTGGCACTGTGAGCGCCAGCGAGATGGAAGCAATCGCTAAGACTGGGTTACTTAGCTCTTTTTTCCCTCCCAAGATAGACACACTACGATCAATCCCAAGCAAACCAATATTGGCGACAGCTTGTGGGTAAAGTAACACCAGGGCAAGCGCTCCTCTTCCATCAGGTCCCAGCAGCCTTGCAGCCAAAATTGATGTGGCAAAATTAATACCTAATATCAAAAAGTTCGTGACAGTAGTCTCGAAGATCATCGAGAAAGTTTTGCCAATTGAGATCTAGAATAATTTAAAAGTGCTCCCAAATTCATACCGTCTCGCAACAGAACCAAGGAGCTTGATGCATAATCCAAATTAGAAATGTTGATACCAGACTTTTTCTGAGCGATCCCTCGTATTATCGTAAGCTGTCGCGTGTGATAATAGCCTGTGCATAAATCTATATGTAAAGGGCAAAACCCAACTTTGCGAAGAAAATTTGTTAATACCTGCCTTGAGAAATAGGCCGTATGACGCCAATCACCTATCCTATGAAAAAGAATTGGTGTATACAACTCAAAAGGTACTTCTATATAAACAATTCCTTGGTCATTTAATAGAGAGTAAGCCTTTTGTAGAAAAGCTGTAGGTGAAAAAACATGTTCGAGCACATGGTTCATAATGATTACATCAAAATTAACCTTTGTCTCTAAATCTTCAAGGAGGTCGTTTAGCTTGATAATCTTCGGGCTTATAGGATCGCTTGTATTCACATCAGCCAAATACACATGCGCTCGATCGACGAGGTGTTCTGTAAATTCTCCTATTCCTCCGCCAACATCTAGAACATTTAATTTCTGTTGCTCAAATGAATTGACAAATTCAATAGCTTCTGTAATGGCTTGCTGTCTTTTCTGTTTATAGTTCAGAAACCTTTTAGTCTGCTTGACGTCTATGCTAGAGTCGTAACCATTATCTTGCGTGTAAAGATATGCTAATGTTTCTCGGTCAATTCTCTCTTGTTGAAAAATGTACTTGCAATGTTTACACAGCACGGTATGGACATCAAAGGATAAACCATACTTCTCAAACACACCGCTTGCTAATATTATAATATTGTTTGTTGTTTGACTGCCGCAAAGGTCGCAATTTTTGATAACCTCTATCATATTTCTTGCCTTACGTTTCATTTAAATCTAAATATCAGATGATCGACTTCGTCCGTTATCACCAAAATTAGGCCTTACTCAACCAATTCGATCTTAAGATTATTTTAAAGAAGACTCTCGGGATTAATCACAGATTACACTTACATCAAGAAGATACATTTGTCGTGTGCCATCATGGGTCGAATCAATACATATCTGTTGACCGTTTCTGCTCCAGCGGGGGTGCAAATCGCAACGAATACCTCCTGATATTGTTGGAGGGGAATAAAAACTCCCCAGTGGTACACGTTTGTTTTTTTGCCAATCGTAAAGCATGAGATGGCGATGATGATCCGTGTCAGGATATGTGTCTATCAAAAGCCAGCGCCCATCAGGAGAAAACGAGGGATGACCGTCTTCGGTTAAAACCCCCGCACCTACGACCTCAATCTTCTGTTGCCGATCATCAAGCAGTAAGAACCCATCTCCTATTACTTTTTGCCGCACCCAGTTATGTTCCTGATGGTGAAGCCATCCAAGCACGGGTCTGAAAAGTGCCAAGTTCAAGAATTTGCGTGCATATGTCTGACTCATAAGTGAACGCTGCCGCGCCCAAACCAATACTTGATAATTATTTCTCCAACAATTGTGCGAAGCGGAGCCGGAGATAAGGCACTGTAGGGCCGTGCCTTCCAAATCAGCAGTCAAGAGACGACTATACATGCTGCCATTTGGCAAAATGAAGCGATGATAGAAAAGAAAACGGCTATTATCTGAATTAACCAATAAGTGATCAATCCAGTGTTGCGCTTGTTCCATAAGTGGATGAGGCTGAAAAGCAATAACTTCGGCATAAGAGAGTAACAACTCATACTGCCCTGTGAACAGATTTAGTTTATATATTCCGCTTTTAGTATCAGGTGTTGGGATTGCACCAACCAAAAAAGAATAACCATAGCTCGATCTGGCTTGGGATAGCCGAAAGTAATCAATACACAGAGCAAAGCGCCCATCGTACGTCAATGCGTAGATAGGCAATGGCAATACTTGCCGTTCTCTAGTTTCAATATTTAGCAAAACCGACACAAGTTGCCCATCCTGCTGGTCATTATATATGACTAATTGGGACGTTTCTGATGACACCCATTGCGCCATAGCGCCTTGCTGCCAATTCCAGGTCCGTGTTTCGGCAATTGGCACAAAGCGATCATTGTTATGTGAATCCACCACTCCAATAACAGCCACATCCTCTGGTCTGGGTAGACGGTCATTGAATTCTACTTCCATAGACAATAA
>WBZM01004085.1_pt1 | contig 10878 bp, 12 predicted proteins | sample 5204271 | NCBI WGS metagenome assembly WBZM01 (sample SAMN12344346, study PRJNA552823) | activated sludge metagenome | biome: Activated sludge suspended growth; feature: Nitrification reactor; material: Wastewater; isolation source: activated sludge from nitrification reactor of wastewater...
CGATGTGTCGGCGATCCAGTCGAAGGCCGTCCGGGACGGCGACGGGTACGTCCTCAACGGCCAGAAGATGTGGCTGACCAACGGCGGGAGCTCCTCGCTGTGCGCCGTGCTCGTGCGCACCGATGCGGAGGCCGATGAGGGCGCCAGCGTCTACAAGAAGATGAGCACGTTCCTGATCGAGAAGCCCGCGGGCTTCGGCGAAGTTCTTCCCGGTCTGACGATCCCGGGGAAGATCGAGAAGATGGGCTACAAGGGTGTCGACACCACCGAACTGGTGATGACCGACTTCCACCTCCCGGCCGACGCTCTGCTCGGTGGGGAGCCCGGCAAGGGCTTCTACCAGATGATGGACGGCGTCGAGGTCGGGCGTGTGAACGTCGCCGCGCGTGCGTGTGGCCTTGCCAACCGGGCCTTCGAACTCGGTGTCGACTATGCCCAGCAGCGCGTCACGTTCGGCAAGCCGATCGCTGAGCACCAGGCCGTGGCCTTCCGCCTCGCGGAGATGGCCACCAAGGTCGAGGCGGCCCACCTGATGATGGTGCGGGCGGCACGGACCAAGGACTCGGGTGCGCGCAACGACCTTGAGGCCGGCATGGCCAAGTACCTCGCCAGTGAGTACTGCAAGGAGGTCGTCGAGGACTCGTTCCGGATCCACGGCGGCTACGGCTACTCCAAGGAGTACGAGATCGAGCGGCTGTACCGCGAGGCCCCGATGCTGATGATCGGCGAGGGCACCGCGGACATCCAGCGGATGATCATCGCCCGGCGCCTGCTCGAGGAGTACAAGCTGCGCGGCTGACACGTGATCCTTTTCGAGCCCGGCACCCGTTAGGCTCGAAGTATGTCGAACGCGGATCCGTTCAAGCAGTTGGAGAACCGGCCTGTGCTGGCCAGTTATGCCACGTATGCCGAGGCCCAGTTCGCCGTCGACAAACTCAGCGACGCCAAGTTCCCTGTGCAGAACGTCGCGATCGTCGGTGTGGATCTGCGGCTCGTCGAGGCTGTCGTCGGCCGCCTGTCCTGGGGGCGCGCTGCACTGAGCGGGCTCGGAATGGGCGCCTGGTTCGGCCTGCTGCTCGGCCTGTTCGTGTCCCTGTTCGCGCGCGGCGACGGCAGTACGTTCTCGCTGATCATGCTCGGTCTGCTCTACGGTGCGGCCTTCGGCATCGTGTTCGGCCTGATCTCATACGCCTTCACCGGCGGCAAGCGTGACTTCCTGTCACGCAGTCAGATCACCGCAGAGCGGTACGACCTACACTGTGACGCCGGGGTGCTCGGTCAGGCCCGCAGCATCCTGGGCATTTCGGCCTTCGACACCCCGCAGCCGCCAGAGACACCCGAAGCCCACTAGTGGATTGGCGGCTGTTCGGATCGGTCTTCGTCACCCTGGTAGTGATCATGGATCCACCGGGGATCGTGCCGATCTTCTTGGCACTGACTCACCGGCGGGGGACCGCCGCGATGCGCCGGCTGGCGTTGCAGGCGACCCTCACCGCGCTCGGAGTGATCGTGGGCTTCGCCTTGTTCGGCCAGGCGATCCTGGATTATCTGCACGTGTCATTGCCCGCCCTGCAGGCCAGCGGTGGGCTTCTCCTGCTGCTCGTGGCACTCGAACTGCTGATGGGCAAGAGCGGCCAGATCGGTGCGACCCCGGATGAAGATGTCAACGTGGCACTGGTTCCCCTGGGAACCCCGCTGATCGCCGGACCGGGTGCGATCGTCGCGGTGATGCTGTTCATGCAGGGCGCCGACACAAGTGGTCAGTACCTCGCGGTGGCGGCAGGCGTGCTGGCTGTGCATCTGATGCTCTACCTGGCCATGCGCTACAGCACGATCATCGCCCGGGTCCTCGGTACGTCCGGCATCACCGTGCTCACACGGATCTCGGGAATGCTGCTGGCTGCGATCGCGGTGCAGTTGATCGGGAACGCCGTGTTCGGCTTCATCGCCGACAACACCTGATCAGCAGGCGAGCTCGGCCCAGACCTCTTTGCCGTGGGCCGACGGTTCGTAGCCCCACGACGTGGCGAGCTGCTGCACGAGGGCCAAGCCCCGGCCACCCACCTGCAATCCGCGGTCGGTGGCCACCTCGGGGGCCTCGGGACTGGTGTCGATGACGCTGATCCGAACCTTGTGGGGCAGGGCCGCGACCTGCAGTTCGACCACGCCGCCACCGTGTTCGATGGCATTGGTCACAAGTTCGCTGGTGATGATCTCGGCATCGTCGACGATGCCGGCGAGGCCCCAGGCCCACAACTGATCACTCACGGTCTTGCGCGCACGTCGGATCGCTGCCGTGTTCGGCTCGAGCGGGGTGACGATGCGCATGCCTGGGGCATACCCACTGCGGGGCGTTCTTACACATCGGTCGGAGTCCGCGCGGATACAGGTGGCCGCCAGCAGTGCGGCGGTGGCGTCGGGCGCCTCGACGGCCGGGGAATGTGCCGCCCCCGGGATGAGCGCCAGGCGCGCACGCCAGCGCTGCGCCATGTCCACCTGTGTCTGCCAGGACCACGAGTCGGGGTCGTCGATGCCGAACGCGATGAGCAACTGCCCTTTGGCGCCCGACAGGTCCTGCTGGGTGCCGGCGAGCAGCACCCGGGCCATCTCGGCCATCCCCGCCGGGTCCGTGCGGAGGAAGCGCTCCCGGAGGAACTGCTGGATCTGCGGGGGCGGTTGTGGCAGCCCGTTCGCCTCGTCAGCGGCGACCTTCGCCTCCCAGATCTGTTCCATCGAGAAGTGCTCAAGGGCATTCACGAGCAGGCGGAGGCGGTCGTGCTGCGACTGGTGGATCGGCCCGGAGCCCGAGTTCAGGAACGTGACCGATTCCCATGCGAAGCCCGCGGCGGCCCGGCCGGCGATGAGACCGCCCAGTGAGTGCCCCACCAGGTGGACCGGGCCTTCGAGCCCGCCGGCCATGGTGCACAGGTCCTGTGCCCACCCGTCGATGCTGTACGAAGGCGCTGCCGGCGATTGATACTGCCCCCGGTGATCGAGGGCGACCACCGACCATCCCATCGCCGTCAGTTCCTCGAAGATTCCGAGGAAATCCTCCTTGCTGCCGGTGAAGCCGGGGGCGAGCAGGAGGGTCCCCAGTCCGGTGCCCTGAGACCGCAGTGTGGCCAGGCCCGTACGGGAATCGTCAACATACCGCACCTCGGGTGGGAGGGTTGTCGACCGTGGCGTGCTCACTGGGGCACAATAGATCACACGCAGACGTTGAGGTTCAGGGGTAGGGGCGTGGATTCACGGATCGTGGCGGTGGCCAACCAGAAGGGCGGCGTCGCCAAGACGACGACTGTCGCTTCGACGGGCGCTGCCTTGGCAGAGGCCGGGCGCAAGGTGCTTCTGATCGATCTGGACCCGCAGGCCTGTCTGACCTTCGCGATGGGCATCGATCCGGATCAGGTGCAGTTCACAGTCCACGACGTGCTGCTGGGCAGGCTCGGGCCGCGGATGGCGATCATCCCCACCCCGGAGGGCCCTGATCTGCTGCCGGCCTCCATCGAACTGTCAGGTGCGGAGATGCAGTTGGCGAACCGCACCGGTCGCGAGTACGTCCTGCGGGAAGCGCTCGCGGAGGTCGCGCCGGACTACGACATGGTGCTCATCGACTGTTCGCCCTCCCTTGGAGTTCTCACCATCAACGCCCTGACAGCGGCGACCGAGGTGCTGATCCCGATGCAGGCCGAGACGCTGTCGCACCGTGGAGTGGCCCAGCTGCTCGAGACCATCGACGACGTCCGGCGCTACACCAACCGCTCTCTGCGGATCATGGGGGTGCTGCCGACGATGTTCGACGCCCGCACACGGTTGGCACGCGAAGTGCTCAAGGACATCGAGGAGCAGTACGACCTGCCGGTCCTGAGTCCGGTGTCCCGCTCGGTGCGTTTCGCCGAGGCTCCCGGCACGGGTCGGTCGATCCTGTCCACCGCTCGCCGGTCCCGAGGCGCTCAGGCCTACCGCGAGCTCGCCGCAACGCTGATGGAGGCTTCGTGAGCGACCGGCCCGCGGCATTGCGCCGTGTCCCCACCCCGGCTGACAAGCCGCGCCGACGCACCGACCCACAGGGCAAGCGCGCGCTCTTCAGTGACGAGATCATGCCCCCTTCCTTGGGCAGCGTCGCCCTGCACTGCGAACGGTGTGATTCCCGATCGGTGGTGTCGATGGTGCAGGCCGCTCGACTGGCCATGCCGTCGATGTACCTCCCCACGCCCGGGAGGGTCGACCGGGTCTGGATGAAGTGCCCGGCGTGCTCCTCGCGCAGCTGGGTGCGGGTGCGCATCAAGGCCTAGCCTGCGCGAAGTGGGTGGCCTTGGGGCACCGGTTCACAGCGGTGAGTCCGCCGCTCATCGGTGAGAGGTTGTGCACTCCGGTGAGAGGTTGGCGGCCGTTTTCGACTAACGGTTGGACCGGGGACTCACCGATGGCCGATCTTGCCGCCTGCGACCCAGGTCAGGACTCGGGCGACGACGGACTCTTGCGGGTCCGGCGGCGGCGCCGCTGCGACTTCGCCTGGCCGCTGCCGGAGGTGTCGTCGGAGCGATGGTTCTTCTCGGTCTTCTCGGTCTTCGCGGGCTTGCCGGACGGGCGCCGGTTGCGCCCGCCGTCCGAGCGCTCCCGGCGTTCCGGCCGATCCTCGCGCGGTGCGGCGGGCTTGAGGCGCGACGGGGCCTCCTTGGCGATGCCCAGCCCGGTGAAGACGTGCTCCGAGGTGGAGTAGGTCTCGATCGGATCGGCGAAGGGGAGTCCCAGCGCCTTGTCGATCAGCTTCCACCGGTGCAAGTCGTCCCAGTCGACCAGCGTCACAGCCACGCCGTCCGAGCCGGCCCGGCCAGTGCGGCCGATGCGGTGCAGGTACATCTTCTCGTCGTCCGGGCACGTGTAGTTGATGACGTGGGTGACGTTCTCCACGTCGATCCCGCGCGCCGCGACATCGGTGGCCACGAGCACATCGATCGAGCCGTCGCGGAACTGCTGCAGCGCCTTCTCGCGCGCGCCCTGGCCCAGGTCGCCGTGGACCGCGCCAGCTTTGAAGCCACGGTCGATCAGCTCGTCAGTGAGCTTCTGCGCGGCACGCTTGGTCTTGCAGAAGATCATCGTCCGGCCCCGGCCGTCGGCCTGCAGGATCTTGCTGATCAGGTCGGGCTTGTCCATCGAGTGGGCACGCCAGACGTGCTGCTCGATGGCCTCGACGGTGGCGGTGTCGTCACCGGGATCCGTCGCGCGGATGTGGGTCGGCTGCGTCATGTAGCGGCGGGCCAGGTTCAGGATCTGCCCGGGCATGGTCGCTGAGAACAGCATGGTCTGCCGGGTGGCGGGAACCTTGGACACGAGCTTCTCGACGTCGGGTAGGAAGCCCATGTCGAGCATCTCGTCGGCCTCGTCGAGCACCAGGGACTTGACCTGCGACAGGTTAAGGATCTTCTGGTTGTTGAGGTCGATCAGCCGGCCCGGGGTGCCGACCACGACGTCGACGCCCTTCTTCAGTTGCTCGATCTGCGGCTCGTAGGCCTTGCCTCCGTAGATGGCCAGGACCCGCGCGCCGGCGTTCTTGCCGGCTTCGGCGATGTCCTCGGCGACCTGCATGCACAGTTCCCGGGTCGGGACGATGACCAGTGCCTGCGGCGCGGTCGCCTCCGGCTCGAGTCGTTCCAGCAGGGGGATGCCGAAGGCCAGGGTCTTGCCGGTCCCGGTCTTGGCCTGGCCGATCACGTCGTGGCCGTCGAGGGCAAGCGGCAGGCTCAGTTGTTGGATGCGGAAGGGGTGTGTGATGCCCTTCTCGGCGAGGGAGGCCACAGTCTCCGGGCGCACTCCCAGTTCTTCAAAGCTTGGATCGTTCAGAATCTACTCCAGGTGTGTTCCCCACAAGTGTCCCATGAGCCCTCGTCCTGATGGCGACCGGACACGGGGCAGTAGCCTTGGCGCGTGGAGACTGCTCGGGAAGAAGCGACGATCGACCTGCTGGGGGTGCTCGCCTACGGTGAGTTGCAAGCCTTCGAGCGGCTGTCCATGGACGCGGTGCTGTCCCCGGATCTGGCCGGCCGGGAGGCTGTCACCGAGATGGCCATCGGGGAGTACGGCCACTACAAGATCCTCGTCGAGGGCCTGCGCGCCCGTGGTGCCGACCCGATGTCGGCGATGCGGCCGTTCGTCGCTCCGATCGAGAACTTCCACAAGTCCACGGCGCCGGCTGACTACCCCGAGGCACTGGTGAAGATCTACGTGGGTGACGGCATCGCCGCGGACTTCTACCGCGAGGTGGCGCAGTTCCTGGACGACGACTCCCGCGCGCTCGTCGACGAGGTGTGCGCGGACCTCGGCCACTCGGCCTTCGTGGTTCCGACAGTGCGCCACATGATCTCGCAGGACCGGACGCTGGCCAGCAGGTTGTCGTTGTGGGGCAGGCGTCTGGTCGGCGAGGCGTTGTCGCAGTCGCAGCGGGTGGCAGCCGAACGCGAAGCGATGGGGGAGTTGCTCGTCGGTAGTACCGACCTCGCCGAACTCGGCCGGATGTTCGCCCGGCTCACCGACGCCCACGCCGCGCGGATGCGCGAACTCGGGCTGAACGCCTGATCACTCGGCGCCGAAGCCGACCCTGCGTGCTTCGGGCGGCCCGATCTCGATGTAGCTGAAGGTCGAGACGGGGACGAGGATCTGCCGGCCACGGACGTCGGTGATGTTGATGACGCCGTTGTCCGACACGGCCTGCTCGACCATCGCGCGGATCTCGTCGGCGGTCATCTCGACCTCGAGGCTGATCTCCCGCGGGGAGTACTGCACGCCGATCTTGACTTCGATGGGGTTCTTCGCTGCTGCCTTCGCCACGGATGACAGCCTACGTCAGGTCCGCCGGGGCGTCCCGGGCGTGGCGGCGGTGTTCGCGCTGGGCAGACGGTCAGTGGGTCTTGGGGAACCCGGACACCCCGCGCCACGCGAGCACGGACATGATCTGGGAGGCCTGGTCGCGCGGGATCCGGCCCTGCTCGCGCAGCCAGAAGCGGGCTGCGGTCTGGGCCATACCGGTCAACCCGGTGGCCACAAGCATGGCCTGGTCCTCGGGCAGTCCGGTGTCCGCGCTGATCACATCGCTGATGGCCAGTGCGCAGCGCTGGTCGGTGCCTTCCACGATCGAGCCGACGGCCGGTTCGTTCGTGAGGTCGCTTTCGAAGATGAGGCGGAAGGCGGCGGACTTGTCGTCGACGAAGGCGAAGTAGGCCTCGATCGCGGCCCGCACGCGGTGATGGTTGTCGTCGGTGCTTTCGAGTGCCTGCTGCACCCGATCGACGAGATCCTGGCTCGACTGCTCGAGCAGCGCCAGGTAGAGGTCGAGCTTGCTGGGGAAGTGCTGGTAGAGCACCGGCTTGCTCACCCCGGCACGATCCGCGATCTCGTCCATGGCCGCGGCGTGATAGCCACGGGTGACGAACACCTCCTGCGCGGAGGCCAGCAACTGCTCGCGACGTGCTTTGCGAGGCAGCCGCACACCGCGGCGGGCAGGTTCGACAGAGGACATGAACACCTATGTTACTCGCCAGTAGCATTCGTTTCTCGCACGCCCTTGTCGCGCGCGCCCCTCACTGTACCGCCGGGGTACGGTGATCCGGTGTTAGTCAGAGAGCGCGTCCCCGGTGGGGCCGAAGAAATCGCCGGGAACGAACTGTTCATCCGCGAAGTGGGAACGGGTGCCCCTGCGCTGTTCGTCCACGGCCTCGGTGGCAACTCCACCAACTGGACCGATCTGATGTGGATGCTGTCCGACCGCCTGCACTGCGTGGCGCCGGACCTCCCGGGCTTCGGCCGCAGCGGACCGGCCGCCAGCGGTGACTACAGCCCCAAGGCGCAGGCCGACGTGCTCGCCGAACTGATCGAGGCCCGCTTCGCCGAACCCGTGCACCTGTTCGGCAATTCCATGGGGGGTGCCATCAGCGTGCAGCTCGCGGCGCGCCACCCGGATCTGATCCGCTCGGTGACGCTGGTGTCCCCAGCGCTGCCCGACCTGATCCCGATGCGGACCAGCATCCAGTTGCCGATCATCGCGCTGCCCGGTGTGGGGGAGAAGATCGCCACCAGGATCGCGAAGCTGCCCGTCGAGCAGCGGGTCCAGGCCACCCTCAACCTCGTCTACGCGGATCCGACCTGTGTCCCGCCGCAGCGTGTCGCCGAAGCGCAGGAGGACGCCCGGGTGCTGGCGCAGAAGCCCTGGGTCGGGGAGGCGTTCCAATCGGCGTTGCGGGGCATCCTCGCGACGTATTTCGACCGTGGTCCGGAGGCGCCCTGGCGTCTCGCCGAGCGCATCAAGGTCCCGGTCCTACTCATCTACGGCCAGCAGGACAAGTTGGTCAACCAGCGCGCGGCCAAACGCGCATCGCGGCATTTCCTGCACTGCCGGGTGATGGTCCTGCCCCATTCCGGGCACGTGTCGCAGATGGAACACCCGGAGATGGTGGAGCGGGCGTGGCGGCACCTCATCGAGCCGTACGCCTGATCCGTGCGTTCTGCCGTCCACCCCGAGCCGCGGTCCTTCCCGGTGGGCCCACCCGGGAAGGAAATGGACATCCGGGAAGGAAAGGCCACGGCATTTTCCTTCCCGGATGTCCATTTCCTTCCCGACTTGGTCAGACGGGGTGACGCCTGATCCTCAGCCCAGGAATTGGTAACTGGTGGCCAGCATCCCGAGGTACATGAACGGGATGGCGATGATCCCGCCCACCGTGGCCGGCAACGGCCGGCGACGGGCACCTCGCACCAGTTCGTAGGTGGCCAGGCACAGGCCGAGCTCGGGGAGCAGCACGTAGACCGCGACCCCGAGCACCATGCTCACCCCGACCGGCTCCCACAACGGGATGGTGGGTGCCAGCCATTCCGCCGTGATGAACAGTGCCAGTCCGCTGACTCCGACGGCGATGAACGCCGCCGCGACACCGCGCGCCGCTTCGACCAGCCGGCCGATCATCATCAGGGGCAGCAATGCGATGGTCCACATCCCGGCCATGAACAGCGGCATGGTTCCGATGTAGGGCGATCCCGTGTTCGGGAAGTTCAAGGTCCCCAGCACGGCGGAGAGGAACCAGTCCGGAAGGACCATCAGGACGCTCATGGGCGCCAGGACGGCCCACGTGATCCACAGCGCGTCGTCGTGGGTGCGGCGAGCCACCACCGGCACCGCGATGTTGTACACCACCACGAGCCCGAGCACCTCGATGCCGGTCTGCGCCAGGGGCAGCAGCAGCACTGCGACTGCCAGCAGTGCGAATGCGCCGTGCAACGGCAGCCATCGCGACCGTTGGGACTGCTCGACCGGTGTGTCGATGACCTGCGCCATGCGGGCAGTCTGGCACGCGATCGGCGCCCGCGCATCCACGTGACGTCCCACCCTCCTGGCGGGAACAAACCCCCCGCATGGCACGGTTATCGGAAGAAACCGCCACAAGGAGTCGCAGTGAAGCTTCCGCCGCTGGTCGAACCCGCCGCCGACCTGACCGTCGACGAGGTCCGCCGTTACAGCCGCCACATCATCATCCCGGAGATCGGGATGATCGGACAGAAGCGACTGAAGAACGCCCGGGTCCTCTGTGTGGGCGCCGGTGGGCTCGGCTCGCCGGCATTGATGTACCTCGCCGCCGCCGGGGTGGGCACGCTCGGGATCGTCGAGTTCGACGTGGTCGACGAGTCGAACCTGCAGCGCCAGATCATCCACGGGCAGAGCGACATCGGCCGGCCGAAGGCCGAGTCGGCCCGGGACGCGGTGCGTGAGATCAACCCCCACGTGAACGTCGTCGTGCACAACGAGCGCCTCGACAACGACAACGTGCTGCAGATCTTCGCGCAGTACGACCTCATCGTCGACGGCACGGACAACTTCGCCACCCGCTACATGGTCAACGACGCGTGTGTGCTGCTCGACAAGCCCTACGTGTGGGGTTCGATCTTCCGCTTCGAGGGTCAGGCCTCGGTCTTCTGGGAGTCGCACGGCCCGCAGTACCGCGACCTGTACCCCGAGCCGCCGCCGCCGGGAATGGTGCCCTCGTGCGCCGAGGGTGGCGTGCTCGGTGTGCTGTGCGCATCCATCGGTTCGATCATGGGCACCGAGGCCGTCAAGCTGATCACAGGTGTCGGGGACCCGTTGCTCGGCCGACTGATGGTCTACGACGCTCTGGACATGAGCTACCGGACCGTCAAGATCCGTAAGCACCCCGAGACCATCGAGGTCACCGGGCTGATCGACTACGACTACTTCTGCGGGACCGTCTCGGACGAGGCGGCAGAGGCCGCGAAGGACTCCACGATCAGCGTGAAGGACCTGCAGCTGATGCTCGAGCAGCGTGATCGCGGGGAGCGCGACTTCGTGCTGATCGACGTGCGCGAGCCCAATGAGTGGGACATCGTGAACATCCCTGGGGCCACCTTGATCCCCAAGGGTGAGTTCCTGTCCGGCGAGGCTCTCGCAGACCTGCCGCAGGACAAGCAGGTCGTCCTGCACTGCAAGGTGGGTGGGCGTTCGGCCGAGGTGCTGGCGCTGGTCAAGGCCGCTGGTTTCTCCGACGCGGTACATGTCGGCGGTGGCGTGGTGGCGTGGGTCAACCAGGTCGAGCCGGACAAGCCGAACTACTGAAGTCGCCGGTCGCCCTGCTAGAGCAGTTCGTTCTTCTGCAGGGAGTTGAAGGCGAACCACCCCGGGATGGTGGGCAACCAGAAGGTCATCAGCCGGAAGAGCAGCACCGACGACACGGCGATGCCACCGGGGATCCCGGCGGCGGTCAGACCCGCCGACAGGGCGGCTTCCACCGCACCCAGACCACCGGGGGTGGGTGCGGCCTGACCGATCGTGGCACCGGCCAGGTAGACGACTGCGATCGCGGCCAGCGGAGCGGAGCC
>WBZM01004086.1_pt1 | contig 10876 bp, 10 predicted proteins | sample 5204271 | NCBI WGS metagenome assembly WBZM01 (sample SAMN12344346, study PRJNA552823) | activated sludge metagenome | biome: Activated sludge suspended growth; feature: Nitrification reactor; material: Wastewater; isolation source: activated sludge from nitrification reactor of wastewater...
TCGGAAGGCCCATCTGGTTCGTCGGCAATGCTTGCCGATGCCAGGCATCGACTGTGCTTGCCTCCTGCCATCTGGACCTTCCCAGCGCGATGAAACCGCATGAAAACCTCCGAGACAGGCTCTTAGACGGACAGTTGATTTCGCGCCAGCCTCGCGATCTCGTTTGCACACCGAAAAGCGACGAAAGAAAGGCACATGCCCATGCTCCAGGAAGGCACTCCTCCACCTCCGCTCGACCTCCCCACCGGCGATGGCGGCAGGGTGAAGCTCGCGGCATTGGCCGGCCGTCCGGTCGTCGTCTACTTCTACCCGAAGGACGACACGTCCGGATGCACCCGCGAGGCCCAGGATTTCACCGCACTATTGCCCAAGTTCAAGGCCGCCGGCGCCGAGGTGATCGGCATCTCCCCGGACAGCGCCAAGAGCCACGCCAAGTTCGCCGCCAAGTACGAGATCCCCTTCCCTCTCGCCACCGACGAGGACAAGGCCGTCTGCACCGCCTGGGGAGTCTGGGTGGAGAAATCCATGTACGGCCGCAAGTACATGGGCGTCGAGCGCACCACGGTGCTGGTCGGCCGTGACGGCCGCGTCGCCCGGGTCTGGCGCAAGGTCAAGGTGCCCGGCCATGCCGCGGAGGTCCTCGAGGCCGTCAAGTCACTCTGACCGCGCTGAAGGTCCTGATACGCGGCGATCGTGCGCTGCCATCGTGACGCCACTGAACGGTTCATGCTAAGGAGGGACGGGGCCGGCTGGGCGCACGATCCGCCGGACGTTGGGCTGTGCCAGGCTGATCCCTGGCCACGGCGGATCGATAAGCGGAGGTGTTGCGTCATGTTGCCGAATTTCAAGAAGTCGGAGCCCGAGGCGGTGAAGCCGGCGTCCCCGCTGGCGGCCATGGGAGCCCCGGCCGCGGCCCCGAAGCCCGCGGCACCGTCCCGCGCCGGCGAGCGCAGCGCCCCCTCCGTGATCGGACCCGATCTCATCATCACCGGCAACCTGGTCTCCAAGGGCGAGGTCCAGATCGACGGCGAGGTCCAGGGTGATATCCACGGCACCTACATCGTCGTCAGCGAGCGCGCCCGCATCACCGGCGGCATCGTCGCCGAGGAGGTCGTCGTCCGCGGCCACGTCATGGGCTCCGTGCGCGGCAAGCGCGTGATGCTGCAGTCCTCGAGCCACGTCGAGGGCGACGTCTACCACCAGTCGCTGGCCATCGAGCAGGGAGCCTTCTTCGAGGGCAAGTCGCGCCGCTCCGACGACCCGACCGCCGGCGCGGCCGCCCGCCCCGAGATGCTCAAGCCCAATCTGGGCTGACGCGTCCGGGCCACTGTTTTCCGCAAGCTTCGAGCACGGTGCGGCCGGACCTCACTCCGGCCGCCACTGCGTCAGCGACAGCCGGTTACCGCCGAGCCTCTCGAACGTGCGCTCGCGGCAGGTCAGCACCAGCACCTGATGGTGGTGCGCGGCCTCCTCCAGCACCGCGAACATGCGCGCGATGCGCTCGTCGTCGGCATAGACCAGCGCGTCGTCGAGGATCAGCGGTACCGGCTCGCCCGTATCCGCGATCAGGCGCGCGTAGGCGAGCCGCGCCAGCACGGCGAGCTGCTCCTGCGTCCCGTCGCTGAGGTTGCCCAGCGCCTCGGCGAGACCGGACCTTTCGATCGTCGCCGGCGACAGTCCCTCGCCGAGAACGGCCCGCGCCCCCGGCAGCACGAGATCGAGATAGGCGCCGAGCCGCTCCGTCACCGGCCGGAAGGAATGCTCCCGCGACTGGCTCTCCGCCGCGGTCAGCGCCGCGAGCAGCACGTCGAGCTCGGCCACCTCCGTCTCGAAGCGCCGGACATGACGCTCGGCCCTCTCGAGCTCTCCCTCCAGCGCCGCGACCCTGGCCCCGATGCCGTCCTCGTCCGCCTGCTCCTGCGCCCCTTCGAGCTTGGCGATCGATTGCTCGAGCTCGGCCAGGAACGCCGTGCTTTTGACGAGCTTCCGCTCCAGCTCCTCCCGCTCCGCCGAGAGCCGGTCGACCTCTCCTTCTCCCGGAGCCGTGCCGGCAAGAGCGCTCGCCGCCTGCATCGCCTCGCCGAGCGCCTGCCGCGCCGCGTCCCGCAGCGAGGCTCTCCGCGCCCGCTCCTCGCCGCGCACGGCCGCCGGCGGCAGGCTCCCGTCGAGCTCGCCCAGCCGCTCTCGCCGCCGCGCCACCTCGACTTGCATCCGCGCATGCGCCTCCGTGGCTCCCGCCATCGCCACACGTGCCCGGTCCAGGCCTTCCCGCGCCGACTGGTGCCGCTGTCGCGCCTCCGCCAGCCGCGTCTCGATCTCGCTCCGCGCCGGCACATCGCTATCGGCGGGCTCCGCGGCGAGCCCCTGCTCGAGCCCGCTGATCTCCCGCGCAAGCTCCGCCACGCCCTTGGGCGCCATGCCCCCGAGCCGCGCCTCGGCCTCCGCGATGGCGCGCCGCTGCGTCTCCGCCTCGGCCTGCCGGACCCGCGCCGCGGCCACGCTCTCGGCCCCACAAGCCCGCAGCAGCTGCCCGATCTCGCCGCGTTGCGCGGCCACCCGCGCCTCGTCCGCCGCCCGGTCGGGGCTTGCGCCGGGCTCGATCACCACGCGGCCGATGCCGGCGATATCGATAGCCAGCGGCTCCGCGACCTTCAGCTCGACGCTCTCGATGACAGGCGCGCCGCCGATGGCGAGCTTGCCCGCTCCGCCTTCGGCCAGGGCGATGCGGACCGTCGGAGCGGCTGCCGTCAGCCTCGCCTCGGCGATGGCCAGCTCCCGCGTGATCCCCTCCAGTCGTCCGATAATGGCGCCGTCGATGGCAATGGCGCCGAGCTGCTGGCGTGCCGCCGCGATCTCCGCCTCGAGCCCGCGCGCCGCCGCGAGCACGCGGCTTTTTCCCTCGATCTCCGCCGCTGCCCGCGCGCGCTCGTCGGCGCGCCCGCGCCGCATGTTGAGATCGCCGAGGCGCTGCACGTCCGCCGAGGCCTCCGTCTCAGCCGCCGTGAGCTTCTCCACCTCCGTGCGCAGCCTCGACAGCTCGGCGCTCGCGGACGCCACGCGGTCCGCGTCGGCAGCCACCTTGGGCTCCAGCTCCGAAAGCTCCTGTAGCGCCTCGTCGAGGACCTTCAGCTCCCGCTCCGCCGCCGCCGCCTCCGCATGCCGCGCGCGCTCCTCCGCCCGCGCCGTCGTCAGACGCTGCCCCGCCTCGCGCTTGAGCGACAGTGTCGCCGTCGCGGCGGCCAGTTGCTCCTTGAGACCGGCGATCGCCGCCGGAGCCGCCCCGCGCCGCTGCCTCTGCTCGGCGATGGCCTTGAGCCGTTCCGCCGAAGCCTCGGCCGCCGCGCGCGCCTCCGCCAGAGCCTCCTTGACGCGCTCGCGCTCCTTCACGGCCGCTTCATACGGGCTGCCGGCCTTCGGCGACGTCCGCCGGGCCGGCGGCACCAGCTTCGACAGCGCCTCCACGACCAGCTGGCGGACGGCCCTCGCCTCCGAGCCCCCAGCCGCCGCCTCGATCTCGCGCTCGATCGCGCGGTAGAGCGTCGCCGCGTCGCCACCTTCCTTCTTCTTCGAGGTCTCGACGGCCTGCGGCGTCAGCAGCGTCTTCTGCCCCGCCCACAGCAGCCCCGGACCGCCACGCCCGCCCTCGCCCGTGCCGATCAGCTCGGCGAGCATCTGCTCGGCCTCACCACCGCGGGCCACCATCCGCCCGGCTCCGAGATCGGTGAGCTCCGCCTTTTTCCCGCGCCCGAACTGCTTGGTCAGGCGCCACAGCTGGCCGGAGGCCTCGAAGTCCGCCTCGATCAGCGGCTGCCCGCCACCGTAAGGCGAAAGCGCGCCGATCTTGGTCCCGCCGGCCGTATGCTTTTCGAGGAACAGCGCATCGAGCGCGGCGAGCAGTGTCGATTTCCCGGCCTCGTTGGGCCCCGCGAGCACGTCGAGCCCGCCCGAGAAGCTCTCGATCGCCACCGGCTCCACGAACCGGCGCACGTCGCGCAGGCGCAGCGCTTTGAGCTTCATGGCGCCGCCTCCCGCACTTGCCGCACCAGCCGGACGAGCCGGACCAGCGCCCCTTGCGCCAGCTGCGCCTCGCGCTCGTCACCGGCTTCGAGCTTGTCTTGAAGGATCCGCGCGGCGGCCCCGATCACGCCGCTGCCCGCGAGCTCGGCGATGTCGTCGCGTCCCGTCCGCGCCGTCACGCGGCTGGCGTCGACCTCGATATGGCGCAGCCGCGCCGAAAGCGTCTCGCGCCACGGCTCGATGGCCGCGATATCCGACGGCGCCAGCGCGCCCGTGAGCGTCACGCGCGCGAGCACCCGGGTAGGATCGTCCGCCGCTTGGGCAAGCGCCTCCGCCAGAGTCTCCAGGTCGCTCGTTCCAGCCAAGTCGGCGCTGGCCGAAACCCAGGTGTAGCGCGCACATCTCACCGGTTCGACCGCGACGGCTCCGCCCGCCGCCTCGATGCGCACGGCGAGCACATGCCCCGGCTCGTTGGCGGCGAACCGGTCCGGCTCCGGCGTCCCCGAGTACCAGGTCTTGCCGTCGACGCGCTGCTTCCCGTGCCAGTCGCCCAGCGCCAGGAAGTCGAGCCCCGCCTTGCGCGCCCGCGCGGGATCGATGCGCACCGCGCTCTCGCCGTCGTCGCCGAAATCCTGGATCGAGCCGTGCGCGAGGCCGATGCGGATCGACCCCGGCGGCGTCTCGGCGGCGTCCATCCAGGCGGTCGGGTCCTCCGAGAGCAGCCGCCCCGTCAGCGGCGCAGGCAGCAGCGCCACGCCCGGCGCCAGCTCGGCGACGCGAGGCGCATCGTGCACGGTCACGTTGGCCGGCCCGCCGAGCCGCGCGAACCGCTGCCACAAGCCGGCCGGCTGCGCGAAGTCATGATTTCCCGGTATCAGATGCCAGGCGAGGCCAGGGTGCCGCGCCAGCCGCTCGATCGCCTTGCGCACGATCTGGTTGTCGACGCCCCGGTCGTCGAAGATGTCGCCGGCGACGAGCACGTGCGCCGCGCCGTGCGCTCGCGCAATCTCGGCAATGCGGTCGATGGCCTCGAACCGCGCCTCCTCGAGCAAGCCCACGAGCCGCTCTTCGAAGTTGCGGAACGGCTTGCCGAGCTGCCAGTCGGCGGTGTGGATGAAGCTGAAGGCCATGGCTGCCCGGTGACGCGTCCGGCTCGAATGCAAACCCGGCCGCAGCCGGACGAACCGCCACTCTGGACTGATTCGCGCGTCCGATTTGTGGCCCCCGTCCGGCTCTCCCCAGCCCGGCTTGCATCGCGTGAGCTTCCCCCCGGCGCGCCTCTGCCGTAGGCTTATCGAATGGCTGTCTCGAAGGAGCTCCTGGAGCTGTTGCTCGATGCCCTGGCGCCGCTCGGCCCGGTGGTGGTGAAGCGCATGTTCGGCGGCGCCGCCCTTTCGCTCGACGGGCTCACCTTCGCCATCGTCACGGCCGACCGGCTCTGGCTGAAGACGGACCCCGAGGCCATTCCCCGCTTCGAGGCCGAAGGCTCGCGCCCCTTCGATTACGCGACGAGAGAGGGCCGCCGCGTGATCACGTCGTACTGGCAAGCGCCAGACCGCCTGCTCGACGAGCCCGACGAGTTGGCGGAGTGGGCGCGGCGCTCGCTGGCCGTGGCACGCCTGAAGGCCGCGGAAAAGCAAAAGCCCGCGCGAGCGCGGGCTTCACCTCGGCCAGGCGGCGGCACGCGCCGCTGAATTTCTACGGCACGGTCGGACGACTGGCTTTTTCGGCGACTTGGGCTATGCTGAACATCTTCGACTTTTCAAAAAGGATTTGCCATGTATCGCTTGAACCGCTTCGCCCTTTTCTTCGTGCCGGCACTCGTCATCGCCTTGGTCGGTCTCGGCGACGTCGCCCTTGCCCAAGATCCTTCGAAGGTTCCGGTGCCGGGCACGACCGATCCGAAGACTCCGGAAGCGTGGTTCGTCTATACCGTCATTGGGATTGTTCTCGGCGGCATACTATTGTCCGTTGCGTCCATAAAGACGGCTATTGCGCATTCCAACTTCTCACTTTCGGACGCGCTTTCCGAGGAAGTGACAGTCACAGAAAACGGTGTGCAGATCACAAAGATGGTCGGCAGTGTAAGCCGCGTGATCGCTCTTATGGGCGGCGTCGTGCTGGTGCTGATGTTCGTCGGCTTCGGCAGCTTCGTCATGTATCAATACGCCATGGGCAGCACCATTGCCGCGAGCCTCGACGCACTGAAGACGTTCATGACGACCGGGCTGACCCTGTTTGCACCCTACGCAGTCAACAAGGTCTCCGGACTCGTCGAAACAGCAACGCCCAGCAAGACCGGCAAATAGTTCCACGTCTGCCGAAGCGGCACGCCGAAGCGTGCTCAGCACTGCGCGAAGTTGACCGCGGGCGCCCGCCGCTGCTCTTGGGAGAACAGAGACGGGCTGATGCGGACTACTCATTCGCCGCCTTCGGGCGCGCCGGCTTGCGCATGAAGGCCGGCACGTTGTCGGCGGCGAAGCAGACGTTCCGCAGGAAACAGCGGCGGTCGGGCGAAGGGCGCTATCGCTCAACCATCAGAGCTTCAACCGGAGGACGACACCATGGCTTCCAACACTCAGCACCAGCCCGGCATCCGCGAGCTTTCCGTGAGCGATATCGATCTCGTCTCCGGCGGCGGGGGTGGAATCCACTCCCTAATCACCATACAGCAGGCCCAGACCAACAGCGAGAAGTGGGACGTGGAGCGGCGCTTCAATAGCAGCGCCTCGTCGTTCTATGGCAAGACCAACGATGCCATGGTGCAGAACATCCGCGGCTGAGCCCGAGCAACCATTGGATAGCGCCGGTGCGGCTTACTCGTTGACGGCCTTTGGACGCGCCGCGGCACGAAGCAAGGCCGCCGAAAAGCAGAAACCCGCGCGAGCGCGGGCTTCAGCTCGCTCCGGCGGCGGCACGCGCCGCCGCTGAGCTGGAACCGACTTACTCGTTTGCCGCCTTCGGCCGCGCCGGCTTGCGCATGAAGGCCGGCACGTTGTCCGCCGCGAAGCCGACACGGCCGCCGCTGTCTCGCCCGCCCTCGCGCCCACCGTCCTCGCGGCGCGGCTGCGGCGCCGGACGCGGCTTCTGCTGCGCCCTCGGCTCGGAGGCCGTCGCCTCGCGCCGGGGCCGCTCCTCGCGAGGCTCCCTCGGCTGCTCGTCACGATGCGCACGCGGCGGCCGCTGCGACGCCGTGCTGCGCTGCCGCTCACCGCGGGGCGGCTCCGAGTGCGGCTGCTCTCCAGCGCGCATCGAGGGCTCTCCGCGATCACCTTCCGTCCTCGGCGGCCTCTCGGCCCGCGGCGCCCGTTCCGGACGCGGCGCGCGCTCGGCCCTGTGCTCACGCTCCGGACGCGGCTCACGCTCCGGACGCGGCTCGCGCTCCGGCCTCGGCTCACGCTCCGGACGCGGCTCACGCTCGGCTCTGGGCTCGTGCTCCGAACGGGCATGGCCGTTCCGTGCTTCGCGGTGCTCGCCGCGGCCTTCGCCCCGGCGCTCGCCACGGCCCGAGCCGCGCCGCTCACCACGGCCGCTGTCGCGCGAGGTGCCGCCGCGGCCGCCGCGCCCGCGCCGCCGCTTGCCGGCATCCGCGAGATCCTCGTCCGTCGGGCCGTCACCCAGCCACGTCACATCGTGGCCGAGCATCTTTTCGATGTCCTTGAGGCTCTTGAGATCCTCGGGCGCCACCAGCGAAGTGGCGCAGCCTTCCTTGCCGGCGCGGCCGGTACGGCCGATGCGGTGCACGTAGTCGTCCGACTGCCACGGCAGGTCGAAGTTGAACACATGGGAGACGTCGGGGATGTCGAGCCCGCGCGCAGCCACGTCGCTCGCCGCCAGCAGCTGGATGTCGCCGGCGCGGAACTTGTCCAGCGTCTCCATGCGGCTCTTCTGGTCCATGTCGCCGTGTAGCGCGCCGGCGTTGAAGCCGTGCTTGGTCAGGCTCTTGAGCAGGATGGCGACGTCGCGCTTGCGGTTGCAGAAGATGATCGCGTTCCTGACGCCCTCGCCGCGGATGAGCTCGCGCAGCGCGTCGCGCTTGGCCCAGTCCTCGCCGTTCTGGCAATAGCGGAAGCGCTGCGTGATCGTCTTCGCGGTGGTGGCGGGCTTCGCCACCTCGACGCGCACCGGATCGCGCAGGAACTGGTCGACGAGCCGCGTGATCTCGGGCGGCATGGTGGCCGAGAAGAACAGCGTCTGGCGCTGCGGGGGCAGCAGCTTGCAGATCTTCTCGATGTCCGGGATGAAGCCCATGTCGAGCATGCGGTCCGCCTCGTCGATGACGAGGATTTCGACGCCCATCAGCATCAGCCGGCCGCGCTGGAACAGGTCCAGCATGCGCCCCGGGGTGGCGATGAGCACGTCGACGCCGCGATCGAGCTTGCGGGTCTGGTCGTCCATCGAGACGCCGCCGATCAGCAGCGCCACGTTGAGCTTGTGATTGGTGCCGTATTTCTCGAAGCTCTGGGCGCACTGCGCGGCGAGCTCGCGGGTCGGCGCCAGGATCAGCGAGCGCGGCATCCGCGCCCTGGCCCGCCCGGTTTCCAGGCGGGTGATCATCGGCAGAACGAACGAGGCCGTCTTGCCCGTGCCGGTCTGGGCGATACCGAGCACATCGCGCCCGGTGACGGCGATCGGGATCGCGTTCGCCTGGATAGGCGTCGGCGAGGTGTAACCGGACGCCTCGACGGCGGCCAGCACCTTGGAGCTGAGCCCGAGCTCAGCGAACGTTGTCGTTTCCAAACGTCAAAGTCTCCAACTGCGTCTTCGTCGCCGCAGGCGCGCCCTCGGGCGCAGGCCGGCGGTATCAGGGGAGCGCAGGGGGAGATCGATGCCTAAAATGGCAAACTCGAATGTAAGGCTAGTCGCGGAAAGGGATCAATTGAATCGGGATCCCCTGCGCCCGCGCACCTCTGCTGACACAACTCCCACAGCAAAGCAAGTAAAACAGCATGGGTGCGACACAGAAAGTTGTGACACTACCGTGACTTCGGCGCGTTTCTACTGAAATCCAAGTCAAAACGCCCCGATCACTGGCGATGCCGTCTCACCCGCCGCGGGTCCGTCTCCGCCGGGGGGCTCTGCTCCGGCGGCGGCTGCGGATTGGCCGGAGCCGCTGCCGCGGGCGACGGCGGAATCACCACGTAGATCCCCGGCCCCGCCGCCCGGATGATGGTCAGCCGGGCGGCCGGATCCGCGGCCTCCGGCGCCGCGATCGTCAGTTGTACATCGTTCGGCACATCCGACTCGAGGGCCACCGAGGCGAACGGAATGATGCGGCCCTCCATCTCCCGGATCGGCACGCTGGCCGTGATGGCGACCGCGTCCCCGTCCTCGTTCTCAGTGAGCCACTGCAGGAAGACCGCGACCGTCCGGGCGCCTTCACGCCCGGCCTGCACGACGACGGCGCGGTAGAAGCCGCTGCGCCCGCCGGCCGACCAACTCCCGCCCGTGACCACCTCGCTGACCCCGAGCGGTACGCCCGGCGGTATCCAGGGCGCCACTTTCTCGGCCCCGGACGGCGCCGCCGCTGCCGGTGGAAGGCCCGGCTCCTGCGCCCGCGCCATGCCGGCCCCGGCGAGCCAGACGCCGACGGTCACGGCACACCATCGAAACCGGCTCGATCGCAACGGCATGCCCCTCACCACCCGCATCGCGACGCCTCAGGCCTTGCCCCTGGCGCCAGCCCTGTCTGGACCAGCCCTGTCTGGACCAGCTTTGTCCCGGCCCGCCTTCACCGCCGTCTTGCGCGCCGCCTTGGCGGCCTTGGCTGCCATTTTGCGCTCGGCCTTCTTGGCCTTGAGCACCTTCTTCGGTTTAGCCTTCTCCTTGCCGTTCCTGAGCTTGAGCGCCGCCCTGAGCCCCTTCTTCTTGCGCGGCTTGGCCGCCGCGGGCTTCATGCCGTCGAGCCCGGCGATGATCGTCTTGAGGCCGGGCTCGGTCACCGCCGCCGCGGCGTCCTCCACCGTCAGCCAGGCGCGCTGCCGGTCGTTCTGCTCGGCCCACACAGCGTACTCGTGCTTCACCTCGAGCAGATAGACGCCGACGTCGACCAGCTGGAAGCCGTCCGGATTGCGCTTGAAGTAGCTGTAGTGGCCGAGCGGGGCTTTCGCGATGTCGCCGCTGATGCCCGCCTCCTCCTCGGCCTCCCGGAGCGCCGCCTTACGGTCGCTGAGGCGCTTCGACGGCCAGCCCTTCGGGATCACCCAGCGGCGCGTCTCGCGGGTGGTGACCAGCAGAACCTCGAGTGATCCGTTGCCGCGCCGCCGGATGGGAAGCGCGCCGACCTGTCGTGGAGTTCCCATGCCGCAATATGGGGCGCTTCGGGCCCCCGCCACAACGGCAAGTCGTTCCTCGGCGCGGATTTTTTTCTCTGTACTGCCGGAAAGGTCACAGCCCCTTGGCCTTCGCCCGCTCGTAGAGCGGCAGCACGTCCTTCAGGTTCGCCTCGATCGTGTGCACGCGCGTGTCGCTCGAGGGATGCGTCGAGAACCAGGCCGGCGGCGCGCCCTTCGCAGCCTTGCTCATCTTCTGCCACAGCGTCACGCCGGCCCTCGGGTCATAGCCCGCCCGCGCCGCCAGCTCCATGCCGACGAGGTCCGCCTCGGTCTCGTCGTTGCGGCTGAACTTGAGGTTCATCAGGCCGCCGCCGAGGCGCGCCAGCTCGCCGTAGTTGCCGCCGACCAGGATGCCCACGGCCAGCACGCCGACGTTGGTGATCGTGCTCTTGGCGGAGCGCGCCCGGGCATGCTCGCGCAGCGCGTGCGCGATCTCGTGCCCCATCACCATCGCCACCTCGTCATCGGTCAGCTCGAGCTTGTCGATGATGCCGGTGAAGAACGCGATCTTGCCTCCCGGCATG
>WBZM01004087.1_pt1 | contig 10875 bp, 12 predicted proteins | sample 5204271 | NCBI WGS metagenome assembly WBZM01 (sample SAMN12344346, study PRJNA552823) | activated sludge metagenome | biome: Activated sludge suspended growth; feature: Nitrification reactor; material: Wastewater; isolation source: activated sludge from nitrification reactor of wastewater...
CGGTCGGGACGAAAACGACCTCATCAAGGTTCAGCAGCGCCTGGACCTCGCTGGCGGCGACCAAGTGGCCGTGGTGGACGGGATCGAAGGTCCCACCCATCACCCCGATCCGCTGGATCAGTGGTGGCCCCCGCTGGGCTTGGAGTGCTTGTCGCGCACCTTGTAGGCAGCGCCGCGGAACGACCAGAGCAGCGCGAGCAGCAGCAGGAACAGCGCCATCGCGATGACGGCATACATCTCCGCCGGCATCGGCAACTCGTGGTGGGCCTCGCCCTCCGCACGGACAAGGACAGGGAGCACGCTCGCGGACATGGGCACATGGTAGCGGGTGCCTCCCCTCGCCGTGCGCGCGGCATACCTCACGTCGGGCCGGTATGCCGCCCGCCGCCACGCTCGCTCGCTCACCGGGCACCCACAGCGGGCTCGCAGGCGGCTCACGGGTGGACGCAATGGAGCGTTGCGGGAACAGACGACCACGGGTTCAGAAGCTCGTTTCCGCATGGAATCAAGGCATCCGCACCGATTCCGAGAACGGAGCCGATGACCCGTTGATCGGCGCGGCGTCGGAACCAAGTAAACGACCTCGAACACGGCTCACGGACAAGGAAGTGGGCGCTATGCGAACAGCCCGCGCGCAGGGTGTGAGCGTGAACGCGCTGGCACGCCAGTTCGGGGTTCACCGGGGCACCGTGTGGGCGAAGACGCGGTGACCACCCCTCCGCCACATCTTCTGAGTGGGCGCTGCTTGGCGGGATGCCTAGAAGGTCTCCCGCGCGAGGGTGAGATAGTCCGCAACGTGCTTTGATCCAATCTCGGCGACGCTGCTCAGGCGAACGTGCTTACGGCCTGACTTGCCGCCCCTGCCCTCAAGATGCCCGTAAATATCCTCGATATACGCGCCGCCGTTGATCTCGACGGAGACATGGTTCTTGTAGGCGTATATCCCGGCAAAGGGTGCTGAGCCGAAGGTGTAGTGCAGGCCACCGTATTTGAAAAGTTCGTCAGCGTCGGGGAACCCGCTTGTGACTAGCTCGCGGAGCTGAGCAACAATTTCGTAATGCCCATCTGCCTGTTCCTCAAGATCCGCGAGAAATCTATCGATCCTGTCGATCATGCCTCGACCGACACCCAGACCGATAGCTCGTTTCCGCCTGGCTCACGGAACTGGAAGCGTCGGCCACCGGGGAAATCGAACGGTTCCACGGTGACGATTCCACCAGCGGCAATGACGGATGAAAGCGCGTCATCAAGGTCTGTAACCTGGAAAATCGCCAACGGCGGCGGTGCTGCTTCTGTGGAAGTTGTCTCGAACGCTATGGTGAAGCCGTCTCCGGCATGAACGTCCACATAAGAGTCCCCGTAGAACGTGTTCTCGTACTGGAACACCTCTGCCATGAACGCAGCCGAGGCTGCCGCGTCGGATGAGTACAACTCTACGGTGGTGAACTTCGCCATACCTTTGAGGATAGTCGCACCGAACTGACACCACCCTGCTCAGAGCACAGGCCACCAGTGAATGATCGACTGCCCGGCTGCTGGTGTCCTGATCACCGGCCCAAGGTTCGCCCATCTTGGTGCGGGCCGCTGTCGTGTGTGTGTGGCTCGGTGTGGAGTTGGAGACGGCGTTCCGCGAGAGCGCGTTCAAAAGAGCTTTCAGCGCTGGGCAGTCAACCATCGCAGCAATCGCAGCAGGGCTCCTGGTCTCCCTCGCCGGCGCAGTGACGTGGGCGGCACGCCGCCATGCGAGACGCGAGAACTCCGACGCTGCGACTCCGGCCACGGAAGCACTGTGAGCATCAACCCTCAGCAATCCCGTCGAGACGGAGAGACCAATGGTGAACCTGCCCTCTGGACGTGCCACCCACCATGACTGCAAGCATGAGTACCCAAGGCTCGCCGAGCCCTACGAAACGACAAAGTCGAACCCCGTCTGGAGTTCGACGACGTCTGAAATTGTGGACCCTAACTCGTACACAACATCACTCGCGTTCGCAGCGGCAGAGGTGGACGGTGTCGCTCAGCCTGCTTCGGCGTCCGTGGACTGGTCGAGGATGTAGAGAACGGCACCGCCCGGCTCCTGATAGGTAGCCATTGCACCACCTGGGATGTCCGCGGGCTCCTCGATCACGCTCAGCGCCTCAGGCCGCTTCGCGTGGAAGTCGGTGACGCTCTCGACTACGAAGATCGGGCCAGCGGGCGCCTGGGGGTCGTTCGCGTCGAGCATAACCTGCACCTCACTCCCGGGCAGGGTCAGCGCGACGGTGGCGTCACCCTCGCGCCATAGCTCGGTGAAACCGAGTCCGTCGCGGTAGAGCGCAAGCGAGGCGTTGAGGTCCGAGGTCGGGATGAACAGGAACTCGAGTTTCATGGCGGGCCTTTCGGTGTCATAACAAGATTTCTTTATAGCGTAACAGTATTATGGTGCCATGCGCGAGTGGGTTCCGGTGTCGTCGTCCCCGAAGGGCCGACTCGTCCTCGCGGCGGTGACTGCCTTCGGAGCACGCGCCTTTGATGAGGTCACAGTCGGCGAACTGTCGGCAGCGGCCGAGGTGACTACTGGCGCGCTCTATCACCACTTCGGCAGCAAGCTCGGGCTGTACGAGTTCGTCCGAGCCGATGTAGAGCGCCGATTGCTGGATCGAATGGAAGGCGCTGCCGCGGCCAGCGGGGCGGATCACGCGACCGCCGTGCGGGCGGCGCTCCTGGTCGGGTTCGACTTCGCCGTCGGCGAGCGATTCCTACGCATTCTGGGAGCGCCTCCGGCCGGATCAGACGGCGATCGCCTCGCTGAAGTGCTCGGCTCGGCCACTGACTCTCCTGTGCTCGGGCGAGTGCTCGCCGCCGCCTGGAGAGCTGCCCTGGCGGCTATTGCTGAGGGCACCGACGCGCAGGAGGCGCGCGCCGCCATCGAAGCGTTTGAGATTCGACTATCGCCATAAGGTTGGACAGTCCCCTCATGGCTTTGCCCCGTATCCACCCACGCCGAGTAGACGTGTGCCGCCGACGGCCGGGCCCACTGCCTGGCTGTAGGTGCGGTCACCAGCCCAGGGACGGGCCGTCAGAGCGCGGGCCACTGTCAAGTGTGTGACGGTGGACATCGACCTGTCGTCGGCGCTCTTTCAGAGCAAAGTCGGCGGCCTCACGCTGTGCTTGCTCGTTGGCGCGGATCTGCTTGATCCGCGCGACGGCCTCAGCGAGGGTGAGGGCGCGTAGTGCCTCGATTTCGGCGCGGGCCTGCTGCGCGGTGCGGGCCTGGTTCTCAGCGTTGGTGCGGGGTCGGGCGTCGAGGTACGCGGCGCGGTTCTTCACCACTGTGTCGGTGCCGAAGATGCGGGCGTAGATGCGCAAGCGCGGCAGGTCGTCCGGTTCCAACGTCTTGCGCACGGCTTTCGCCGCTGTCTCCTGCTGCCCGGCGGCTTCAGTCACGCGGGGATCGGTGTCGATCCGGGGTCGGGTGACGCGCTCGACCCACGATGCGCTGTCCTCGTTCCAGCGGGGCGGCTCACCCCACGCCCTTGTCAGCCGCTGCTCGGCGTGGCGGGCAAGGGTCTGCGCGGTGCGGTGTTCTCTGGTGGCGCGGCGCTTGCCGAACCTGCCGACCGTGCCCAGACAATCGCGCGCGATCTGCTGTGCGGTGTCGGCCTCCTGCCATTCGGCCAACGCCGCCGATGCCTGCTTGGTGAGCGGGGCGGCGACTTCGGCGCGCACCCGTTCGAGCTGCTGGGTTGCGGTGTCCCTGGCCTGGCGTGCGTGGCCGCGTTCGTCGCGCTGCTGCGCGTCCAGGTCGGTGAGCGCATCGGCGGCCCGCCGCCACAGTGCCGCTCGTCGTTCCGCTCGTTCGGCCTGCTGGGTGCGGGCAGCTATCTCGGTGCTGACGAGCTTGACGGGGCCATCGTCGACCAGACCCCGCACCGCTTCTGCTGCGCGCTGGGTGGCGTCGGCCAGGCCTCGATCGGCGCGGTCGCGCTCTACGGCGTCGATGAACTGCTGCCGCGCATCGGCCGTATTCTCGGCGATGACGTGTAACTGGTTCTCCTGCTTGCCTCGGGTCATACCGACGTACACGGCGGCGCCGCTCATCGCGTCGCTGAGGATCGTGTGCGACCCCTTGGCGGTGACGCCCTGCACCCCGTAAGCGGTCGAGGCATAGGCAAGGTGAGCGTGCTCGATGACGTAGGCGGCAGGCAGGTGGACGGTGTGCTCGCGCTTCCGGTCGTTGCGTGCCTCAACCGCCCATATCGCCCCATCGTCTGCAACGTGTTGCACGATCCACAGTTGCCGGTTCGCCACACCCAGGCCGGTGTCGTTCTTCCGCGTTTGGATCAGGTCACCGCGCCCGATGGGAAGCCCATCCGATCCCGTGGCGGTCACCTGATCGTCTACGGCTGCGGTGTGGGTGCGGTGGTCGCGGATGCGCTCGTTCAGGCGGGCGGCCTCGTCGTTGGTGGCGACTGTGACCGTCTCCCCCTCCTCCCTGCGCTGGGCAATGTGCTCGCGCAGACCATCGGCATCGGTGTGCAGCCGGATCAGTCCGAGTGCCGTGAGCTGATCGAAGATCGCGCCGGGATCGGCCCGGTCGCGCAACCGCACCGATAGTTCCGCGTAGGCGGGGTCGGTGAAGCGGTGGACTTCTGCCATGTCGATGGTGCGGCCCCGGATCGTTGCGGCCATGTCGAGCCCCCCGCCCCTGCCGACTGCGGGGAGTTGCGCCCGGTCGCCGACGAGCGCGAGGGTCGCGCCGTGCTCGGCAGCGACGGCGAACAGGGCGAGCGCGGTGTCTTGGTCAAGCATCCCCGCCTCGTCCACGATCACCCGCTCACCTGGTGCGAGCTGCGAGGCTTTCGGCACTCCGGCATAGGGGCGCCCGGTCTCGGAGTCGGTGTCGCCGGGTGCGAGGCGCGTCCATACGCCGTCGCGGTTCCAGCGCCAGCCGTGGGCGTGGACGAGTGCCGCAACGCTCGCGGTGGGGGTGCCGAGTTCTTGTTGCGCAACATCAGCGGCTTTCTTCGTCGGCGTCACCACCCGCGACGCCCTGCCCTGATCGGCCGCGGCCTCGATAGCAACACCCAGCATCGTCGTCTTCCCGCTGCCCGCTGCACCCTCCACGATTACCAGCGGGTCGGTGGAGGCAAGGGCTGCGGCGGCCCCGGCCTGGTCCGCGTCGAGGCAGGCGGCCTGCACCACCCCCTGCACATTCGGCACCGCCGGCTCAGTCTCGGGTACTCGTGCGGCGATGAGGTCGCGGAGCTCGGTTTCGGCCTGCATGACGCGCACACTCGTCAGATGCGCCACATGCTCAAGCGCCGGTGCGTCTGGTGGCAGGATCGTGAAGCAGTCCTCCAACGCCAACCGCGACGCGGCCGTGATGAAGTCGCGTATCTCGGCGGGTGTCGCTTGCACGCCGTGCTCGGTCATGATCCGGGTCGCGTGCTCGGTCACAGTGTGGGCCGACCATGCGGACTCGGCAGCGGCGCAACGATCCAGCGTGCGCGATGCAACCTCCTGCACGGACAGATCATCGAGCGACACCGAGGCGATAGGCTCGGGCCGCTGCCAGGTGTCGGGGGCGTATCCGGCCTCGCGTAGCTCTGTCACCCATGCGGCTTCGTCGCCCAGAGTGGTGGGCTTCTTCGCGGGCCGCTCATACGCCCACGCCTCGGCTCGCAGGCGCGAGGCGACGACTGGCCCGATGCTCTCGCCGGGGTGCGCTTCGTTCCATGCGGCTTCGAGGCGGTCGAGGTTCCGGCGCACCTGTACGCCACGCTTGCTCATCACGCCGTTGTAGGGCTGCAATTCGGTGACTTCGCCGGTTGCGGGGTCGAGGGTCAGGCCGTGCCGGTCGAGCACATCGGCAAGCTCCGGGCTGGCAGCAATCACGGCAGTACCGAGGGCACGGATCGCGCCTTGCTGCCGGAACAGCGCAGCGGTGAACAGACCACGCCACTTCCCCGCCGCGAACACGCGGGTGCCGATCTGCATGTGAATGTGCCGGTGCGGATCACCCGCCCGACTCGTGCGGTGCGTGATCCCGACGACGTGCATCTGCTCCATGGGTACGACCTCCTGCGCCCCCAGCGACCCCACGCGGGTCACGGAGTGCTGGGCGAGCCAGCGCCGAATCTCCGAGAGCGCGTCCTGCTGGGCCGCGTCGAGGGCTTCGGAGACCTCCGGGTGCAGCGCAGCGGCGATCGACAGCGACTTGGGCGTGTTGATGACCATCTCCATGAACCGGGGCGAGGCCTGCCGATCCAACCCCGCCCGGCGCGGCTTGCCCATCGACTCGCCCGTGAGCGGGTTCGTCCAGTCCACCCACCCCGCATACGCCACAGGGTCAAGGGCCAGCTCAGCAGTCACCGCGCCCGCCCCGTCCAGCGCCGCGAACTGCGAAACGGTCGTCTCCGCGCCCAGGTAGTAGTCGTCAGCGCGTGAACGGTCGGACTCGACATAGCGCAGCGCATCGGCCCCGGTGCCCCGGAACGGGATCACGCCGCCATGCATCTCGACCACCTTCAATCCGCCGCTTCGCTCAACTAGCGTATCAGCAACTACGGCACTTAGGATACGTTCATTCACTGAGAAAGAGGCGAGAAGCGTGGAGGTTGCTCGGAGCAGGCGGCGGGATGCGGAAGCACGGCGGCGTGTGGAGCGGGCATGCGACAATGGGGTATCTGACGAGAGGGACGATTGTGAACATGGGCATGGTCTTGGGAGACCTGGGCTCCTGCGCTTCGACGCGGGAGCCGTGCCCTGGTGATCGCCTCGTCGTGAGGTAGCCGTCCTCGTACTCCGCATCGAAGTGCTGCTGACCCCTGCACTTTCGATTCTTCAGGAGTACCCCCATGTCCACGATTCGATGGACGGAAGACGGCCACGACCGCGCGGCCCGCTGGCATTCGGAAAGCGACGCCCCCGCGCCCTCCCGCATCGTCATCGTCGGCGATGACACCACGGCGAACACGGCCTACCGCCTCGCCCGCGAGGGCGTTGGGCTGTTGTGGCGCGGCGACTACCACAACGCCCGCCAGTTGCTTCGCGCGGTGGCGCGGCGGGTGGACGGCCATGCTGCCCGGCGCAGCGGTGTCACGTCGGACTTCTTCGCGTACCGGGCGGCCAAGGCCGAGCGCGCCCGCGTGCTCAGCAGACTCATCGTGGAGCTGGATGCCGATCACGCCCTGCGGCTGCGGCGCGCCCCGGAGGTGCAGCAGGCGTGCCGGGATGCCTACGGCGAACCCGAGGGGCCGATGTGCGTTTCCCTGACCGAGCTGCACGGCGTGCTCTCCGCCCGTGGATGGCACGAGCGGGGCGTGCCGATCCCTGCCCTGGATGCGCGCATTCACCCCTGCTACGGCGTGTTCTCACCCGTGCGCGGCGAGTACATCGACCTCCTCGCTCGCGCACCGCTCCCCGCGAGAACGATGACTGCGTTCGACCTCGGCACCGGCACTGGCGTCCTCGCCGCGGTGCTCGCTCTTCGGGGGGTGCCGCAGGTCACGGCGACCGACATCAACCCACGCGCAGTGGCATGTGCGCGCGCGAACCTCGCGCGCCTCGGCTACGCCGAGCACGTCCGGGTGATCGAGACCGACCTATACCCACGAGGACGGGCCGACCTGATCGTGTGCAACCCGCCGTGGATTCCCGCACGACCGACTTCGGCGCTGGAACAAGGCATCTACGACCCCGACGCGGACATGCTGCACCGCTTGCTCGACGGCATGGCCTCGCACCTGACACCACCCAAAGGTCGTTGTTCAAACCGCCGACAACAGCGGTTTGAGGTCCAGATCCGCTGTCCGTTCCTTGTAGCGGACAGCGCGGTCCTGGATTTCGGGGTAGTACTCCTCAACGGCTGCTTCGATGTCGGGGACGAACATGGCCTTGCGTTCGCAGTTAGTGCGTTTGGAGTGCCTGCCGATCAGCTCCTCGTGCAGGGTGATGGTCGAGTAGTTGCCGGTCGCGTACGCCTCGAATGCCCAACGGACGAGACCGGCCCGTTCGGGGTCGGGTTCGACGATGCGCATCTCGCGTCCGAGCTCGTCACGCTTGGTGACGTTGAGATACCCGATGGATGCCTTGCCGTTTGTGCCGCCAGTACGGGCCTTTTGGTTCATGCCTTTGGAGACTTCACTGGCGAGGTTGCGGCTGTAGAACTCAGCGATCGTGGACATGATGCCGTGCAGCAGCATCCCGGAAGGTGTCTCGTCGATGTTCTCCGTCGCCGAGACGAGCATGACCCCGGCCTCTTTCAAAGCCAGATGGATCGACACGTCATCAGCGCGGTTACGAGCGAGCCGATCGACCTTGTGAACGATGCAGTAGGCGATCTGGTTGGCCTTGACGTACTCGATCATCCGGACCAGGTCAGGACGGTCTGCCCTGCGGGCGGATTCACCCGCGTCGACGAACTCCTCGACGACGATGGCATTCAGCTCACGTGCCTTGCGAAGATTCGCCTCTCTACCTCGTAATCGCGAGCGTACGAGGCCGCGTCAATGAGCAGCCCATCCTCCTCGGTCGGGGTCGCTTCGGCTTCTTTGAGCTCGGCGACGATGTCTTCGCTGGACGGACCCGTGCCTGGCGCGGCGGATGCACCCGTGGGGCTGGCGAGCAGGGCTGCGAAGACGGCGAGACCCGCCAGCGCCGTGGCACACACTCGCACACGCGAGTTCACCGCCAGGCGCGACTCAGATCGTGGCATCATGATTGAGCGGGGCATCATTACTCCTTCTCGAATGGCGGAGCCGCTGACTGCGGCTCGTGAGCGAGACAACAGGTGTCGCCCACTTGTCCTATCTATTTCGCGGGCGGGCGTTCTGTTTCCGCCCGGGGGTCAGGAGCAGGCCAGCTTGGTGATCGTGGCGTTCGTGTTCGCACCAGTTCACCCTCCCACCGCCTTCGCCGCGGCGTCGGTGAACGCTGAGAGGGTGAGCACGACGTCACCACCGTCCCAGGTGACCTCGTTCCAGCCGGTGCGAGTGCCGCCTAGGCGCTCATCCAGCACCGCAGCGATCCGCTCATCCATCGAGTCGGTGGTCTTCGCGGTCGCCGGAGCTGCCGCGAAGATGGACAGAGCGATGATTGCGGTGGTGATGAGGGCGGTGATTTTCACGTCAGTTCCTGTTCCATGCGTAGTAGCTCACGACAGCGGGTGACCGCACGTCGGTCCGGCTGTTTCCGGTGTAGATCGTCTCGACCGCAAGGATCACGCCCTGCTCGGGAGAGATGAGGATGCTGTCGGCGTACTCGCCGTCACCGCGCTGGGTACTAAGCACAAAGGCGGACCTGCCCAGCCTGTCAGTGGTCTGCCCGACCATCTCGATGTCGGTCAAGGTCGCCAGGTAGCCCAGGAGGGCTGCTTCCTGGGTCGGGACCAGCGCCTGTTCCGTCCAGGAGGATCGTGATGGCTTGGATCGCTGTGCTCGCGCTTGTGTCCGCGCCAACAACCGCGCTCAGGAACTCCCGCACCTCGTCGGCAGAGGTCGGTACTGGGGAAACGAACGCATATCCGTACTCACCAGGAGGGTAGCTCTCCTCCCACAGCAGCGTCCTTTCCTCCGCAGCGCTGCCAATCGTGGCGCCCAGGCAACTACTGTCGACCACTGTCTAACAACACTCGGGAACTCTGGTAGGGTTCGTGTGTCTAAGGTTGACTCGCGTACGTTCAGCGTACGTTCAGGAAAAACCATCTCGCACACACTGCGAGGTTGCTCACACAAGAAAGGTAGTTAAGGCATGCAGTCGCAACGACGCAAAACTTTCGGGGGAGGGCGTCGGGCACGTGAAGTGTTCAGCGTGGCTCTGACTTTTCTCCTCGTTTTGATAGGTATGGCGGGGATCACAGCCCCAGCAAATGCTGATCCGATCCCATCGGACAAAGTTTCGGTCACGTTTGAGAACGAAAGTGCAGACGGTGGACCGACCGCGGCATGGGATTGGTTCAAGTACACGGTCAATCTCAATAATCTTGATGGTCTGCCCGCCGGTGACACCACTGTCGTCGGGATTGACACGACTATCTTCGAGGGTATGCAGAACACTACCTTGTTCCTGAATTCGGATGGAACATCGAGCGCCGCTTCTCAAGCGGACACGGTAGCGCAAATGGATGTGAATGGATCAGCGGGAACAATGACGTTCACTCTGACCGACTATGCATCGACCCATGCCAACGTGAACGCTCAAGGGTACATCACCGCGGAAATTACAAGCTCTATTAACCGGGGCGAAACCCAGCCGATCACCCCAATCGGTGAGGTTGAGGTGCTCGAGTGTGGTGGTGAAGGTCAAGATCCTTGCCCAACGGTCCCCGCCGGTGCAGGCAAATGGGGTGGCGATAACGGTGATGGGACAGGCAGTGTCACTATCATGACTCCCGTATTCGAAAATGCGACCGGTATCAAGGTCGTGGACACGCTAACCTCGAGTTCGCAGTCCATCAACGGCGTCAACTGGGTGCGCGCATATGATTGCGTCACCACATGGGGTGACGCGGGCCTGCTTGACGGGAGTAACAACTGCGCTTCCGGGAACTATGCTGCAGCAACCGCTGTACCTGACGGTGATGCGGGCAATAGCTGGATACTTTCCACCGACCTTGAGAACGCGTTCTTGCAGCTCAATCTCAGTATGACCTTCACGGGTTCCGGTCCTTGGACCGATACTGCCACGATCACCAAAGATGGTGAGGAGTTTTCTGAGAGTGCAACAGTCCGCAAGTACGACGCCGGCGGTGGTGGTTCTGGTGAACTCGTCGCAGTTGTCCCGGTTGTACCGGTTGTGAATCCGGCGGAGTGCACGGTTGAGGATCAGGGTTCCACGGTGTGGGAGACTGTCGCGCAGCCGGAGAACGGTAACGGCATCACCTACGGTGACGTG
>WBZM01004088.1_pt1 | contig 10873 bp, 6 predicted proteins | sample 5204271 | NCBI WGS metagenome assembly WBZM01 (sample SAMN12344346, study PRJNA552823) | activated sludge metagenome | biome: Activated sludge suspended growth; feature: Nitrification reactor; material: Wastewater; isolation source: activated sludge from nitrification reactor of wastewater treatment...
ACGGCGAGCGCGCCGCCCGGCACGTAGTGGCCCGGGTGCGCCCAGGCCACACCGCTGAGCATCCGCCGGAGCTGCCCGAAGAGCGGCTCACCCTCGTACCAGCGCACCGGGCCGAGCGCGACGGCGGCCTGCTCGACGCGGACGTGCCAGCCCATCGAGCTGTCGGACTCGGCGCGGAGCCCGCGGGCGTACACCTCGAAGCCCACGCGCTGGCGGCCGGTGGTGTCGTCGCCGCAGTGGGCCGAGGACACCAGCGCGAGGGCGGCGACCAGCGGGGCGGCGACGAGGGAGCGATCGCGGAGGTTCATCACGGGCTCACAGGTAGAGGGTCAGCGAGGAGAGGACGGTGAGGGGCCGGCCGGCGGTGAAGTGCTGCACGGGGACGGCGCTGCCGCCAGGGCCCGGGGTGAAATCCGAGGGGTAGGCGAACACGCCGTCGCGCCAGCGCGCGTCGGTGAGGTTGCGGCCCGACACGCCGAGCTCGACGGGGCCGAGGCGCACGCTCGCGCCCGCGTCGACGACCAGCCACGCGGGCGAGCGCTCGCTGAAGGGGAGCGGCCGCTCGCCGAGCGCGGTGGCGCCGAGGCCCGCGGAGACGGTGAGCGGGCGGTTGAAGGCGCGCGCCACCTCGCGCGTGAAGGCGACGTCGAGCCGCCCGACCAGCGGCGGGACGTAGGGGACGAGGAGCCCGTTGGCGTCGTAGGTGGCGCGGGCCCACGTGCCACTTACGACGACCTCGACGCCTCGGATGGGGGTGGCGCGCACGAGGGCGGCGACCCCGAGGCGCGTGGTGGCGGCGGTGGCCTCGTTGACCACGTTGGTGCCGAGCTCGGGGACGAAGACGAGGTCGCGGTCGACGTGGGTCGCGAAGAGGGTCACCGACGCGCTGCCGAACCACCGCCGCAGGCGCCCGCCGACCTCGCCCGCGTGCACGACGGCGAAGGGCGCGCTCTCGCCCGCGCCGAGGCTCAGCGCCTGCGGCGAGCGGAAGCCCTTGCCGTACGCGCCGGTGACGGAGAAGCCCGCGCCGAGGTCGACGTCGACGGTGACGCGCGGCCCGAGCTGGAGCCCCTGCGCGTCGCGACGTCCGCGCGGCGCGGCCGCGGGGTTGGACGGGTCGCGCGAGGCGCGGTCGTCGATCTGGTACGCGAGCGCGTCGGCGCGCACCCCGCCGCGGATCGAGAGCCTCGGGTGGAGGCGCAGGTCGAGGTCGGCGTAGAGGCCGATGTCGGTGGCGTTGACGTCGGCGTCGACGGGCGTGGCGTACGCGGCGTCGTCGGCCTGGCGGAGGCGTCGCATCGCCTGCGAGGTGACGTCGTGGCGCGCGGAGACGCCGGCCTCCCACGACTGGGCGCGGCCGAAGAGGGAGAAGCCCGCGCGGTGCGAGGCGGTGAGGCCGGCGGTGACGGCGTCGTAGGTCTGTTCGAAGCGGTCGCCGCGGGGGTCGAGGGCGAAGCCGGTGAAGTTCTCGCGGACGCGGAGCTCGCGCAGGGCGGCGAAGGCGGAGACGGCGGTGCGGTGGGCGCCGCGCGGGAGGGTGAGCTCGACGACGAGCCCGTGGCGCGAGGAGAAGCCGCCCTGGCGGGTGTCGTAGGAGGCGAAGAAGTCGCGGCCGCGCGCATGGTCGTCCTCGCGCACCACGCCCGCGCTGTCGAAGCGGGCGGCGTAGGCGAAGGCGAGCGCGCGGACGACGGCGCCGCCGGCGAGCTCGCGGGCGTACTGGCCCATCGCCGCGGCGCGGGAGGAGGCGCGGTTCTCGCCGAAGCCGTCGGAGCGGGCGTACTCGCCGGCGAGGAAGGTCTCGCGGCGCTCCCCCTCGGGCGCCACCAGCGCGACCGCGCGCGCCGTGTTGAACATCCCGTAGCTCGCGCGCAGGAGCGCGCCGCGGTCGGCCGCGCCGAGGTCGAAGCGGGCGCTGCCGGCGACGGCGAAGTCGCCCTGGCGCGGGTCGAAGGGCCCCTCGAGCACGCGCACCCGGTCGACCGCCTCGGGGATCATGAAGTTGAGGTCGGCGTAGCCCTGGCCGTGGACGTTGGACACCTCGTTGATCGGCAGGCCCCCGACGGTGAACTCCACGTCCTGCCCGTGCTGCGCGTCGAAGCCCCGCAGGAAGATCTGGTGCGCCTTCCCGTCGCCCCCGTGCTGCGACAGGAGGAAGCCCGGCGCCAGCGTCAGGAACTCCGCCGCGCTCGACCGCGGCACCGCCCGCAGCGTTCGAACGTCGAAGGTGTAGTCCGAGGGCGCGCGCCGCGGGGCCTCCGCGCGCACCGTCGCCGCCCCGCCCGCGGCCGGCGGCGGGGCCTCGGGCGCGGGGTCGGGCGCCGCCACCGACGCGTCCGCAGGCGCCGCGGCATCATCCACGGCCTGCGCGCGGACGTACCCCGGCAGGAGCCACAACGGGGCGGCCAGACACACGGCGGGGAGGAGGGTGCGTGCCACGAAACGCCGCGACCGTAACACGGTGTCCAGGCGCGCGAAACCCTTGCGTGCGCCGCTCATGCTTCGCGGAGGGGCGACCGTTGAACTTGCTGCGTCCCATGCCATTGAAGGCCGAACCCCAGGCCCTTGTCCGCCCCCCCTCCGCCCTCGTCGAGGTCGAGACCGCCTGGCGCGTCGCGGCCATGCGCCGGGAGATCCGCCGGAGCGCGGCGGTGCTGGCGGCGATCCTGCCAGGGGCCTACGTGTTGACGCGCGACCCGGGCGTGTTCGCGATGGCGCCGTTGGTGGTGCTGTACCTCGCCGCGGACCGCTCGATCGAGCGCGACTGGCGGCGGGCGCGGGTCTGTTTCGTGGCGGCGATGCTGCTCTTCGGGGCGGGGCTGGTGGCGCTCTTCGGCACCGACGCGCTGGTGCACCTCTTACCGCTCGGCGCGCTGCCGCTCTACTACACCCTCTTCGACCGGCACGAGCGGCGGCTGCGCGACGGGCTCATGGCCGCGACGCTCGCGCTGGTGCTGGGCTCCGAGCTCCTGGGGCGCGCGGGGCTGCTGCGCCCGGCGGTGACGTCGGCCGGGCCGGGGCAGTCGGCCTTCTCGCTGGCGGTGGTGCTCTTCGTCGTGGCGTCGCGCACCGCGTTGCTCGCGGACTACCTCCAGTTCGTCCGCGACCGGCTCACCGAGGAGCACGACCGCATGGAGGAGGCGCAGGCCACCGCCCACCTCGGGAGCTTCGACACCGACCTCCTCGCGCAGCGGACGGTGTGGTCGCGCGAGCTCTTCCTCATCCACGGCTTCGACCCAGAGGGCGCGGTGCCCCCGGCCGAGGCGCGGCTCGCGCGGGTGCACCCCGACGACGTCGCCGCGGTGCAGGCGAGCCTCGCCGCGGCGGTCGGGCGCGAGGGCGAGCACGTGGCCGAGTACCGCGTCGTGCGCCCCGGCGGCGAGGAGCGCCACGTCCGCTGGAGCGCGCGCTGCGTGTTCGACGCGGCGGGGCGGCCGGTGCGGCTGACGGGCTGCGTGCAGGACATCACCGAGCGCAAGCGCCACGAGGAGGACCTGGTGCGCGCCCGCGTCGCGGCCGAGCACGCCTCGCGGGCGAAGTCGATGTTCCTCGCCAACATGAGCCACGAGCTGCGCACGCCGATGAACGGGGTGCTCGGGATGACCGCGCTCGCGCTCGAGACGCCGCTCACGCCCGAGCAGCGCGACTACCTCGAGGTGGCCCACGGCTCGGGCACCACGCTCCTCACCATCCTCAACGACGTGCTCGACCTCTCGAAGATCGAGGCCGGCAAGCTCGCCCTGGAGGCCGTCACCTTCTCGCTCCGCACGGTGGTGCAGCAGGCCGTCCAGCTCCTGGCGCCGCGCGCGCAGCAGAAGGGCATCCGCCTCACCGCCCACGTCGCCGACGACGTCGCCCCGCGCTACGTCGGCGACCCGGTGCGCGTGCGGCAGCTCCTGGTCAACCTGGTCGGCAACGCGGTGAAGTTCACCGAGCGCGGCGAGGTGCGGGTGGAGGCGTCGTGCGACCCCTGGCGCGCCTCGCGCGTCACCCTCGCCGTGCGCGACACCGGCATCGGCATCCCCGAGGAGCGCCAGCGCGCCATCTTCGACGCCTTCACCCAGGCCGACGGCACCACCACCCGGCGCTTCGGCGGCACGGGCCTGGGGCTCACCATCTGCCGCGAGCTCGTCCGGCTGATGAGCGGCCGCATCGAGGTGCGGAGCCGCGCCGGCGAGGGCAGCGTCTTCCGCGTCGAGCTCGAGCTCCCCGAGGCCAACGAGCTCGTCACCGACCACGGCGCGGTGAAGGCCCGCTCGGTGTCGGGCACGCACGCCGCCCTGCCCTCCCGCCCGCTCCGGGTGCTCGTCGCCGAGGACAACGAGACCAACGCGCGCATCGTCCGCGTGCTCCTCGAGCGCCTCGGCCACAAGGTGACCCACGTCGCCGACGGCCGCGCCGCCCTCGACGCGATCGAGGCCGGCGGCCACGACCTCGCCCTGATGGACGTGCAGATGCCCGTGATGGACGGCCTCGAGGCCACCCGCGCCGTCCGCGCCCGCGAGCGCGAGCGCGGCGGCCACCTCCCCATCCTCGCGATGACCGCCAACGCGATGAAGGGCGACGAGGAGCTCTGCCTCGAAGCCGGCATGGACGGCTACCTCTCCAAGCCCATCTCGTTCGCGCGCTTCCAGGAGGCCCTCCTCCGCCACGCGCCCGCCGCCCCGGCGGCCGTTGCCTCGGCGTAACCGACCGGAACTGGACGCCGCCGCCACCGCATTGTGGAATCCCGCGCATGCGACGCGCGCGCCTCCCCGCGGGCTTCACCCTGGTCGAGCTGATGATCGTCGTGGTGATCCTCGGGGTCCTCGCGGCGGTCGCGATCCCGGCCTTCACCCGCTACGTCAAGCGGACCAAGACCGCCGAGGCGACGGGCAACATCTCGCGCATCTACCAGGGCCAGGTCGCCTACTACAACCTCTCGAGCGACCGCTTCGGGTCGACGCGCTTCGTCAACCAGCCTGCCTTCACGCCCAACAACAACCCGGGCTCGGCGCGGTACCCCGCCAACGTCGCCCTCTGGGCCACCGACCCGCAGTGGTCGGCCATCGGCTTCGTGATCCCCTCGGCGCACTACTACGCCTACAACTCCTTCGCGACCACCACCGGCGACGTCGGGGCGTACTTCTACGCCCGCGCCATCGGCGACCTCGACGGCGACGACACCGAGTCGACCTACACCGTCCGCGGCGAGGTGGTGGCCGGCGGCGAGGTCCAGCGCTTCGCGATCGACATCGTGCGCGAGCTGGAGTGAGGGACTTCAGCCCGCGAGCACGACGCCCTCGGGCAGCGGGTGCTCGACGCAGTCGCCGGCGGTGCCGTCCTCCCAGGCGAGCATGACGAAGTCCGACGGGGCGTCGAGGGCGATCATCGGGTGGTGCCAGGTGCCCGCGTCGTAGTTGACCGCCTGGTGCGAGGCGAACGCGAAGGCCCGCAGCGTGGCGAGGTCGGGCGCGCCGTCGGGGGCGGCCGCGGCCACCAGCACCCCGTAGCGCGGCGCCGTCATCGGCACGAACATCTGCGTCGAGCCCGGGTGCCGCTCGAGCAGCCGCACCGCCATCGGCAGCGCCCGCGGCTGCGCGCGGAACACCGCCACGTTGGGCCGCGCGTGCGGGCGGAGGTTGGCGAGGCGCGCGGCGAAGTCGAAGCGGGCGGCGGTGCCCTGGTTGGCCTCGGACGACGCCCCCGCGGCCTCGATGAGCTGGCCGAAGGGGGCGAAGGCGGCGCGGGTGACGGGCTCGAAGCGGAGGGTGATCGCGGCCACGGCGGTCACCAACTGTAGACCGCGTTGGGGACGTGGCCCCAATTCCCGACCGGGGGCGGGTCGGGCTGGAGCGCGAGCACCGTGGCGCCGACCGCCGCGCCCGCCACCGCGACGCTCACCGCGGCCCAGAACCACCAGCGCGACGTGATGCGCCGCGGCCGGTCGGGGGAGACGGAGATCACCGTGCGGCCCCCCGGCGCGAGCTCGACGAGGCGCTCCTGGGTGTGCCCGTCGTCCCACACCACCTGGACGCCGTGGCGCCCCGCGCGGACGGGGCCCGTGAAGCGCCCGCGGCCCACCAGCACGCCGCCCACGCGGATGGTCGTCGTGCCCTGCGGCGTCTCCACCACCAGCGTCGCCGGCAGCGGCCGCGCCGACGCGTCGAGCGCCACCTCGGCCGCCGCGCCCACCTCGAGCCGCCGCTCCTCGCGCAGGGGCTCGTAGCCCGCGCGACGCGCCTCGAAGACGTGCGCCCCCGGGTCGAGCGGGATCTCCCGCACCCCGTCGGACGCCGCCACCCGCTCGCCGTCGACCAGCACCTCCGACGCCTCGCCCGTCACCCGCAGCGTCACCCGCGCGAGCGAGCGCTCGCACTCGCCCCGCACCGCCCGCACCTCGGCGTCGCGCGCCGGGTCGGTGCTCATCGCCAGGAGCCGCTCGAGCGTCGCGATCGCGCGGAGGTAGCGCCCCGTGCCGCGGTACGACGCCGCCAGCGCCCCGAGCGCCGCGGGGTGCTCGCGCAGCGCCACCGAGCGCTCGAGCAGCGGCGTCGCCTCGGCGAAGCGCTGCGCGTTGAGCAGCCCCATCGCCTCCTCGAAGAGCCGGCGGGGCTCGTCGACGACGGCCGCCGTGGGCGGGGTGACGCCCGCGTCCTGCGCGACGGCAGCGGCGGGGACGAGCGCGAGGCAGAGCGTGAGGGCGAGCGCGCGGGGGATCATGGGTAGGTTCCGATGGGGACGCCGCTGATGTGCGTGGTGGACGGCGCGCGGGGCGCCTCGGGCGCGGCGGCGGGGGCGCGGTCGTCCCCGCGGCGGGTGCGACGGCGGCCTCGCCCGACGCGCTCCGGCGGCGCGGCGACGGGCGCGGCGGGCGCGGCGACGGGCGCGGCGACGGTGGGCGCGGCGACGGGCGCGACGGCGGGGGCAGGCGAAGCGTCGGCGGTGACGAGGGCTCGGGCCGACGCGTCGGGCGACGCGAGGACGGCGGACGAGGCGACGCGCGGAGATGACGGCGCGCGCAACGCGTAGACCACGGCGAGCGTGGCCGCGGCGACCGCGAGCGCGACCCCGGCCACGAGCGGCGCGCGACGCGTCGGCGCGACGGGCGCAGGCGCGGAGGCGAGCGCGGGCGGTGCGGGAGCGGGTGCAGGAGCGGGCGCGGCCATCGGCGCGGTCGCGGGGACGGCGGCGAGCGGCGGCGCCGGCTGCGAGGCGAGCGTGCCCCCCGCGGGCATGAGCGGCGGGGAGCGCGGCGCGGGCGCGTCCGCGGCGGGCGGCGGGTCGTCGGCGCCGAGCGTGCCGGTGCCCGGCCGCGGCGGGACGACGCTGTGAACCGTCACCCCCACCGCGTCGACCCCGGGCGCGCCCGGCCCCGCCTGCGGGCGCATCCCGGAGACGGCCCCGGCGCGGTTGCGCAGGGTGCTGGTGATCTTGAGCGAGCCGTCGAGCCGCTCGGGCGCGGCGGCGAGCTGCGTGGCCATCCGCGCGGCGTCGGGCCAGCGCGCGTCGGGCGACTTCGCCAGCGCCCGGTCGACCGCGTGGACGAGCGTCTTCGACAGGTCGGGGCGCCGCGGGCCGAGGGGCGGCGCGTCCTGCAGGATGATGTTCACCATGATGACGTTGGGGTTGTCGCCGTCGAAGGGGGCGACGCCCGCGAGCGCGTGGAAGAGCATCGCGCCCACCGACCAGAGGTCGGCGCGGGCGTCGACCGGGAGCCCCTGCGCCTGCTCGGGGGACATGTAGTGCGGCGTCCCCATCACCACGTTGCCCACCGTCAGCCCGCGCGCGACGTCGCGGGCGATGCCGAAGTCGAGGAGCTTCGCCCGCAGCCGGCCTGCCCGGTCGCGCACCAGGAAGACGTTGGCGGGCTTGATGTCGCGGTGGACGAAGCCGCGCGCGTGCGCCGCGCCGAGCGCGTCGAGGAGCTGGAGCGTCGCGTCGAGGAGCGCGGCGAGGTCGAGCCGGCCGTGCTCCACCGCGCTCTCCATGTCCTCGCCGTCGAGGTACTCGAGCACGAGGTAGAGGCCGACCGCGGGGTCCTCGCCGGCGTCGAGCACCTCCACGATGTTCGGGTGCCCGATCGACGACGGCGCCTGCGCCTCCTGGAGGAAGCGCGCCGTCGCGTCGGGCGAGGCGGCGTAGTCGGGCCCGAGGATCTTCAGCGCCACGCGGCGGTTGGTGTAGGCGTGGACGGCCTCGTACACGGCGCCCATGCCCCCGACGCCGAGCACCCGCCGGAGGGCGTACTTGCCCCCGACGGTGTTGCCGACGAGGTTCAACGCGTGACTGACCCGGTCCATCCCGAGGGCTCCTCCTCCCCCGCGCTCAAGGCGCGGGGAGCATCACTTCCACAGGCATGGCCGAGAAGGCCGCGCCGTCGCCGAGCTCGCCGTACTCGTCGCTCCCCCAGCAGCGCACCGCGGCGCGTGACGCCGCGCAGGTGAAGGCCACCGCCGGGGGCGCGCCGAAGCCGCCCCCGCGGCCGCCCGCGGCGATGACCGTGGCCGCGTCCCCGAGGGGCACCGCCGTCGGCGTGGTTACGGTGTTGAGGACATCGGGGACGATCGCGACGCCGCACTCGCCGCTCTGGTTCGACCCCCAACACGAGAGCCCGCCCCCGTGGAGGGCGCAGGTGTGCTTGGCGCCGGCCGCGAGCGCGGCGATCGGGGCGGCGAGCGTGGGGACGACGACCGGCGCGCGCGGGGTGAACGGGACGCCCGGCACGACCCGCCCGAGCTGCGTCGCGTCGTTGGGGCCCCAGCAGAGCGCCTCGGCCGCGCGCCACGCGCAGAGGTGAAGGACGCCCCCGGTCAGCGCGGTCGCCCCCGTCACGCCCGCCACCGTGGTGGGCGCCGCGCGGGGCGCGTCGGTCGCGCCGGTGCCGAACTCGCCGTTTCTGCCGTTGCCCCAGCAGCGCACCGCGCCGTCGGTCTGCAGCGCGCAGGTGGTCTCGCTGCTCGACGCCAACGCGCGGGCCGTGACCCCAGGGACGGCCGCGGGCGCCGCGCGCGAGGTCACCCCCGTCACGCCGAGCTGGCTCTGCGTGTTGTCGCCCCAGCACCAGACCGCGCCGTCCGGCGCGCCCGCGAGCCTCGCGCAGGTGTGGCGCGCGCCGCACGACACCCCGACGGCCGGCCCCGGCAGGCCGACGACCTGCACCGGCACCGCGCTCGCGCCCTCGACGTCGGAGGACCCGAGCTGCCCGCCGGCGTTGCTCCCCCAGCACCAGACGTCGGCGCCGTAGACCATGCAGGTGTGCTGGTCGCCCGCGCAGAGGGCCGCGGGCGAGCCGGATCCGCCCACGCGCGAGACGGCCACCGGAAGCGCCGCGTTGGCCGTCTGCCCGTGGCCGAGCTGCCCCTCGCGGCCGTCGCCCCAGCAGTACACCTGGTCGCGCACGATGGCGCAGGCGTGCGCGCTGCCCGCGACCAACGCCGGCGTCGTGTCCGACAGGCCCGGGACGACCACCGGCGCCGGGGTGGCGCGGGGCCTCGCCGCACGCCCGGCCCCGCGCTGCCCCCAGAGGTCCGAGCCCCAGCAGAACACCCCCGCCGCGGTGCGCGCGCAGGCGTGGCGCGCGCCGACGGACACGCCGAGGGCGGCGGAGACCCCCTGCACCGGGCCGGCGGTCGGCGCGGCCTCGCCGATGGGCCCGCGCGCGTGGCCGAGCTGGCCGAACGCGCCCGCGCCCCAGCACGTCACCGCGCCCGACGCGCCCGCCACGACGCACGAGGCGTCGTCGCCCGCCGCGCCGGACGCGCCCGCGCCGACCGTGAGCGCGGGGACGACCTGCGGCACGGGCTCGGCGGCCGTCGGCCGCGCGGCGCCGAGCCGGAGGCGGCCGGTCGCGCCCCAGCAGTACACCGACGTCCCGGCGATCGCGCAGGTGTGGTTCGCGCCGGCGAAGAGGGCGCTCGCCGCGGGGAGCGCCGCGACCGGGGCGGGCGCGCCCGACGCGGAGACCGCGCGACCGAGCTGGGCCTGGCGGTTGTCGCCCCAGCACACCACCGAGCCGTCGCCGAGGAGGGCGCACGCGTGCGCCGCGCCGGCCACGACGCGCTGCGCGGCCGTCACGCCCGGGACGAGCCGCGGCGTGACCACGGGGTCGGCGCCCGCCGCCGCGCCGCACTGCCCGAGGTTGTTGACGCCCCAGCAGGACACGGACCCGCCCCGCGCGATCGCGCAGGTGAAGCGGTTGCCGACGGCGACGTCCTGCGGGTTCGGGAGGCCCGCCACCACGACGCGCATGGGCTCGTGGCCCGCCGTGCCGCCGCCGAGCTGGGCCTCGTCGTTGCGCCCCCAGCAGTAGATCGGCGAGACCCCCGGCGACCACGCGCAGGAGTGCTCGGTCCCCACGGCCACGAGCTGGACGGGCGTCGGCAGCGCCACACGCGACGGGGCCGCGCGGAACGGGTCGGCCACGTCGAGGCGGTAGGCATCGTTCTTCCCCCAGCACCAGACGACGCCGCTCCGCACGAGGCAGGTGTGGTGCCCCCCCGCGCCGACCGACGACGCGCCGGCCGCGGCGGCCATCGTCGGCACGGCGTCCTCGGTGCCGACGTCGTCGGGGAGCGTCACGGCGTCGCTGACCATGGTCACGGTGTCCGGGCCCGCGTCGCCGCGGCCGTCCGGCGCCGCGTCCATCTCTTCCGCCACGTCCATCGCGTCGGGCGCATCCACCGCGTCGGGCCCGTCCATCGTGTCCACCGCGTCGGGGCCGACGTCCGCCACGTCCGCCGCATCGGGCGCCGCGTCCAGGCCGCCCTCCTCCGCGGCGTCGCCCGCCGCGTCGCGCGGGCGCACGTCGAAGCTCACGTCGCGGTCGCCGGCGTCGGCGGGGCCCGGCGCGGGCAGCGGGGTGTAGGGCTGCGTCGGCGGCCCGTCGACGCGC
>WBZM01003477.1_pt2 | contig 10868 bp, 7 predicted proteins | sample 5204271 | NCBI WGS metagenome assembly WBZM01 (sample SAMN12344346, study PRJNA552823) | activated sludge metagenome | biome: Activated sludge suspended growth; feature: Nitrification reactor; material: Wastewater; isolation source: activated sludge from nitrification reactor of wastewater treatment...
GGATCAGGTCGTCTTCAGTCGAAACGCCATGATTATCGTGGCGATACCACCAACTAATGCGAAACCGCCCAAAACCCACGGCAAGGTGGCGACGGCGATAAATCTGTTGCTCAGCAGGATGATGCCGAAGATGACGTTGATGACGCCCAGCAGGCCGATGCCCCAGCCCGCGCCGCGGAAGGCCTGAACGATATTGACGATACCCATCATGATCGCCTGGATACCCAGGATGATCACGACCGCCAAGCCAAACGCCAGCGTGCCGACAATGGGCGAATCCAGGATAAAGATACCGGCCCAAATGCCGATGATGCCGCCCAGGAGCTTCAAGCCCCAGGCCGAACGATCGATGAAGATGCTGACGATCTCCATGATGCCGGAGATGAGCCAGTAGATCGCCAGCACCCGGGCCAGCGCCACGACCGTTGCTGCTGTGTTAGTGAAGAGAAGAATACCGATGATTACGAGGGACACACCTTGAATGAGGGGGATCCACCAGGGCATAGCCCTTTCTTGTGATCCGAAGGCTGCGGTGGTAGTTGTCATGAACGATGCTCCTTGGGTTGAATGATTCGAGCCACAAAATTGACTCAACATCGATCAGTATAGCGAATTCCAAGATGAGACGCAAATGAGACGGGCCACGTTTTTCCGTCGCCGGCGGGTAGAAAACAAAAAGCGCGGAGCGAATAAAAAGACGTTTCGCTCCGCGCTTTCGGGTCATTTTGGACCTGAATTTAGGGCTATTTGACCGGCAGGGGGGCTACCTTCCAGATGTCCTCGGCATACTGTCGCATGGCGCGGTCGGACGAGAAAAACCCGCAGCGCGCCGAATTGAGGATGGACTTGCGCGTCCACTCATCGCTGTCGCGGTAGACACTCTCCACCTCATCCTGCGATTCGATGTAAGCCCGATAGTCGGCCAGCACCAGAAATTCGTCCCGATCGAGCAGTGAACGGATGATTGGCTCGAAAAGGGTCGGATCGCCGTGGGAGAAAAAGCCGGAGCTGATCTGGTCGATCACCCGCTTTAGCTCCGCGTCGGCCGCGACGTAATCTTGCGGGTTGTAGCCCTTGGCCTTTAACGCGAACACGTCCTCGACCTGAAGGCCGAACAAGAAGAAATTCTCCGCCCCGACGCGGTCGCGAATCTCGATATTGGCCCCGTCGAGCGTGCCGATGGTCAACGCGCCATTGAGAGCGAACTTCATGTTGCCCGTGCCCGACGCTTCCTTGCCGGCCATGGATATTTGCTCCGACAGATCGGCCGCGGGATAAATGATCTCGCCCTGCGTTACGTTGAAATTCGGCAAAAAGACGACCTTCAACAACTTGTCCGCGGCCGGGTCCGCATTAATGACCGCGCCGATCGAGTTGATGAGCTTGATGATGAGCTTGGCCATGTAATAGCCGGGCGCGGCCTTCGCGCCGAAGATAAAGGTGCGCGGCACAATATCGAGCGTCGGTTCATCCTTCAGCCGGTTGTAGAGGGTGACGATGTGGAGCGCTTTGAGCAGTTGTCGCTTGTACTCGTGCAGTCGCTTAACCATGACGTCATACATCGAGTTTGGATCGACGACGATGCCGGTCTGCCTGGCGATGTGGGCCGCCAGGTCAACCTTGTTCGCCGCCTTGATCGCCCGCCACTTGGCGCGGAATTCGGGGTCGTCGATGTAGGTCTCCAGCTTCGAGAGGCGGTCGAGGTCGTTGAGCCAGCCCTCGCCCAATTTGTCCGTTAACAGCGAAGACAGTCGTGGGTTGGCCATACGCATGAAGCGCCGGGGTGTGACGCCATTGGTCTTGTTGTTGAACTTCTCCGGCCACAGGTCGTGGAAATCGCGCAGAACTCTTTCCTTGAGGAGTTGGGAGTGTAGGTCGGCCACGCCGTTGACCGAGAAGCTGCCGACGACGGCCAGATGGGCCATGCGCACCTGGCGATCGCCGCCGTCCTCGATGAGCGACATGCGCGCCAACCGGTCATAGTCGTTGGGGAAGCGCGCACTGACCTCGCCCAGGAAGCGCCGGTTGATCTCGTTGATGATCTCCATGTGGCGCGGCAGCAATCGCTCCAGCAGGCTGACCGGCCATTTCTCCAGGGCTTCGGGCATCAATGTGTGGCAGGTGTAGGCGAAGGTGCGGCGCGTGATCTCCCACGCCTCGTGCCATTCCAGCCCGTGTTCGTCGATCAACAATCGCATCAATTCGGGTATCCCGATGACGGGATGGGTGTCATTGAGTTGAATAACAACCTTCTCGGCCAGGTCGTCGATTTGATTACCACAGCGCAGGAAACGGGCGATGATGTCGTGGAGCGAACAGGCAACGAAGAAGTATTGCTGGCGCAGGCGCAGTTCCCGGCCCTGAGGCGTGTTGTCGTTGGGGTAAAGAACCTTGGAGATAGTCTCGCTGCGCACTTTGGCTTCGACGGCGCTGGCATAGTCGCCGATGTCGAACAGGCGGAAATCGAATTCCGACGTGGCCCGCGCCCGCCACAGTCGCAGGAAGTTGACCGTCGTCGTATGGTAGCCGGGAATGAGGATGTGGTGCGGTTCGCCCATGATCTGCTCGGACGGGCGCCAGCGGGCGCGATAGCGCCCGGTTTCGTCCTTGTAATGTTCGGCATGGCCGCCGAAGCCGACGGGGATCATGTCGTCGGGCTGGGCAAATTCCCACGGGTAATCGAGTGCCAGCCATTCGTCCGGCTGCTCCACCTGGTAGCCATCGCGAAACTCCTGGCGAAAGATGCCATACTCGTAGCGGATGCCGTAGCCGATGGCGGGGATGTCCAGCGTGGCCAGAGAATCGAGGAAGCAGGCCGCCAGCCGGCCGAGGCCGCCGTTGCCGAGGCCCGGCTCCACGTCGTGGATCATGACCTCTTCCAGCGGGTGTTGCGAGCCTTCGAGTGCGGCGCGGGCGATCTCCTCGGTCTGCGTATAGAGCAAATTCTGGGGCAATTGCCGGCCCAGCAGGTATTCGGCCGACAGGTAGTAGACGAAACGCGGATTGACCGCGTAGCGCATATCCACCGTGCGGCGGTAACGTTCGACGAGGTGGTTGCGCACGCTGCGCGAAAGGGCCATGTACATGTCATAGTCGCTGGCCGACTGGACGTTGGCCCCGCGCGAATAATAAAGGTTATCGACCATATTTTGTCGAAACGCGGCCGGCGTGCGGCCGGTTCGTTCGGTGGTCGGGTGTTGAGCTTCCATATAATGTCTCCAGATGAACGGGTTTTCGACCCCGTTTTTTGTCGCAAGCTGCCTGAACCTATGCCATAGAGGATGTCTGTGCCATAGGTTGAACCCGTACTATAGATAAATGGTTCACTAATAGGCGTGAAAATTGAGTTACAAAGGTGGGTGAAGGTCGTCCTCGGCCGCGGCGGCGAAGAATGCCCGCAGCCGGGCCTCTTCGTTGTCCGGCATTGTCGTCCGGATGATGGCGGCATCGAAATCCGCCAGAAGGCGCAATGGCTTGCTGTTTTCCCAATTATCAATGAGTAAAAAGAAGGCCGAGTGGCCGGGTTTGACCTGTTCCCCGACCTCGCGGATGAAGTCGTCATCGATACCAATGTCGGTGAATTTGCCGGCCAGCGCCCCGGCTATCCCTCCGACGGCCATGCCCAGCCAGGGAGTCAGGAAAATAAGGCCGATGAGCGCCCCCCAAATGACCCCGCCCAGCATGCCCGGGCCGATCAGGTCGAATGCCTGGCGCACGCGCACCGAACCGTCCGGCTGGCGCTCGACCACAGCCGCGTCTTTTACATCGACCAGATCGAACGCCCGCAGATCGTCCAGCGCGTCGCGCATGGCATACGCCCCATCCACCGTGGGCATTGCAAAGACGATCAGATGAGTCATAGAGGGAATTAGGAATTAGGAATTACGAATTAGGCTGAAGAACAAAACTTCATTTCTAATTCGTAATCCCTAATTGGTAATTGTTTATCCACCCGCGGCGAGAGTCTGGACACTCTGAATGACGGCCTGGCGGGCCAGGTCGAACCATGTGCCGGGCAGAATGCCCAGCAGCAAGGTTGCCAGCGCGGCAATGACCACCGCCGACACCAGCGCCGGCTTCAGGGTCATTTCGCCCTCGCCCTCATACATGTACATGAAGAAGACGACGCGCAGATAGTAGTAAGCGGAGATGACGCTGGTTACGACGCCGATGAGAACCAGCCAGATCAACCCGGCCTGCACGGCTGAACTGAACACATAGAACTTGGCTGCGAAACCGCCCGTCGGCGGGATGCCGGTCAGCGAGAGCATGAAGAAGGCCATCGTGATGGCCGCCCACGGATAGCGCTTGGCCAGCCCCTTGTAGTCTTCGAGCAAAACGCCTTCGCCTTCCTTGCGCTCCACAGCCACGGCGATGGCGAATGCGCCCAGGTTGGTGAAGGTGTAGGCGAACATGTAGAAGAGCGCCGCGCTGATGCCGTCGGGGTTGTTGAAGGCGGCGGCTACGGCGATCAGGATGTAGCCGGCGTGGGCGATGCTGCTGTAGCCCAGCATACGCTTGATGTTGGGTTGCATGATGGCCACTAGATTGCCGACGATGAGCGTCAGGGCGGCCAAAACGGAGATGGCCGTGGCCCAGGCGTCGCCCAGGGTGGGCAGGGCCACGATGAGGATGCGCAGCAGCGCCGCGAAGCCGCCGACCTTGGCCCCCACGGACATGAAGGCCGTGACGACCGTCGGCGCGCCCTCATAGACGTCGGGCGTCCACATGTGGAACGGCGCGGCGGCGATCTTGAATCCGAAACCGACCAGCATCATGGCTGCGCCGGCCAGCAGCAGCATCGTCGTGCCCCCCTCGGCCGCGGCCACCACGCCGGGCAGCGACGTCGTGCCGGTCGCGCCATAGATGAGCGCCACGCCATAGACGAAGATGGCCGAGGAAAATGCGCCCAATAGGAAGTATTTCATGGCCGACTCTTCCGACTCCGGTCGCGGCCAGGCGAACCCAGCCAGGATGTAGAGCGGAATGGACAGCAACTCCAGCGCCAGGAAGATGAGGATGAGATCGTTGGCCATGCCCATCAGCATCATGCCGCTCAGCGAGAACAGCATGAGCATATAGAACTCCGGCCGGTCGTGGCCTGTGCGTTCCAGGTAATTAACCGATAGCAGGACCGTCAGGATGCCCGTGAGGGCGAAGATGACGTTGAGGGCGACGGCGAAGTTGTCGGCCACGAGCATGGGAGAGCCGCCGGCCACGCTGAAAGCGGCGCGGCCGCCGTCCCATAGCGCGATAGACGTGATCAATCCCCCCATCAGCCCGGTGATCGTCAGGATCGGCGCCCACCGTCGCGCGCGGTCTTCGCTCACGACCAGGTCGAGCGCCATCAGTAATAGTCCCGTGCCGGCCACAAACAAGAGCGGCCACAGGACCGAGTAATCGATAAATGGCGGTTGAAACTCCATATGAAACCTCATAAGAAGTAAACCACAAATTTCACAAATTTCACAGAATTAACACCTTCAATTCCACGAGATCGGGTTCATCTGGGGGTATCGTTCATCGAACCGCCTCGCGCCCCAATGCAGTGCTCTCTTTAAGTTGCGAAATCTGTGGATTCCCTCCCCTCTTCTCCCGCCGGCCGCAGCCACACCTGGTTGCTGTGGAATGTGCTCTGCCCGGCGAAATCACCCAGCGCGTCGGACGTCGTCCAGTTGACGTTGCGGCCGCCATCGAGCTTGCTCCAGCGCCCCTTGGGCGAGGCCACCACCCCCGGCCGCACCCCGTCCGTCACTACCGCCCGCAGCTCGACGCGGCCGCGGCCGTTCTCAACGGCGACCATCTCGCCGTGCCGGATGCCGCGCGCGGCGGCATCGTCGGGGTGGATCTCGATGAACGGCGTCCCTTCGCCGCGCAACTGGCTCGGCCCATTGGCCAGGCTGCTGCTGACGAAGTGGTGGGCGGCCGGCGTAATCAGACTCAGCGCGTCTTCCGGCCGGTATTGCGCCGCGGCCGATAGCGCCTGCGGATCGCCGTCGTCGAACTCGCCGCTATAGCCGGGCAGGGGATCGTGGCCGTCTGCAGCCAGAACGCTTGAATATAGCTCGACCTTGCCGCTGGGCGTCGGGAAGCGGCCGCCGGCGAACGGCACGTCTTCGTCCAGCGTCAGGGGGATTTGTCCCTCTTGTTTCAGCCGCGCCAGAGTGATGCCCGCCAATCGCGGATTGCGCGCCGCTGTCGCCGCCAGTACGTCGTCGATGACCTCATCCACGCCCTGGTGCAGCCACGGCTCGTCGAAACCCATCTCGGCCGCCAGCAGGCGCATGACGTCCCAGTTGCTCTTGCTCTCGCCCAGTGGCGGGATGGCCGGGTGGTTGTAGCGCAGGAAGGTGTGGCCGTAGCCCTTGTGCAGGTCGGCTTGCTCCAGGTTCGACGTCGCCGGCAGGACGAGATCAGCCATCTCGGCCGTGTCGGTCATGAATAGTTCATGGACGACCGTGAAAAGGTCGTCGCGCATCAGCCCGGCGCGGATGAGCGCCGAATTGGGTGTGCTGGTGGCCGGGTTCGCCCCGAAGACGTAGAGCGACTGGATGGGCGGGTCGCTTGCCTCGCCGGTCAGCGCCGCGCCGAGGCGGTTCATGTTGACCATGCGGCCCGGCGGCGGCGATTCGCGCCACTTGTTCACCACCTCGCCGTCCCACTTCAGGTAGCCGCTGGTGCTGTAGGCCAGCCCGCCGCCGCGCGTGCCATATTGCGCCGTCAGCGCGGGCAGCGCCAGAATGGCGCGGACGGTCTGCCCGCCCATGCGGTTGCGCTGCACGCCGTCGGCGATCTTGATCAGCCCCGGTTTGCTTGTGGCGTAGAGCCGGGCCAGCTTGTAAACGTCCTCAACCGCCAGCCCGGCGATCTCGGCCGCGCGCTCCGGCGGGAATTCCATGATGCGCGCTTGCAGTTCCGGCCAGCCGACGGTATGGGCCGCCAGCCACGCCTCGTCGTGCAGCCCCTCGCTAATGATGACGTGGCCCAGGCCCAGGGCCAGCGCGCCGTCGGTGCCGGGCCGTGGCGCGAGGTGCCAGTCGGCCGTGCGCGCCGTGCGCGTCCGCTTGGGGTCGATGACAATAACAGTGCACCCGGCGCGTTGGGCGGCCTTCAGGTGGGGCATGAAGTGCGGGGCGGTAGTTGCCGGGTTGTGGCCCCATATGATGATCACCTTGCTATGGGCCACGTCGGCGTAGGGCACGGCCCAGCGCGCGCCGAGGGTGGCCTCGACGGCGTATTCGGCCGCCGCGCCGCAGATGGCCCGGTCGAGCTGGCTCGCGCCCATGCGGTTCCAGAAACGACCGCTGCTGACGCCCATCTGCACCAGCCCCAGCGTGCCGCTGTAGCTGTAGGGTAGGATGGCCTCAGCCCCGTGTTCAGCGATGATCCGCCGCCAGCGGTCGCCAATCTCCGCAATCGCCTCTTCCCACGTGATCCGCGCCCACTCCCCGGAGCCTTTCGGCCCCACACGCCGCAGCGGGTGCGTCAGCCGGTCGGGGTGGTAGACGTGGTCGAGGTACGGCCGCACCTTGCCGCACACCCAGCCGTCGGTGATGGGGTGGTCGGGGTCGGCGTAGAAGGCCACGGCGCGGCCGTCTACCACTTCGACGATCGTCCCGCAGGTGTCGGGGCAGTCATGGGGGCAGGCGCCGCGGATGTGGGTGGTGGCGGTTGTCGGGCTGTCAGTTGGCATGGTTTGGTCGAACATGGTCAAGACCTGTTCCGGGTCGCGCGGTGGTGCGATCAAGGGAATGATTATCGCGGAGAATGGGGGAGGCGTCAATTGACTACAACCCTTGTGTCGTTACTGCTAGTTCTAATTACTCATTGACATCCCCCCCCCCTCCAGCGTTCTACAATGTGGTGATTCTTTAGGTCATGCCAGCAACCTAAAACGATTCATAATTATGTTTTAAACACATAAAGGAGTGGAGCCATGTCTATAGCGCTTGTTCGTCGATTCGTCGCAGCATTCCTTGTAGCAATATTGCTTATCTCCACCACAGCGTCTAAATCGGGGGCGGGATCGGATCATAGGGATCAAAGTCTATTCCCTACAAGTTGGTCGTCCTATGAGAATGCTGAGATTGGTATTTCAATAAGATACCCTAGCTCTTGGGTAATTATCCCACGCTCTAAAACCAGTGGTATAGGAGAACCCCTAACATTCAGCTCGCAACCGAGCGGCCAAAACCAATCAAGTAAATCTCCTACTACGCCATTTAAGGTTGAGATTGGCACCTACTTGGTTGAATGGGTGGGTGATAAATCGATCAAAGACTGGACAGATGAATATAATACCGCCGGGGCGATTTCGGGAGATAATCTGATCCTCACAGAATCAAAGGTGATTCGTATTAATCGCCACTTGGCTCTACGCGAGAGCGGTTATTCTTCATTAACGCAGTTCAGGTATGTTAATGTGGTACGAGGGAACACGATTTGGTTTCTATGGTCCAATGCGAGCACACCGGACGAGGCAGTCGTATTTGATCGAATTGTCAGGTCATTTCGTTTCAGCAGAAATGCCCCCACAAGGCTAACCGGTATCTATGGAGATCGTTTTACGCCCTTTCAATTGCCGGTTCAAGAATCCATGAGTGTAAATAGTACGGATTTACAACATAATGATACTGGGGATGCTTTCGAAACTAATACTATTGAGCCGAGGATTGCCAGCAGTTGGCGTTCTCCGTTTAACGGTACTGATACGTACAATGTTCGTTGTGACTCTGCTGCACCTCATCAAGGTCATTCAAGTTACGCCATTGATATTCCCCGACCCCAAGGCACCCTAATTGTCGGGGCGCAGACGGGCAACGTTTCGTTTATAGGATGGAACAATAATGGGTATGGGAACTTGGTTAAGGCTGTTACTGGTAACCATGAGGCATATTACGGCCATCTTCAAAGTTTCGACTGGACTACGATTCAAATGTTTAACCCATGGCGGGTCACTAAAAGCAGTGGTGTCGGGTGGGTAGGCAGCACAGGCAATAGTACTGGGCCTCATCTGCATTTCCACGTCAGGCTTACCAATAATGTGACTCCAGTCGATCTTACTGGTATGCAGACCTTTTCTCCAACTGCCGGTCTGTACCCGGAAACGGGCAACCCATGTGGCTCTATTAAGTATCCATAATAGCAAGGATTTTTATATTAGCCTGAATGTAGCGTACACAGTGCAAAAGCTTACGATAGCCGAGCAGGTTGGTTGTTATTGGACCAACAGGTTGAGGAGAGTGATATTTAGCCTATTAATTGCCCTCCTGGTGTTAGTGGCTGCTACATCTGGTTGTACAAGTGCCATTACTCCAGATTCAGGTTATATAACTACAATTGTTGCCGAGCAAACTTTTTTACCGCAAGCTACACCCACTCCTGTAGCAACCTTAACGAGACCTGTTCATTTGGCGGTGAACCCCTCACCAACGACTCCGCCACCTACATCAACGCCTGAACTTGCTACAGCGACACCTTTAGCTTCTCCAGAGCCTGTTCCCCAAGGCTCGCTCGTGCTGTTGCTTTATCAGAACGGCCAATTTGCACGTACGGATATAGACGGCAGTATCGTGGATCTTCTGGCATCGGTATCCGGAGTGGGCGAAGAGCCAAGCGCGTATTTCTACGCCAACCCGCCGCAGATCTCACCCGACGGCCGTTGGCTGATCGATCATGTCATGGTCAGTGAGACTACGGGCAACTGGCGGCTGTTCGATGTGGCAACCGGCGAGATAGTCGCCGTTGGCAGCGGTCAATCAAAGCTTTCGCCCACTTGGGCGCCGAACAGCGAGGGGTTTGCCTTCTTGCGAGACGGTGCAGTGTGCATCTATACACTACGATCGGCATCCGAGGCTTGTACTCCGGTTGTGGACGTTAACGGTACGCCGATTGAGAGTCTGATTGGCGCATCCTGGTCACCGAACGGCGATCGCATCGCCCTGGCCCAATCCGATATGAGCGTGGAATGCTGCCACGTAACGGTCTGGCTATTCGCGTTGGACGGCAATGAATTGCTTAACGTGGGTGTTATCGAGCCGCCGGCGCAAGCCAACACGGAAGACATCATTGAATGGCTAATCGATGGCCGCTTGCTGTTCAAATCCACATCGGCCGGTGTTCCCTCCATCCTCTACAACCCCACTGACGGATCCAGCATCTTCTACGACGGCTGGTTGATCGACGTATCGCCCAATAATCAATGGATGATCTTTGGTTCTGGCATGGTAGGCGGGCCGGATGGAGCGCCGCTCTATGCCCTGCCTGGCAATGATGCCTGTACGCGGCCGATCTTGAGCGGTAAGAACTGGGCCTGGTCGCCGGACGGAATGCGCCTGGCCTTCCTGCTTAATTGCGCTGCTGCAAACCAAACAAGTTGGGTCTACATCCTCGATGCCGCAACGGGGGATGTGCAACTGGAAAAGGCATTGCCCATCCCTGCTGAGGCACTTTATCCACTGGATCGGGTGTTCTGGTCACCTGACGGAGAATATCTGCTTCTGGACGGGCCGGATACGACCGTGGAGTTCACGCGCCCGCTCTCACCTATCTGGCGATTGGCGGCCGATAGGTCGGGAGAGTTAGAAGTGCTAATAGAAAGCGGCTATCTATTGGACGTAGTGCCGCAGTGGGTGGAACGTTAATGGGTCATTCCTCGAAAAATGTCTAGGAAAGAGCATGCAAACCAATCAAATGCTCTACCTCAATTCCGTCATCGAGATCAACCCAATACATCGCAAGCCTCTCAGTTCGATTTGACCAGCCGTTTCGCTGCTCAGGTGTCGCCGAAGCCAACCAATCCAACCAACTGATCTTATCTATGGGCAGGCTCACTCATCGGCCGTGGCTGAGCAGAACCAGAAGCGTTT
>WBZM01004089.1_pt1 | contig 10868 bp, 9 predicted proteins | sample 5204271 | NCBI WGS metagenome assembly WBZM01 (sample SAMN12344346, study PRJNA552823) | activated sludge metagenome | biome: Activated sludge suspended growth; feature: Nitrification reactor; material: Wastewater; isolation source: activated sludge from nitrification reactor of wastewater treatment...
CGCGATGGCGACACCATCGAGATCCTGTCTGGCGAGTACCGACAGCAGGCCGTGGTCTGGTCACAAAGCCGACTGACGATCAGGGGAATCGGCAAGCGACCGGTGCTCATCGCCGACGGTGACAGCGCGGAAGGCAAGGCGATGTGGGTGGTGCGCAACGCCGACATGCTGATCGAGAACATCGAGTTTCGCGGTGTCCGCGTCCCGGATGGCAACGGTGCCGGAATTCGTTTCGAAAAGGGGCATCTGAAAGTCCTTCGTTGCGCGTTCTTCGACAACGAAATGGGCGTTCTCACCGGAGGCAATACCGAGTCGGTGCTCGAGATCGAAGACAGCGAGTTTGGCGATGCGCCGAGGCACCCCGGCGGCCTGCATCACCTTCTCTACGTTGGCACAATCGCCCGCCTGAGCGTCAGCGGCAGCCGGTTGCAGCAGGGCTTTCGCGGTCACCTGATCAAGTCGCGCGCGCGCGAGAGTTCGATTGTGTACAACCTGCTGGTCGACGGTGTCGGTGGCAGCGCCTCCTATGAACTCGAGTTCCCGAACGGGGGCTTGGCGTGGGTGGTCGGTAACATCATCGGCCAGAGCCCGACGACCGACAATCGCGACCTCATCTCATACGGCGCTGAAGGCCAGCGCTGGCCCGACAATGCCCTCTATCTGGCGCACAACACGCTCGTCGACGACAGGCTGGGGGGGCGCTTCCTGCGGGTCTGGACCGACCGGATGCCGGCAGGGACCGAGGTCTGGGCCATCAACAATCTTCTTGTCGGCCACACGGAGTTCTCGCCGCAGGCTCCCGGTCGTTACGCCGGCAATCAGCAGGTCGACCGGTCGGCACTGGTCGATGCGGACGGCCTCGATTTCCGCCTGCCCGGCAACTCGCCGCTGCGCGGCAAGGCGATGGCGCCCGGGTCTGTACGTGAGCGTAGTCTGACGCCGGCTGCCGAGTTCAGACTTCCCGCCGGCACCCGCCCGCTGGCTGTCGGCAAGCCACTGTCGGCGGGGGCGCTGCAGTGACCCGGGGACGTTCGCTGTTGCGCCTGCCCAGCCGCTGCCGGCCAAACTCCAGGCGATCGTTGGCGGACGCTAGCCGAGGCGCGCGAGCAGGCTCAGGAACTCTTCGGCACTCTGGAAACCGACGACGCGTACGCCCTTGATCTCGTTGCCACCGGCATCGAAGAAGATAATTCCAGGCGGACCGTAGAGGCCGAAACGCTGCAATAGCGATCGGTCTGCATCCGAGTTGGCGGTGACGTCGGCCTGCAGCAGCGTCCAGCCCGCCAGTCTGGCCCGCACGCGCGGATCGCCGAAGGTGAATCGCTCCATTTCCTTGCACGACACGCACCAGTCCGCATAGAAATCCAGCAGCACCGGTTTGCCCGCCGTCCTGATCATGCTCTCGAGATCGGTCAGAGAACGCACGCGCGTGAACGCCAGCGGTCGGTTTTCGCTGCTCGCCGCAGTGCCGCGCAGCACCGACAGCGGCTGCAAGGGGTCGCGAGAACCCGCCAACGTGCCGACCAGCATCGCCGCCCCGAAGAGCAGCATGACGATGCCGATGCCCTTCCAGAAACGCTGCCAACCCCTGGCATGGGGCGGTAGCGGGTCGAGGGCGTGCAGGTAGATCGCCGGAACAATCAGCAGCAACCCCCAGGCCAGCATCTGCGCCACCACGGGAATCACCGGTGAAACCAGCCATACGGCGGTGGCCAGCAGGATCACGCCAAAGGCCTTCTTGACCGCTTCCATCCACGCGCCGGAGCGCGGCAGCAGCGTACCGGCGGACAGGCCGACGGCGAGCAGCGGGGCGCCCATGCCGAGCGCCATCGAGAACAGCGCCGTGCCGCCGAGTATCGCGTCGCCGGTCTGGCCGATGTAGAGCAGTGCCCCGGCCAGCGGCGCGGCGACGCAGGGGCCAACGATAATCGCCGAGAGCGCACCCATCGCCGCCACGCCGGGTAGCGAGCCACCCTTCAGGTGGCCGGCTTGCTCCGATACCCGGCTCTGCAGCAAGGTTGGCAGTTGCAGCTCGTAGAAGCCGAACATCGACAGCGACAGGGCCACGAAAACCGCCGCCAGGATGCCCAGAACCCATGGATTCTGCAGCGTTGCGGTGAGCAGTGTGCCGGTCAGAGCCGCACTGACCCCGGCTGCGGCGTAGGTGACGGCCATGCCCAGGACATAGGCCAGCGACAGCAGGAAACCGCGCAGATGCGAGACGCCATGACCGTCGCAGCCAGCACCGACGATGATGCTCGAGAGAATCGGGATCATCGGAAAGACGCAGGGCGTCAGCGACAGGAGCAGCCCGAAACCGAAGAAGCTGCCGACGAGCAGCCAGAAACCGCTGCTGCGGAAGAGTTGCGCGATCCGCCCCGATTCGTCGGCAGTCGTGGCCGGGGCAGGGCTGGAGGGTGCGGCCACCGCCTCTGTCGGGTCCGGGAGTTGCAGCGTCAGCCTTTGCTGCTGCGGTGGATAGCAGACGCCGGCCTCGGCGCAACCCTGCGATGTGACCTTCAGCGTCAAAGGCAGGGGTCCCGAACTGTTGCGCTCGAAGGGCAGACGAATGCTGACTGAGTGGTAGTAGACCTCGACCTTGCCGAAAGTCTCGTCGCTCTTCTCCTTGCCCGGCGGCAACAGCGGCGTGCCGAGTTGAACCGTCGCCGGATCGGCGGCAAAACGGAACTTGTCGCGGTACAGATAGTAGCCCTTGGCGATCTCGAAACGCACCTCGATGCTCTGCCCGTCAAGGGCGTGCGCCGTCGGCCGGAAGGCGACTGCCGGGTCGAGGAACTCTTCGCCGTGCACCAGGGTGGTCAGCAGGAGGAGGACGGTGAATAGCCAGCGGGTCATGAGTAAAGGCGGCGCGGGTCAACCGGTGCTGCGGGTTTCGCTGGCGACCCAGGCGAGATAATCGGGCAAGCCGCCGACGATCGGCAAGGCAATCAGTTCCGGGAGGTCGTAGGGGTGGCGGCTCCGGATTGCCGCTTCCAGGTCGGCATAGCGCTCACTGGTGGTCTTGATCAGCAATGGAATCTCGTCTGCGGTCTCGACCACTCCCTGCCAGCGATAGAGCGAGTGGCATGGCGCCATGATGCTGACGCAGGCCGCCAGGCGCGCTTCGACGAGTTCCGTCGCCAGCGCTTCGGCGGTCGGTCGGTTGGGCAGGTTGGTCAGCACAAGGAGGGCGGTCACGGGGCGCATTCTACTCCTCCCTGCCGCCAGCGAGCGACGACACAGCGATCGTTGGCGGTTCGGCTGGCGTCGTCGAGGTTGGGCGCGTGGCGCCGGGGCAGGCACGCCACGCCGGAGGCATCAGGCGAGTAGTCGCCTTCGCGTCAGGGCGACGGCGATGCAGAAGGAGACGCCCGCCATGACGATCAGCGCGGCCAGATGCAAGCCGATGGCGTCCGGCACCTGACCGAGCATTAGCGGGCGGGCGAGCTGGATGGCGTGCGCCAGCGGCAGCCAGAACGCGGCGGCTTGCAGTGCCGCCGGCAACTGATCAGTCGGAAAGAAGACGCCGGAAACCAGCAGCATCGGCGTGATGAACAGCGTGAAGTAGTACATGAAGAAGTCGTACGAAGGGGCCAGTGCGCAGACGATCAGGCCGAGCGCGGCAAAAGCGAGACCGGTCAGGAAAACGACCGGCACGATCCACGCGGCCAGTGGCCAGGAGGCCAGTCCGAGGCAGCCGACGACCAGCAGGATCGCTCCTCCCGCCAGCAGGCTCTTGCTCGCCGCCCAGACCAGCTCGCCGGTCACGACGTGATCGAGCGACAGTGGCGTGTTGAGGATCGCGTCCCAGGTCTTCTGCACATGCATGCGCGAGAAGGCCGAGTAGAGGGCTTCGAAAGTCGCCGCGTTCATGGTGCTGGCAACGATGATGCCGGCAGCCAGAAAGCGCACGTAGTCCACGCCCTGCACCGCCGGCAGCATGCCGCCGAGACCGTAGCCCAGGCCGAACATGTAGATCAGCGGGTCGGCGAGGTTGCCCAGGATCGAGGGGATGGCGAGCTTGCGCCAGACCAGGAAGTTACGGCGCCACACCGGCAGCCAGTGCATGCCGGGGCGGGGCAGGGCCAGGAGGTTCTTGCGCATGTCTCAGTCCCTGAGGTCGCGGCCGGTGAGCTTGAGGAAAACGTCTTCGAGGCTGGCGGCGCGATGTACGTAGCGCAGCGCCGTTTCGCCGGCCAGCGCGGTGAGTAGTGGCGCGGCGTCGCGGCAGTAGAAGAAGGCGGTGTCGCCGGCCATTTCCATGCGTTCGCCAAGCTGCTCGTGAGTTCGGGCCCAGTTCGCGACGGCTTCGCCGAAGACTTCAACCACCTGTGGTTCGATGTGGCGGCTGATCAGCTCGCGCGGCGCTCCCTCGGCGATCAGGCGGCCGTGGTCGAGAATCGCCAGGCGGTCGCACAGGCGCTCGGCTTCGTCCATGAAGTGCGTCGTCAGGATCAGGGTCTTGCCGAGGGCGATCAGGCGCTTCAGCCGGTCCCAGATCAAATGGCGTGCCTGCGGGTCGAGGCCGGTTGTCGGTTCGTCGAGAAAGACGATGTCCGGGTCGTTAACCAGGGCGCGAGCCAGCGTCAGGCGCCTCTTCATGCCGCCGGAGAGCGACTGGATCGGCGCATGCTCCTTGCCGGTGAGACCGGCGAAGTCGAGCAGATCGGGGATACGGGCGCGCATTACCGCTTCGCCGATGCCGAAGTAGCGACCATACACCGTCAGGTTCTCGAGGGCAGTGAAATCCGGGTCGAGGTTGTCGAACTGGGGAACGACGCCGACGCGCGCGCGTGCCGCGCCGGCCTCCGCCGGAACGGCCCGCCCGGCGAGGCGGATCGTGCCGCTGTCGGGGATCGTCAGTCCGAGGCAGCAGCGCAGCGTCGTTGTCTTGCCGGCACCGTTCGGGCCGAGGAGCCCGAAACACGTGCCTGTGGGAACCGCGAAGTCGATGCCGGCGACGACCGCCTGGCCAGCGTAGGACTTGCCCAAGGCGACGACCTCGAGCGCCGCGCCGCCGCCAGCGGGGTTGAGCGCTTGGTTCGCGATCAGTGCCGCCATGCGCGGCTGACGATCTCGCGGATCACATGCAGGCGACGGTGGAAGAAGTGGTCGGCGCCGGGAACGACGATCACCGGCAACTCCAGCGGCTTTGCCCATTCGATGACGTTGGCCAGCGGCACGGTGGTGTCTTCGGATCCGTGGATGACGATGGTGTCGCCGGGCACGGCCTTGGTGTGGTAGCGGCGCGCGCCTTCGACGAAACCCGAAGCGGTGCCGACGAGAACCAGGCGCTGGGCTGGATGTCCGGCTTCCAGGAGCGCTTCGGCGACCCGCGTCTGCACATAGGCGCCGAACGAGAAACCGGCCAGCGCGATCGGCAGATTGCCATAACGGCACTTGGCTTCGGCAAGTACGGCCAGCAGATCTTCGGTCTCGCCTCGACCGTCGTCGTGCGTTCCCTCGGTGAGGCCGATGCCCCGGAAGTTCGGACGCAGCGCCACGTAATCGAGATGATTGAAGGTGCGCGCCAACGTCTGCACGACCTTGTTGGTGTTACCGCCGCCGAACAGCGGATGTGGGTGGCCGATCAGGGCGATGCCGCGTGGCGCGCCGGGGTTCTCGACGGTGATGTCGATCTTGCCGGTAGGTCCGTCGATCAGCAGTTGCTCCGCGTGCAGTCTCATCGCTTGCAAGTCCTTTCGCTGGCTCGGCTGCGGCGACCCGGCGGGCGTCGGCTCGGCCGAGCGGGTGAGTAATCGCTCAAATGCGCAGCCGTTCGACGACGCGGCCGTGTACCAGGTGCTCCTGGATGATCTCCTCGATGTCCTCGTTGTCGACGTAGCTGTACCAGACGGCGTCCGGATAGACGACCAGCACCGGCCCGCTGTCGCAGCGGTCCATGCAGCCAGCCTTGTTGATGCGCACCTTGCCGGCGCCCTTCAGCCTCAGTTCGCCGATCCGATCCTTGGCGTACATCTGCGCTGCTGTTGCGCCGGCATTGTTGCAGCAGGTTTCGCCCTCACCGCGCTGGTTGCAGCAGAAGAAGACATGATGTCGGAAATGGCTCATGCGAAGGAATCCTCCAAGTGGTGGGCTGGCTGTGGCGTTCGATTCTAACCTCGTTTCGACAGTCGCAAGCCGGCGAGCGCGGCGACTCTTGGCGCTTTTTTTTTGCACAGTGACGGTCGCCGGATCGCGTAAAATTCAGCGTTGCTGTCGTATTGGCTGTCTTCTGTCCTGTCCCTTGACGCGCCGAGCCGCGCTGGCTCTCACAGTGACAATCCCATGAGTAGTTGCGACGATCCCTTCACCGTTCTTGGCGTACACCGCGAGGCATCGCTCGATGAAGTCAAACGGGCGTATCGTCGCCTGGCCATGCAGTGGCATCCGGACCGTAATCCGTCGGTGGCCGCCGAGACCGAGTTCCGGCGGGTACATGCCGCCTACGAGTTGTTCCTCGATCCGCAGCGAATGGCCGCATGGCAGCAGGCACAGACGACGATGACAGACGCCGGAGAGCCGGCGGGAAACCTCGGCGACGACTGGGTCCAGCCGCTGGAGCTTACCCTTGAGGAGGCGGCTCTGGGATGTCGCAAGGACATCGAGCTGGTGGACCGCGTCGGCTGCCGGCGCTGTTGCGGCAGCGGCAAGGTGCAGCACGATCACCTGGTGCCCTGTCCGCGCTGCAGTGGCTGCGGTCGGGTGTCCCGTGACCGGGGCGGCACCAGCCGCTGTACCGTCTGTGCCGGGCGCGGCTACCTGCGCGAGACCGATTGTGCCGATTGCGCGGGCAGCGGCTACCGCCAGGAAACCCGCAAGCTGACGGTGACCGTGCCTGCCGGTCTGGTCGACGGCGAACGCCTGCGGCTTGCCCGGCAAGCACCGGTGAGCGCGACGTGGGGCCGGGAGACCCCTGCCGCCGGAGACCTTTACCTCGAGATCAGTCTGGCTGAGCACTCGCTGTTCGTCCTGCACGGGCGCGACCTCGTCTGCGAGGTGCCGGTAAGCGTCTTCCGCCTGCTCTGCGGCGGTCAGGTCGAGGTGCCGACCCTGAATGGCACGGCCTTGCTCGAGCTTTCTTCCGACCCCGGGCGCCCGTTCGAGTATCGCCTGTCCGGCCTGGGCTTTCCCGACAGGCAGGGGCGTCACAAGGGTGATCTGGTCGTGCGCCTGCAGACGGTCGTCCCGGATATCGTCGGGGCGGCGGACGCCGTACTCCTCGAGCGCATCGAAGGACGGCAGGCGGCCGACCTGGCGCGCCGCGCGCCGCCTTTGGCGGCCTGGGACGCGCAGATGCGAACGCGTCGCCAGCCGTCTACAGGCTGAGCGTTGCTAGAGACGTCGTCCGAGTGCCGTCAGGTAGGGCAGGGCGACAAACGGCCACAGGCTGGCCACCCAGCGAGTCAAACCGTTGAAGTTCAGGAAATGGCCTTGACGCCAGGTCGCCAGTGCCGCCTCCGAGTAGGGGTTGGCGGGCGTCAGGTTGACCAGCGCCGTGCCGGCCATCAGCGCAACACCCGCCAGCGCCACGCGCATCGGCGACGGCAGCATCAACATCAGCGCGAGCAGGACGCCACCGATGAGCAGGCCAAGCTGGGCACCGGGAGTCAGCCAGGCGAGTGCCTCGTGCGGCGCGATCAGTACCGCCGCAGCGAGTGTCCTGATCGCCAGGGCCAGCACCAGGAAGGCGATCAGAATCAGATGCGGATGCGTCCGTTCGGCGAGCAGCGTGCGGGCAAAAAGCCCAATCACCAGGGTATTGCAGGCGATGACGCCGGTTTCCAGGGCGAAGAACGCCGGCGCCGCATAGGGTACCGCCGGCGGCAGGCCGAGCACGCCGCGCAGGTCGCCGGTGCCGAAGAGCAGGGTTTCCGGAGACAGCTGGCTCATCAGCCAGAGGCCGATGAGGACCAGTCCGAGCTCGGCGTCGGGAATTGGCGCCAGCAGTTGCTGCTGGAACTGGCCGATGCGCCGGAAGATGCGCTTGCCGTTCCAGGCGGCGACGACGGCGCCGATCGCGGTTCCCAGGGTGTTGCAGGCGAGATCGACGTTCGACGGCACGCGTGCGGGCAGCCAGTTCTGCAGGCATTCGAGCGTCAGGCTGAGCAGGCCGCCAATCAGCAGGGCAGCGAGTGCCGGTGTCCAGTGCCAGGGCAGGTGGCGCAGCGCCAGTACCAGCAGAAAGCCCAGCGGCACGTAGACTGCGACATTGACCGACAGGTCGAAGATGGTCCAGTAGCGAGGCCAGCCGGCGTCGAGAAAGGCCAGCGGCGAGAGGCCGAGATCGCGCCAGTTGGCGAATGGGTAGAGGCTCGCGTAGGAGATCAGGACCAGGTAGGCGAGGGCCAGATAGAGGGGCAGCCGCGTTGGTCGCGGCAGCGGCTGCGGCGGTGTCGAGGGGGCGGCGAAGGCGGTCGGAGTGGGTGGTGATTGCTCCATCAGATGGCCGCCGAGCGAAGGAAAGCGGCCATTCTATCGCTGCCGGCGACCATGAGGCCGCCTTGAGTGGCGCCGATGCTCATTCGCCAGTCGGCCTGCGGCGATGTTGATGCAGGGGTTCGGCGTGGTGAGTCTGGGCGGCGGCGCGGTGGTGGATTGCCGCATGCGCTTCGACGCCGGGCGTCGGCCGGCCGACCTTTTGCGGCAGCAGCGACCCGGCAATCATGCCGACCAGACTGACGCCCAGTCCGATCAGCTGCGGGGGCACCAGTGGCTCGGCAATGAAGGCCTCGATCAACAGCCACGATGCGAGACCGCCGAGGATGGCGGCAAGTGCTCCCTGCGTCGTCGCGCGCCGCCAATAGGCACCGAAAAAGAGCGGCACGAAGGCGCCGGCGAGGGTTACCTTGTAGGCATTCTCGACCATCTTGAAGATCGACGCTTCCGAGTTGAGGGCGAAGCCGAGGACGATGGCAGTGAAACAGACCAGCGTCACGCGCATCATGCGCAGGAAGGCATGGTCGCCGGCATCCGGGAAGAAGCCGCGGACGATATTTTCCGAAAAGGCCACCGACGGCGCCAGCAAGGTCGCTGAAGAGCAGCTCATGATCGCCGAGAGAACGGCACCGAAGAAGATCGCCTGCGCGAATACCGGCGTGTGCTCGAGAACCAGCGTCGGCAGGACGAGTTGCGAATCGGTTTCGATCAGGGCATTGAACTGCTCCGGTGCGATCAGCGTTGCCGAGTAGGCAATGAACATCGGCACGAAGGTGAAGCAGAAGTAGAGCGAGCCACCGAGGACCGACGCGCCGATGGCGATTTTGGCGCTTCTCGCCGAGGTCACGCGCTGGAAGACATCCTGTTGCGGCACCGAGCCGAGCATCATCGTGATCCAGGCGCCAAGGAAGGTCAGCCATTCGGCGGCGCTACCGGCAGGAAAGAAATCGAGTTTGCCGGCGGCCGCTGCCTGGCTGACGACCACCTCCACGCCGCCCGTCATCCCCGAAACCAGGTAGCCGATATAGAGCATGCCACCCATGACCACGCCCATCTGCACGAAGTCGAGGATGGCCACCGACAGCATGCCGCCAAAGCTGGTATAGGTCAGCACGATCAGCGCCCCCAGGATCATGCCTGCCTGGGTCGGGATGGCGCCGGCGGTGACGACGTTGAAGACCAGCCCCAGCGCCTTGATTTGCGCCGAAACCCAGCCGAGGTAAGAGGCGACGATGCATACCGTGGTCAGCACCTCGACGGTCCGGTTGTAGCGCATCCGGAAAAAATCGCCGAGGGTCAGGACATTGAGCCGATACAGTCTGGTGCCGTAGAAGACGCCGGCAATGATCAGGCACAGGCTGGCGCCGAAAGGGTCGGCGACGACACCACGCAGGCCATCCTTGACGAAGGTTGCCGACACTCCGAAAACCGCCTCGGCGCCGAACCAGGTGGCGAACACGGTCGCCGTGACTACCGGCAGCGGCAGGCTGCGGCCGGCCACCGCGAAGTCCTTGGCGTTGTGTACGCGCGTTGCCGCATAGAGGCCGATGGCGATGGAAACGAGCAGGTAGACGACGACGAACCAGATCAGCATCCCGGTACTCCTGGTGCGAGTTCTCGGATTTTCGGATTTTTCGGACGACCCGTCCGCTTGTGGCTTCCGAGGGAGGAAGTTCGGCAGCCGGACGAATCGCTCCCTTCCGGAATCGCCGCGGCCGTAGACCGGCGTGCCCGGAGCCCTGCGCAGGGCGCGCCAGGAATTATGTCACGGCGAGGCGTGGCGCGCGAACGGACAATCGCCGAGCGGGCGCGGGCGGCAGAATCAGCTTCCCGATCGCGGGCAGCTTTGCACCCCGAAACGGAGCCGTTCCTCGTCCGTCAAGGCGCGGCGCACGCGCTTCGCCACCTCGCTGGCAATTTCCTCGATCGGGCGACACTCGGCGCAATACCACAGGCGAACGGTCTGGTCCTTGCTGGTGGTGACTGCCGTCTTGCCGTCGGGGGAAAACTGCGCGCTCCACACTCCCCCCGAATGCCCGCGCAGCACCGGCAACTCGCCGCCGCTGGTCGCGTCCCAGAGGCGTGCGGTCATGTCTCCGCTGGCGGTCAGTACGCTCTTGCCGTCGGGGGAAAACTGCGCGTTCTCGACCGAGTCCTCGTGCCCGCGCAGGACATGCAGTTCGCGGCCGCTGGCCACCTCCCACAGGCGTGCGGTTTCGTCGAGGCTGGCGGTGAGAACCGTGCGGCCGTCGGGGGAGAAGCGTGCGCTGCGTAGCGCTTCCTCATGCCCGCGCAGGACGTGCAGCGCGCCGCCGCTGGCCACGTCCCACAGGCGTGCGGTGGCGTCCCAGCTGGCGGTGAGCACTCTCTTGCCATCGGCGGAAAACTCTGCGCTGATGACGGGTGCCTCATGCCCGCGCAGAACCTGC
>WBZM01004090.1_pt1 | contig 10865 bp, 9 predicted proteins | sample 5204271 | NCBI WGS metagenome assembly WBZM01 (sample SAMN12344346, study PRJNA552823) | activated sludge metagenome | biome: Activated sludge suspended growth; feature: Nitrification reactor; material: Wastewater; isolation source: activated sludge from nitrification reactor of wastewater treatment...
CAAGGCGGGAATCGCCGCCAAAGCGATCGCCGGTCTGGCCGAACGGCCTTCGCTGCGAACCTCGCCTGAAGCCCTGCGTCATGTTTGGGAAGCGCGACTGGCGCGGCTTGACGCCTGGGCGCTGGCTGAGACGCGCGACGTACGGCAAGTGCGCGAGATCCCGGCCAGCTTGATGGCCAGCGGGCAAGGCCCGGACGACGGTCAGTGCGGCCAGGGGCGACAGCCGGAGCCCGGACGGTGAGCGGCGGAAAACATGACGTGACGTCGGGGGCTGCCTGGCTCAGGTCTTCGTAGACTCGTTCGACCGGGCACTTCAGTACCGGCACTTTCCAGGCGCAGTTGCTCGCCTGGACCGACGCTGACTATCTACTGAGCACGCTTCGTTCAGGTGGTGGAGTGTCATGCGGTCACTGGCGCGCCGTGTCATCGAACGAGGCACTGGCGATCGCTTGGCCGTCCGCTAGGCGTGTTGGGTGTCCATGTGTCTTGCAGCCTGTCGAGGCGGCGTCGGGTGGAATGTCGGTGTTTCGCTGCTAAACTCTGCCTCCAAGGGCTGAAGGCGCGCGGTGTTGGGTTACGGCCTGCGGCCTAACCCAAGCTACGAGTGCATGGCGAGGGGTGGTCAGGGGGGCGGGTGGCCAGGGGTGCAGGAGTCATCGGCGAAGTGCGGCTGGCGGCGACCAGCGGAGGTGTGATCGAATGTGGTTCCTCGGGGCAGTGCTGGGGGCGATTCTTGCCGGGAGCATTCATTTCAGCCTGGCGATTGTCGGGGCCCTGATCGGCGGGGTTCTGGCCTGGCGGCTGAGCGCCAGGGGTCAGTCAGCGGCAGCGGATCGCCTGACGGCAATCGAGGCGCAGTTGGCGCGGCTGGAGTCCAGGTTGCAGCGCCTGGAGGAGCGTCCGCTTTCGCCGATGGCGGCGGTGGGACAGGGTGTTGCGCAGGAAGCGGTGGCCAAGGCTGGCGCGGACTCGCGATCGACGCCGATACCAGCGGCCACGGAACCTCCCCCGGTGGACGAGCCGATACCCACCCACGGGGCGGTGATGACCGAGTTGCCGTTGACGGCGGCCGCAGCAGAAGGCCCGCTGTCCGACGTTCCAGTCACCGAGGCGCCCACGGTCGCGCCGCCGCCGCAACCAGCGTCCCCGGCCAGCCCGTCGGCTCCCCACGAGACGATGGGCGAGGTCATGTTCCACCGCAAGGCGCAAGCAGCGTCCCCGGTTCGCCCGCCCGCTCCCCCGGCGGCGGCCGCCGCCCCGCTCTGGGACCGGCTGCTGCGCGGCAACCTGATGGCGCGCGCTGGCGTCGTCGTACTCTTTTTCGGCGTTGCTTTCCTGCTCAAGTACACCTATCAGCACGTGCAGGTGCCGATCGAACTGCGCCTGGCCGGCGTGGCGCTGGCGGCGGTGGTGCTGCTGGCCATCGGCTGGCGGCTGCGCCTGACGCGGGAGGGCTATGGCTTGGCGCTGCAGGGTGGCGGCGTCGGCCTGCTCTACCTGACGATTTTCGGCGCGTTGCGGCTGTTCGAGCTGCTTCCCGCCGGGCCGGCGTTCGCGCTGCTGCTGGCGGTGGCGGCGCTGTCGGCGGTGCTGGCGGTGCTGCAGGATTCGCGGGCGCTGGCCGTGCTCGGCGCGTCCGGCGGCTTCCTGGCGCCGATCCTGGCGTCGACCGGAGCCGGCAGCCACGTTGCGCTGTTCAGCTACTACGCGGTACTCAACGGCGGCATTCTGGCGATCGCGTGGTTCAAGTCCTGGCGCGTGCTCAACGTCACCGGCTTCGTCTTCACTTTCGGCATCGCGACGGTCTGGGGCGTGCTGCGTTACTCGCCCGACGTCTATGCGACGACGGAGCCTTTCCTGGTCCTGTTCTTCCTGATGTACGTGGCGATTCCGGTACTCTTCTCGCGGCGCGAGGCCGGGCGTGTCGAGCGTTACCTCGACACGACGCTGGTCTTCGGCGTGCCGCTGATCAGCTTTGGTCTGCAGGTCGGGCTGGTGCGCGGCTTCGCGTACGGCTCGGCGTGGAGCGCGCTGGCGCTCGGTACCTTGTACCTGGTGCTGGCACGCGCGCTGTGGGCACGCCGCGGCGAGGGGCTGCGGCTGCTCGTCGAGGCCTTCCTGGCGCTCGGCATGGTCTTCACGACGCTGGCCATCCCGCTCGCTTTCGACGGGCGCTGGACCTCTGCGGCGTGGGCACTCGAGGGTGCGGCGATCGTCTGGGTCGGCGTGCGGCAGCAGCGACTGCTGGCGCGGCTGTTCGGCATTCTGCTGCAGTTGCTCGGCGGTTTCTTCTACCTCGACGACCTGCACCAGCCAGTGGGCGCCTGGCCGGTATTGAACAGCGTCTACCTCGGCGCTCTCTTGCTGGCCGTCGCCGGGCTGTTCTGCGCCTGGCTGCTGCAGCGGTGGCGGCACGAACTGCGGCCTGCCGAGCGCTGGCTAGCGCCTGTCCTGTTCGCCTGGGGAGTCGCGTGGTGGGTCTTCGGTGGCCTGCACGAGATTGATCAGCACGTGCGCGTGGCGCTGCAGGGGAATTCGGCGCTCGCTTTCTTCACCGCTTCGTGCCTCGCCTTCAGCGGGCTGGCGCGGCGCTTGCCCTGGCCGGTGGCGCGCTATCCGGCGTTGGCACTGCTGCCGCTGATGGGCCTGATCGCGCTCGGCACCGCCGCTCGGGACGCGCATCCTTTTGCGCACCTCGGCTATCTGGTCTGGCCACTCGCCTTCGCCGTTCACCTGATCCTGCTGCGCCGGCACGAGGCGGTGGGCAATCGCTGGCGCGAGTGGCTGCATGCCGGCGGCCTGTGGCTGCTGGTCGCACTCGGTGCCTGGGAAGTGAGCTGGGCGATCGACACCTGGGTCGCGGGCAGGGCGGCCTGGCCGCTGATCGCCTGGGCGCTGGTCCCCGGCGCGCTGCTCGTCCTGCTGGCCCTGCGCGGCGAACGGATCGCCTGGCCGGTGGCCACTCACCGGCGCGCCTATCTGGCGATCGGAGCCTTGCCGCCGGCGCTCTTCCTGGCCGGCTGGTTTGTCCTCAGCAACGTCGTCTCCAACGGCGACCCGTGGCCGCTGCCCTACCTGCCACTGCTCAACCCGCTCGATCTGGCGCAGCTCGGTGCGCTGCTCGCCGTCGCCACCTGGTTCGTCGAAGTCCGCCGCCTCGGCTTGCCGCCGCTCGCCTCGGCACCGCTGTCGGCGGCCTGGGGCCTTGCCAGTGCTGCAGGTTTCTTCTGGAGTAACGCGGCCTTGCTGCGTACCTTGCACCACTGGGCCGACGTACCGCTGCGGGTCCCGGATCTGATGGCCTCGGAACTGGTGCAGGCCTCGCTGTCGCTGTTCTGGACGCTGCTCGCCCTTGGCGCGATGCTCATCGCCACCCGGCGTTCCCGGCGCCCGTTGTGGCTGGTCGGCGCCGGTCTGATGGCGGTGGTGGTGGGCAAGTTGTTCCTGATCGACCTGTCGAATGTCGGCACCATCGCGCGTATCGTCTCCTTCCTCGGCGTCGGCGTGCTGATGCTGGTGATCGGCTACCTGGCACCGGTGCCACCGAAGCGCGAAGAAAGGGGGGCGGCATGCGATTGATGTTTACGGTTCTTTTCTGGCTGCTGTGTGGCGTGGCGGTCGCCGAGCAGCCGGGCGATTTCGCATTCGGCATGCCGATCGAGGTCAGCGGCGCCCAGGCCTTGTTCGAGGTCGAACTGCCGGCGGCGGTTCATGAAGGGGTAATGCGAGCCGATCTGGGCGACCTGCGGGTGTTCAATGCCGCCGGCGAGCCGGTGCCGCATGCCTTCCTGCCGAGGCCGCGCGCCTCGCGCGAGAAGGGCAAACCACTCAGCCTGCCGTTCTTTGCCCTGCGTGGCGATGCCGTCGGCGGCGTCGAGGGCGTTGAAGTGCGGGTCGAACGGGGAACCGGCAAGACCGTATTGACGATGAAACCCGGTGATGGCAAGCCGCTGCGCCCGGCGGCACTGCTCGGCTACGTGGTCGATGCCTCGCTCGTCGAGTCGCCTCTGCAGGCCCTGGTCCTCGAGTTGCCGGCGGGCGCGGACAATGTCGTGACGCGGCTGCGGGTCGAGGCGAGCGACGATCTGGCGAGGTGGACGACGCTGGTCGCGGACGCTCCGGTGGTCTATCTGGGGGCCGGCGGCCAGCGCCTCGAACAACTGCGTGTCGAGTTCCCGCCGCGCCAGGCCAGGTATTTCCGCTTGTCCTGGCCGGCGGCGGCGCGGCCGCTGGAGCTGCGCGGGCTGACGCTGGAACCGGGTGAAGCGGTAGTCGAAGCGCCGCGGCGGTGGCGACAGGTGCCCGGCAGCGCAGCCACCGACAAGGACGCGCGGGCGGGAGACTATGTCTTCGATCTCGGTGGGCAGTTCCCGGTGGATCGCTTGCGTATCTCGCTGCCGCAGATCAATACCGTAGCGGCGATCGAAATCCTGGCGCGTGCCGGCGCTGGCGACGCCTGGCGGCGCGTTGCCGTGAGCACGGCATACCGGCTGGGTGCGCCCGGCCAGGAAGTGGTGAGTCCAGACCTGCCGGTGTCGCTGACGACCGATCGCTACTGGCTCTTGCGGGTTGATCAGCGTGGTGGCGGGCTCGGCGCCGGCACGCTCGAACTCGGCGTCGGCTGGCTGCCGCAGCGCCTGGTTTTTGCCGCCCGCGGAGCGGCACCCTTTCAGCTTGCCTATGGCAGCCGCCGCGCCAGCCCGGTCGCCTATCCCGTGTCTACGCTGGTCCCCGGCTACCGCGCTGACGACGACGGCGCACCTGCTGCCGTCCCGCTGGGCCGGGCGACCACGGGCGCCGTGCTGACGCTGGCCGGCGACAGCGCGCTGCGCGAGCCGGTCGACTGGCAGCGCTGGACGTTGTGGGGAAGCCTGCTGCTGGGCGTGGTCTTGCTCGGATGGATGGCGCTGCGGCTGGGCCGGCAACTGTCCGGGGCGAGGAGCGAGCCGCCAGGGAACGGCCCGGGCGCCGCCTGAAGCGTCTCCCGGCAAGTGGTCTCCGGCTCGTCACCTTCTCGGGCGGCGGCGGCCTTCGTCGTGGCGGCGGCACTCGCTGGGTGCGCTGTCGTTCCCGCTTTGCTCAGGACCAGGCCGGCGCGCGCCCGTTCTCGTGCAGCATCAGGCCATTACGGAGTACGCTGCCGGTGGGCAGCTTGTCCTCATGGCGGGTGGGCGAGCGGTGCAGTTGCAGTTGCCCGTGTCTGTGCGAGGCAAGCAGGGCGAAGTCGAAACCATCGACTTGCGCGCAGAGTGCGAGATCCTCGGCCGGCAGGTTGCGGTTGGTGCCGGCCAGAAAGCGGCGACCAAAATCCGAGTTGCGCACGCGCGCGGCGTACACCGCGGGGTCAGGGTCTTCGCCGTGCAGCAGCGCATCCAGATAATCGGCACAGGCGATGTCTTCATCGCCGTCACGGTCGACCCATTCGCCGGTGACCACGAAGCAGACCTCGGCCGGGTCGAGTTCGAGCAGTGCCCTCGCGGTGGCGCGACCGAGGACCAGACTGCCGGCAAACAATGCGCGTGCATGCCGGAAACGCGAGAGACCGCGCACGCCGGCGGCGGTCGTCTGAATCAACGGGCGACCGGCAAGATTGGCGCCGCGCAGGGCCGACGGCGAGTTGCCGAAGTCAAAGCCCGGTATCGGGTCGCCACCACCAATGGCGCCGGTGGTGACGGCATCCGGCAGCTGCCGCTGCAGGCGGAACGCCCCGGCGATGGTGTCTACCGGGTAGATGGCGCTGGCACCGGCAGCGAAGCCGTAGGCGGCGGTCGTGAACGAGCGCAACACGTCGATGACGACGACCGCATCGGTGGGCTCTTGTGCCGGATCAAGGCGATTCAGGAAGAGGCGGCGGGTGCGCATGGGGCTGGCATTCCTCGGCTAGTGGGTGGCGATACGAGGCTGGGAAGTATCCCCGATCGCGGCAGACGGGTCAAACTCCGGAAGCGGTAGCGGCAATCCATTACCGGGGCGCCGCGTTGTCGATGCCAGCTCGTCAGCAACGGCGGATGGGCGGGCCGTCTGCCTGCCCGGTTGGCGAATGCCACCGCCCGAGCACGCCCGTGCACTGGCTTGTCCGGAAGTCTGTAGAATCCGTGCAGCGACGCACCGATGACGCACTTGGGGGAGAGGCGATGGACAAGCTGGTGGAGATTGAAGAGGCGATCGGCAAGCACGCGACGTGGATGTCGCTCATCCGGGAAGCCGTCCTCGAGGCGCGGACGGGGATCGACGTGGAGAGCATTCGGGCGGACGACCGGTGCGAGTTCGGACAGTGGCTGTACGCATCACACTGGCTGCCGGAGGAACGTGCGACCGAATACTACCAGGACGTACGGCGCGTGCACGCGGCTTTCCACGACCTGGCGGCCAAGGTCGCCATGCTGGCAGCTTCCGGCCGGGCGGTCGAAGCCTACACCCTGCTTTACGGCGAGTACGTCACGATGTCGGGACGACTGGCGATCGCCCTGCGCGCGTGGCAGGCGGCCTTGCGGCGTGGTGACTGACTCGAGAGGATAGCCCTTCTGCCGTCAGAAACGAGTATGCAGACGGTTACGCGCATCTCGGGCGACGGGATCGACGCAGCCCACCGCCATGCAGCGTACCGCGAGCTCGTCGATGCGGCGCAGACGACGACTGAGCTCGCGGGCCAGGTTGAGGACGATCAGGGTAAAGGTCGGCATGTCCGACTCGTAGATTCGGAAGAGGTCGCCGTTGCAAAGCGCCAGCGCCGTGACGGGTTCGAGGGCCCTTACCGTTGCCGATCGACGCTGCATGTCGATCACCTCCATCTCGCCAAAGACATCGCCGACACCGAGAACGGCGATTCGCCTCCCGAGCCCGTCATCGACCTCCGGGCCGGCCTTCAATACCTCGACCTCGCCAGTGCAGATCAGGAACATGGTGTCGCCGTCGTCGCCTTCACGGACGATGACCTCGCCGGCAGCGAAGGTCACTTCCCGCAACAAAGGCACGATCGCCTCCATGGCATCGTCGTCAACGCCGCCGAACAGCGGCTGCTCCTGCAGGAATTGGGCTGTCTTCATCGGATCCCCCTCATGGCGTGGCGTCGGGTTTCACTAATGAGCTTCCCATTCTGCACCGCGCCCACGCGAAAGAGAAGGTCAAGAACCGCTGGCGATGGCCTCAGGCGGCCGGACGTCCTGTCAAGAGGCAGCGAAGCGTTGCCCTGGGGTAAAATCGGGCAATGGACGACGAATACTTCATGCGCGAAGCGCTATCCTTGGCACAGGCTGCCGAGTGCCTCGGTGAAGTCCCGGTTGGTGCGCTGGTCGTGCGCGAAGGGGTGATCGTCGGCCGCGGCTTCAACTCGCCGATTGGCGAGCACGATCCCACTGCCCATGCTGAAATTGCCGCCCTGCGCGACGCGGCACGCACGCTACGCAACTATCGCCTGCCCGGTTGCGAACTGTTCGTGACCCTGGAACCCTGTGCGATGTGCGCCGGAGCGGTGCTGCAGGCACGCCTCGCTCGCCTGGTTTATGGCGCCCGTGATCCGAAAACCGGCGTCCATGGCAGCGTCGTCGACCTCTTTGCCGTCGAACGCCTCAACCACCACACCCAGGTCGTCGGCGGCGTGCTGGCCGCGCAGTGCGGCCGCTTGCTATCCGATTTCTTTGCGGCGCGGCGTCGCGGGAGGGGGGAATGAGCATGCAGATCCGCATCTCGATCGGGCGCCAGAAACTGACCTTGCTCGGCGAGGCAGGCGAGGTTCTGCGCGTCTATTCGGTGTCCACGGCGGCGAAGGGGCCTGGCGAACTCAGCGGTAGTCATTGCACACCGCGCGGTCGGCATCTTGTACGAGCCAGGATCGGTGCCGGCCAGCCGGAAAACACGGTTTTCGTCGCCCGCCGGCCGACGGGCGAGACTTACAGTCGGCAACTGGGCGAGCAGTTTCCCAAGCGTGACTGGATTCTGACGCGGATACTCTGGCTGTCCGGCTGCGAAGTGGGGCGCAACCGGCTCGGCAAGGTCGATACGATGCGCCGCTACGTCTACATCCATGGCAGCCCCGACAGCACGCCGATGGGCCGCCCCGGCTCGATCGGCTGCATCCGCATGCGCAACGCCGACATCATTGAACTCTTCGATCTGGTGCCGCCCTACACGCTGGTCGATATCGCCGAGGACTGAAAGGTCTCGCAGACTTCGCCGATAGCCACGGCGCCGGCGCCAAAACTGCGCTCGGCGAGGCTGGTCTGCCCGTCTCGGCGCCTGGTGATGAGTGTCGCCGCGCGCGTCCCGTAGTTTGCCGAACTGACGAAGACGGCCGAGAGAATACGCTCCCATTCGAGCGGCACGCCGGTTGCCGGCAGATGGGTGTCGGCAACGATTTCCTGGTCGCCAAGCAGCGAGAAAAAGGCCGCCCGCGCCGGCAAGGTGGCCAGCGCGTCGGCAAACGCCGCTTTGGCGCTGGCGAGTTTTGGCCAGGGCGTATCGAGGAGATGGTTGGACAGGCCGTAGATCCCGGGCGGCAGCCAGCGGGGCCGCCGGTCGCCACGGTTCGAGTAGTAGCCCAGCGACTCATGGTCGCCGACGAAGAGGTTGAAGCCGTTGTAGGCGGCGCCGCCGGCGGCTGTTTGCGCGAGATACGCGGCCGGGGGATCGTTGCCGGCGAGGAAATCGGCGACCAGGGCACCCCGCGAGCGAGCGGTGGCGACTGGCTGGGCGCCTTCGCGGTAGTTGGTCAAGGCGGCAAATCGCTGGTCGCGGCTGATTCCCAACCAGGTGCCGCCGGCTTCGAGATCGCGCCCGGCGAGAATCTGGGGGGCTTCTGGCCAGAAAGCGGCAGGTGCCGAGGGACGTACGAAGAACTCGTCGCGATTGGCAGCGACGACCAGTGGGTAATCGGGGTGGACCCGCCAGGCGAGCAGGATCAGGCACATCGGCGATGCGTCCGGGCTGGCGCTAGCTGTCGAGCAACTCGAGGTCGACACGCGGCCGGCCCGGAGCGGCCAGAGCCAGGTCACCAGCGGCGACAAAATTCTCCTGCACCACAGCCAGCGCATCGTATCCGCCGGCCGGCGCCGGGGCGGCATTGGTGACCATGCCGCAGGGATGGTCCGGGCTGGTCGCCGAATAGATGGTGTCGCCGGCCGCCAGCGGGCTGGCCGAATGCGCACGATAGAGGTGGCGCTTGACCTTGCCCAGGTACTGCGTGCGGGCGATGATTTCCTGGCCGGGATAGCAGCCCTTGTGGAAACTGACCCCGCCGAGCTGTTCGAAATTGGCCATCTGGGGAACGAATTCCTCGCGGGTGCGCTCGGTGATCAACGGAATGCCGGCCTGGATGTCCAGCCATTGCCAGACGGCGGTGCCCACCGGGCGGGCGTGCGCAGCCAGTCGCCGCCAGAGCGCGGCGGCGTCCTCGGTGTCGGTGACGATCTGGAAACGAGCACTATCGAGACGGATGACCAGGCCCGCGCTGCAAACCGCTGTTTTCAGCGGCTCGCCGGGAACCGGCAGGCCGAGCGCCCGCAGGGCTGCGCCCGCGTGCGGACCGGCGAGGCCGACGATTTCGCGGCTGCCGGAAAGGTCGGCGATGGTCACCTTGCTGCGCAGGACGAACATCTGCAGTCGCTTGACGATCATCGTCAGAAGGTCGGCGGAAAGCTGCAGCTGATAGTCGGCGCCGCTACGGAAGACGAGAAAACTGGCGAGCATGCGGCCCTTGGCCGAACACCACGCGGAATGCTGCGCGGCATCGGTCGCCAGATGCTTGATGTCGCTGGTGACCTGGTTGTGCAGAAAGACGGCGGCCTCAGGCCCGCCAACCGAGATCAGCCGCAGATGGGTCAAAGGCGAGACGATCGTTGCGGTGCAGGCTGCGCTCAGTTCGCCCGGCGGATCGCCGAAATCGGTGACCAGGTCCTGGTCGATGCGAGCACCGGTCGCCGCGAGGAATTCATGCCAGATCGAGTTCATCGTTGTTTCGTTTCCATCAAGTACAGGTAGAGAGTCGCCGGCGGGGCGGCCGATGTCGGGTCGGGTAGCGCCCTGGCAGCACCAGGGCATCGACCGCGGCCAGCGGCAGGCGCTTGCGTGCCATGGGTTTCGGCTATTATAGAGCCTCTCGCCGCCCATTCTCCCGTCCCCGCCCCGCGGCCTCCTGGCTGCGCTGCATTGATGCACAAACTCCTCGGCAAGCTGTTCCTTCTCGGTGCTCTCGTGCTCGCAGTTCTGGCTGCCGCTTTCGCGTGGGTGGCGCTGTCACCGATCGGGATGCAGCGCGAACCGGTCGAGTTCACCATCGCTCCCGGCAGCAGTCTGCGCGCCGTCACCCGTGAGATCGCTGCGGCCGGTGCAGACCTCGACCCCTGGCTACTGCTGTTGCTCGGCAAACTGATGCGCGTCGAAGCGTCCATCAAGGCCGGAAGTTACCAGATCGGACAGGGCGTCACGCCGCTCGATCTGTTGCGGAAACTCAGCCGCGGCGACGTCACGCAGGCCGAACTCACCTTCATCGAAGGGTGGACGTTCCGGCAGATGCGCGAGCGCCTAGATGCGCACCCGGACCTTCGCCACGAGACCGTCGGACTGTCCGAAGCCGAGATCATGCGCCTCCTCGGGGCGCCGAACGATGCCGCCGAGGGCGTCTTCTTCCCCGATACCTACCTCTTTGCCAAACGCAGCAGCGACATCGATCTGCTGGCCCGGGCCTATCGCGCGATGCGGCGCCATCTGGCGCGCGAGTGGCCGGCCAGGGAGGAGGGGCTTCCCTACCGCGATGCCTACCAGGCCTTGATCATGGCGTCGATCGTCGAGAAGGAAACCGGGCGCGACGTCGATCGAGCGCAGATCGCCGGCGTATTCGTCAACCGCCTGCGGCAGGGCATGCTGCTGCA
>WBZM01004091.1_pt1 | contig 10860 bp, 5 predicted proteins | sample 5204271 | NCBI WGS metagenome assembly WBZM01 (sample SAMN12344346, study PRJNA552823) | activated sludge metagenome | biome: Activated sludge suspended growth; feature: Nitrification reactor; material: Wastewater; isolation source: activated sludge from nitrification reactor of wastewater treatment...
GGCATGCGCCGATGATGCCGCGCCGCGCGCTCGCGCAGAATCCCGGCCATGAGCGACTCCGTGCACGACCATCCCGCCCTGGCCGGGCTGCGCGTCTTCGAGCGCGGCTGGCTGTCGTCGAACAACATCCTCGTGCACGCGGCGCGGGACGAGGCCGGCGCCACGCTGATCGACAGCGGCCACGTGAACCACGCCGCGCAGACGCTGGCCCTGGTGCGCCAGGCGCTGGGCGAAGCGCCGCTGGAGCGCATCGTCAACACCCACCTGCACAGCGACCACTGCGGTGGCAACGCCACGCTGGCGCGCGCGTTCGGCGCGCGCATCACCATCCCGCCCGGGCTGGCCGAGGCCGTTCGGGCCTGGCAAGCCGGGGCGCTCAGCTACGAGGCCACCGGACAGCTCTGCGAGCGCTTCGAGGTGCACGCCACGCTGCACCCGGGCGACGTGCTCGAAGCCGGCGGCCGTCGCTTCGAGGTGCTGGCCGCGCCGGGTCACGATCCGGACTCGGTGATGCTGTTCGATGCCGCGCACGGCCTGCTGATCTCCGCCGATGCGCTGTGGGAGCAGGGCTTCGGGGTGGTCTTCCCCGAGATGGACGGCGAGCCGGGCTTCGACGACGTCGGCGCGGTGCTCGACGCGATCGAGACGCTGCCGGTGAAGCTCGTCGTGCCAGGGCATGGTGCACCGTTCACCGACGTGGCGGGCGCACTGGCGCGGGCGCGTTCGCGCCTGGCCTCTTTCCGTGCCGAGCCGGCGCGCCATGCCAGGCACGGCGTGAAGGTGCTGATCAAGTACCACCTGATGGAAGTGCGCGCGCAGCCCGAAGACGAGCTGATGCGCTGGGCGCTGGCCACGCCGCTGTTCACCGGCGTGTGGGAGCGTCATGGCCGCGCGCAAGCCGCGTCCGCCGAGGACTGGTGCGCGCTGCTGGTCGACGAGCTGGTGGCTTCCGGCGCGTTGCGGCGCCGCGGCGAGGTGATCACCGACACCGCCTGAGCCATAACGCGGGCATAACGCCCGCGTCCCTACAACGTGCGGCATCGAGTGTTCCGGGAGGAAGACGATGCACGCGTCGAGAACGATGCTCGGGGGATGGCGACGGCGCTGGGTCGCCTGGCTGCTGCCGCTGGCCGTGGCCGCCTGCGGCGGCGGTGATGGCGGTGGAGATACGGTGCCGACTGCCACGGGCGGCGAGGCGGTGATCGGTGCGGCCGGAGGCGAGGTGCGCCATGCCGACGGCGCCTCGGTCACCTTTCCGCCCAAGGCGCTGGAGGCCGCCACCACGGTGCGCATCGCCAAGAACGGCGAGGGCGCGCCGCCGCTGCCGCCGATGCTGGTGCCGGCCGGCGCGGTGCACGCGATCACGCCGCATGGCGGCGGCTTCGCGATGCTGGCCGAGGTGGCGATCCCGGTGGATCAGCGCAGCCTCGCCGACAACGAACAACTGCTGCTCGTCACCGCCGAGCCGGGCGACACGCGCTGGCGCGTCGTCTCCGGCGCGGTGTACGCCAACGGCCTGCTGCGCGCGTCGGTGGCGCACTTCTCGTACTTCCAGGCGGTGGTGGTGCGCGATCTCGCCGTGCCGGCGCTGGTGACCACCATCGACGGCAAGAACAACAACGGCTACGACGGGGCCACCGTGGTCTCGGCCGACCACGAGATTGCACACGGCGTGGTCAGGGGCGTCTACAACCCGACCACCGGCGCGGAAGGGACGGTCGATCTCGGGCACTCGCTGGTGGCGCGCCTGCGCTTCCCCAACCCGCCAGTTCGCCTGAGCGGTGCCACGCAGCGCTGCGCGCCGGCCAGCTACGGCCACGATGGCGCCGCCTGGCGCTTCCAGCGCGGCACGCAGATCCTCGCCTACCCGCAGGCGCGCCACCTGGCCTACGTTCAACCGCAGGCCGGCTATCCGCGCACCGAGGCCGAGTACGCGGCGAGCCCCAACGCCTCCACGCGCGAGTTCGAGGGCTTCGGGGCCCTGCACTTCTACGGCCAGGATGCGCCGCGGCGCGGCGACTGGGGTCGTCCGTCGGCCGCCGAACTGGCCGCCGACGTGTGGGCCACGCCCCCGTCGGGCAACGTGCTCGACGACGACGTGCTGACCTGGCGTGCAACCGTCAAGTTCGACCCGGCGGTGCACAACGGCCGCATGCTGGTGTCGGTCACGGTGCCCACGGCCTGCGGCCTGTTCATCGAGGCGCCGGCGCTGATGTTCCAGCTCAACGAGGTGCAGGGCCATTTCGCGGCGTTCGACGGCATGCACGGCGTGCCGGTGGTGGAGGCGGTCGCCAACGAGCCGGTGACGCTGGAGTTCAACACGCCCAACCTCAACAACCTGGTCGAGAGCATCTCGATGGAGTACTCGACCGACCCGGTCAACTGGCAGGGCCGGCCGCTGCCGGCCGGCGCGGTGGCCGACTGGAACAAGATCCGCATCGCCAATCCGACGCTGGACCACCAGGGCTGGTACCGGGCGCGCGCGTGCGGCTACTCGATCGACGGCGTCGCGCCCAGCGCCTGCGTGGCCGGCGTGCCCAGCCAGCTGGTGCTCGTCAACGGTTCGCTGCCGGAGATCGAGTTCCTCTGGGCCGAGGCCGGCGGCGTCGAGACCTCGGAGCCCGCCGTGCAGCCGGGCACCAGCGTCACCCTGCGCGCCTATGTCTACTCCTGGGGGCCGCGCGCGACGGTGCGCTGGGAAAAGCGCTCGCTCGCCCGCGCGGCGTTCGGCTTCACGGCCTGGACGACGGTGGACACGCCCGCTGCGCAGGACATCGACTGCAGCAACGAATTCTTCGTATGGCTGCTGGGCGATGGACGCCACTGCACCGATTCGCGGCTGACGATCACCCCGACGCTCGCGGACAGCTACACGCAGTACCGCGCGGTGGCGAGCAGCTCGCGCGGCACCGTGGCCAGCCAGTACCCGCTGCTGGTCGTGGTGACCGAGACGGCCGAGCCGCCGACCGTGCGCTCGCAGCCGGGCAACGTCAGCGTGCCGGCTGGCGCCACCGCGGCCTTCACGGCCACCATCGCCGGGACGCAGCCGATCAGCTACCAGTGGCAGTTCAACGAGGCCGACATCGCCGGCGCGAACAGCGCGACGCTGATCCTGAACGACGTCACCGCGGCCCAGGCCGGTCGCTACCGTCTGGTGGCCCGCAATCCGTACGGCGGTGCGGTGACCCTGCACGGCACGCTCAGCGTCACCGCGCCGGACGGGCCGCCGGTGGTGCTGCCGCCCACCATCGCGGCGCAGCCGGCAAGCGTCACCGTCGTCGCGGGCCAGAGCGCGCAGTTCGCGGTGGCCGTCAACGGCACCGGGCCGTTCACCTACCAGTGGCTGAAGAACGGTACCGAGATTGCCGGCGCCACCGGCGCCAGCCTGAGCTTCGCGGCCACCACCACGGCCGACGCCGGCGGCTACAGCGTGCGCGTCGGCAACAGCGCCGGCAGCGTGACCAGCGCCACGGCCACGCTCGCCGTGGCGGCCGCTCCGCAGCCGCCGGCGCCGGTGCCCCCGGTGATCAGCACCGCGCCGGCCGGCTTGGCCGTTCTGCCCGGCGGTGGCGCCACCTTCGCGGTGGCTGCCAGCGGCACCGGGCCGCTGGCGTTCCAGTGGCGGCGCAACGGTGCCGACATCGCCGGCGCGAATGGCGCCGTGCTGCATCTGCCGTCGGTCTCCGCGCTGGATGCCGGTTCGTATGCCGTGGAGGTGCGCAACGCCGCCGGCGCAGTGATCAGCAGCTCGGCCTCGCTGGTGGTGATCGGCGCGCCCACCATCACGCTGCAACCCGTGGGCAGTCGCGTCGACGAAGGCGGCAGCGCGACGCTGTCGGTGGTCGCGGCCGGCGCGGGCCTGCGCTACCAGTGGCTGCTCAATGGCGTGGCCATCGCCGGGGCCACGGGTTCCAGCTACACGACGCCGGCGCTCGCCGCAACCGACAGCGGCAACGTGTACAGCGTCATCGTCTACAACGGTGCCGGGTTGCTCTTCAGCCAGCCGGCCACGCTCACGGTGACGCCGGTGCCCGCGCCGTCGCCCGACGGCAAGCTGGCCGCCGGCCTCAACCACACCTGCGGCGTGCGCGAGAGCGGCTCCTTGTACTGCTGGGGCAACGGCGCCAACGGCGAGCTCGGCAGCGGCAGCGCCGAGTACAGCGCCGTGCCCGTGGCCGTGACCGGCCTTTCCGAGGTGAGCGAGGTCGCCGCCGGCGGCTGGAGCAGCTGCGCGATCCACGGCGCGGCGCGCACGCTGTCGTGCTGGGGCACGATCAACGATTCGTTGCAGCCGCGGCCGGTTTTCAGCGAGGCCATTCCGGTGCGCGCGGTGGCGGTGGGCATGAACCACGCCTGCCTGGTCAACGCCTTCGGTGGTGCCGACGAAGTGGCCTGCTGGGGCGCCAACGACTTCGGCCAGCTCGGCACCGGAACGACGGTGGCCGAGAACCGGCCCACCACCGTGCGCCGCGCCGACGGCAGCCCGCTGGCCGGTGCGCTGGCCGTGGTCGCCGGCAACAACTTCAGCTGTGCGCAGCTGCAGGGCGGCGAGGTCTGGTGCTGGGGCACGGACACCGCGTTCAATGCACGCCCCGTGCCGCAGCGGGTGCAGCGCGTGCTGCCCGGCGGCACGCTGATGGACTTCACGGCCTACGGGCGCATCGTCGCCGGCTGGTACCACGCCTGCGCGATCGAGAGCGGCAGCTTCCAGCCGCTGTGCTGGGGCTACAACCCCGACGGCCAGCTCGGCGACGGCACCACGGTCTCGCGCGACCTCGCGGCGCCGGCCGGGCTGTTCGGCGCCGAGCGCCTGGCTGCCGGTGTGCGCCACACGTGCGCCATTCGTGCCAACGACGTGCTCTGCTGGGGCACCGGCTACATGGGCAACGGCGGCGGCGTGCAGACGCTGCTGTCGCCGGAGAACGCGGGCTCGCGCGTGGCCGCCTTCACCGATTCACCCGACCCGGCGATCGCCGGCGCCGTGGGCGAGCGACACAGCTGCATGCTGCGCCGCAACGGCGACGTCCAGTGCTGGGGCTGGAACAACGCCGGCCAGGTCGGCAATGACGCCGTGACCATCGACGCGCTCGCTCCCGTGAGCACGGCCGCCGGCGCGGTGTTCTGGGCCCCGTGATCCACCGGATCCCGAAGGAGGTACCGGCGATGCACAGGGCTGCCCTCGTTAGATCGTTGTCGTTCGGCATGCTCCTCGCCGCGGGCGCTGCTGCCGCGCAGGACCAGGGGCTGGCGGTGGCCGTGCGCAGCTTCAGCGGCTCCGGCTCGGCCGAGATCGAGGCGTTCGCGCGCGGCTACGTGGCACTGCTGAGCAGCGACATGACCAACGTCAGCGGACCCTGCCCGCTGCGCGTCGTCGAGTGGGAGCGGCGCGCCGACGCGCGGCGCGAGATCCAGCTCGGCCAGTCGCGCCACGCGCAGAAGGGCACCTTCGCGCAGCCCGGACACGCCACTCAGCCCGACGTGTTCGTCGACGGCACGCTGGTCGAGCGCGGGCAGCGCATGGCCTGGAACGTCAAGGTGACCGACGCCGTCTCGGGCCGCGTCGTGGCCGAGGAACGTGGCAGCGTGCCGGTGGGCCAGACGGTCGACAGCAGCGAGACCGTCGCCCGGAACCTGGCGAACAAGCTCTGCCAGGTGAAGGCGGGCTGGCGACTCAGCGGCCGGCTCGACGAGGCGAGCATCACCGGCGTGGTGTGCGGCTCGCTCGACCGGCCCTTCACTGCCACCGCGCCCGAGGTGGCCGGCCGCTGGCAGTTCACGCCGGCCGCAGCGGGGGGTGGCAAGTTCAGCTACGTCGCGGCCGACGTCGGCGGCACGCGCGGCACGGGTGCAGGCACCTACCGCGTGCAGGGCGATCCGTCGGCCGGTACCGCGGTGGCCATCCACATCGTGGGCACGGGATCGATCCAGTCCCCGCTCGGCACGTTCTCGGGGCCGATCAACGAGACGCTCACGCTGACGCCCATTCCCAGTTGCGAGCGCGTCGGCGATCGCTGAGCGCCGCTTTCAAGGAGATTGCCATGCCCCCACTTTCCTCACGGCTCGTTGCGCTCGTGGCCGCCGCCCTCGCGGCTGGCGCGCAGGCGCAGGCGAGCTTCGCACCGGCCGGCGCCAAGGCCTTGCTGACGGTCGAATACAGCTACCAGTCCGAAGGCCGCGTGGCCGACAAGTACGACTCGCGCGACTGGCGCGTGCTGCGCACGGTCTCGATCCGCTCCGAGCTGGAAGCCTCCAGGCCGGCGCTGATGTCGGCCGTGCAGGTGCCCGACGCCGCCCAGCAGGCCCGCTCCGACCGCGCCGTCGCGCAGGGCGAGGCGATCGCGCAGCAGATGGGCGGCTCGCTGGCCGAGATGCAGGCCGCGCTCCAGAAGTGCGGCGAAGACCAGGCCTGCCTGCAGAAACTCGCCACGCAGATGGCCCACACCGCCGCGGCGAAGCCGGGCAGCGAGACACGCCGCGTGGCGCGCGAGACCGAGGTCGCGATGAAGGCCGGCCCGGTGCGCTACCAGCTGTGGAAGGGCGTGGCGCAGCAAGGCAGCTACCGCATCGGCGAGGACGTGAAGATCAGGCACGCCGATCCGATCTGCCTCGAGGGGCCGGGCAGGTTCTGCCACCGCAGCGAGGAGCGTCGCGGCGAGGGCGCCATGCCGGAAGGCGTGCGAGGCTCGGCGGCCGTCGCGCAGGCCGAGATCGATGCCGGGAAGCAGACGCTGTGGTTGCGCCTGCCGCTGCCGATGAACGTCCTGCCCTACACCGAGACCGTGGTCACCGACGAGCCGCAGCAAGCCCGGGGCCGGACGAACGTGCGGCTGCAATCGAACAAGTCGCTCGACTTCCGCGCACTGCGCGAGCTCGGCCCGATCAGCGTGGCCCTGCAGGCCGGCGCGAAGAGCCAGGCGGGCGAGTTCAGCGTGAAGACCAGGGGCCAGCGCGACGAGGGCGGCACGCTGGCCGTGCGCTGGCGCTTCACGATGCCCTGAGGCCGGCAGCGCCGAATGAATAATCCCCATCCATGCCCGACACCGCCGCCGTACGACTCCAGCTCGCCGCCAGCCCGCGGCTGCGCGCCGGCGGCGGCGCCACTGCGCTGCCCGCACGCGATGCGCTGCTGCTCGCCTGGCTGGCCATCGAGGGCCCGACGCCCCGATCACGCCTGGCGCCATTGCTGTGGCCCGACAGCACGCCGCAGGCGGCCCGCAATGCACTGCGTCAGCGCCTGTTCCAGCTGAAGAAGCTGGCCGGCATCGACCTCGTGGCCGGGCAGGAGACGCTGGCGCTGGCCGATGGCGTGCTGCACGACCTCGAGGCCTCCGACGACGTGCTTGCCGGCCTCGACGCAGAGGCTGGCGCCGAACTGCGCGAATGGCTGGCACGCCAGCGGCAGCGCCGCCGCGAGCGGCTGCGCCACTCGCTCGCCGAACTGGCCGACATGGCGGAGCGCTCGCAGGACTGGGCCGATGCGCTGGGCCACGCGCGCGAGCTGCTCGCGCTCGATCCACTCTCGGAGGAGGCGCACCGCCGCGTGATGCGGCTGCACTACCTGGCCGGCGACCGCGCCGCCGCGCTGCTCGCCTTCGACACCTGCGAACGTGTGCTCAAGCACGAGGTGGGCGCCGCGCCTTCGCCCGAGACCCTGGCGCTGCTGCGCACCATTGAGGTCAGCGCGACGGCTGCTCCGGCGTCGGTGCCGGCGAGCGTGCTGCGGCCGCCGCGCCTGATCGGCCGTGATGCCGAGTGGGTGCTCCTGCAACGTCACTGGAACGAGGGTGCGGTGGTGCGCGTCGAGGGCGAAGGCGGCATGGGAAAGAGCCGCCTGCTGGCCGAGGCCGCCGCGGCGTGGACGGACGTCGAACGGCGCGTGCTGCACGTCGGCGCGCGGCCGGGCGACGCCGGCCTGCCCTATGCGCTGTTGGCGCGCTGCCTGCGCGCGCTGCTGCCGTGGGCCGGCGAGGCGCCGGCAGGCGTGCGCGGTGAGCTGGCGCGCCTGCTGCCGGAACTCGGCGAACCGGCGGTCGGCTCCGACAGCCCGACGCGCTTCGTGCAGGCGGTGGAGGCGATCTTCGAACAGGCGCGCACGCGGGGTCTGGACGGCCTGCTCGTCGACGACCTGCATCTCGCCGACTCGGCCAGCGCCGAGCTGCTGCCGGGCCTGTGCAGCCTGCCAGGCCTGCGCTGGGCGCTGGCCTGCCGGCCGGCCGAGTTGCCGGGCGAGGTCGCCGGCGCGCTCGATGCGCTGTCGGCGGCACGGCAGATCGCCACGCTGCGGCTCGCACCGCTGGATGCGCAGGGCTGCGCCGAACTGCTCGATTCGCTCGGTCTGCCTGGCTTCGTCGGCGCAGAGAAGGCGCAGCTGTTGCATCGGCACACGGGCGGCAACCCGATGTTCCTGCTCGAGGCGGTGCGCACGCTGGGCAGTGCCGCGGTCGGCGCGAAGCTGCCCGCACTGCCGCTGGCCGGCCAGGTGATCCTGCGCCGCATCGGCCAGCTTTCCATGCCCGCCGTGCGCCTGGCGCGCTGCGCGGCCGTCGCCGGGCAGGACTTCAGCGCTGCGCTCGCCTCGCGCGTGCTGCAGGTGCCGCCGCTGGACCTTGCCGACGCCTGGGCCGAGCTGGAGATGGCCCAGGTGCTGCGCGACGGCGCCTTCACGCACGACCTGATCCAGGAAGCCGCGCTGGCCTCGGTGCCGGCGGCCATCGCGCGCGAGCTGCACCGCCACATCGCGCTGGACATGCAGGCGCACGGAGGCGAGCCGGTGCGCGTGGCCGCGCAGTGGCTGGCGGCGGGCGAAGGCCTGCCGGCCGTGCCGCACCTGCGCCGCGCCGGCCACCAGGCGCTGGCGCGTTTCCGGTATGCGGAGGCCGCGCAGATGCTGGCGCAGGCGGGCTCGCTCAGCGCCGCGGCAGGCGAACGCGCCGCGGCATTCGATCTCTTCTTCGACGCCGCCGACGCCGCCGCCACGTTCGGCGAGCCACAGCGGCTGGCGGAATTGGTGAATCACCTCGAGGCGCTCGCCGACGACGACGCGCGTCTCGCGCGGGCGGCGCTGGTGCGCGCCGTCTTCGAACTCGGTGGCGGCCGCTACGACGCGGCGCGCGATGCCGCGCGGCGCGGGCTGGAGCCGGCGCGTGCCGTCGGCCTGGCCGAGATCGAATCGGAGCTGCTCTACGCGATCGGCGTGGTGCACTGGGAACAGCGCGAGGTGGCGGCGGCGATCGCCCACGTCGAACCCGCCCTCGCGCTGCGTCGCGCGTTGCCCGTATCCGCTCAGGGACCGGAGCATCTGTCCACGCTGATCACGGTGGTGCAGGCGCTCGGCGCGATGCAGGCCGCTGCCGGCCGTTTCGCGCCGGCGCGGGCGCTGGCGCTCGAGGCCTTCCGCCTCGCCGAGGAGGCGCAGCGACCGCACGACCTGATCGGCTCGGCGGCCGAGCTGTGCGTGCGCGATGCCGAAGCCGGCCAGCCCGGGCTCGCGCTCGAGTGGGCCGAGCGCGGCATGCGTGCCGTCGACGGTCGCGCGGTCAACGTCGACGAATGGACGCGGCTGGCCATGGCGCGCACGAATGCCCTGCTGCAGCGTGGGCAGTGGGGCGAGGCGCAGGCCCAGCTCGACGCGCTGCAGCAGCGCGAGGGCCCGGGGCAACGCTATGCCGCGGACGTCGCCTGCCGTCGTGCACTGCTGGACCACCTGTGCGGCCGCCGCGACCTGGCCCGCAAGGGGCTGCTGGCGGCGCGCCAGTCCGAGGCGCTGACGCGTCCGCAGCAGCTGTGGATCGACGTGATGCTCGCGGCCGTCGGCGAAGCCGGCGACGCGGCTGTGCTGCTCGAGCGCGTTGCCGCGGTGGACGACGTGGGGCTGCGCGCGCGCCTGCTGCTGCGGCTGGCGCCGTGCCTGGAGCCGGCGGGCACCCTGCCGGTGCTCGGCATCGCCTCGGCCGGGGTCCGCGAGGGTGCGCAGGGGCTGTGGCTGGCGCTGCAGGGGCGCTCGGCGCTGCTGCTGGCCTCGGCCGGGCGGCATGCCGAGGCGGCTGCCGCGGCGCGCGAGGCCTGGCGAGCGCACGATGCGGGTGTTGCGCCGGCGCTCGCCTTCGTGGAGTTCGCCGCCGACCTGGGTCGGGCGCTCGCGCAGGACGATGCGTTGCTTGCCGCGCGCGTGCTCGGCCAGGGGCGGCAATGGCTGAGCGACGCGGCGCGCACGCTGCCGCCTGCGTGGCGCGGCAATGCGCTCGCCCGCCACCCCTTCGCCGCCGCGCTCGCCGTGGCGACCTGAGGCCAGCGTTCAGCCGCCGGCCAGCGTGCGCCGCGCGATCGCAGCCAGCGGGTCGAGCTGATCCAGCACCGACTGCGGCACCGCGTGCAGCGAGGAGTTGGCCGCCGTCACGGGGCGCGAGGCGTCGTGGCGGAACGACTGCATCGCCGCGCGCAAGGCCTCGAAGTCGGCCGCGGCCAACCCCGGCCGGGCCACATAGATCGGCCCCGGAATGCCGCGCAGCGTGGCGAGCACGCGGTCGCTGCGCGGCGTGCTCACCGACAGGCCGAGCAGCTGCGTCTCGCCGGCGATGACAGCCTGGGCGTCGCCGCGATCGAGCGCGAACAGCGCACTGTTGATCGACGGTGCGGTCTGGATCGTCACCGCGCCGATCAGCCCCTGCTCCTGCAGCCACTGCCGGCCGACGGTGGCCGTCAGCGCCAGCGGATCGAGCATCGCCACGGTGCCGCCGCGCAGGTCGGCCGGCGCCGTGGCCGCGCTGTCGCGGCGCACCAGCACCACCACGGCGAGCGAGTCGACGGTGGCGGCCAGCGCGCGATGCCCCCAGTCGGCGATGGCGAGCCGCGCCAGGTGCG
>WBZM01001654.1_pt1 | contig 10857 bp, 9 predicted proteins | sample 5204271 | NCBI WGS metagenome assembly WBZM01 (sample SAMN12344346, study PRJNA552823) | activated sludge metagenome | biome: Activated sludge suspended growth; feature: Nitrification reactor; material: Wastewater; isolation source: activated sludge from nitrification reactor of wastewater treatment...
CGTCGCTCGAGCTCTTCGCGGAGATCGACTACCCCCACTCGCTCGGGCTGCTCTACAGCGCGGTCACGTCGTTCTGCGGCTTCAAGGTCAACTCCGGCGAGTACAAGCTGATGGGCCTCGCGCCCTACGGCGAGCCGCGCTTCTACGAGCTCCTGCGCGACGAGCTCATCGACGTGCGCGACGACGGCTCGTACCGCCTCGACACGTCGTATTTCGGCTACCTCGACGGGATGACCATGACCAACGAGCGCTTCGCCGCGCTCTTCGGCGGCCCCGCGCGCGAGGCCGAGTCGCGCATCACCCGCCGCGAGATGGACCTCGCCGCCAGCGTCCAGAAGGTGACCGAGGAGGTGGTGCTCAAGACCGCCCGGCACCTCCGCAAGGAGACCGGCGAGCGCGACCTGGTGATGGCCGGCGGCGTCGCCCTCAACTGCGTCGCCAACGGCAAGCTGGTGGCCGAAGGGGTCTTCGACAACGTGTGGATCCAGCCGGCCGCGGGCGACGCGGGCGGCGCGCTCGGGGCCGCGCTCCTCGCGCACCACGTGTACTTCGGCGAGCCCCGCAGGGCGCCGTCGGGCGGGCGCGACGCGCAGAAGGGGAGCTACCTCGGCCCGCGCTACTCGAGCGAGGAGGTGCAGGCCTTCCTCGAGCGCAAGGGCTACCCCCACCGGCGCATCGAAGACCGGGCCGAGCGCTCGGCCTTCGTCGCGCAGGCCATCGCGGAGGGGAAGATCGTCGGCTGGCTGTCGGGGCGGATGGAGTTCGGCCCCCGCGCGCTCGGGGCGCGGAGCATCCTGGGCGACCCGCGCAACAAGGACACCCAGTCGGTGATGAACTTGAAGATCAAGTTCCGCGAGAGCTTCCGGCCCTTCGCGCCGAGCGTGCTGCGCGAGCGCTGCGCCGACTACTTCGAGCTCGCCTGCGAGAGCCCGTACATGCTGCTCATCGCGCCGGTGCGCGAAGACCGCCGCATCCCGATGGACACCGCGCGCTTCCGCGGCGGCGACGACGACATGATCGCGGTGCTCCACCAGGCGCGCAGCGACGTGCCCGCCGTCACCCACGTCGACTACTCGGCGCGCATCCAGACGGTCGACCGCGAGACGCACCCCGACTACCGCGCGCTGATCGAGGCCTTCGAAGCCGCCACCGGGTGCGGGATGCTGGTGAACACGTCGTTCAACGTTCGGGGCGAGCCGATCGTGTGCACCCCGCAGGACGCCTACCGCTGCTTCATGCGCACGGAGATGGACCTGCTGGTGCTGGAAGATTTCGTCCTCTGGCGCCGCGAGCAGCCCGCCTTCGAAGACCAGGAGAACTGGAAGGAGACCTATGAGCTCGACTAGCCCCCGCGGCGAGGCCGCGGCCGCGGCCCTCTACGACGAGGCGCTCGCCCCTCTCTCCGCACAGATGCGCGCCGAGGGACGGAGCGCCTTCCCCGCCGGCCCCGACGCCGCCGCGCCGAGCTACTACGTCCGCCGCCCGCGCGCCGCGATGCGCCCCGAGGACTTCGAAGCCCCCGCCTGCCGCACGCCCGAGGACTTCGAACGCGCCCTCGCCGCCCACTGGCGCGTGCTCGGGCGCGAGGAGCTCGCCGCGCTGGCCCCACGGTTCGCCGCCGCCGCGCGCGATGCCTGCGCCGTCGGCGAGGGCGACGCGGAGGTGTCCCCGTTCGTGTACGTGATGTTCTGATGGACGAAGGCGTCCGCTGGGAGAAGCGACTGCTGGCGCGGGCCCTCGCCGCCACGGGGACGTCGCGCGCGCTGCTCGCCGCGCAGTCGCTGCTTCGCCGCGGCGAGTACATCCGCGTCGTCAACTACCACGGCACGCCCCCCGCCGACGCCGCCTCCTTCGAACGCCAGGTCGCCTTCCTCGCCGAGCACTTCGCGCCCGTCAGCGCCGCCGACCTCGCCCGCTTCTTCGAGGAGGGCGTGTGGCGGGCGGCCAAGCCGGGGCTCATCGTGTCCTTCGACGACGGGCTCCGCTCCAACGCGGAGGTCGCCGCGCCCGTGCTCGAGCGCCACGGGCTGGTGGGGTGGTTCTTCGTCCCGGTGGGCTTCGTCGACGCGCCCGCCGACGGGCAGCTCGCCTTCGCCGACGAGCACCAGATCCGCGTCGACCACGCCTACCCCGACGGCCGCATCGCGATGTCGTGGGCCGACCTGCGCGCCATCGCCGCGCGCCACGTCGTCGGTTGCCACACGCGCTCGCACCTGCGCCTCGCCCCCGACGTCCCCCCCGCCGTGCTCGAGGACGAGATCATCGCCGCCCGCGCCGACCTCGCCACTGGCATCGGGCGCCCGGTCGACGCGTTCTGCTGGGTGGGCGGGGAGGAGGCGTCGTACTCGGCCGAGGCCGCGCGCGTCATCCGCCGGGCGGGCTACCGCTTCGGCTTCATGACCAACAACGCCCCGCTGCGCCCCGGCGACGACCCCCTCCACATCCAGCGGACCAACGTCGAGTCGTCGTGGTCGCTCGACGTGCTCCGCTTCCAGCTCTCCGGCGTGATGGACCTCGCCTACCTCGCGAAGCGCCGCCGCGTGAACCGCCTCACCCGCCGGTAGCCCCACGGATGCGCGCGAGCACCGCGCGCGCCGTCGACGACAGCCCCGCGGGGTCGAGCGCGGCCTCCATCGCGCGGCTCTCGGCGGCCGCGGCCCACGCCGCCTCGCGCCCCGCCGCGTCGAGGTCGTGCCACGCCTGGTGCGAGAGGACCTCGCCGCGCACGCCCCGCTCGCGGTGGGCGCCGGCCACGGCCTCGACGAGCGCCTCCTCCTCGGGGGTCATCGCCACTCCGCCGCGAGCGCCACGCCGCGCCCCTCGAGGCACGCCGCGAGGAGCTTGCGGGCGCGCGTGAAGTTCTGGAGGAAGGTGTTGAGCTTCATGTGGAGGCGCTCGGCGAGCACCTCGTCGGGCTCGGCGCCGCCCGCGGCCATCCGCTGCGCGAGCGCCGCCGCGGGCTTCTCCGGGAGCTCGTCGCGGCAGGCCTCGATCGCCTTGCGCAGCAGGGGGTCGGGCCCCTCGGGCGCGTCGGCCCCGGCCGCGTCGTCGAAGGCCCGCGCGAGCCCTTCTTCGTCGAGCGCCGCCGTGCGGAAGCGCCGCGCCTCGCTGAGCGCGAGGTTGCGCGCCACCCGAACCGCGAACCGGAGGAGCGCGTTGGGCCGCCCGTCGGGGACGACCCGCGGCGCCGTCTGCCACACGCGGAGGAGCGCCTCCTGGAGCACCGCCTCGCAGTCCGCCACCGCCGCGAAGGCCCGGAGCGAGAGCCGGAGCTCGGGCTCCGCCCCGGCGAGCCAGCGCCCGAAGGCGTCGGCGTCGCCGGCGGCGATCGCGGGGTGGTGGACGTCGAGGTCGGCCATCGGTCAGCGCTGCGGGGCGGCGGGGGCAGGAGCGGGGCGGGTGACGGCGCCGCGGGGCGCCGGCGCGGGGCTCACGAGCGCACGGTACACGAGCACCGCCAGCGCCGCGAGCACGAGGAGCGCGAGCAGGAGCGCCCAGGGCGACGTAGCCCGGCGGCGCGGGGCCGGCGCCGACGGCAGCGACGCGCGGGCGTCCATCGGCGCGGGGACCTGCGCGGGCGAACCGTAGTCCTTGGGCGAGGACGGCGGCGCGTAGCTCGCGGAGGGCGTCACCTCCCTGGCCATCTCGCGGCGCTTCGCCGGCGCGGGGGCCTCGGACTTCGACGCGACGGGCTTCGGCTCGGCGAGCGAGCGCTGCGGGGCCGGCGCGGGCTTCGCGGCGGGGGGCGGCGCACCGCCGGGGCCCATCGGCGCCGCGCGACCGCCGGAACGCGTCAGCTTGCGGCTCTCCTCCTTCTCCACGGGCTCGGGCGCCGCGGCGAAGGCGCCCGTGGTCGCCGCCCCACCGAGCGGCACGTCGGCGAACGCCCCCGCCTCCTCGTCTTCGAACGCGAGGCCGTCGACGGACGCCGCGCCGTGGATGGGCTGCGCCCCGCTCGCCGCGCGCAGGCCCATCCCCTCGGCCGACACGCCGTACGGAACCTCCTGCGGCTGCGTTTCGGCGCGCCGCTTCGCCTCCGGGTCGACCGTGCGCTCGCGGCTCACGGCCACCCACGAGGTGAGGCGCGTCGCGATCTGGTACTCGACGCCGAGCGACTCGATCGCGCGGTCGATCTCGCCCGCGTCACCGCCGGCCGCGAGGTGGAGCTCGTGGTCCTCGACGCGGTCGCGGGCGAAGCGAGCGCGCACCGCACCGCTGCCAGCAGAGGGCGCCTCGGGCACGCGCAGGGTCTGCTCCCAGGCGCCGCGCTCGGTCTTGCCGCGCACGCGGATGGACGCGCCGGGCGCGCCGAGCTTGAGCGAGATGAGCACGGGCGAGGCGGCGAAGAGGTCGGGCAGGCGCGCGGGGGCGACGACGGCGACGCCGGGCCCGTCGACGGTGAGCTCGGTGACGAGGGGCGCGTTCGTCCGCTCTACGAGGCGGCGGGCGGCGCGCTCGGGGTCCTCGTCGAGGCCCACCACCTGCTCGACGCCGCGGCCGGCCTGCGCGGCGGGGCCCGTGAGCGCCCGGTTGACCGACGAGCCCACGCCGAGCGCGTGGAGCCGGCAGCCGCCGGGCAGCTTGCGGTACACGGTCTCGACGATCTCGCGTTCGAAGCCGATGTAGCCGTCGGTGATGAGCACCACCTGGCGCTGCGCCCCGGCGCGCAGGGGCTCGAGCGCGGCCATCAGCGCCGCGCGCATCTCGGTGGAGCCGCCCGCGCGGAGCCCGCGCACCCACGCGATCGCCTCGCGCTTGTACGACTCGGTCGCGTACACCGGCGACATCTTCCACCGCCGCGGCTCCGACGAGAACTCGATCAGCTCGACGCGGTCGCGCTCGGTGAGCGTGTCGATCATCGCGGCGGCGACGCGGGCGGCCTGCTCCAGCGGGCGCCCGCCCATCGAGCCCGACGTGTCGATGAGGAAGATGAGGTCGCGCGGCAGGGCCTTCATCTTCGCGGCCGGCGACGGCGGGACCACCGTGAGGAGCCCGTACGCGCTCCCCGCGTCGGGGGCCCCGTCGGGGGCGCGGACGACGTCGAGCGCGAGGCCCGGCAGCGGTTCGGCCACGGGCCACCGCACCACCACGTCGCGGTCGAGGCGCGCGCCCTCCCCGTCGCGGAGGTTGACCACCGCCGCGCCGTCGCCGCGCACGACGTCGGTGGGGTGCGTGGGCGACTCGGGCATGTGCCCGCTCGGGATCGCGTCGGCCACGGTGAGCTCGAGCGCGAGGCGGTGCGGGAGGGGCTTGTCGCTGGCCTCGACGCGCACCTTGTCGGCGTCGGCGACGCGCCCCGGCGCGCCGAGGTAGCGGGCGCCGACGACGGTGGGGAAGCGCCACTCCCACGCGCCCTCGTCGAGCCAGGCGAGGCGCTGGTCGACGGTCACCTCGCACACGACGGTGCTGCGCGGCGGGATGTTGCCGACGCGCTGGGTGAAGAGGTTGGGGCGCTCCTGGTCGAGCAGGGCGGCGGTGCGGCCCTCCATCAGCGCCTGCTCGTAGCGCTCGCGGGCGCGGTGCTTGCGGTCGACCTCGCCCACCACCTCGACGCCGTCGAGTTCGAAGCGGAAGCCGCTGACGGCGCCGTCGGCGGGCAGCGGGAGCTGGTAGGTGACCTCCAGCGCGTCGGCGTGCGGGTTGACGAAGGTCTGGCGGACGACGGTGCGGGCGACGCCGCCCTTCGCGCGGCTCTGGAGGGTGGTGTGGCGCAGCGGGAGGGTGCGGCCGTCGGGACAGATGAGCGTGCCCCCGGCGGCGGAGGCGGGGGCGTTGGTGGCGGCGAGGGGGTGCGCGGGCATGGCCATGGCGGGTGCTCCTTGGAAGCGGGTTCGAGCGGCCAACGCAAGGGCCCCGGCGCTTGTGACACGGGCCCCGAACTTTTTTTCGAGGGGCCCCCATCGGGGGGGGGTTGGGGTAGCGTCGGGGCGATGCAGGACAGCGGGCCGCTACGCCAGGGCCAGACCTTCGCCGGGGATTTCACCGTCGTCCGCCTGATCGCACGCGGCGGCATGGGGGCGGTGTACGAGGTCGAGCAGCGGAGCTCGGGGCACCGCCGCGCGCTCAAGGTGCTTCACCCCGACATCCTCCAGAGCGGGCGCAACCGCGAGCTCTTCGTCAACGAGGCGCGGGTGGGCGCGCGCATCGGCAGCGACCACGTCGTCCAGGTGATCGCTGCGGGCATCGACGCGCAGAGCGAGCTGCCCTGGATGGCGATGGAGTACCTGGAGGGCGAGGACCTGGAGTCGCTCCTCCGGCGCCGCGGGGCGCTGCCGCCGGGCGAGGCGCTGGCGCTGCTCGAGCAGGTGGGCGACGCGCTGGCGGCGGCCCACGCGCGCGGCATCGTCCACTGCGACCTCAAGCCGCAGAACCTCTTCGTCGCGCGCTCGACGCTCCGGGGCGTCCCCTTCGTGGTGAAGGTGCTCGACTTCGGCATCGCGCGCGCGATCGCGGCCGACCACACGAGCGCGACGGTCACCCGGGCGATCGGCTCGCCGATGTGGATGGCGCCCGAGCAGAGCGAGACGGGCGCGCGGCTGCGGCCGGCGACCGACGTGTGGGCGCTGGGGCTCATCGCGTTCCGCATGCTGACGGGGCGGCCGTACTGGGTGGCGGCCAACGCGACGCCCTTCAACCTCAACGCGCTGATCGTCGAGGTGGTGGCGCACGCGCTGGAGCCCGCCTCCGCCCGCCTCGCGCGCCTCGGAGGCGGCGCGCCGCTGCCGCCGGGCTTCGACGCGTGGTTCGCCCGCTGCGTCCACCGCGCGATCGAGCAGCGCTACCCCGACGCGGGCGCCGCGATCGACGCGCTCCGGCCGGTGCTCCTGGGCACGGCCGCGCCGTCCTTCGCCCCGCCGCCTGCGGTCGGCACCACGATGCCGATGGCCTCCGCGCCGCCTCCTCCCCCGACGCCCGCGACGGCGGACGCGTGGACGGTCGAGCGCGACGCCACCCGCCGCTCGAAGCTCCCGTTCGTCGCGCTCGGGGTCGGGATCGCGCTGGCGCTGGCCGCGCCCGTCGCGCTCTACCTCCGCGCGCAGGCGCCGCCGACGGACACCGCACGCGCCGCGGCGGAGGCCGGTGCGCCGCTGGTGGCCGCCGTGACGCCGCCCGCTCCGGCGCCTGCGCCGACGCCCGCTCCAGAGCAGACGCCCACGCCACCGACGCCCGCCGCTCCGGTGCCCACGCCACCCGCCCCCGCGGAGCCGGAGGCCCCCCCACCCGCAGCGGCCGAGACGCCCGTCCGTCAGACCCTCGAATCGCCCCGAGAGCGCCGAGCCCGCGAGGCGCGTGAGCGCGAGGCAGCGCGCGCCGCGGCCCCCGCGAATGGTCGGGAGGCCCCACCAGCTCCCGCAGCGGCCCCGGCGCCCGACGACAACCCCAACATGACGCCGATGGAGCGCGTGGCGCGATGCCGATCCGCCGGTGGTGATGAGACAACCCGCAACAACTGCATCATCCGCGCGCTGGAGGGTCGAGCCAGCTCCGACCAGGAGCTACGGATGCTGGCCGTGACCTACCAGGTCGCCGGTCGCACCTCGGATGCCACCCGCACGATGCGCACGTACATCCAACGCTACCCGAATGGCGCGATGGTGCCCTCCTTCAATCAGTACATCCTCCGCAACACCGCGAACTGACCCCCCGTGAGCCGCGGCGACAGCGTTGCCTCGCGAGGGGCGGGCGCACGCCCAGCCGCGGACGAGTGTCGCTACTGCGCGCAGGCGCGGAAGGCGCCGACCGGGCGGGCTTCGTCGCCGGGAGCTTCTGCGAGGCCGTACCCGAGGGCCACGACGTGTACCTGCTCAAGAACATCCTGCACGACTGGGGCGACGCCGAGTGCGTCCGCATCCTCGCGACGGTGCGGCGCGCGATGCGCCCCGGCGCGCGCGTGGTGGTGGTGGAGAGCCTGCTCGGCCGCGACGACGTGGGCAACCCCGCGGCGCTGGCCGACGTGATGATGATGCTGACGTGCGACGGCGGCCGCGAGCGCGACGCGGGAGAGTTCGCCGCGCTGTTCGAGCGGGCGGGGCTGCGGGCGGGGCGGACGTTCCCGACGGCACTGGAGGCGCTGCTGGAGGCGGCGGCGTAGGGGCGGTGGTCACTCCGCGATGAGTTCGAACGCGGACAGGTAGGCGAAGGCGCCCCGCTCGATCGCGACGTCGACGAAGAGGGTGCCCCAGGCGTCGGGCCGCGCGCCGCGCACCACCGCGACGTCGTCGTCGTTGGTCGTGGCGCCGCCGCGCCCGGCGCCGGGCCCGGAGGTCTGGAGCGTCGCGGTCGCCGTCGCCGCGCCGCGGACGGCGTAGCGCGTGACCCGCACCTCCGTCGCGTCGCGCGCCGCGAAGAGCCGCAGGGTGTAGGCGCGCGACGGGTCGAGCCCGCGGAGGGAGAGCGCGCCGGGGGCGTCCTCGTTCTGCGTGTAGAAGAAGTCCCCCGTCGCGCTGCCGACGGCGAGCGACCCGAGGCGCGCGGCGTCGGGCCAGAGGAGCCCGCCGCTCCGCCGGCCGTTCGCGAGGAAGCCCCCCGCGATCACGAGCGAGACGCCCGTGGGGGCCCCGGCCGCGGTCACCAGGTTCGCGAGGCGCTCGCCCGCCACGGCCTCGCCGGGTGCCGCGAGCGCGTGCCAGTTGTTCCATCGCTGACCCAGGTGGTCGGGCGAGGGGGTGACCTCGCCGTCCTCGGGGTTGCTCGGGCCGAGGTCGACCAGCACGCGCGCGCCGGGGGGGAGCCCGGAGGCGGCGCTCGAGGAGGGTGGCAGCGGGCGGACGGCGTCCTCCAGCGCCGCGCGGATCGGCCCGCTCCAGAGCGCGTAGCCGCGCTCGGTGAGGTGGAGCCCGTCGGCGACGAAGAGCGACGCGTCGGGCGGCGACCCCGTGGCGAGGAACGGGGTCGCCACGTCGACGTAGACGAGCCCCGGGTCACCCACAGCGAGCGCCGCCACGGAGGCGTTGAAGGCCCGCGCCGTCGGCCACGCCGCCCAGCGCGACGGGGCCGGCACCACGCTGACGAAGAGCACGGGCGTCGCGGGGCCGAGGCCCTCGCCGAGGCGGCGCCGCAGGCACCGGAGGCGTTCGAGCACGACGGCGGGCGGGACGCCGAGCGCGAGGTCGTTGGTGCCCGCGTACACGACCACCGCGCGCGGCGCGTGGCGCACGACGAGCTCGCGCGTGAAGCCGGCGAGCTCGCCGAGCTGCGCGCCGCCGACACCCCGCTGGAGGGGCGCGTAGTCCGCGTAGTCGCGCGCGAGGCCCTCCCAGCGGCGCACCGACGAGCTCCCGAGGAACACCACGGCCCCAGGCCCCCAGGGCGCCAGCTCGTCCTGCGCGACCCAGCGCGCGACCTGGGCGCCGAAGAGGGGCCCGAAGCGGTCGACCTCTGCGCACGAGGCGCCGGCCCCCCATACGGCGCCGTCCAGCGCGGACGCGTCGGGGAGCGCGTCGTCGGGCGCATCGTCGGGCGGGGCGACATCGGGCGGAGCACCGTCTCCGGGGGGCGTGGCGTCGGGCGTGGCCTGCGCGTCGGCTGGAGCAGCGAGGTCGTCCGCGGGGGACGCGTCGGGCCGGGACGCGTCGGGCGGCGCGCCGGCGCACGCGAGCGCGAGGGCGGCGAGGGACGTCGCGAGCTGATTCGGCGGACCTCGGCGCGGCAGCATCGCGCCGCGACGTTACCCCATCCCCCGACGCCCCGCGCCGACGGCGTTGCCTCGCGTCGGGCTCCCGTGCTCCCATCGCGCGCCATGCCCAAGCCCCACATGTGCCCGCCCGAGCTCTTCCAGCAGGACCTCTCCGGCAAGACCTACGTGGTCACCGGCGGCAACTCCGGCATCGGCCTCGTCACCGTCGAGCAGCTCGCGAAGCAGGGCGCCACCGTGGTGCTCGCCTGCCGCCGCCCCGCCGAGGGCGAGCGCGAACGCGAGCGCATCACGGCCGCGGGCGCGAAGGGACGCGTCGAGGTGGCGGCCCTCGACCTCGCCGACCTCCAATCCGTGCGCGCCTTCGCCGAGAACTTCCTGAAGTCGCACGACGCGCTCCACGGCCTCGTCAACAACGCCGGCGTGATGAACACCGCCACCGGCAAGACGAAGGACGGCTTCGAGGTGCAGTTCGGCACCAACCACCTCGGGCACTACCTGCTCACCGAGCTGCTGCTCGGCGCGCTGGAGAAGGGAGCCCCCTCGCGCGTGGTGGTGCTCTCGAGCTGCTACCACGACAAGGCGCAGGGACGGGAGGGCCACATCGACTTCGACGACCTCCAGTTCGAGCGCCGCCCCTACGACGGCTGGGCCGCCTACGCGCAGTCGAAGCTCGCCAACCTCCTCCACGCCAGGGGCCTCGCGGCGCGCGTGCGCGACAAGGGGATCACCGTCGTCAGCGTGCACCCGGGCTGGGTCCGCACCAACCTCATCCGGGCATCGATGCCGGTGTGGGCGCAGGACTACCTCCTCCGGCCCTTCCTCCACCTCGCCGGGATGATCGAGCCGTGGGAGGGCGCGCAGACCTCCCTCTACGCGCTGCTCGCGCCCGACGTCGCGCAGCACCCGGGCGCCTACTACAGCCAGCTCGGGATGTACCGCGACAAGCGCTTCAACAAGGGCGGCTGGCCGATGGAGTCGCCCAACCCCGAGGCGTCGGACGTGAAGGTCGCCGAGCGCCTCGACGCGGTGTCGCGCAAGCTCGTGGGCCTCGCCCAGCCGGGCTGATCCCGCCGCCGCTGTCGACTGCCCGCCACGGCTGTCGCAGACGCGCAACAGCCGAAGAAACAAGCATCATCCGTAATTTGGTAGATTTACCAGGAATGCCCCTCGCGGCACGCGCGCTGCACTGCATCGAGGCGTCCAACCACCGGCGATCGCGG
>WBZM01004094.1_pt1 | contig 10854 bp, 9 predicted proteins | sample 5204271 | NCBI WGS metagenome assembly WBZM01 (sample SAMN12344346, study PRJNA552823) | activated sludge metagenome | biome: Activated sludge suspended growth; feature: Nitrification reactor; material: Wastewater; isolation source: activated sludge from nitrification reactor of wastewater treatment...
TGATGCCGGCGACGGCGTCGCGTTGATCGCCGAGGCCACGTCGTTCCCGCACATGTTCTACAGTGTAACCGACGGAACGAAAACGGCGTGGGTTTCGGAATGGTGCCTGGCCCGGCCGTAATCTGCTGGCTGCCGGGGGCGAGAAGGCCCGACAACCGGCGCTTCACCTGAATGTTGGAGGACAATGACCGGCGACGATCGCCACGTCCTTGAGGAACTCCTGGCCGCGCAATCGCGGCGCGAAGCGGTGGCCCTGGCCGTGATTATCCGCGACCAGGGTTCTGTGCCGCGCCACGCTGGCACGAAAATGCTCGTCTTCAGCGATGGCCGAACCCTGGGCACCATCGGCGGCGGCGAAATGGAGTCGCGCGTTGTGGCCGCGGCGGCCGAGGCTCTTCGCGACGGCAAGCCGCGCATCGTCCCTTACGCACTGGTCGACCCGCAGCGCGGCGACCCCGGCGTGTGCGGCGGCCAGGTCGAGATCTACGTCGAGCCCCACCTCTCGCCGGCGACCCTCATTATCCTCGGCTGCGGCCATGTCGGTCGCGCCCTGGCCTCGCTCGGCCGCTGGCTTGGCTACCGCGTCATCGCCTGGGACGACCGGGCCGACCTGGCGACAGCCGCCAACGTACCCGACGCCGACGTGGTGCTGACTGGCGCGCTGGCCGATGTGCTGGCCGCCCACCCTGTTGATGCGCGCACGTACCTGGTTCTAGTCACGCGCAACGTCATCCTGGATCGGCAACTCCTGCCTGCGTTGCTGGATTCGCCCGTGCCCTACATCGGCGTCATGGGCAGCCGCCGCCGTTGGGAAGAGACGAAGCGCCTGTTGCTGGCCGATGGGCTTCCCGCGGATAAGCTGGCGCGGGTCGTCTCACCCATCGGCCTGGAGCTCAACGCCGAGTCGCCGGCCGAGATCGCCGTCAGCATCATGGCCCAGATCATTATGACCCAACGCGGCGGCGACGGGCGGCCGATGGACGCACAACGACCACCGGCGGTCGGCCACCGACCTCCGCAAGAGAAGGGACCAGGGACTAGAGGCCAGGAGCTAGGGTAGAACCGTCGACACCGCTTCCCACCCATCGCGCGCTTCCTACTGACTTACTGACCCACTGACCCCCTGTCCACTGACCACCAATCACTATGTTCACCCACAACACACCCCCCATACTCGAACACTACGAGATTCCAGCCGACTTGAACGCGGCCCTGTCGCTGCTGACCCGCCACGGTCGCGCCGCGCGCATCGTGGCCGGCGGGACAGACCTGCTGCTCGAACTGGAGCGCGGCCAGCGCCACGACGTGACCACGCTCATTGACGTGACACGCATCCCCGGCCTGAACGAGATCACACAGGATACTGACGGCCTCATTCATCTTGGCGCGCTCGTCACGCACAATCAGGTTGTCGCCTCGCCGCTCATCGTCCGCCACGCTCTGCCGCTGGCGCAGGCTTGCTGGGAGGTCGCCTCGCCCCAGTTGCGCAACCGCGCCACCGTGGCCGGCAATCTGATCACCGCCAGCCCGGCCAACGACACCATCTCCGCCCTGCGCGCCCTGGAGGCCCAGATCATCCTGGCTTCGACCCGCGGCTGGCGGATGGTCGCTCTGGCTGACTTTTATACTGGCGTGCGCCGCTCCGTCATGGCGCCGGACGAGATACTCGTCGACATCGTCATCCCGCCCCTGGCATCGTCAGCGCGCGGCGTTTTTGTGAAGTTGGGGCTGCGCCGCGCGCAGGCGATCTCCGTCGTCCACCTGGCGATCGTCCTCGACTTCGACGCCGACGGCCGCACCGTCACGCGGGCCCGGCTAACCCTGGGCAGCGTTGCGCCCACGATCATCAACGCCGCCGCGGCCGAGGAGTACCTGACCGGCCGGGAACTCACGGAAGACGCGATCCAAACCGCCGCGGGCCTGGTCGCCGCCGCGGCCCGACCCATTGACGATGTGCGCGGCCCGGCTGCCTACCGCAAGGAAATGGTTGAGGTGATGGCTCGCCGGGCGTTGCTGGCGCTGCGCGACGGCCGCGAGCGGGACAACTGGCCGACTGACCCGGCCATGCTGTGGGGTGACACCGGCGGACTCTTCCCGACCGGCCCGCAGTACGCCGCCAGCTTCGGCCCGGACACGCCCATCGAGGCGACGGTAAACGGCCGCGCCGTCCGCGCGCCGGGCATGGGCAAGACGCTCCTGCGCTGGCTGCGCGAGGAGGGGCTGCTGACCGGCACAAAGGAAGGCTGCGCTGAGGGTGAATGCGGCGCGTGCACGGTCTACCTCGACGGCATGGCCGTCATGGCCTGCCTGGTCCCGGCCGCTCGCGCCCACAGGGCCGAGATCGTCACCATCGAGGGCCTGGCGAGCGACGGCGATCTGCACCCGTTGCAGCGCGCCTTCATCCAGACCGGCGCGGTGCAGTGCGGCTACTGCATCCCCGGCTTCCTGATGTCCGGCGCCAAGCTGCTGGACGAGCAGCCCGCGCCCGACCAGCGCCACATCGAGCAGGCGTTCTCCGGCAACCTCTGCCGCTGCACCGGCTACTACAAGATCATCGAAGCCGTCCACGAAGCGGCAGGAATGATCGGCGAACGATGAGTGTCCGCAGGCGTCTAGAAAGAGGTACGCCGTGACTGTCTGGACCTTCTGGTGGGATGACGTCAACGTCGAGCACATTGCTGAACACGGCGTCGAACCGTACGAAGCCGAGGAAGTGATCGACAACCGGCAACTCTTGCTGCGGGCAAGAGAAGTATATTGCTTACGGCCAGACGGATGCCGGCCGCTATCTCATGGTCGTCTATGCTCTTAAGAGCGAACAGCGCGTTCGCGTTGTGACGGCACGAGACATGACACAGGCGGAAAAGAGCAGGCTTCGACAGAAGAGAAAATGAGATGACTCAAGACGACAAGTTGCCAGACTTCCAGACGGACGATGAACTGGCCGCGTGGCTGGACTCACACGACACTTCTTTGTTAATGGATACCTTGGAACAGGCCAACGAGGCGCTCGAGGTCGTGCGAACGAAGTTTGGCACGAAGCATCTGGACGTACGTCTTAAGACCGAATATGTTGAGGCCATTGAGGAATTGGCGGAGCGCCGTGGCCTGCCCTATCAGGCGCTTGTGCAACGATGGCTGCTTGAGAAACTGAATCAGGAAGCACCTGATCTGGTAACTAAGTGAAATTATATTACTATGACCACCGACCCAATTCTCCGCGCCCGCATTGATGAGCGCGTGGACGCCTACAGCAAAGTGACCGGCGCCGCGCTCTATCCCGGCGACATCACGCCCGCCAACCTGCTCCACGGCCGCGTCCTCTTCAGCGGCCAGCCCCACGCCCGCATGCTGTCGATGGACACCAGCGCGGCCGAGGCCGTGCCCGGCGTCGTCGCCGTCCTGACGGCCAAGGACGTGCCCAACAACGAGTACGGCCTGGGCGTGCCCGACCAGCCGGTCTTTGTTGGCCTGGGCAGCAACAAACCCTATGGCGACGTAAGCCTGTGGGAGGGAGACCACGTGGCCCTGGTCGTGGCCGAGACGGAGGCCATCGCCGCCCAAGCCGCAGCGCTCATCCGTGTCGAGTGGGAGCAACGCCCGCTCGTGACCGACGTCCACCAAGCGATGAAGGATGAGATCATCCTCCAGCCGTGGTGCGGCACAAACATCTTGAAGCATTACCGGATTCGCAAGGGCGACATGGCCGCCGGCTGGGCCGCGGCCGATGTGGTGATCGAGGGCGATTACTATCTCCCCTACCAGGAGCACGCCTATCTCCAACCCGAAGCCGGCGTCGGCTACATCGACCAGCAGGGACGCGTCACCGTCGAGGTCGCCGGCCAGTGGACGCACAAAGACCAGGAGCAGGTAGCCCACGCCTTAAACCTGCCTGCTGACCAGGTGCGCATCATCTACCCGGCCATCGGCGGCGCGTTCGGCGGTCGCGAGGATATGTCGCTCCAGATCGTCCTGGGTTTGGCGGCCTTGCGCCTCAAAGAGCGCGGCATCCACCGGCCCGTGCGGGTCATCTGGTCGCGCGAGGAGAGCATCGTCGGCCACCACAAGCGCCACCCGGCGTGGGTGAAGACGCGCTGGGGCGCAACCAAGGCCGGCAAGCTGACAGCGGTCGAGGCCGAGCTGATCCTCGATAGCGGCGCTTATGTCTACACTAGCCCCAAGGTGCTGGGCAACGCCAACCTGATGGTCACCGGCCCTTACGAGATTCCCAACGCCCATGTGGACAGCTACGCCGTGACGACCAATAACATCCCCGGCGGCGCTTTCCGCGGCTTCGGGGGACCCCAGGGGGCATTCGCCGCTGAGTGCCAGATGAACAAGCTGGCCGAGGCATTGGGGATCGATCCGGTCGAACTGCGGTTGAAGAACGTATTGCGCGAGGGCAGCCTGCTGACCACACAAACGCCCATTCCGCCCGGCGTCAGCATGGCCGAGGTGATTGAGGCGTGCGCGGCAGAGGCGGGCTGGGGGACAGGGGACAGACCACAGACCACAGCCGCCGACTCGTCGTCCATCGTCCGTCGTCCGTCATCCTCCTTTCAAACCCTTCCTCCCGACGAGCGCCGCGTGCGCCACGGGCGGGGCTTCGCCTGCTCGTTCAAAAACGTCGGCTTTTCGTTCGGCGCGCCCGAGAAGTGCGACGCCATCATTGAACTGCACGGCGGGCGCGAGATCGAGCGGGTCGTGTTGCGTCACGCTGGAGCCGAAGTTGGCCAGGGGGCCCACACCGCCTTCAAGCAGATGGCCGCGGCGGCCGTCGGTGTGCCGGTGGAAATGGTCGAACTCGTGCTATCGGACACGGCCACCAGCGGCAACTCCGGCTCCGTGTCGGCCTCACGCATGACCTTCATGGCCGGCAACTCCATTCGCAAGGCAGCCGAAGAGGCGCTGGCGAAATGGACGGACGAGGACCGGCCGGCCGTGGCCCACGTGACCTATACCCCGCCGCCGACCCAGCCCTATGACCCGGAGACGGGCTACTCCATGCCCAACTTCACCTACGGCTACGTCGCCGAAATCGTTGATCTGAAGGTGGACGTGGATACCGGCTACATCCACGTCGAACGCGTCGTCTGCGCCGATGACGTCGGTAAGGTTATCAACCGCACCCTGGTCGAGGGCCAGGTCGAGGGCGCTGTTGTGCAAGCCTTCGGCTATGCGCTGCTAGAGAACCTGGTGGTCCGGGACGGCCGCGTGGTCAACCCCTATCTCAGTCAGTACCTCATCCCGGGCATCAAGGACATCCCGGAGCGGGTGGACTCGGTGCTGGTCGAAGTGCCCGACCCGCTCGGCCCGTGGGGGGCGCGCGGCATGGCCGAGATGCCCTTCATGCCCCTGGCTCCGGCTGTCGTGGCCGCGCTCCACGACGCCACAGGGGTGTGGTTTGACGAGATTCCGTTGCTGCCGTGGAAGGTGGTGGAAAAATTGCGTTAAGCCAAATGCTCTTCCCCGACCACCTCATCCTCCTTCGCGGCGGCGGCGATCTGGCAACCGGCGTGGCCTATCGGCTGCACAAGGCCGGCTTCCCATTGGCTGTCCTGGAACTGCCCAACCCGCTAGTCGTCCGCCGCCGCGTCGCCCTGGCCACGGCCGTTCTGGAGGGCGAAATCACCGTCGAGGACCTGCGCGCCGTCCGGGCGAATCGCGTCGACGAGGCGCTGGCGCTGGTTGACAGCAACGCTATCCCCGTTTTGGTCGCTCCTGCGCTGTCAGCCGACCTTCTGCACTCGTCACTCGTCGCTCGTCACTCGTCACTCATCGTGGTTGATGGCCGCATGGCCAAGCGCAACCTCGACACCCGTATCGACCAGGCTCCGCTGGTCGTCGCCCTCGGCCCCGGTTTCACCGCCGGCTTCGATTGCCACGCCGTCATCGAAACCAATCGCGGCCACCGCCTCGGCCGCGTGATCTGGCAAGGGGCGGCCGAACCTAACACCGGCACGCCGGGTATCGTCGCCGGCAAGGGGACAGAGCGGGTCCTGCGCGCGCCGGTTGCGGGCGTGGTTCGCTGGCAGAAGGAGATCGGCGACGCCGCAACCGGGGGTGAAGTGATCGGCGACGTGGCCGGAGAGCCGGTGGTCGCCCCGTTTGACGGTCGGGTCCGTGGGCTAATCGCGCCCGGAACAACCGTATTCGCCGGACTCAAAATAGGTGACATGGACCCGCGTGATGATGTGGCCGCGTGCTTCACCATCTCCGATAAAGCGTTGGCCGTTGGCGGCGGCGTCCTGGAGGCTATACTCACCCATCTGTCATCGCTGTCGGAGAAAACGTGATGAAACGCCGCCTCTTGTGGATCGTCGCTGTCGTCGCTCTTCTGCTGCTTCTGGGCTATGCCGCCGGAAGCTGGTACTTTTCATCCATCGCCCTCGCCAGCCCCACACAATCCCTGGCCGACGCCCGCGCCCGGGCCGACTCCTTTGACGAGATGGGGTTGCCTCAGCCCCAAGAGGTGACTATCGACGCCGGTGAAGTGACCTTGGCGGGCTTCCTGTTCGAAAACGAGCCAGAGAGCGACTGTGGGGTGATCCTCCTCCACGGCTATACGGGCACACGCTACGGAGCGCTCCAGTACGCGCCCTTGTTCTGGGGGCGCGGCTGCGATCTGCTGGCCTACGATCACCGCGGTCACGGCGCAAGCACACCCGCGCTCCATACCTTTGGCTACTATGAAAAGGAAGATCTGGTTGCGGCCGTCGACTGGTTCGCAGCCCGCCAGGGTCTGGACCGATCACAGATCGGCCTAGTAGGCGTTTCCTACGGCGCTTCCACGGCCCTCCAGGCGGCACCCTTGCTGCCCGACGTCGCTTTCATTCTCGCTGACTCCTCCTACCAGGACCTTAAGAGCATTCTGCGCTACCAGGGACACGAGCAGTTCGGCAACGTGGCGCTGTTCTTCCTGCCCGGGGCGCTCGTCTTCGCCGAACTGCGTACCGGGGGCGAAGTGGACGACATCTCCGCCCAGGACGCCATCGCCGAGGCCCAGATGCCAGTGCTGCTCGTCCACTCGCGGCAGGATGAGTACACGCCGCCCTCGCACGCCGAAGTTATTTACGCCCGCAGCCACAAGGAGCGCACGGTGCTGCACCTCTACGACTGGGGTTCGCCCCACGCCCGGGACATCATCACCGACTTCGATGCGTATAAGGCGGACGTCGATGCGTTTCTGGCGACCTACGCTCCTGGCTTCGGCGCGGCGCAACCGTAGTGGCCGTTCCACTTTGGAGCTTACCGGCGGCCCTTGGACTTGAGCCGCCCGGCGGCCTGGTCGCCTTTGTCGGGGGCGGAGGCAAGACGAGCCTGCTGTTTGCCCTGGCCGCGGCCCTACCCGGCCGTGTCGTCATCACCACGACGACGCGCATCTTCGCCGCCCAGATAAGGCTGGCCCCGGCCGTCCTCCACGCCGATGATCTTACGTCTCTGAGCAGTCTGCTCGACGCCCACGGCCGCGTCCTCATCATCGGCCAGTTAGCCGGCGATAAGGCCCTCGGCGTCGATTCCGACCTCCCTGCCCGGCTACTGGCCCGGCGCGACGTAGACTACGTGCTGGTGGAGGCCGACGGTTCGCGGATGCGGCCGGTGAAGGCCCCGGCCGACCACGAGCCGGTTATCCCTTCCGGGGCGACGCTCGTCGTGCCCGTGGCCGGGCTGGACGCTCTGGAACGGCCGCTGGCGGAGGCGGCGCATCGGGTAGAGATCGTGCAACAGCTTCTTGAAGCCCAGCGGAGCCAGGACGCGGAGGAGCTGGAGGGCCTATTTCCATCGCTCTTTGTAAGGCGGTTAGGGATTGGGGATGGCACCTATCTGACCCCGCCCGGCCTGGCCCGGCTGCTCACGCATCCAGAAGGCGGCCTGAAAGGCGCGCCGCCGGGGGCGCGCGTCATCCCGTTCCTCAACAAGGCGGACGATGAAGCGCGATTGGGCGCAGCCCGCGCGGCCGCGCGGCTCATGCTGCGCGAATCGCGTGTATCGCGGGTGGTCGTCGGCGCGGCGCGGACGGCCGAACCGGTGCGCGAAGTGTGGCGGCGAGTGACAGCCATCGTCCTGGCCGCCGGCGAATCACGCCGCATGGGCCGCAACAAACTTCTCCTGCCCTGGGGTGAGACGACCGTCCTGGCCCAAACCCTCGCCAATGTTCAAGCCGCCGGCGCGCACGATCTTGTCGTGGTCACTGGCCATGAGAGCGACCGGATTGCGCCGTTGGCCGCCCAGGCGGGTGCACCGATCATCCACAATAGTGACTACGCGCAAGGAATGTTATCGTCCGTGCAGACAGCCGTCCGCTCGCTGCCTGCCGCAGTCGATGCCGTCCTCGTCGTCCTGGGCGATCAGCCGATGGTCGCGCCGGCGATCATCGACCGCCTGCTCGCTGCCTACGCGGCCTCAACCGCCGGCCTCGTTGCTCCCGCCTATCTGGGACGGCGCGGCAATCCTGTCCTCATTGATCGACGTCACTTTACCGAACTGCTCGCCCTACCCCCCGACGACGCGCCGCGCGCCTTGCTCCAGCGCCACCCGGGCGACCTGCTCCTCATGCCGGTGGATGACGAAGCCATCCTCCACGACTTGGACCGGCCAGAGGATTACGAACGCTGGCGACCGAGGAATCGCGCATGAGAATGGCGCTCCGCTAGACGCCGGTACGGTTGTACCCTATCGGGCGGGTGCTACAATCGACGCAATGACCGCAAGCGCCCTACCGGAGAGGAGATGAGCAACGCGAAGCCCGAAGTAGACTGGCCGGTGCGTATTATCCGCAGCGCCCAGCGGCGCAAGACGGTCAGCGCGCGCCTGGAGGATGGCGTTCTTATCGTGCGCGCCCCGGCGGCAATGAGCGACAAAGATCTCGCGCCGATCATCGACGGTCTGAAGCAGCGGATGCGCCGGCGGGATTCCGCCAAGCCGCAAACAGACGAAGAACTGGAGCAGCGCGCCCGGGAACTTAACCGCAAATACTTTGGCGGCCGTCTCCAATGGACCACTATCCGCTACGTTACCAATCAGAACAGCCGCTTTGGCAGCTGCACGCCCGAGGACGGCACCATTCGTCTGAGCCACCGGCTGGCCACCATGCCGGTCTGGGTTCGCGATTACGTCCTCGTCCACGAACTGGCCCATCTGGTTGAGGGCAACCACGGCCCGCGCTTCTGGAAGCTGGTTAACCACTACCCGCTAACGGAGCGCGCCCGTGGCTACCTGATGGCTGTCGGGTTGGAGGAACTAGACGGCGTGGAGTAAGAGCAGGCAAAAGGAACCACGGATCGCGCCGATTGCACACATGATCCTCTTTGAATCGGCAGGATCGGCGTAGTTCGTGGTTGGCCGTCTTCTTACTTCGCTAACTGGCGGTAGCCGCGGTTCCAATAGACAAGCGGCTTAACGTCGGCGCGGGCCACGCCGCTGGCCTGCACCTCGCCGATATAGATGGTATGGCTGCCGGCGGCCAGGCGCGAATAGACGGTGCAGTCCAGCCAGGCCAGCGCGTCGCGCAGGATTGGCGCGCCTGTCGCCGCCGTGTCCCACTCGCCCTGCTCAAAGCGATCCTCGTCCTTCAGCCAGGCGAAGCGGTTCGACAGCTCCATCTGGTCGTGCGCGAGAATGTTGACGGCAAAAGATGCTCCTGCGCACTCCAGTAGTTCGTAGGCCGTCGCCCGATGATCGATAGATACCAGAACGAGTGGGGGTTCCGGCGACACAGATGCAAACGCCGACACAGTCAGGCCGTGGAGTGCGTCCGACGCGGGTGACTTGATGGTGACAATCGTTACGCCCGCGGGGAAGTGGCGCAAAACGTCACGGAAACTCTCGGAGGTGATTGGCATAGGTCGTTCCTCAAGGTATTGAACAAGAAGCCATAGATTGGCTGGACCCAGCCGGCCTCATCTCTGGCTTCTTCAGTCATTCGAACTGTTCCGCGTAGGCCGGCTCGGCCAGACCCAACGCGCGCCGGACTACCGGAGCAATGTCGGTCAGGTGTTGTATGGTCGCTGCATGCGCCGCGTGGTCGCGGCCGACCAGGATGGTCGGCACCGGGTTGCGCGTGTGCTGACGGTGAGCCTTCTCCTCCAGGTTGCCGTGATCGCTGGTGATGATGAGCAGTCCGCGCGTGTCGTCCCACGCGGCTAGCAGCGCTCCCAGAACGGTGTCTATGGCTTCCAGGTGGGCGACCGCCTCTTCCAGTGAACCGCGGTGGCCGATCTGATCGGTCGGCCAATGTTCAAAGAAGCTGAAGGCAAACTGCGCGGCCGTGGCGGCGATCCGTTCCCCGGCCTCCGACAGCGTCAGCACGGGCATGTCGCCGTAGCCGAGAAAGTCGCGCCAACCCTGACCGGTGAAGTCGGGGCTGACGGCGCGCCCGGCCCGTAAGTCGTCCGCATCCATGAGAGGCAGCCCGGCGCTGCGCGCGGCCAGCGGCACGGCCGAGAGCAATCGCCGCCCGCTGGCAACGGCCTGAAAGTAGCCCTCCGGGTAAGGCGTGACCAGCGTTGCCGTATGGCCCGCCGCCACCACCTCGCTGAAGAGCGTACCTTCGCGGATCACGGCGGCGACGGCTTCGTTGGGCTTAGGGCCGTAATGCTCGCCCACAAGGGCCGGGACGTTGCGGCCAGTCAGGATGGTGGCCTGGCCGGTCGCGCTCTGCGGCCGGCCGGGCATGCCGAGGATTGCGTCAGTCGGGGCCAGCGAAGCGCGCGGCGTAGAGATGCGGCTGCGTCCGGCAAGAAACCAGTCCGGCCCCAGCAGGGCGGCCAGGTTCGGCAGCCGCGCCGTAACGAACGGGTTCAGCGCCGGGTCCGCTCCGCCCAACCCGACGCCGTCCATAAAGAAAAGGTGGAC
>WBZM01002544.1_pt1 | contig 10851 bp, 11 predicted proteins | sample 5204271 | NCBI WGS metagenome assembly WBZM01 (sample SAMN12344346, study PRJNA552823) | activated sludge metagenome | biome: Activated sludge suspended growth; feature: Nitrification reactor; material: Wastewater; isolation source: activated sludge from nitrification reactor of wastewater...
CGAAGCGCTCGCGACCGTCTTCACCGCTCATCGCGCACCTCCGCCAGCTCGTCGAAGTCGATGAAGTCGGCCCGGTCCTGGATGAGCCAGACGCGGCTCCTGTCGCACGCCTGTTCCATGCCGTGGAGCAGTTCGGGGAGCCGGTACGCCCTCGTCGCGCTGTACCAGACGACGCGGTCCTCCGGGACCTCGACGATGCGGGCCAGCTTCTCGCGCACGTCCGCGGCCCGGGCGGCGATCGTCGCCTCCTGCTCCGGGTCGGGCATGTTGTACTCGCGCTGCCAGGAGCCGGGCTGCACGAGGTCGACCTGGTTGATCCCCACGACCAGGCGGCGGGGTTCGAGCGCGCCCGCGTCGATCAGCTCACGGAGGGAGCGCTGCACGTTCGACATCGCCCGCGCGTCGGCCTTGACGATCCAGAGGGCGACGTCGCACTGGGGCAGCACGCGGCGGTAGGTGTCGACGTGGGCCTTGTCCCGCTCGACGTCCTCGCCGAGCCCCGGCATGTCGACGATGCGCAGCGCCCCCCCTTTGACGGTGATCTCCGACTCGAACTGGGTGCAGGCGCGCGTGTGGCTCACCTCCTGGCCGGCGTTGAACAGCGCGTTGACGGTCGACGACTTGCCCACCCCCGTCTCGCCGAGCACGGCGATCCGGGGAGGCGTCCGATACGCGGTGAGTACCTTGTCCTTCAGGGCCTCGAAGGACTCCTGCGTGAAGCCGCCGCGCGCGAGCTTCTTCGGCACGGTCGCGGCGCCTTCCAGCATCTGAATGAATCGACGGACGGGCTCCAACATGCGGTTTCTCCTCCTGGGGTAAGGGCGACGGCGTCGCCCCGACCCCACGAAGGACGTTCGAGCGCCACGGACGCTGACACGCTTTCGACCGCGGTGTGCGCGGGCGCGGTGATACCGTCCGGCGCATGGGTTCCGAGGCGCCGCGCGTCCTGCTGCAGTTTGCGGGCAACAAGCGGAACGACCCCAAGCACGGCGCGGATCGACCGGGCCTCCGCGTTGCGCGGATGGCGGAGGTCGCCCCCCTCGACCGCGTGTACGTGCTCTCGACCGAGGGAGACGCCGTCTCCGCGCAGCACGCAGACGCCCTCGCCCGTGCGCTGGGGAAGCACCGTCGCGGGGCCTTGAAGGTGTCGACGCGCGCCCTGGGCGCGGGCGCCCCGCCCGACCCGACGACGCGCGCCGCGGTCCGCGGGTCGTCCGCAAGGCTGGTCGAGGCCCTCGCGACGACGGAGTACGGCGCGCGGTTCGGGGAGGCCGAGTTCCTCGTCTCGGCCGTGACGGGCACGCCCGCTCAATGGACCTCGCTCGTCGACGCGTTCGACGCCGCCGGGGCGCGCGTCGGCGTCGTGTGGGAGCGCCTCGACGGCGCCCTGGCGATCTGGCGGGGGCCGACGGGCGCCCGCGGCGTTGAGGCCGAGCTCGCGCGGTTGGAGCGGGCGCCCGCGGCGTGGAACGTCCTGCTCACCGGGCCGACCGGCGCGGGCAAATCGGAGGCCGCGCGGCGCCTCCACGACGCCTGGCACCGGCGCCTCCGGCGGGGCGAGGCCTTCGTCCGCGTCAACGCCGCCGCCATCCCCCGGGACCTCGTCGAATCGACCCTGTTCGGGTACGAGCGCGGGGCGTTCACGGGCGCCTCCGAGCCAAAGCCCGGCGCGTTCCAGGCCGCCCACGGGGGCACGCTGTTCCTCGACGAGGTCGGCGACCTGCCGCTCGACCAGCAGGTGCGCCTGCTGACCGCGCTCGACCTCGGCAGGGACGCGCGACGGCGGGTGGCGCGCGTTGGGGCGCGCGTCGAAGAGGCCGTCGACGTGCGGCTGATCCTCGGCACGAACCGAGACCTCTACGCGCTCGCACGCGACGGCCGCTTCCGGCTCGACCTGCTCGGGCGCGTCTCGACCCACGAGGTGCGCCTGCCCCCCCCTCACGGACGCGCGGCACCGCATCCCCGGCGCCTACCTCGACCACCTTGAGCGCCTCGCGCGCCAGTACGGGGCGTCCGCCCGCTTCACCTACGACCGCGGCGCGCGTTTGCGGCTGCACGAGTACGTGTTCTCCGCCGAGAGCCGCTGGCCCTGGAACTACCGGGACGTGCTCCAGTCCGCCGAGCGCCTCGCGCTGCGCGCGTGGGACGACGCCTTCGGGGACCACCCCCCCGCCGGCGCGGACGACCCCGCCGCCCAAGCGCCCCTCACCTCGAACATCACCGACCGGCACGTCGAGCACGAGATCGAGGTGCTCCGCGCGCGGCACGCCTCGCTCGGTGCCGGAAGGTTGGAGGCGGGGTGGGCCGAGGTGGAGGCCAGCGTCCGCCCCGAAGCATGGGCGCAGATGCCGGCGCTCGAGCGCTGGGAGCTCCGGTACCTGCTCGAAGCGCGTGCGGCCACGGGGACCAAGGCGGACGCCTGGCGGTGGATCGCGGAGCGCAACCTCCTCGACGGCGCCCGTGACGAGGCGTCGATGAACAACCCCTCCAACGCCTTCGAGAAGCGGTGGCGTCGCTACCTCGCGCGCCTCCGCGCGTGAGGCGCGTTGAGCCGCTTGCGGGCACGCGACACGATCTGATGGACGGCGGCCGCGCTGACGCCGTGGGCGCGGGCGATGGCGTCTCGGTCCTCCCCGAGGCCGACGTCGATCAGGACCGAGCGCTCTCGCGGCGACAGTTTCGCGAGCGCGCGAGCGCCGTCCAACCGCTCGATCATCGCGTCCTCGACGGCCGCGCCGCCCGCCTCCTCCTCCGACCCGCCGCCCTCGACCCGCGCGTCGCAGCGCCGGAGCCACGTCCTCGCGCGGTTGCGCAGCGCGACCCGAAAGAACGTGAGGGGGCGCGTCGCCGCCAGGAGGGCGGGCAACTCCGCGAGCAGCAGGTCGTGAACGAGGTCGTCCCGGCGCTCCTCGTCGATCGTGTGGTACGTGCGAAGGCGCCGGCGCCCCTCCGCCAGGGCGATCATGTAGAGGCTGCCCAGCCGCGGGTGCGCGTGGGGCGGGGGGTGGGCGCGGATCTCCGCGGCGAGGGCCTTCCAAACGCTTCCATCGGTCGAGAGTGGGCGCGAGAAGACGCGCGAGCGCACACGCATGGCGGCGATCTCCAGTGGGTGTGGCGAAGCGCCGGTTCGGGCCCGCGTGGTCCGGAGGGAGGCGTCCGCCGACAGCTCGCGAGCAATGCAGGCGCGGTGCCGCGGCGCGACGTCAGGAAAGACGCGGCTGCGTGTGATACCGGGGCGCCAGCGCCTCTCCGCCAGGAGAGTCACGCGCGCGGGACGGAGAGATCTAGCGCGGGGCCGTGGCGCAGCGGAACCCGATGTACATGTCGCGCCCCTCGCCGTGCCGGTTCCAGGAGTGGCGCGGGTAGGCCCCCGGCCAGGGCTCCGGCGGGATCGGCGCGCGCGTCATCCACTCGCCAGGGCGCGCAGCGCCCAGGTCGAAGGGGGCGGCCGGGAAGCCGTCAGCGACCCACTCCAGTTCGTTCTGCGCCCGCTGGCCCTCGGCGGTGCCGTCGGCGGCGCGGCGCCACCGCTGCACCTCTGCAGCGCCACCTCGCTCGACCTCACGCGCCGCGGCTTCCCACTCCAGGACCGTGGGCAGGCGGCCTTGCCAGCGCTCGGCGCAATACGCCTCCGCCTCCTGGTGGAGCACGCACGTGGCTCGTTGCGCTTCTCCGCCCGGGAGGCGCGCGCACCCCGCCTTGGCGTCCAACAGAGAAGGGCGGAACGGTCGGACGTCTCCAACCGTCTCTGCGCGTTCCCGGAGGCAGAATGGGGTGAGAGCGTATCGCGTGGAGCGACCGGGGTGCAGCGCGGCGCCCCACCGCCGCGCTCCGGGAGGCCATGGTTGGAGCGTGACCTCGTGAACGTCGTACAACACGAATCCGGCTGGACAGGTCGGCGCGGGGGCGGCCACGTCCGGCGTTGCTTGCGCCGCGTCGAACGGGACGACCGGGAGGGCCGCCGTCGAGGCCGGGCCTCGTGGGGGCTCCTCCCGGGGGACTGCCTCCGCTACGTCCCCCGGAGGGCTCGCGAGGTGCGGCGCGGGGCGATCGCGGAGCGTGAGCGCCAGACCCGCCCCCACGCAGAGCCCGACCGCAGCCGCGGTGAGCGCCGCGAGGCCACGCCCCCGCCTCGCCGCCGCGAGCTGGGCCTGCGCCTCACTCGATTGCTGTTCGAGGAGGTCAGCGCGGGCGCGTGTTTCGTCGTGTGCCCGCGCGAGCGCAGTCGCCTGGGTGCGTGCCTCAAGGAGGGCGCGCTCCAGCTCGGCGAGGCGGCCACGCGTCTCATCGCGCTCCAGGCGGAGCGCCCGCTCCGATCGGGCCTGTTCGGCCTCACGGGCGAGCGCTTCGCCGCGCAACTGCTCGACCTCACGCTGGCTCGCGTTCGGCACCTGACGGGTGGGGTCCCGCAGCGCCTCGAGCAGACGGGCGGTCTCGGGCGGTATGGGCTCGTTGAGGAACCTGTGGAACCACTCGACGACGCGGGCGAGGCCCAGCGCGACGACGACGGCGTTCTCCGCGTGGTTCACGTCCTCGAACTGGTAGTGGGCGGCCGTGTTGCCGAAGGCGTGCACGGTGTCGATGACGTTGAAGAGGTCCTTGCCGATCGGGCTGCTGGGGTTCTCGCGCTTGAGCGTGTCGTGGCGCACGAACGTGTCGATGGTCGGGTTGCGCAACGTCGCCGCGTGCTGCGGGGCGTGTTTCGTGAGGACCCCGAGCAGGATCACCTCGAGGCAGCGCCGCGCCCGCCACGCGAACACGACCGGGTCGTCCCAGCGCACCTGGGCGCAGCGATCGAGCTCGGTGACGAGGGCCGCAAGGAGCTGTTCCAGACGTTTCGTGGGTGGGGGCGGATTGCTCTCGGGCGGGGGCGAGTTCGCCATGGCTGCGTCGCATTGTATGCGTTGCGCGCCGATTCCAGACGCCCCACATGACGCCACGGTCGGTTGCGAGTACGCGGAGCGTCGAGCGCCGGCGCTTGGGGCCTTCGCGCTCCCCGACATGATCCTCTCGGTCGCGGGGGCGATGGCTCTCAAGAACCCGTCGCCCCCCACCTACGACTTCTTCCGCTGCCCGGCGGACGGCTCGAAGGACGCCTCCGCGGTGGTCGAAGCCGTGGGGAAGCTCCTGCTCGCCATCGCGCCCACCGTCCCGGGCGATCGGGCGCGGGTGGACCGCGCCTTTGCCTTCGTGCAGCTACCTTGCGACGGCGAAGGCTCCGGGAGAAGGTTGCCCGCCGCTCCCCATCTGATCCCGAAGGACCCGCCCATGCGCATCCACGACACGACGCTCGAAGCATTCCGCGCCAAGGTGCTGGAGACGGGGGCGCCCGTGCGTGTGATTCGCACGACCCGCCCCGGCTACCGCGTCGTCGGCGACCAGGTGCTCGACGAGCTCTCCGTCGTCGTGCAGTACCTCGCCGACGTGCCGACCGAGGGCGGCGAGACGGAGATGTGGACCGCCGTCGAGAGCCGCCCGGTGGACCCGCGGGGGGAGTTCGACCTCGCGGGCGCTCTCTACGAGACGCTGCCGAAAGTGTCGTTCGTGAAGCGGACGGGGACGTTCTGACGATCCTCCGGGGCGAGAGGAGACAAGCCTCCGCTCCGACTCTTTCGAGGTGAAGGTTGTGGAGACGACCCCAACGGGAATTGAACCCGATTTCCGGTCTCGAAGTGTCGCCAAGTGAACGGTTTTCCGGGGGTTCGGAAGGGGCGGACGGACAAGAAGCGACGCCGGGCGGACGTTTGGCTACCGGTTTGGCTACCGCGGTAGCCGATCCCGGAGGGGCCGAGACGGTCAGGCTGAGTCGCCCGGAGCTCCTGGGGAGCCTCCTCGACCTGGGCCGGGCCATCGAGGCCGGGGACGGGGGGCGGGCGCTCGACCTCCTCGCGGTACTCATCGGGCAGGTGGGGTCGGGCGACGCCGACGTTGCCACGGTGGACGGGGGGCGGTAACGGAGGGGATGGTCGCATAGAGCGACGACTCACGCGAGGGCTACAACCCCCACCCTCACTGCGGTACTCTCCGGATCGAACCCAACCGGCCGTCAGGTTCACGCTGTGGCAGCGCAGACGAGCGATTCTACCGTTCCGCGCGATCAAACTGCCTTGACGGCCGCGGGCGTCGCGGGGTAGTTTCCCGCATCTAGGAGGTACGGGAGCATGCACACGAACACGGCGATGACCATCGACGAGGCCCATATGTTGGTGCGTCGAGACGCAGCCCTCGATGCGGCTGTTGCGCTTGTGGCGCGACTCGACTTCGCAATGCTGAAGCGCAAGCTGATCGAGGAGGGTGGGCGCAACCCCGAAGCCGTCGTGGAAGCTGAGGATCTCTACCGGAAGTTCCTGGCGCTCAACATCCGCTTTCCCGACCAGAAGCTCTGCCCGAACGGCCCGATCGATGAGTTCTGGCACGCACACATTCTCGACACTCACGCCTACGCGCGCGATTGCGAGGCGCTCTTCGGTCGTCCGCTCCACCACTTCCCATACTTCGGCCTGCGGGGCCCCGAAGACCGGGCGGACCTGGAGCGGGCCTTCGCGGACACGATCGATCTGTTCATCCGCCACTTCGGGGTCGATCCGACTGCGGGCGACTCGCAGGCGCGCAGCTGCAGTCCGCAGAATTGTCCCTGACGCCTAAAGGCTCACCACAAATGGCGTCGCGGTTCTTCGCGAATCCTGCGGACGAAGAGGATCTCGAGGCGCGGAACGAGGTTTTCTGGAATGCCATGATCGATCGCATCCGCGAGGACAGCTGGCGGGAGGTTCCGCACAGCGTGCTCGACGTCGGGTGTCATCGTGGGGGGCTGCTGGCTCGGCTCGCGGCGCGCTGGGCGCCCGAAACTCTCATCGGGATCGAGCCGCTCGAGGCCGCACGTACCCGCGCGCGGCTCCGACTGGGAACTGCGGCCGCGCACGTGCTGCTGCTCGACCCGAGCGAGTGGCACCGAGTGCCTGCGCGCTCGGTCGACCTGATTGTGAGCCACGAGGTGTTGTGCTTGCTGCCCGATCTGGAGGAGTTCGTGGGCCACCTGGTCCGCGTGCTGGCACCTCACGGTCGGGCGTACCTCGCTGCGGGGTGCCACGCCGAGAATCCGGTCTGGGCAGACTGGCGCCCGCGGCTCGAGGCGATGGGACACCGGACGTTCACCCACACGCCGATGGCGCTGATGGCAGCCGCCGGACGCCACGGTCTGCTCCCGGGCGTCCGTCCCCTGCGTGAACGTGGGTGGGCGATCCATGACCCGACCTGTGGGGACTTCACGTTCCCCTCGGTCGCCGCACTCATCGACCACCAGTTCCGGCACAAGCTCCTCTTCCGTCTGGTGCGACCGTGATGCATGCGCTCCCCGAACTCACGCTCCCGTTCGAGCAAGCAACGGCCTTGGCGGAGGCCTGCGCACCCGGCGGTTTGGTGGACCTGGAGGTCGACCTTCTGGGGGCGCGGGCGACACCCGCGCGGCTGACGACGCGGACGGACTGGGTGGATGTACGGACGCGGGTTGCTGCCCTCTGGCGCGACCGCGACCATGTCGTGGTGCGCGGCCTGCCACAGACGCCGGACGGCGCCTCGGGGTTGCTTTTCGCCGCGCTGCTTGGGGCCGAGTTCCGGACGTACAAGGGCGATCGGATCGTCAAGCACTTCCGTCTCTCCCCGTGGACGACTGCGCTCTCGCACACTCTCGCGGACGGGCACTTTCACACCGACATCAACACGGCGGACGAGCCTCCCGCCGCGACCTCGATCCAGTGCATCGAGCCTGACCCTGGCGGCCCGGCGTTCGGGCAGTTGCGTGTCGCTCGCCTGCCGGACCTGCTCGCCGCGCTCGCGGTGGGGGGGCACGCTCGGGCGCTGCGATTCCTCATGGAGGACCGCGTCGTGATGGCGAACGACGCCACCGACGCGTGGACGGGCCAGGTCGTCGAGGCGGGTCGTTTGCGATTCCACCCCGAGACCCTGCGCGCGGCGCAGCGCCGCTACGCGACGAATCCGCCGGACCTGGAGGCGTGCCTCGCGCTCATTCACGACGCCGCGCTCGCGGTGTCGGCTCCGATCGCGCTTGAGCGCGGAGACCTGCTGCTCGTGTCGAACCGACGGGCTCTTCACTACCGGAGCGCCTGCACGGTGCGCTTCCGGACGTTTCCCCGGGACTTCGAGACTCGCACGGTCGCCGTTCTCCACACGCGGGAGGAGCCGGCGTGAGCTCGACGCCCGACGCAGGGATCGAGATCGTCGGCGCGGACGCCAACAATCTGGCGGGCGTCGACGTGACCTTCGTGCGGCGCGCGCTCACAGCTGTTGTCGGGGTGTCGGGGTCGGGGAAGAGCTCGCTCATCGAAGCAACGCTCGCGGCCGAAGCCGCTGCGCGGATGCGGAGGTTCCTCGACGTCGACCTCGGCGCGCTGGGCGAGGGCGATGTGCGCGCCTACATCGGGACGTTGCCGCCAACGCTCTTCGTCGGGCAGCAGGCGTTCCGCGCCTCGTCGCGCACGACGCTCGCGACCTCCACCGGCTTGCTGCGGGTGTTCCGGCGGCTCTTCCTACGGGCCGGACGGCCGTTCGCAGCGGACGCTAGCGGCGAGGTCCCTGCGCCATCGCCAGAGGCCTTCGCCCGCTGGCTCGTACGCAACGTCTCGGGTCGGGCGATCGTTTGGGCCGTGCCGGTGCGCCACGCAAGGACCGACGGCGTCGCAGCCGTGCGACGCCTGCTCGACGCGGGACTCACGGACGCGGTCGTGCGCAGCGAGACCGACCGCGGGGCCCGCCAGGAGACGGGCCATCCGATGGTGCTCGGGCGCTTCAAGCCGCTCCGCGCCGACGTCTACCACACGATCGAGGCGCGTGTCGGTGAGGTGCGCTTGGGCGAAGCCGCGCTCGCGACACTGACTGATTTGCTGAAGACGGCCTGGCGCGCAGCGAACGGCGCCGTGCTCATCGAGCTGCCCGCCACCGAGCTAGCGGAGCTGAGAGGACCGTTCGGCTACCGTCTCGACACGGCGTCGCACTGGGTCCATCCCGACTCACCGCAGGTTTACGCCCCGCCGTCGGCGCACCTGCTCACCTTCAACGCGCCCGAGCACGACGCGAGCGGCGCGTGCCCGGTGTGTCGCGGCGTGGGACGAGCCACCGCCCTCGACGAGGCTGCCCTGGTCGCGCACCCCGAGCGCACGATGCACAAAGGGGCGCTCGCGCTGTGGACTCCGAAAAACTATCGCTACGTCAACATCCAGCATGAGACGATCGAGGGGCTGCGTGACCGACAGGGGTTCAACCCAGACCGCCCCTGGCGCGACCTGTCGGCTGCGGCCCGCGCGATGATCCTCGACGGTTCACCTGTTCCAGTCGAGGATCGCGACCTGCACACACGTAGGAAGGTGAGCGCCCCACGCCCCTTCTTGGGGTTCCGGCGCGCCATCCTCGACCGCTCAACAAATGGGGGGCGTCATGCAGTGCCGCTGGCGGCGCTCGTGCGGCAGGGCCCATGCTACGTGTGCGGAGGGACGCGATGGTCGACGCAGGCGCGCGCGTTGCGAGTGTGCGGCTGGTCGATCGACGGTCTGCTCGCGCTGCCTCTGTCCGAATTGGCCGACGAGACGGCGCGGGGCCGCCTCGCCACCGAGGCGCCACCGCTCGTGCAGAACCTCGTGGCCAACCTGCACCGCATGGCCGCGAGCTTCCTCTCCGTCGGCCTGGGGCACCTCACGGGTGACCGCGGCATGCTCGACGTGAGCGACGGCGAGGCACGACGCAGCCGCCTCGCGGGGGTGCTCAACAGTCGCCTCGCCGACCTGCTGCTCGTGCTCGACGAACCTGCTCGCGGGCTGCACGAGCTTGATCTCGATTCCCTCGGCGACGCACTTCGGCGGGCGACCGAGCGGCACACCGTGGTGATCAGCGAGCACCGACAGCGGCTGGTCGCGCGCGCCGATCGGGTCATCGAACTCGGCCCCGGCGCGGGCGCCGCTGGGGGGCGCGTGACGAGCGACGACGCGCCGAATCGAAACGCGTGGGGGCGGACGGCGCCGCTAGTGGCTCTGCCCGCCTCGCCACCGCTGGGGAAGCGCCGTTGGCTGCGCGTTGAGGGTGCAAGCGTCCACAATGTCTCGAACGCTACGGTGGAGATCCCGCTGGGAGCGCTGTCTTGCATCGCGGGGGTGTCGGGGTCGGGCAAGTCGAGCTTCGTGCGCGGCGTGCTCGTGCCTGCGGTGGCGGCCGCGCTGCCGAAGGAGCGCGTCGACATTGATGACTTCCGAACTCGCGCGGGCACTTGGCGCGTCATCCGTGGGTTGAACGCCGTGACGTCGCTCCATGCCGTGGACCAGTCGCCGGCGGCTGCACATCGCAGGAGCCTCGTCGCCACGTTCCTCGGGATCGCGGAAGACCTACGCAACGCCTTCGCGGCGACGTCGGAGGCGCAGCGGCTCAAGCTGCTTCCACGCGACTTCAGCACCAACACGGGACGCGGCCGGTGTCAGCGCTGCGCCGGCTTGGGCACTGCGGAGGATGGCGGCCCCTGTCCGGTCTGTGGCGGCCTTCGCTTCGGCGCCGACGTGCTTTCAGTGCGCCTTGGCGGGCTGAACTTGGTGGAGACCTTCCATACGCCGGCCGCTCAGCTCGCATCGGCGGGCCTGCCTGCTGTGGCTGTGGATGCCCCGCTCCTCCGTCGGATGGACGAGCTCGGTGTCGGCTACCTCTCTCTCGGGCGCTCGCTGGACACACTGAGTGGCGGCGAAGTCCAGCGGCTCCGGATCGCGCGGGCGCTCGCGCACCCGAAGGCTGCGGGAACCCTGTTTGTGCTCGACGAGCCCTCCGGAGGACTGCACCCGCGTGACGTCGAAGGCCTAT
>WBZM01004097.1_pt1 | contig 10843 bp, 7 predicted proteins | sample 5204271 | NCBI WGS metagenome assembly WBZM01 (sample SAMN12344346, study PRJNA552823) | activated sludge metagenome | biome: Activated sludge suspended growth; feature: Nitrification reactor; material: Wastewater; isolation source: activated sludge from nitrification reactor of wastewater treatment...
CTTCCCTCCAAAATGCCGTAGTTATTCAACAGGTTCGTGCTAGGCATGGCGCTGAGTCCTTGCTGAATCTCAAGGGTAGAGCGGGTGGCATTCACCAACACCAACCAAATGGGGATGATGGTAACAATCGCAAGAACGACGAGGAAGATATAGATCAGTGCACGGTAGATCGTGAGGCTTGACCGATGTTGCGTTTTCATCTTGACGTCTCCTTAGTCAGAGCAGTTAGCTGGCTGGCGCCCTATTTTTTCTCTCGCAGGAAGTAGAAAATGCCCAGGGCAATCACCGATGTCATGATGAAGACCAGAACTCCAACAGACGAAGCGGCCCCGATGTGGCCCTGAGCGCTGCTGAATTTCAGGTACATCAGCATGTTGTTGGTCAATATCGAACTGCTTGGCGAGCCCCTGCCATCGGTAAGCAGATAAGGAATGTCAAACATCTGCATACCACCGACCAACGACGTTACAAACACATAGATCAGAATGGGCTTCAACAACGGCACCGTGATCCAGCGGAACATCTTCCCTTCATCTGCGCCATCGATCATGGCTGATTCATAGAGGGAGATGGAGATTGAAGTCATGCCGGCCATGATGAGAATGATGGTCGCGCCAAACCACATCCACCATTGAATGAAGATTACCAGACCGCGGGCAACGGTCTGATTTTGCAGCCACTGCACCGGTTCCGCGAGCACTCCGGTGCGAACCAGGACTTGATTGACGGGGCCAAAAAAGGAGAACAAGCTGAAGAACAGGGCGGCGATTGCGGCCGGCATCAGCAGATTTGGCAGATAGAAAACAGCTCGCCAGATGCCCACCGATTTGATCTTCAAGCGGATGCTGGTGAACCAGACAGAAAGCAACAGAGCAATGCCAATCTGGGGAAGGAAGTTCAGAATCCAGAGCAGCCAGGTGTTGCCGATAGCCTTCATGAACTGGGGTGTGGCAAACAAGCGCTCGTAGTTCTGCAGGCCAACAAAACTACCTGAGCCGCCCATCAAGGTGGTATCGGTGAAACTGAGGCGGAAGGTGTTATATACCGGATAGAGGCCAAACACCACGAAGGCAATGATGAAGGGCGCAATGAAGAGATATCCGTAATGGTCCTTCTTGAACCTGAATCTCGTCTTGGGGCTGTTCGCTGTAGTAGTCATGGTCGGCTCCTAGAAAATGGGCCAGCATAGTGAGAACTATGCTGGCCCATTGTGCTGTTTCAAGAGATTAGGGGATGGTCAGATCCGGGAAATCGATGAGGAGGGCTTCTTTCCACGCCGCCCACATTTCTTCCTCAGTGATCTCACCGTTGAGGTACTGGTTGAGCGGATCGTTCATCGCACGCTGAATGGCGTCGTCCGAACCCTGCATCAGCTTGGCGTTGACCGAAGGCGCTGCCTCAGCGAAGCCGCCGTAGGAATTCTGCCCGGCCAGGAAGGCGCTGAGTTCGGAGTCGTCGAAGGATGAGATGATCTTGTCCACAACTACCTGGCTGGAGACGAAGTCGCCGGGGGCTTGCTGCTGATCATCAGGAACATTGGGATCGATGGCTTTCAGAAATTCGTTGGTGTAGACGCCGGTTGCCCAGTTGGTGAGGTTTTCCTCATCCAACGTCGCAAACTCGATGAATTTCTTGGCCAAATCCATCTTGGTGCTGTCCTTCAGCACACCCAGCCAGGTGCCGCCCCACTGATAGGGCAGCGGCCCGGTGATGACGGCCCAGTCGCCGCTGGTGTCGCTGCTGCCATCGGCCGACTTCGCATTGGGAGCCAACACGTAGGGCAGGCCCCAGGTGGGCAGGAAGTACGAGAACACCTTCTTGGGATTGCCTGCGGCATCGACCAGGCTGTCGTTCATGCCGGCGAACCAGCCCTCTTGCCACTGCTGCGCCTGGGCCTCATAGCCTTCGTCGCGGAAAAGCTTGGCGGTTTCGATGTACTTATTGACCATTGGGTCAATGACCAGCGTATTATCGACAACCCAAGGCTGCTCGCGGTTAGCGTAGAAGGGGTTCTGGAAGTCGCCGCTGGATGCGACCATATAGGTGTCGCCGCCGGACTTCTCTTTGACCACCGCCGCGGCTGCCGTGAACTTGTCCATGTCAGACAGCAGGGCCTGGATCTCGGCGGGATCGTCGGTGCCGAAGTATTCCCTGGCCAGGCTGCGCCGATAGAACAGGGCGCCCGGGGTTGCCTGGTAGGCATAGGCCTTGGTGATGCCCTCATCGCTGCCGACATCGAGGACAAAGGGATAGATCTTGCCTGCTTCCGCAATAGGCAGCAGCTCGCCCAGGTCGGCCAGGAGGTCGGACTCGACGAATTGCTTGACGAAGGCCGCTTCCAGAGCGACGACGTCGGGGGCATCCGCCGTGCCGAGCGCGGCTCTGAGCTTTGTCTGGTACTCACCGTTGGTCATCGGAATCATGGTGTACTTGATGTCGACTCCGGGATTCTTCCCTTCGTAGGCAGTAGCCATGGTCATGATTTCGTTGGTGAACGACCAAACGTTCAGTGTCTCTGTGCCGGCCGGCGCTTCTGCGGCGGGCGCTTCCGCAGCAGGTGCTTCTGCGGCAGGTGCTTCTTCAGCCGGTGCTTCCACAGCCGGCGCAGGGGCGGCGGTCGGCTCAACGGCGCCGCCGCACGCTGCCACCAGCATGCTCACCAGGATCAACAGTGCCAAAAGGCGAAAACTGGTCTTCATCGGGTTACTCCTCCTAAGAGTTGGAAATGTCGAACTTCGAAATACCATCGCGACTGCAAGCGGAGTGAAGCTGTTTGGATTGCAAATGCCTCCTTGTGTGGGATCAACGGTGCAACACAGTGGGCAGGCTGCCGGCCCGCTGTGAAGCGAAACGTTGTGAACGCAGGCAAGAAATCGCAGCAGAGACGCCGGCTGGCTAGCTGGCCGGCGTGACCGGCTGGCAGGAGTTGCGAACCACCAGTTCCGTCGGCAGCTCGCGGTATTCAAATGGCCGTCCTGGATCATCGATGTAGGTCAGCAGCATCTGCACTGCTTGACGTCCCATCTCCTCCAGGGGCTGGTGCATAGTCGTCAGGGCTGGCGAGACGCCGGTGGCTTGGGGCGTATCGTCGAAGCCCAGCACAGAAACGTCCTGGGGGATGCGCAGGCCAGCCTCGCGAATTGCTTCCATGGCGCCGAAGGCCATCACGTCGTTGGAAGCGAACACGGCGGTCGGCCGCTCCTCCAGCGCCAGTAGCGTCTGCGCACCGGCATAGCCGGCCGGCTGCTGATAGTCGCCCTCGACGATGAGCGCCGGATCCTCGGCAACGCCATGGTCAGACAGCGCCTGACGATAGCCGGCCAGGCGCGATCGGCCGGAGCCCATCGCCAGATTGCCCGTAATGAAGCCGATGCGCCGGTGGCCCAGGCGCAAGAGATAGCTGACGCCACTATAAGCGCCCTGACGATTGTTGCAGCTAATGGCCGGCCCCATGGCAGATCCCTCATAATCGATCAGCACATAGGGAAAGCGTCGCTGTTTCAAAAGCTCGCTGTAGGCTTCGACGTTGAAAGGCAGCACCAGAATCAGGCCATCGGCCATCCCGCCCACAATCGTGGCGACGTATTCCGGTTCACGCGCCTGTTGATGGGTCGTGAACAGCAGCATCTCGTGGTCAGTTCCAGCGATCTCAGCATCGATGCCGGCCACAATCTCGCCGACGTAGCCTGTACCCAGATCGCGCACCAGCAGTCCGATCATTTGCGAGCGACCGGTGCGCAGGCTGCGGGCCTGGCGGTTGACCACATAGCCCAGGCTGTCGAGCGCGGCCGCCACCCGTTGCCGGGTTTCATGCTTCACATAGGGCTCGTCGTTCAGCACGCGCGACACCGTAGCATACGACACGCCGGCCTCTTTGGCTACGTCAACGATGGTGACTCGGTTACTGCTACTCGCGCTGTTGTGTTTCATAGCCAGAGGAGAGAGGAGCGAAGGGCGGCAATCTGCAAACGTTATCTGAAAACGTTCACAGATAGAATAACACAGGAAGTGATGGCTGTCAATACCCCAAAATCCCCGAAAACATAACCGGCGGCTGTTGAGTTGCCGCGCGCAGCGCCCGGACTTTGGCCTGCATCGGCTGCGGCAGGCTTGCATGCGCGGACTGCCGTGCTCGGCGCCTTAAGCTGGCTCAGTGAAAGGTCACAGCTCGGCCATCTGCAGCAGGAGTTCCTCCAGCGGCCGCAGCTCGCGCAGGCTGAAGTGGTAGTTGACGACCACGCCCTTGTGCTCGCCGTCCACGTAGTCGCTGTCGGTGGAGGCGCGGCGCCAGGTGCGGTGATCGCGGTAGCGGTTGCCGATGGCGATCAGCGGCCCGATGTGCTGGCCCCAGTAGCCCTCGCCCAGGCAGGGCCGCTTGACCCGCCAAATGATAAACAGCGGCACGCCGTCCAGGCGATACTGCGCAGCGTAGCGCTTGATGTCGCTCAGGTTGAGCGCCACGGTCTCGTAGGGCAGCAAATCGGCCTGGGGCAATAAGCGCTGCACGGCCATGAAGGCCCGCCCCTGCGCCTTGACCTCGACGCGGGCCAACACGCGGTCGCCGCGGATCAGCGCCAGGTCGGGCAGGCCGTGGCGCCGGGCCGGCGCCTTGTAGACGTCCACCCCCAGCACGTCCGTCAGATGCCCGGCCAGCCAATCCTCGGCCGCCTCCGACAGCGCCACGTCATCCTCGAAGACGTATGCGCTCTTGCTGCGCCCATCGCAGCGCGTCGGGCAGATGGCGCAGTCGAAGCGGGGCTGGAAGGTGAGATCCATGGGGAGGAGAACCAGAGAATGGGTAATGGTAACGGTTAATGAGCTGCATGCGAGCGCACCGCTTCTGGCGTTACCCATTCACCATTACCCATTCCATACTCCCGTCACAGCCGCCTCTACGCATTGCTCCAAGCTCCCATAGCGCATCTTGACCTTGCTGTGGGCGGGGGCGTAGCAGGCCATTTTGCCGGCGTTGGTGGCCATGGTGGTGATGCCGATGGAGCGCACCGGCGCGACCACGGCGCAGGTGTCGGCCACCACCTGGCCGCCGGCCGCCTCGATGGCCTGCACCCAGCCAGCCTCGCGCGCGCGGTCACGGGTGATGCGTGCGGTGGTGACCCAAAGCTGCGTTTGCACGCGTTGGCCCTGCAACATGCCGGCGATCTGCTCGATCTCGCTCAGGCTGGCGTGGGGGCAGCCGATGGTCACCAGGTCGATTTGGCGCAGGCCGGGGTCGGCGTCCATCACTGAATAGCCGGGGTCGAGGCTGTCCACCACCAGGCGGCGCGCGTCTGGTTTGATCAGGCGTTCGCCTAACTCCCTCGCCTCCGGGGTGTAATCGGCGATGTGGAACAGCGCCACCGCGCCGTAGGCCGCCAGCCCCGCGCCCAGCGTCTTCAGCCGGTCGCCGGCCGCGCCGCCCAGGGTGATGTCCTCGGGCAGCGGGGGCAGGACGGCGGCCAGGTCGGCGAACCACAGCGTTGCGTTGCCCACCTGCTTGCCGATCACGTAGCTCAGCGCGCCGAAATCGGCCACATCGCGCACCGGACAGCGCACCTCCACCACGATGTCGGCCAGGCGCTCGCTGTCCAGGTGATAGCCATAGCGCGGGGTGCGGCCGACGATGGCCGCGGCCAGCGCGGACGGCCCGCCCTCACGATTGGAGCGCGCGCCGATGATGGAGTTGGCGAAGATCACAGCCGAGCTCTCGGCCCAGGCCAGATGATCGCCGCGCCGGGGTGTGTAGCCGGGGAAGAGGTAGGGCGTGCAGCTCATGGTCGGCGTGACGCCCATGGTGGTAAAGGCGTCGATGGCAATGAGCTGCGGTCGGGCGAAGGATGGATCGATGCCCATGTCCTCCCAGCGGTCCAGCTCCATGCCGGCCGGGTTGAGCGTGGTGGGCACGCGCACTGTGGCGCCCTCGCCAGCCCACTCCTTGAGGAACTGCACGCCCGCGTCGCCCAGGTTCTTGTAGCTGACGCCGGCGATTTGCACGTGGGTCACGGGGACCAAATCGGGCGCGCCGTAGATGCGGCCCAGCGTGGCCACGATCTCCATGGCGCGCTGCACGCCGGGTCCCTCGGCGCCGTCCAACATGGCTTGTTCTTCAACTGTTAGTTTGAATTCGCTCATAGTCTACAGCCTGCATCCGGCCGCGGCCAGCGCATCCATTTGCGCCCGCAGCTCACGTTCCGACGGCTCCACCAGCACGTTGCCGTCGGGGAACAGAATCGTCGGCGAGCTGCGGAAGCCGCCGGTGATCCCCTCGACGATGCGGCCGGCAGCCGGGTCCTGGCGCATGTCGACGAACTCGTAGGCGATGCCCAGGTCGTCCAGCACGCGCCGCGCCAGCCGCGTGTCGCCGCAGTAGGGCGTGGCATACATCAGGATGTGGTCAGGCGGGTTGGGAACGGTGGTTTGCATGGCGGCTCCTGGTGTTGTTGGCGTGCGGACCTTCAAGGTTTCCGAAAGCCTTGAAGGTCCCGGCGGCTGTTCACAGCCCGATCCGATTTTATGGTAGAATGGATGGCGAAGCAAATCATCAGGAGTGAAAGGTGGCAGGTGCTCCAATCTGCCACCTGCCACTTGCAACTCGGAGGACACTATGCCCGACGCAGTGATTATCGACGCGATTCGTACACCCGTGGGCCGGCACGGCGGCGCGCTGGCCGGCGTGCGGCCGGACGACCTGGCCGCCATTCCCCTGCAAGCCATTATCCAGCGCACCGGCCTCGACCCCAGTCTGGTGGAAGAGGTCTACCTGGGCTGCGCCAACCAGGCTGGCGAGGATAACCGCGATGTGGCCCGCATGGCGTTGCTGCTGGCCGGTTTCCCGCAGTCCGTGGCCGGCGTGACTTTCAACCGGCTGTGCGCGTCGGGTCTCAACGCAATCAACCAGGCCGCGCGCGCCATCAGAGCTGGCGAGGGCGACGTGTACATCGCCGGCGGCGTCGAGTCCATGAGCCGGTCGCCGTATTCCATGCCTAAGGCCGAGCGCGCCTACCCTACCGGCCACGCGACCATCTACGACACCACCCTGGGCTGGCGCTATCCCAACCCGCGACTGGAGGCCATGTTCCCCCTGGAGCAGATGGGCGAGACGGCCGAGAACATCTACGAGTTGAGTGTACAGGGCGGCGTGGTGGGCGGGCCGATCAGCCGCCAGCAGCAGGACGCCTTCGCCGTCGAGAGCCAGCGCCGCGCGGTCGAGGCCATGCGCAGCGGCCGGCTGGCGCAGGAAATCACGCCGGTGCAGATTCCGCAGCGCAAGGGCGCGCCCCTGGTCGTGGACAGCGACGAGCACCCCCGCTACCGCCGCACACCCGAGGGCGAGGTAGGGGCGGGGTCACCCCGCCCCTACGAGATCGTGCTGGACACCAGCCTGGAGCAGCTCGCCAGGCTGGGGCCGATCTTCCGCAAGGGCGGCGTGGTGACGGCCGGCAATAGCAGCGGCCTCAACGACGGCGCGGCGGCCCTGCTGCTGACGTCGGCCGGGCGTGCAATTGAGCTGGGGCTGAAGCCGCTGGCGCGCATCGTCAGCTCGGCCGCGGCCGGCGTCGATCCGCGCACCATGGGGCTGGGACCGATTCCGGCCACGCGCAAGGCGCTGGCCCGCGCCGGCCTGGGCATGGCCGATATCGGCCTGGTCGAAATCAACGAGGCTTTTGCCGTGCAGGCCATCGCCTGCCTGCGCGAGTTGGACATCGACCCGGCCATCGCCAACGTCAACGGCGGCGCGATTGCCCTGGGGCATCCGCTGGGCTGCTCCGGCGCGCGGCTGATGACCACGCTGGTGCACGAGATGCGACTACGGGCGGCCGCCGGCCAGCCGGTGCGCTACGGGCTGGCGACGCTGTGCGTCGGCGTGGGCCAGGGGGAGGCGACGGTGGTGGAGTGGGTGGGGTAGGGGGTATCGCTAGCCTCCAACACCTCCCGCGCCTCGCTCAGGTCGACCGTGTCGAAGCCTTCATCGAATGAATTGTAGACATCTGCCAGCATTTGGCGGGCTTCGGCGCCGGATGCAGCGCCCGCGGCGCCGGCCTTGACTGCCAGCCGGTACAGGCTGACTGTGGCGCGCAGCTCCCACCAGCGGGCGCCTTGCCGTCTGGCCACCTCGATGGCTTGCCGGAAGCACGCTTCCGCCGTGGTCACGCTGGCCGCTTCGCCGGCTTCGGCTGGTGAGGAATGATCGATCAGCAACAGCTCGCCCTTGAGGCGGCGCGCTTCCGCTTCCAGCAGGCGCACATCGTTGCTCTCCATCCACGCCAGCGCATCCTCCGCTGCGGCCAGGCCCGCCGCGCGCTGTCCCGTGTGCGCATAGCTGCGCGCCAGGAACATGCGCTGCATGGCGCGGCCGATGTTGCCGCCAACCGCTTCCGCTGTTGCGATACCTTTGAGAATCTGCTGCAAGCCGGATTGGTCCTCCCCCTTCTCAACCAGTACCCAACCGGCCATGTTGTCGATCCAGGCTGTCAGTGATGAAGTGGTCAAGGTCAACGGCCACAGCGACTCCACCTGGCGCCGTGTCATCTCGCTATCCCGCCCGAGCATACTGTGGATCATGCCTGTCATCACCCGGGCGAAGTCCAGCGTGGTGAGATGAGAGCTGCTTTCTGCTGCTGCCAGCGCGCGCCGCAGCAACTGCCTGCCCTGGTCGGGACACCCTTGCAGCCACAGCAGGAACGACTGGAACGTCAGACTGGCCACCCCGGCATGGATGCCCAGCACCAGATCCGATGGATTATGGCCCCGGCGCTCATACAAGGCCAGCGCCTGCTCAAGATGCGTGCGCGCCAGGGTCAGGTTGCCGGACAGCCACCACGCTGAACCGATTAGATGGTGGGCCAGCATGAGCTGTTGCGGCTCCTGGTTGCGTTCAGCCAGGAGCAACACCTGTTGGCTCAACTGCAAGCTGCGCTTCGGCTCAGCGGCCCAAAAGGCGATGTAGGCCATGGTGGCTTGCGCCATCCAGCGCTCCGGGCTGCCGTCAAAAACGGGATGCTGTGCGATCTCATAGGCCGCGTCCAAGGCGTGCAGCCGCTCTGAGGCCCAAAAGCCGCGCGCGATCATCAAGGGGGACACCAAGGCCAACTGTAATTCCAATTTGAGGCGCTTCCGCGCTGGCGAATCGGGCAAATCTCCCAACAGGGCCGCCCCGCGCGCGAAATGGGCGATGGCCTCGTCGTAGGCCGACACCCGCGCCGCGCGGTTGCCGGCCTCCAGATGATAGGCGGCCGCCTTGTCGGCCATGCCGGCCTGCTCGAAATGCCAGGCCAGCCGGGGTATGAAAGCGTCCAACTCGCCGGCCGCGTCCAGGTACACAGCTTCCAGTGCGTCGCCAGCCGCTTCGTGCATCTGAGCCCGCTGCACCGGATCGAGGTGGTCGTAGAGGTACTTCTGGAACAGGTGGTGGCGGAAGCGGTATCCGGAGAGCTTGCGCAGGCCCAGGCGCTGCACGCTGACCGCCGACACCAGACGGTGGCGCGCGCCCAGGCTGCTGCTCAGGCACTGAATCACGCTACGCTCCTCCACATGCGTTGCGCGCGCCACGGTCTCGGCCATAAATTCCTCGCCCTCGACGCTGGCCGCGCTCAACAGAATCTGGCACGAGTGCGGCAGCCTGGCGATGTGCTCGGCAATGGCGGCCTCGACGCGTGTCGGCAGGTTATCCCAGTGCAGGGCCGCTCCTTCGATCCAGCGCCCCTCCGCGTCGCGCACCAGATCGCCGCGCTCCTCCATGCCGTGCAACAACTCCACCGTGAACAGGGGATGGCCTTCGGTGTGGCGATACAACTGCTCGCGAAACGCCGCGCTCAGGCCATTGGGTCGGCTGTCCAGCAGCGCCTCGACGAAGGGCCGGCCTTCGCAGGCGTCCAGGTCGATGGCCTCCTGGCCGGAGAAGCGCTGAAGTTCGTGGATCACCAGTTCCAGGGGCTGCCGCTCGCGATCGGACGGCTCGGCGACGGCATCGGGGCGGTAGGCTGCGACCACCAGGATGCGACTGGCGGCGAGGCGCCGACCCAGGTGAAAGAGCAGGCTGATGCTGCCTGCGTCGGCCCATTGCAGGTCATCCAGCACCAGAACCAGGGGATGCTGGCGCACAATGGCCTGCAGCACCTGAGTCACCTGTTCGAAGATATTCACCGGCGACGGCCTCTGCCGCGCCCCCTTTTCTTTACCGGCCGAGTCGAGGAGCGTCGCCAGCCGGGCCTGCCAGGCGCCCCGGTTGGATCGACTGGCAAACGCTTCGGCGCGCAGCTCCAGGCTGGCGCCTGGCACCAGCGTGTCGATCAGGTCTGGTCCGTGCGCCACCAATGCGTGTACGGTTTCAGGTATGGCCGTCCACAACCGGCGGGCATGTTCTGGCGTCAGCCCGGCGCCGGCGCGTTTGGGCTCGATGTCACCCGTCAGCAATTGCAGTATCTCGCGGAATGGCGCATACGGATCGCCGATGCCGGTAGCAGCGTCGCACGCGCCGCCGGTTGCCAACAGCCTGGGATGGGCCTGCATGGCGCGCCGGGTGAACTCCGCCAGCAAGGCGGTCTTGCCGCTGCCCGCCTCGCCGGCGACAAAGATCACACGCCCTGCGCCAGCCAGCGCAGCCGCCAGGGCGCCGTCCAGTCGGGCCAACTGGCTCTGGCGGGCGACGAGCGTAGGGGCGTGCAAAGTGACACTCGCAACGCCACTATCCATTCCCCCGTGTTTCCTCGTCCCTCCCGGGTGGTTCCCAATCTCCTTGTGTACCCATCTCCCCTTTCGTATCGCCTCGAACAGGGCAACGGTTTCCTCCGCCGGCTCGACGCCCAACTCCTCGGCGAGGGTGCGGCGGCAGACCTGAAACTGGTGC
>WBZM01004099.1_pt1 | contig 10838 bp, 9 predicted proteins | sample 5204271 | NCBI WGS metagenome assembly WBZM01 (sample SAMN12344346, study PRJNA552823) | activated sludge metagenome | biome: Activated sludge suspended growth; feature: Nitrification reactor; material: Wastewater; isolation source: activated sludge from nitrification reactor of wastewater treatment...
CGTGTGCGGGCCGAGTCGCGTCGGATGCACGATCTGGTCGAGGAGCTGTTGTTGCTCGCCAGCCTCGACAGCGGGCGTCCGCTGCGCTCGGAGCCCGTCGATCTGGTGGCGGTCGTGCACGACGCGGCCGACGATGCGAGGGCCCTGCAACCGGATCGCCCGGTGAGCGTGGCCCCGCCGACGCAGGATCGCGGCGCCGCCCCGTCGATCGTGGTGCAGGGCGACGAGATGCGACTGCGCCAGGTGGTGGCTGGGTTGGTGCACAACGCCCTGCACCACACACCCGTCGACGCGGCGTTGCGCATCTCGGTGCAGCGCGACACCGCCGGCGTGGTGCTGTCGGTGGCCGACCACGGGCCCGGGCTGTCGCCCGAGCACGCGGTGACGGTCTTCGACCGGTTCACCCGTGGTGACGGAGCTCGCAGTCGTCACGCCGGCGGTGCCGGCCTCGGTCTGTCGATCGCCCGGTCGGTGGTGGAGGCGCACGGTGGCACGCTCGAGCTGGTGACCGCGCCGGGTGACGGCTGCACGTTCCTGATCCGTCTGAAGGACGCGCCGGTCGGACCGGCACCGGCACCGGCACCCGCACCCGCACCCGCACCCGCACCCGCACCGACGCCGCCGCCGAGCACGTCGCCGGCGACGGGCACGTCGATCAGAGCCGGCCGCTGACGATCAGCTCGATCGCCCGGCGGCAGGTGCGGTCGAACGCGTCGGCCGCCATCTCGAGGTGCTCGTCCGGCGTGTCCTCCTCCTTGGTGTGGCTGAGGCCGGCGATCGACGACGAGAAGATCATCACCGTCGGGATCTCGCGGGCCACCTCGCTCGCGTCGTGCAGCGCACCGCTCGGCAGTTCGATGTCGTGACCTTCGACCTCGCGCACCGAGGTGCGGGCCGCGTCGAGCAGCAGCGGGTGGAACGGCATCGGCGGGATGCGGAAGATGTGCTCCCACTCGACCGTGCAGCCCTCGGCCTCGGCGGCGGCAGCGGCCGCCTCGTGCGCCTCGTCGAACATCGCCTGTAGCGCCGTCGCGTCGATGTGGCGCATGTCCATCGTGATGCGGGTCTCGCCGGCGACGGCCGTGACCACGCCGGGCCAGCACTGGGCGTGGCCGACGGTGGTGACGCCCTGATGGCGGGCGCCGATCTCGGCGATCGCGAGCGCGAAGCGCGACGCGGCACGGAAGCTGTCGCGGCGCATCTCCATCGGCATGGTGCCGGCGTGCGCGGCCTGGCCGCGGAACACGAGCCGCTCGCGCTCGATGCCCTTGGTGCCGGTGACGGTGCAGATGCCCGTGCCCATGCTCTCGAGGATCGGGCCCTGCTCGATGTGCACCTCGACGTACGCCTTCACGTCGGCCATGCGGGTGCGCGCGCCGTCGAGGTGGTCGATGTCGACGCCGTGCTGGGCAAGGATCTCGGGCAGCTTCGCACCTTCTTTGTCGGTGAGCCCGCGCAGCACCTCGACGTCGAGCGTGCCCATGCAGGCGGCCGAGCCGAACAGGCTGCGGCTGAAGCGCGCGCCCTCCTCGTCGGCCCAGTCGACCAGCGCCACCGTGACCGGCGGGGTGCCCTCGGCCGCGAGCGCACGGATGAGCTCGAGCCCGGCCATCACCCCGAGCGCGCCGTCGAGCCAGCCGCCCTTCGGCACACTGTCGAGGTGCGAGCCCACGACGAGCGTGTCGGGCCGCTCGCCGCGCAGCACCACCCACAGGTTCCCGGCCTCGTCGAGGTCGACCTCGACCGGCAGCCCGGTGAGCGACTCGCGCAGCACCGTCCGGGCCTCGAGCCAGTCGGGCGTCCACGCGAGGCGGCGGCTGCCGTCGGGCCCGCCCGTGCGATCGGCCAGGGCGCGCAGGTCGGCGACGACGCGGGCGGGCGAGTACGAGGAGGTCGCGGTGCTCATGTCCCGAATGTACTGCCAGCCCCGTCGGCACGTCTTGGGCGCCAGCGTCATCCGACGAGCTGCGGCGGTGAGCCGTCACTGGCGCCCAGGACATCGCGGCTCAGGTTCTGGGCGCCGCGGAGCCCGTCCGAGCTGGGGGTTCGCCCGAGGGGTGGCGCCCAGGACGGGGTCGAGCTCCTGGGCGCCGGCCGGTCCGTGTGAGCTGCCGCGGTGAGCTGTCACTGGCGCCCAGGACGTCGGCTCTCTCGTCCTGGGTGCCGGCTGGTCCGTGTGAGCTGCGGCGGTGAGCCGTCACTGGCGCCCAGGACGGTCCGTCAGCCGTCGTAGAAGTAGGGGGCGTGGAGGCCGACGACCGTGCGGCGGCGGTCGGTGTCGGCCCACGCGATCGCGTCGCGCGACAGGTGGTTCACCTCGTCGGTCGTGCGGATGCGTTGGGCGATGTCGCGGCGCCCGTAGTGCACCTGCAGGAACAGCCGGCCCGTCCCGCCGTCTGCCGGGGTGCCGCGATGCCAGGCGTCGCTCACGAACAGCGCGACGTCGCCGGCCTCGCCCTCGAGCAACGCGGGCGGGCGACCGTCGTAGGTGAGTTCGGACTCACCGAGCGATTCGCGGGGCGGCAGCCGTCCCGAGCGGTGGCTGCCCGGCACCACCGCCGTCGGGCCGTCGGCACGGCGGCAGTCGCGCAGCAGCAGGTGGGCGCCGATCGCGAACACGGGGTACGGGATGCGGTCGTCCCACGGCACGTCGGCCGGGCGGGGCACGTGCGGGCCGGCATCGCAGTGCCACGACCCCCCGCCGAACGTCGGCGGGTTGTGCCACAGCGTGTTGGCGATCACGTGGCAGTCGTCGCCGAGCAACGGCTCGATCACCTCGAGGATCCGCGGGTGCGCCACCGCACGGTTGGCTGCCTCGCTGATGTTCAGCATCTCGTAGCGGAACTCATCGCGGTCGCTGCGCCCCCGTGACGGCCCGTGGTCGCGGAAGACGCGCTCGGCCTCGGCCCGGAGTTCGTCGATCTCGTCGGGCGACAGCACGGCGCGCAGCACGGCGAAGCCGTCACGCTCGAGCTCGTGCGACGCGGCCGGCGCCTCGTCGGTCGCCATCCCGAGGTTCTTGCCGACTCGCCGGATCATGAGGCGAGCGTACGACGGCGAATGTCGCCGGTGCGCAGCGGCCGGACCTGTCAGGCTGGCGGTCATGGGGATCCGATCATGATCGAGTACCGCGTGCCGACGGAGGCCGAGTGGCCCGAGATGATGCGGGCGGACGCCCGCGGGTTCGGCTGGGCACCGACACCCGAGCTGATCGAACAGCGCCGCCCCTCGGTCGACCTCGACCGGTTCCGGATCGCCGTCGACGACGGGCAGATCGTCGCGGTCGCCGGCGCGTTCGCGTTCGACGTCACGCTGCCGGGCGGGACGACCGTGCCGGCGAGTGGCGTCACCTGGGTGTCGGTCGCCGCGACGCACCGCCGGCGAGGGGTGCTGACCGAGTTGATGCGCCTGCTCGACGAGCAGGCCGACGAGCGCGGCGAGCCGGTCGCGGCGCTGTTCGCCAGCGAGGGCGGCATCTACCGGCGATTCGGGTATGGCATCGCGACCTCGATGCGCTGGGTCGAGATCGACCGTGCCGCCGCCGTCCTGCACCCCGGCCTGCCGATCGACCTCGATGCGGTGCGGTACGTGGAGGGCGACGCGGCACGCGACCACCTCGCGGAGGTGTGGGAGCGGTACCGCCGCACGCGCGCCGGGGAGATCTCGCGCGACACGGTCTGGCACGACCAGACGCACCAGGCGCGCGAGCAGCCCGACAACGGATTGAGCCCGGCGTTCCACCTGGCGCACCGCGACGGCTACGCCGCGTACCGGGTGCGGACCAACTGGAACGGCCGGCCGTCGAACCGGCTCGAGCTCGTGGAGTTCGTCCCCGTCACCGAGCAGGCACATCTCGACCTGTGGGCGACGGTGCTCGGCGTCGACCTCGTCGGCACGATCGCGTCGAAGAACCTGCCGTCCGACGAGGCGCTGCCGTGGTTGCTCACCGACGTGCGTCCGGTCGGTACGACCCAGCTGCGCGACGGCATGTGGGCGAAGGTCACGGACCCGGCGGTCGCGTTCGGCGCCCGTACCTACGGCACGGACGACCGGTTGGTCGTCGAGGCCGACGGGGTGCGGTGGGCGATCGAGCAGGCCGGTGACGACGTGTCGTGCCGGCGAGTGCGCACCCGACCCGATCTCGTCACCGACCTGCCGTCGCTCGGCGCGCTGCTGTTCGGCGGCACGCGTGCCACCGCCCTCGCCGCCCAACGCACGCTCACCGCCCGCGATGCCCGGGTGCTCACGCGGGCCGACGCGTTCTTCGTCGTCGGGCGCGCACCCCACTGCTCGACCTGGTTCTGACCCGCCGCCAGCATCGATGCCCGCCACGTCCTTCGCGCCCTTCCGTTCGCGCGACTTCTCGATCATGTGGTTCGGCGCGCTCGTGTCGAACATCGGTACGTGGATGGAGACCGTCGCGCTCGGCTACTACGTGGCCGACACGACGGGCAAGGCGTCGTGGTCGGCGATCGTCACGGCCGCAGGCTTCGTGCCCGGCGCGATCGTCGGCCCCGTCGGTTCGGCGATGGCCGACCGGCTTCGCCGTCGGCGCGTGTTGATGACCACCAACGCGATCAACGGCGTGCTCGCCGCGCTGCTCGCCGTGTGGATCGGCACCGGCGACGCCACGCCTGCCGGCATCGCGGTGCTCGGGTTCGTGTCGGGGGCGGTGGGCAGCTTCGGCTTCCCGTCGTTCCAGGTGTCGTTGCCCGAACTGGTGCCTCGCGACCAGCTGGTGGCTGCGGTCGGCCTCTCGAACGCGCAGTGGAACCTGGGCCGCATCGTCGGTCCCGGACTCGCCGCGCTCGCGATCGCGATCGGCGGCATCCGCGCGGCCCTGTGGTGCAACGCGATCAGCTTCCTCGCGGTGATCGTCGCGGTGTCGCTGGTGCACCTGGGCCTCGCCCGCGGCGAGCGTCGCCCCGTGTTCGCCGCCCTGGCCGACGGCATCCGCTTCGCGCGGGAGACACCGCCGATGCGACGGATGCTCGTCGTGATGTGTTCGGTGGTGTTCCTCGGCGCGCCCTTCATCGCGTTCGTGCCGCAGATCGCCACGAACGTGTTCGACGGCGGCGAGGGCGCGACCTCGGTGCTGGTGACGTGTCAGGGCGTCGGCGCCGTGACGGCGGCGTTCACGCTCGGCGTGGTGACGGCGCGGCTCGGCAGCTGGCGGGTGGTGGTGATGTCGTCGTTCGGTCTGTGCGCGGCGCTCGTGCTGTACGGCTCGGCGCCCGTGTTCGCCGTCGCCGGCGTGGGACTCGCGCTGGTCGGCGTCACCTACGGCTACGCGTTCACGTCGTTCTCGGGCATCGCGCAGCAGGTGGCGCCCGACGAGATGCGTGGGCGCGTGCTGGCGGTGAACACGTTCGTGCTGGGCACGATGTACCCGGTCGGTGCGCTCGTGCAGGGTGCGATCGCCGACGCGACCTCGTTGCGGACGGTCACGGCCGGATCAGGGGTGCTGCTGGCGGTGGTGCTGCTCGCCCTGCGCGTGACCCGCCCCGTGGCCGTCGTGCCGGCCGAGGTGGTGGTCAGCCGGTGATGGTGGCGGGGTCGCAGTTGCTGCCGCACACCACGACGACCACCCGCTCGCCGCGCTCGGGCACGTAGGCGCCGCATCGCAGCGCTGCGAGCGCCGCAGCGCCGCCGGGTTCGGCGATGAGACGCAGCTCGTCCCACAGGGCCCGCTGTGCCGAACGGATGTCGTCGTCGGTGACCACGACCGCCTCGTCGACGTAGTGGCGCACCACCGACCACGCGATCGCACCCAGGCGGCGGGCGCCGAGCGAATCGGCGGCCACACCGCTCACCTGCACGTCGCGGATCTCGCCCGCCTGCACCGCGGCCTGGAGGCAGTTGCTGGTGACCGGTTCGACGCTCACCACCTTGCGCGTGTCGCGCACCCACGCGGCCTGACCGGCGGTGAAGCCACCGCCGCCGCTCGCCACCAGCAGGGTGTCGTAGCTGTCGAGCTGGTCGCCCAGTTCGGCCGCCATGGTGCCCTGGCCGGCCACGACGTCGACGTCCTCGTACGGGTGGACGAGCAGCGCGCCGGTCTCGTACTGGTGGGCGTTGGCGGCCGCCTGCGCGTCGTCGTACAGACCCTCGACCACGTGGACGATCGCGCCGAACGAGGCGATGCGGTCGCGCTTCATCGCCGGGCTGCTGGACGGCACGAAGATCTCGGCGCGATGGCCCAGGCGGCGCGCCGCGTACGCGACCGCTGCGCCGTGGTTGCCCCCCGAGGCGGCCACCAGGCCGGCGGCCGGCACGCCGGGCCCGCTGGCGGCGACGAGGATCTTGTGGAACGCACCACGGATCTTGAACGACCCGGTGTACTGCAGCAGTTCGAGCTTGAGCGCCACGCCGTGCGACAACCCGAGTTCGCCGGGGCGCGTGGAGATGATCGGCGTGCGGCGCACGAAGGGCGACACCCGCGCCCGCGCCGCGGCGATCATGTCGGGGCTCACGAGCGGTTCGGGCACCGCCGCGTCGGCGTCCGGTTGCGACGGCGGGAGGTCCACGACGTCGACACTACCGAACCGATCGGGGGCGTCGAGGGAGGGCGCGGTAGCGTGACGCGCATGGCAAGTGACGACCTGGTTCCCGGTACGCCCGTCGACGTCAAGCCCCGCAGCCGAGACGTCACCGACGGCGCCCAGAAGGCGCCCGCGCGGGCGATGTTGCGCGCGGTCGGCATGACCGACGACGACTGGGTCAAGCCGCAGGTGGGCATCGCGAACGCCTGGAACGAGGTCACCCCCTGCAACATGACGCTGCGCAAGTTGGCCGAGTTCGCGAAGGACGGGGTTCGCGCCGCCGGTGGGTTCCCGATGGAGTTCGGCACGATCACCGTGAGCGACGGCATCAGCATGGGACACGAGGGCATGCGCGCATCGCTCGTGAGCCGCGAGGTGATCACCGACTCGGTCGAGACGGTGATGCACGGCGAGCGGCTCGACGGCTTCGTCGGCCTGGCCGGTTGCGACAAGAGCATCCCGGCGATGCTCATGGCGGCGGCCCGTCTCGACCTGCCCAGCGTGTTCGTCTACAACGGCTCGATCATGCCGGGCCACCACAACGGCAAGGCGCTCGACATCACCAGCGTGTTCGAGGCGGTCGGTGCGCACGCGCTCGGCCACATCTCCGACGAGGAACTCGGCGAGATCGAGCGGAAGGCCTGCCCAGGCGAGGGTGCGTGCGGCGGCATGTTCACGGCCAACACGATGAGCTCGATCGCCGAGGCGATCGGCATGTCGTTGCCGGGTACGGCGTCGCCGCCCGCGATCGACGGCCGTCGCGACGACGACGCCCGCCGCGCCGGCGAGGCGCTGGTCGGCCTGCTGCGCGCCGGGATCACGCCGCGCCAGATCATGACCAAGCAGGCGTTCGAGAACGCGATCGCGGTCACGTCCGCGCTCGGTGGCTCCACCAACGCGGTGCTGCACCTGCTCGCCATCGCCAACGAAGCCGGCGTCGAGCTCGAGCTCGAGGACTTCAACCGCGTGGCGGCCAAGGTGCCGCACATCGCCGACATGAAGCCCGGCGGCCAGTTCCACATGAGCGACCTCGACCGCATCGGCGGCGTGCCGGTGGTGTTGAAGCACCTCCTCGACGCCGGCTTGCTGCACGGTGACTGCATGACCGTCACGGGCAAGACCATGGCCGAGAACCTGGCCGAGCTGAACCCGCCCGAGCCGGATGGTGTGGTGGTGCATCCGCTGAGCGACCCGATCCACGCCGAGGGCGGCATCGTCATCCTCACCGGCTCGCTCGCCCCGAAGGGTTCGGTCGTCAAGGTGGCCGGCCTCTCGCAGGAGCAGAAGCAGTTCGAGGGCGCGGCACGGGTGTTCGACGGCGAGGACGGCGCGATGGAGGCCATCCTGTCGGGCTCGATCGAGCCGGGCACCGTGCTGGTCATCCGCTACGAAGGCCCGAAGGGTGGCCCGGGGATGCGCGAGATGCTGGCGATCACGGGCGCGCTCAAGGGTGCCGGCCGCGGCGCCGACTGCGCGCTCATCACCGACGGCCGTTTCAGCGGCGGCACGTGGGGCTTCTGCATCGGGCACGTCGCGCCCGAGGCCGTCGACGGTGGACCGATCGCGTTCGTGCGCGACGGCGACCGGATCCGCATCGACACCCATGCGCTCAGCCTCGACCTGCTCGTCGACGACGCCGAGCTCGCGAAGCGCCGTGCCAGCTGGGCGCCGATCGCCCCGCGCTACACGAGCGGAGTGCTCGGCAAGTACGCCAAGCTCGTGCAGGGTGCCGAGACCGGCGCGATCACCAACACGCTCTGAGCCGTCAGCGACACCTCCGAGCCGACCGGGCAGCGCATCCGTGAACTGGCAGGCACTCGCGGGCCTCACCCCCGAGCAGCAGCGCCTCGTCATGTCGACGATGGCGCGCCGGTCGTTCCGCAAGGGCGACACCCTGGTGTTCGAAGGCGACGTCGGCGACAGCCTGCACCTGATCGAGCGGGGCAAGGTCGCGATCCGCACGTCGACGCCGATGGGCGAGATCGTGACGCTCACCGTGCTCGGCGCCGGCGAGTCGTTCGGCGAGCAGGCGCTGCTGGCAGACGATGCGCGTCGGACGGCGAGCGTCGTGGCGCTCGAGCCGGTCGAGACGCGCGTGCTCCACCGCGTCGACTTCGAGCGGCTGCGGGCGCAGCACCCCTCGGTCGAGCGGTTCCTCGTCGAGGTCATGTCGGCCCAGGTGCGCCGGCTCAGCACGATGGTGCTCGAGGCGATGTACCTGCCCGCCGACCGTCGTGTGGTGCGGCGGATCGGCGATCTCGCCGAGATCTATCGCGGGTCGGCACCGGTGGTCGACATCCCCGTGCGCCAGGAGGACCTCGCCACCATGGCGGGCACCACCCGCCAGACCGCCAACCAGGTGCTCAAGCAGCTCGAGGACGACGGCGTGGTGACGTTGCGTCGAGGTGGGGTCGCGATCGTGCAGCTCGACGAGCTGCGGCGACGCGCCCGCTGATCGGGCGCGTCAGGCGCGTCAAGCGCGTCGGGCGCGAGCCGTCACTCGGGGTTCGCCGCGAGCGCGGTCAACACCGTGCGTGCCTGGGCCGGTGTGATCGACGGGTGTGCGCCGACGAGGCGGGCCAGGTGTCCGGCGATCACCGGCGCCGCGAAGCTGTTGCCGGTGGCGGTGATGGTGGATCCGTGGGTCCAGGCGAGCGGGACGTCGATACCGGGCGCACCCCACTCCGCCGGCGCGAGCGGGTTCCACCAGAACGTCTCCCGATCGGTACCGGGCGCACAGGCCACGGAGAACACACCGGCGAACTCGCTCGGGATCGAGCGCTTGCGCTCGTTGTTCATCGCCGACACGACGAGCACCCGCTGACGCTCGGCACGGTCGAGCAGATCGCGGAAGGTCTCCGTGTAGCGCTCGTTGGCCGTCGACAGGCTCAGGTTCACCACCTGGACGCCGTGGTCGAGGCACCACTCGAGCGCGTTCGCGAAGTTCCACGCGCTGCCGGTCAGGGTGGACGACAGCACACGCACGCTGACGAGCTCGACGTCGGGAGCGAGCTCGCGGATGATCGCTGCGCACGCGGTGCCGTGGCCGTACAGGTCGTCGTGCGGACCGTCGACGAATCGGATGCCGTCGGGTGCGTCGTCGTCGCGCTCGACGATCACCGCCCGCTCGACGCCACGGATCGCCGGGTGGTCCGCGTCGATGCCGGAGTCGACGACCGCGACTCGCACGCCGCGGCCGCGACCGTCGCCGAACGCCCAGTCGCGGCGGATCTGGCGACGGAGCTGGGGCAACGGGACGCCGGAGGGTCGCCGGTCGTGGAACGGCTCGCTCCAGGCCGGCAGGTCGTCCACCACGCGATCGAGCACGCTCAGCACACCGAGCACCTCGCCGTCGACGACGACCGGCACGACGAGCAACGAGTGGGGCACGAAACCGGTCGACTCGGCCACGTCCTGCGCGAAGCGCGGATCGTCCGTCGGGCGCTCGACCGACAGCGACTGGCCGCTCACGGCCGCGTACCCGGCGAGTCCGCGGGCGACGGGGAGACGCGTCCCGACGATCGACTCGGCGCCCTCGCCGGCGGCGGCGCGGTACACGAGGTGGTCGCCGTCGAGCACGGCGATGCTCACAGCGGCAGCGCCGAGCCCGTCGCGCGCCGACGCACACACGACCGCGAGGGCGCCGTGGGGATCGGCGTCACGGACGGCAGGGTCGACGAGCAGCTCGGCCAGGCGCCCCACGAGGTCGGTGTACTGCACGGTCCGCAAGTCTGCCCGGTGCCCGGTGTCGGGCACCAGACGTCCGGTGTGTCGGCCGCCCGACGGAACCCGCCGACGCCCGCTGCCATGATGACCCCATGAGCAACGACGACCAGCACATCCGCCGCCCCGACGCCGACCTCCGTTCACCGCAGGTCGACGACGTCGAGGGGCACATCAAGCGGCCGGAGGCCGACATCCGTTCGCCGTGGGTCGACGACGACGCCGAGGGGCACATCAAGCGGCCGGAGGCCGACATCCGTTCGCCGTGGGTCGACGACGACGTCGAGGGCCACATCCGTCTGCGCGACCAGGGTCCGGTCGACGGTCAGAACGAGATCCGTCGGCCCTGACCGGGTTCGGATCGGGGCGGGCGTCGCGACACGGTCAGGCCGTGGTGCGGCGCCCGTCGACGCGTGCGGCCACCAGTCGCCAGCCCAGCAGGAAGGTGCCGGTGACGAGCGTGGCCACCACGATGAACGACGTGGCGGTGCCCCGGTCGAACACCCAGTGACGCAGCACCATGCCGAGCGCGACCGTGCACACCCAGACGGCCGCGCCGGTGGTGAGCGCTCG
>WBZM01001198.1_pt2 | contig 10834 bp, 6 predicted proteins | sample 5204271 | NCBI WGS metagenome assembly WBZM01 (sample SAMN12344346, study PRJNA552823) | activated sludge metagenome | biome: Activated sludge suspended growth; feature: Nitrification reactor; material: Wastewater; isolation source: activated sludge from nitrification reactor of wastewater treatment...
TAATAGAGTCTCTTTGTATTCTCATAGATTCGAAAATAATATTTGCAGAAGTAATTGATTCTTCTAATAACTTCTTTTGAGACTCAGCATATGTTTCAGGAGAAACTTCTGGTGGTCTTCCACCAATACCTTTTAAATTATTTATATCCAATTCTAAAGTAGGACTTATATTTACTTCTGGAATTTGTTGTTTAGGCTTTAATAATGTATCTAAATTAATCCCTAAATCTTTTAATACATTTTGTAATATAGTGATTTCATCTGTAGCTTTTCCCAAAGCAATATTATTTAAATTAATATTAGAGCCAACATTTGTTAAAGTCTCTTCTAATGTTACAGTTTTCTCTTTAAAGGCTTCCATAATTCTTAGAGGATCTTCACCAGCAGCAATCATCGCATTTATTTGAGATAATTGGTCTTCATTAAATTGAAAACTATAAATAAAATCTTCTAAAGCATTAATATTAACTATATCTTTAGCAATGTTTCTTCCAAAATTATCATTTAATCTAAAAACATCTTTTGTAGTAATCCCTGAAAAAACTTTTGAAAGCTCTTCTTGAAGTACTTTAGCACCACCTTTAACTACTTTTGTTAAAGAATCTTTTAAACTACTAATATTTTCAAAAATCTTAAATTTGGCTTTATAATCATTAAATGCTTCAAAAAACACTTTTGCAGATTTTCCACCAGCTAATTTTCCATTTTTAGCCAAATCATCAAAACCCTTCTTAAAATATTTTGAAATATTAATTAAAGAATCTTTTGCACTCTCTGAAAATAAATAAAAAATTTCATCTGTAATATTAGTTTCAAAAATACTATTAAAATCATCTTTTAATTCACCAATAGTCATTTTTACTTTATTAATAGATTCTTTTAACTTATTTTCTGCAATTGTCAAACTAATTACTGCTTCAATATTTCCTTCTTTAGCATATAATTGTTTTTGTCTATTTATTTCATTAAGTGACTTAGAAATAGTTATTAATCCGTTTATTTGAGTTTTACTAAATCTATCTAAAGAATCTAAATCAACACCAATTCTAGAAAACAACTCTTCAATAGTTTCTAAAGATGTTATTTCAGATTTATTCAGATCTGTTAAACTTTCTTTAAGATTTTCAGTTAAAATATTAGCAACTAATAAGAATCTATTACGCTCTTCTGCATTATAAGTTATATCAGCTCCTGCTGTACTTTGCTCAAGTATTTTTACAACTTCTTGATAAATACCATTTATTTGTTCTTGAGATAATTTGATGCCAATATTTAATGGTATTTCAGGTAAACTCAATTTATTTAAAGCATCATTTATTTCAGTAATAGATGTTACTGAAGTACTTTTCATCGAATCAAAAATTTCTTGACGCTTCTGCCTAAGAGTATTTAATTTATAATTAAACTCAGTATCTAATGTATTTTGATCAAAAGAGCCTTGATACAAATTCTTTCCAGTAACTAAATAAGGATTATCTCTAATTAATTCAAAATCTTTTTGTAATTGATTATATTCTTTAGATAATTTTCTTATTTCTTCAAATCTAAAAGGATCTTTAATTGCAATTAAATCTAAAAGATTTCTAGAAACTTTTTCAGAAATAGAAGCAACACCATCTAAAGCACCAGATAATGTGCTATACTTTTCAGCTAAATCATTAATATAAGCGGCTTCTTTAGCTATAGCAGATAACTGTGCATATCTATAAAAACGCTCTTTAACAGTTTGTGCTTCGCTTAAAATTTTTGTAATTCTTTCATAAGATTTAGTTAATTCCTCTAAACTATAAACTTCTCGTTTGCTTAAACTAGTTCCATAAAAATCTAAAAATTCTTTTCCTTGTTCTGGCGCCTTGCCTATATCAAATACTGTTTTTATTTTTATAGCAGAATTTTCTAAAGGTTTTCTTACTTTTTCAGCTGTATCTTTAATAATAACCTTAGAAATAGTTTTTGCAACAACAACACCTAACTCATCTGTAGTTTTTACTAAAGCACCTTTTATTTTTTCAAGTTCTTTAACATATTGAGAGAAACCACCAGTAGATTCCCATTCCCAAGGTTTAAAACCTTCTGAAATAAATGCTTGATAATTTGCTAAAGCTTCTTCTTGTCTTTTAGCAAAAGCTTCTATCTCGTCTGCTTGTGTATCAGAAATTGAATCTCGATATTTATCAATTAACTCTCTATTTATATTTACATTTAATGCTATAATTTTTTCTGGAGTAGTCGGTTTTATTTCTAATCTTTCTTTAATCTTTTGTTTGACTTCTTCATAAAAAGATGTAGCAGAATCTAAAATAGAATTAAAGAAGTCTTTTATAGCAATATACATAGGTGTTAAGCGGCCATTAAGAGTAAGTATAAATATACCTAATGCTCCAAATGCTAGTTTCAAACCATGAGCTGCATTTGAAAATTTCTTACTAAGATTTGATAAACCATCCGAAATACCTTCATAAATAGCAACAAAAACAGTTTGAAATTGTCTAAATAAAGAAGGATTAAGAACATCTAAAGGATTTCCTACAAATAATCTTATGAATTGTGTCATAAAATCATTTTTAGGATTTAAGGCTCTTTTTCTAGTATTTACTAATGTTGGAACTAACCCAACATCCTTATCAGGTTGTACTGCAATAATCTTCGTTAATTCTTTTATAGTATTATCAAGTTCTTTCTGTTGAGCATAATTTAAAGTACCAGTTGTATATTCTATTTCTTTTAATCTTGTAAATGTTTCACTTGCATTATCGATTGCTTTTGCTAAAGCTTCATATCGATATTTATCAAGATTACCTAAATCAACACCTAATATTTGTCTTGTAAAATTAACTTCTTTATTTCCTATTTCTGTAGGCTTTAATTTAGATAATAATTCATCTTGACGACCTCTCTCTGATATAGCTCTAAAACCAAAAATCTTTCTAACCATATCCCAAATATATTGCAATTTTTCAGAAAGAGTATCACCCTTTCCTAATAAATAAATACCAATAGTACCAATTGTAGCAATAGGCCCTAAAAGTCTTAAACCAAATCTTAATAATGGACCAGCAGCTCTCCAACTTGCTCTAAAACCGCTAATTAATGAAGAAAACACTGTAGATATTGCGCTACCAGCTTGAAATTGTAAAAAGGCTCTTCTAAAAGATAATCCTAATAAACCTACTAAACGAGTTAATGCAGATAATATTGGAATAATTGAAAGTAAATTCCAAGCAACAACTGCAACAACACGAGATATTTCCCATAATGTTCCAATAAAACCTAATAAAATTCCTCTATCAAACGCTCTTCTAATATTTGCTCCAAAATTTACAATACTTGTTATAGCATTATCTACTGGTTTCCCAAGATTTCTAATTTGTTTAGAAACAGCTTCTATACCTGCCTTTTCTGGTCCAAAAAAGCCTTCAGTACTTCTAACAGCAGAAGTTCTTCTAAAAAGTGTAGCTAAAAGTTCTGGAAAACTTAAAGCAAGAGCAGAAATACCAGCAAATGCACCTGAACTTTTCCCTGTTTTTCTTGAAACAAATTGATCTGTTTTTCCAGGTTTTAAATCATAACCTAATGTATCAAATTTTTTTGCTAAAATTTCATTATAAAGTGTGCCCCTTGATGCAGATAAGTTTTTATTTACAAAATTTTCTTTACCTATTTTAAATGTTTTTAAAAGTTTCCAAACAGTAACTAATCCAATTAAAGATGTCACAGCAACAGCTATAGAAGTACCTAAACTAATAAAAGAATCAGACAAAGATGAAACAGATGATCCAGTACTATTTGTTAATAATATTAATGATGCAATTATAGCAATAAATGTTAAAATTCCTCGTGTTCCACCGAATAAAGTATCAATGAATGTAGTTTTAAATTGAGACAATCCTAATCTTCTAGCATCACCTATTTTTTGTTTTTTAATTTCTTTTGATAAATTCTTATCTAAGTTTAAAGATAATTCACTAGCAAATAAATTAGAAAAACTTTGTTTAAAATTATTTAAGACATCTAAAAGACCTCTACCTACTTCCCTAAAAGTTTTTCTACCTGTAAATAAATCTAAAACACCACCTTTAATAATCGCTCTTCCAGCTAAAAAAGTCATTATACCAGAAATTACAAGAAGTATTTTAGAAAAATTAGAAGCATTATTAATAGCTTCTTTATTAAAAACGCCAGCAGAGGCTGTAGAAGTATATACTAAAGATGTCATAGTAGCCAATGCAGCAGTTATCTGTAAAATTCTTTTTAAACCAATTCCTCGAATAACATCAAAAATATCAGCTGCTATATCAACAAGACCATTAAATAACCAAATAAAACCCTCTTTTAATTTAAGCCAACTAGCTCTAAAAGCAATTGGAATTGAACCTATAAAATCTATAATTCCTGAAATGAGTACAGTATAAAATTGTTTTATTTTATTTCCAGCATTTTGTGTAAAAGCTAAAATAGCATCAATATATCTAAAATTAGAAGGTGCTGGCATTGTTGTAGTTAAGGGAAATTTATCATAAATATCTTTAAGTCTATTTATATCTTTAGTAAGACTTGCTACTCTTTTTCTATCATTTCTTAAAGTTGCATTTTCAAGAGCTGCTTCATATATTCTTATTTGATCCATAACAGCTTCTGCTCTTTGCTTTATAGCAGGTGTAGCAAAATCAACAGTCTTTTTAGATGGATCTATTCTAATAGCATCACGAAAAGATATTGCACCTTTACCTAAAGCATCTCTATTTTGTTTTATATTATTTAATACAGTACTTACTTCATCTTTTAAATCACTTGCAAATTGCCTAAAAGCACTTTTTGGTCTATTCTGTCTAAGATTGCTATCAAATAAATCTAAAAATTTTAATATAGGGTTTGTTGTAGCAAGTTTCGTTCTTAAAAGATTATTTATTATATCAAAAGCAACTTTAATAGGTTCTATAAAGCCTTTTGCTAAAATTCTTCCAAATAATTTATTACCAGCAGCCGCACCTAATATTGAATAAATTGCTAATGGTAATGCTATAATACTAGCTTCAAAAAAGCTAATTGAATCAAATAACGCAGTAGACAAAATTCCTGCAGAAATTAGTGCTAATTTTTTATTTATAAATAATGGAAGCGTAGAAACAGTTTGTAATGCTTTACCTGTAAAAATAGTATATATTTCACCAAAAAATCCTCTTAAATATTGTAAAATTCCTTCTCCACCTTCTTTTAAAACTTTAGTACCATCTTTCATTGTTTTAAAGTCACCTTGAAACAAAGTAACAACATTACTAAAGCCTTTTTCAGCCTTTATCATATATAAAAGCAATCCACCAAATAAAAGCAATAAAGCACTATTATTCGGTATAAGTAATGATAAAGCTTCTCCAAATCCACCAAAACCTGATAAAATACCTTTTAGCATATCTGGTAAATATGCTACAAAAGTATTCAATTCATTCATTACAATACTTATAGCTAATGAAAAAGCATTAGTTATAGCAACGCCTAATCCTTCTCCAAAAATTCTTGTTAATTCTGGAGATATGCTAAGAATAGTGTCTAAACTAAATGCTAAAATACCGCCAATTATAAAATTCCTTATTGCAGCGCCACCAAAAATATAAGAAAAAGCAATAAATATTCCTGTTACAATTTGAGAATAAAAAGATTTAAGAAAATCTTGTATAGGCGCTTTTAATGTCTCAAAAACTTTTGAAAAAGTTTCGTATATCTTATTTTTAAGTTTAATAAAGCCTTCTTTAAAATTAAAATAGAAATCTTCAGATTTGAAACTTTTAATATTAATTAAAGATTCAATTGATAAACTATTATTTTGCATCTTTTTAAAATAAGATATAATAGTATCTTTAAAATTATAAAAGTATTGTTTAACTGTTTCTAAAGAAGATGCTTTTTCTTCAATACCTTCCATTAAATCTGTCCAATAAGAATTACCTATAATCTTATCATACATTTCTTTAAAGCTATTTATTACAATATTTTTAAAATCGATTATTTTGTTAATTATAGGATCAATATATGTATTATATAAGTCACTAATATTTTTAAAAAATTGACTTGTTAATGATGTGTCAATATCCAAAGAGAATTTTAAATGAAAATATTCTTTAATATCATTAAATAAATTTAAAGTATATCTTTTTAAATTATTAAATGCATTTTTTATTGCTATCTTAAAATCATTTACAAATGGTTTTAGTATATTTAAAACATCTGCAAATGCAAGCTTAAATATATTAATTAAAAAACTTGATATAAATCCAGAAATACTTTTAAATGTTTTAAAAAGTTCGATTAAAATATTATTTCCAAGAGATTCAGAGAAACTGTTAAAAATATTTTTAATTAAATTGAAAGAAAAAGAAAATACATTTTTCATAAAATTATAAAAAATATTTGCAAACTCCTTTCCAGTACTTTGATTAAAAGTACCTTGTAAAGCTTTTAAAAAAGATGATATAAAACCATTAACATAGCCGTATATTAAAAGAATATATTTTCCAAATCTAGGTTTAAAAACCTCTTCATAAAATAATTCAAAAGTATTTTTAATAATTTCTAAACCAATCGAGATACGTCTAGCAGATGTTGTAAATACAGATCTAAAACTATATTCAACAATTCCTAATGATCTTGCTAAATTATAAAATGTTTTAAGAATTCCTTCAGTAGGTCTAAACGCAGTAGACAACCAAGCAAAATAATCATTAGTTCTACCTTTTCTCAATTCAATATTAAATAATTTTATATTTTCAGTTACTTCTTTAAATGTTTTAGCTTTAAATATTTTAACAAAAGATCTTTCAATATTTTTTCCTGGAAGAAAGATATTAATAGCTTCACTAATTTCTTGAAAACTATTTATAAAGAAAAATTTAAATTTTATAATTGAAGCATAAGAGCTAGATAATCCCTTGACTGTTTCAATAAAAGCCATACTCATAAAAGTCATAGGTGGCAAAACATAAGAACGTATTACATAAGATAAATCATAAAATACATTATAAATTGCTTTTACTGTTTGATATGAAAAAAGTAAAAGATCTGAAAATACTGTAATAGAATCTACATTTTTATTAATTTCAAAATCACCAAAAGATATTTTAGGAGATACTATTTCTTTTTTTCCAAAAGCTTTTTCTTTATATTCATTAAAAGTACTTATTACACGCTCTTGAAAAGCTTTTAACTCTTTAACTTGTTGGTAATAACCATACATTTCTAATGGAGATATATCAAATTCAACAGCAGCTTTCCAAGTTAATTTTAATGCAGTTAAAGTATTAAATTTTTGAATAGTATTATTTACATATCTATCTAAACTAAAAAGACTTGTTTGTAATTCTACAGCAAAAATATCAATAGCTTTACTAATATTTTTAATCCTATTTGCTAAATTATCACTAAATCCTAAGTATTTATTTAATGTACCTAAAGAATAACTAATTGTTGAGGATAATTTATTAAATGCCATTTCAACAGTAGGGACTATATTACTAAAATCTTTTTGAGTAGTCTCGCTCATGTTCTTTAAAACATCAAGAACTATTTTCGTAGTCAGTTTACCTTCTTCTGCAAATTTTCTTAAAGCACCTGTATTTAAACCTAATTGTTTTTGTAATTCAAACCCAAAGTAAGGTAATTGTTCAAGCACAGAGTTAAGCTCTTCACCTCTTAAAGTTCCAGAGGCAATACCTTGATTAAGTTGTAAAATAGCACCTCGAATACCTTCTATAGACGAGCCTGATAATACACTGGCTTGTTGTAAAGTTTTAGTAACACCTAAAATAGCACGTTTACCTACATTCTGATTTTCTAAAGCTTTAGAAAAATTCGCATAAATATTAGCTGTATCTGAAAAAGAAGTTTCAGTATCTTTAGAAATTTTGTAAAGTTTTGTTTGAGCTATAATTAAATCTTGAACAGTATTTTCTACTAATTTTAGCCTATTTTGAACTTTAGTCAAATCATCTGCTGTTTGATTAAAGAAGCTAACACCTTTGTAAGCAGTAAAAGCACTTATAACACTTATTAAAGCACTTTTTATTGAAAGAATAGATTTTGAAGTTTCATTTGAAGATTTATCAATAGAATTAAATGTTTTAGTGCTATCTTTTTCTAAATTTTTAAAACCAATAGAAGCTGCTTTAGTACTAGTTGTTAAACTCTTTAGATTATTTACATTAAAACCACCTAACGCTTTGCTAGATAGATTAGTATTTCTAACGATTTCGGCTAGGTGTCTATTGATCTCTTTTAATTGTTCTCTTGCTGAACTAGATTCAGCTTGGACATCAATAACAACACCAGACATATTAATACCCTAAAAAAATGCCCCTTCCTACTGAAGTCAGTAAAAAGGGGCGTTAATTTGTCTTCACGATAACACCATTAGGCAATACATTCTTTTGTGCCAATAGTGTTTTCTCAATAAAATTACTAGGAGCCTGTTTTGATGTACCTTGATTTAATATATCAATGTACTCTACATCATTAACAATAGCACTATTTTCATAGTGCCATCCGGCCCTGGCATTTCCAGTATCAACTGGTGTTGCATCTTGTAATGATGATACTATTTCTTTAACTCGTATATCTTTAATATTCTCTAAATTTTCTTTAATCTTTTTTTCAAAATCTTTATTTAAATTTTTAATTCCCCGAATTTTCACTGAAATCAATTTTATCACCACCCTTTGCAGACAGCATTTTATGAAACAGGTAAGAACCTTTAAAAGATTTCATTTCAATTTTTCCATCAATTGCAGCTACAGAATCTGATCTATATATAGCACCTAATGATGGAAATACTTCCCAAGGCTTACCTTTATAACCTTGTGTTTGTAAATACTTATATGCTCGATCATCATCTCGCCATTCTATTGGTCTTTTATCAAGATATGCAAACCAACCTAGTAACTCCTCATAAGGCATTTCTTCAATAAGTCTATAAACAGGCATCTTCAGATGAAAAGCTAGCTCATAAATAGCTAATGAATCATCTGAAAGTACTATTTTCCCTGTTTTTCACCTGGATTAATACCGGAAAACTTCATGATCTCGTTAGAAAGCTTTGAAAGTTCATCCAGAGGAAATCCTTCAAAATCATCATCAGCAAGATCTTCTGCACCTTCAACTGCATTACGAATAATGGATTTCAGAAGATCAAAACCTTCACTATCATTTTCCTCTAATTTCTTAGCTTTCTCTTGAATCTCCATGACATTAGCTACATTAAGCTTAGAGATAAGAACATCTTCTCCCATAAACTTAACTGTCTTTGTCATCTTACGACCAACGAGACCTTTAATACCTGACATTTTATTTACCTTTAATCCTGGAATATTCATTTTGTTTAATTGTTTTTGAAAGCATCTGAATATGCGGCTTGAAAATCATCAAGATTTTTTCGCATAGTATGTAGATGAGATAACGTTTTAAATACTTCAGCTGACTTTTCCTTATCACTTGAAAAGTCAGAAATTCTTTCAAAAGTTTTTCGAATACTAATATCGATACTCTTTCTCATATTTTTAGCTGTGGTTCTTAATACATAACCCATACTAAAAGGTTTATTTTGTTCTTCCACGTATTTTCCTCTATTTTAATGCATATTTTTCTTTTAAATAAATAATTATATAAAATCGTTATATTATCTTAATTAAAATTTTTTAGTAATATCTGTATTATAAAGAGGGACACCTGTAAATTAGTGACAGATTATTTAAATACTCTTCACAAAGGAGTATTCCCATAATATTAATTAAACAGTATAAGCACCAAAAAACTCTGTTTGCATTGTAATGGTTAAAGTAGCGGTATTAGCATCTGTAAGTTGTGGAGTCACCTGCAATGCATCTACTTTACCAATCCAAAAATATTGACTATTCTGTACTGTACCTAAACCAGTTGTGGCTGTTGCATAACCATCAGGTTCACTATTTAAAAGTGAAAAACGGAATGCATATTGCTTACCATCAGCAACTAACTCACCTAAAGCAGTCCCACTCGCCCACTCAGAGGGAACATAGTTAATAGTAATTTCCATTGACGGAGCATCAGATTGCCCTTGAATCTGAGAACTAGTCTTTTGTCCATAAACAGGAACATTTACAACATTAGGTGGAGTTCCCATAGCAGGAAACTCACGAACATTAGTAATACGAGAAAAAGTAGTAGTAGTTGCAAAAGCTGCCTTAAATGCAGCCTCTTCACCAGAACCTGCATTTACAGCACTTAAAGCTGAGGCAACTAGAGTAGTAGAAGTACAAACAGACAAATCTGAATACATGCCTGCGCCAATAGAAGAGATATGAGCCATATTAAACCTCGGGAAAATAAAAATCGAAGGGTAAAAAATACAATGCCATAAATAGTGTAGGATTATCTTTATCTCTGCCTTTTAGTGTTAATGCACTGCCTCTATTAAATTGCACAACACCATTAGGAGTATTAATCGATTTTCCAACTAAACTTGCATCAAGAGTATCTGAAAGTTCGTAAAATCTTTTAGGACCTTTTCCTGATTCTGAAAAGATCTCTACATTTAATATACCTGAAATAGATTGAAAATTTATACCAGGATTTGCTGGTATTATTGTTAATCTCAAAAATTCTTGACCAATAATTTCATCAAAATTGCTTGGATAAGTCTTTATTGATTTGCTTTTCCAATCAATAGATGAAAATATTGAATGAATTCCAAATTCGACATCAGTAAATTTTCCCATGACACTATCCATTAAACAAGAAGAATTGTGTCAAATATTCATTATGTTCAATAACATTCCCAACTTTATAATCTTTGCCATCAATATTAACAATT
>WBZM01003145.1_pt2 | contig 10833 bp, 11 predicted proteins | sample 5204271 | NCBI WGS metagenome assembly WBZM01 (sample SAMN12344346, study PRJNA552823) | activated sludge metagenome | biome: Activated sludge suspended growth; feature: Nitrification reactor; material: Wastewater; isolation source: activated sludge from nitrification reactor of wastewater...
CCTGGAACTACGTGATTGATGCCCTGACGGGGCGAGGGCCGTCCACCGCTGTGTTCGACACCAACGGAAATCAGACCGTCGAAATGACCGACCTTGCGGTCAGCGGGTATCAGAGCGCAGCCGACGGGCGAACGCGTTATCTGCGCAACATCGCCCGCACAACAGGACAGAACACGGTCTTCACGCCGCTCACAGGGGCATGGGGCGGAGGCGGAGGCGGAGGCGGAGGCGGAGGCGGAGGCGGAGGCGGAGGCGGAGGCGGATCGGGGAATCCTGACCCCGTGATCAGTTGCGCGACGCTCGGCAACTGCGCCTTCATCAACCGCGATTGGCGCCAGTTGTACCTCCGATGAACCTGCGAGTAACATGCATTCCGGCACAGGCATCCCGGCGCAAGTTGAAGGAATCCCGATGTACGACAGAAGATACCCGGCTCGCTTGACCGGCTTCACGCTTATCGAACTGATGATCGTTGTTGCCGTTGTCGGGGTGCTGACGGCAGTGGCGCTACCCTCATACAAGTCCTACATCGATCGTGCCCGTCGGGCTGATGCTCGCACCCAACTGCTTCAAGTTGCACAGTTCATGCAACGGTTCTATGCGGCCAATGACCGTTTTGACCAGGATCGCGCGGGCACCAGCGTCCTTTCGGTCATGCCAACCAATCTGCAAAAGTCACCGGCCGACAGCGCGACCGCGATGTACCAGCTCAACAGTGCCATCACTTCGGCGGGAAGCTACACCATCACCGTCACCGTCTCGGCCTACACGCTGACCATGGCCCCCATTTCCGGCACCCCCATGGCCAATGATGGTTGTGGCGCGTTCCGGGTGAACTCGCTGGGTGTACGAACCATCACGGGTACCGGCAAGACGCGAGACGAGTGCTGGAAGTGAGTCAATGCCCTGTTGAGACGGCGTTGCAACTCGCAAAGAAAGGCATTTTCCTCACCGCCCCCAACCCCCGCGTCGGTTGCGTGCTGACCTCGCCCGACGGCCAGGTGATCGGCGCCGGCCACACCCAGGAGGCGGGTGGCCCGCACGCGGAGATCATGGCCTTGCGCGACGCCGAGGCCCGCGGTGCGCCCACCGCCGGCGCCACCGCCTGGGTGACGCTGGAGCCCTGCGCACACCACGGCCGCACCGGGCCGTGCTGCGATGCGCTGATCGCCGCCGGCATCCGCAAGGTGGTCGCCTCGGTGGCCGATCCGAACCCGCTGGTGGCCGGCCAGGGGTTCGCGCGCCTTCGCGCGGCGGGCGTCGAGGTGGAGACCGGCCCGGGCGCCGCCGAGTCGCGCGAGCTCAACCTCGGCTTCTTCAGCCGAATGATCCGCGGCACGCCCTGGGTGCGCATGAAGCTGGCCGCCTCCCTGGACGGCAAGACCGCACTGGACAACGGTGCCAGCCAGTGGATCACCTCCTCTGAGGCCCGCGCCGATGGCCACGCCTGGCGGGCACGGGCCTGCGCGCTGCTGACCGGCATCGGTACCGTGCGCGCCGACAACCCGCTGCTCGATGTGCGCCTGGCGGACACGCCCCGGCAGCCGCACCTGGTCATCGTCGACAGCCGGCTGCACACTCCGCCCGAGGCCCGCCTGTTCGGCCCCCGGCGGCAGGTTCTGATTTACACCGCCGTGGACGATCCGGCGCGCCGTGCCGCGCTGGAGACCCGCGGCGCCACCGTGATCCGGCTGCGCGACACGAGCGGAACGCGCGTGGACCTGGCAGCCCTGCTGCGCGACCTGGCGCGCCGCGAGGTCAATGAACTGCACGTCGAGGCGGGGTATCGCCTGAACGGCGCCCTGGTCGGCGCCGGTCTGGTGGATGAGTTCCTGACCTACCTGGCCCCCAAGCTGATCGGGAACGGGCGTGGCATGGCGGATTTCGGGCCGCTGAGCGACCTGGCACAGGCCGTTGCGCTGGAGTTCCGGTCGGTCGAACCGGTCGGGCCCGACCTGCGCCTGCTGGCCCGCGTGACTGGCCGGGACCGCTTCTAGGCGGGTTTTTCGTCCCGCCGCCCCGGAACGGGCGCCAATCCCTGCGAAAATCGCACCATGTTCACCGGAATCATCACCGGCGTGGGGCGCATCGCCGCCGTGCACGACCTGGGTAGCTCTTCAGACCATGGCAAGCGCCTGGACATCCTGGCCCCGCCGAGCTATCTGGACGATGTGGGCCTGGGTGACAGCATCGCGCTCAACGGCGCCTGCATGACCGTGACCACGCTGGCACCGCACGAGAACCGCTTCACGATCGACATCTCCGCCGAATCGCTGGACAAGACCGCCGGACTCGACCAGCCCGGTCCGGTCAACCTTGAAAAGGCCCTGCGTGCCAACGACCGCCTCGGCGGCCACATCGTGTCCGGGCATGTCGACGGCGTCGGCCGCGTGACCCGGATGGAACAGGTCGGCGAAAGCTGGCACCTGGCGGTGCTGGCGCCAGGCGCGCTCGGCAAATACCTGGCCTACAAGGGCTCGATCACGGTCAACGGGGTCAGCCTCACGGTCAACCGGATCGACGACACACCCCAGGGCTGCCACGTCCACATCAACCTGATCCCGCATACGGTGGAGAACACCGCGCTGGGCGCACTGCGAGTGGACAGCCCCGTCAACCTGGAAATCGACCTGATCGCCCGCTATGTGGAACGCATGCTGGGCGCCGGTTCCACGAACACCCGCAAGGAAACCACATGAGCCTTCCCTCCCCCGTCGCCATCTCTCCGGTGGAAGACATCATCGCCGAGATGCGCGCCGGCCGCATGGTGATCCTGGTCGATGAAGAAGACCGGGAAAACGAAGGCGACCTGGTGCTGGCCGCCGACCACGTGACGCCCGAGGCGATCAACTTCATGGCACGCTTCGGTCGCGGCCTGATCTGCCTCACCCTGACCCGCGAACGCTGCGAGCACCTGCGCCTGCCACCGATGGCCGCGCGCAACGGCACTTTCTACAGCACCGCGTTCACCGTATCGATCGAGGCAGCCGAAGGCGTGACCACCGGCATCTCCGCCGCCGACCGCGCCCGCACCGTGCAGGCCGCGGTGGCGCCCGGTGCCCAGCCGGCCGACCTGGTGCAACCCGGCCACATCTTCCCCTTGCAGGCGGTCGATGGCGGCGTGCTGATCCGTGCCGGCCATACCGAAGCGGGCTGTGACCTGGCCGCCATCGCGGGTTGCTCGCCGGCCGCGGTGATCTGCGAGATCATGAAGGACGACGGCACCATGGCGCGGCTGCCCGACCTGCAGCTCTTCGCGGCCGAACATGGCCTGAAGATCGGCACCATCGCCGACCTGATCCACCACCGCAGCCGCAACGAGTCGCTGGTCGAGAAGATCGGTCAGCGCCCGATGCAGACCGCCTACGGCGAATTCATCGCGCACGCCTTCCGCGACCAGACGAGCCAGTCGGTGCACCTGGCGCTGGTCAAGGGCAGCTGGAATGCCGACGAGGCGGTCGCCGTGCGGGTGCACGAGCCGCTCTCGGTGCTCGACGCGCTCGAGGTCCGCCGCTCCATGCACTCGTGGGGACTGGACAGCAGCCTGCACTACCTCAACGCCCAGGGCAAGGGCGTGGCGGTGCTGCTCAACTGCGGCGAAAGCCCCGAGCGATTGCTGCAGCAGTTCGAAGGCACCGCCCGCGCGTCCCAGGCGCCCGAGCGCGGACGCATGGACCTGCGCACCTACGGCATCGGCGCGCAGATCCTGCGCGAATGCGGCGTGCACAGGATGCGCCTGATGGGCAACCCGCGCCGCATGCCGAGCATGACCGGCTACGGCCTCGAAATCACCGGTTACATCCCAAAGGAATGAATCATGTTCGGAGCAGACAAAGGAACCGGCGACCGCATGGACGGCGCCAAGCTCAGGATCGGTATCGTGCAGGCCCGGTTCAACGAAAGCATCACCGACGCCCTGGCCCAGGCCTGTCTGGCCGAGCTGGAGGCCCTGGGGGTCGGCAGCAAACACATTGCGCACATCAAGGTGCCGGGCGCCCTGGAAGTGCCGGTGGCGCTGCAGGCGCTGGCCGAGAAAGATGAATACGACGCGCTGATCGCGCTGGGCTGCATCATCCGCGGCGAGACCTACCACTTCGAACTGGTGGCCAACGAATCCGGCGCCGGCGTGAGCCGCGTCGCGCTCGACTACCAGGTGCCCGTGGCCAACGCCATCCTCACGACCGAAAACCTCGAACAGGCCGTCGCGCGCCAGACCGACAAAGGCCGCGACGCCGCGCGGGTTGCGGTCGAAATGGCCAACCTGCTGGACCATCTGCCATGAGCAACGCGCCGCCACCGTCTGGCAGCCGCCCGCCCCGCCAGACCCGCACCGGCACCACGGCCACCGGCGCGCGCAAGGCGGCGTCCAAGTCGGTACGCAGCCGTGCGCGCGAGTTTGCCCTGCAAGGGCTCTACCAGCACCTGGTGGGTGGCAACCCGGCGGCCGACATCGACACCTTCACCCGCGACCTGGCGGGCTTCCACAAGGCCGACGCCGCCCACTTTGACGCGCTGCTGCACGGCTGCATCGAGCAGGCCGCCGACCTGGACGCGCTGATCGTACCCTTGCTCGACCGCAAGCTGGCCGAGATTTCGCCGATCGAACACGGCATCATGTGGATTGGCGCCTTCGAGTTCCTGCACTGCCCCGACGTGCCGTGGCGCGTGGCGCTGAATGAATGCATCGAGCTGGCCAAGGAGTTCGGCGGCACCGACGGCCACAAATACGTCAACGCCGTGCTCAACGGCCTGGCACCAAAGCTGCGCGCCGCCGAGGTCGAAGCCGACCGGATCGCCGGCAAAGCCCGTCCATGAAGATCTCCCGGCGCGCCGAACGCATCGAGCCCTTCTACGTCATGGAAGTGGCCAAGGTGGCCAACGACATGGCGCGCGAAGCGGCCGGCTCCGGCATGCCGATGGTGTTCCTGAACATTGGCGAGCCAGATTTCACCGCGCCACCGCGGGTGCAGCAGCGGGCGATGCACGCCATTCATCACGGCGGGACCAAATACACCGCCGCAATCGGCTTGATGCCCCTGCGCGAGCGCATCAGCCAGTGGTATCGGCAGCGCTTCGGGGTCGAGGTCCCGCCCGAGCGCATCGTTCTCACCGCCGGCGCCTCGGCCGCGCTGCAGCTGGCCTGCCTGGCGCTGATCGATGCGGGCGACGAAGTCCTGATGCCCGATCCGAGCTACCCGTGCAACCGGCATTTCGTGAGCGCGGCCGACGGCACGGCGGTGCTGATCCCGACCACGGCGGCCGAGCGCTTCCAGCTCAGCGCCGACAAGGTGGCCACCGCCTGGGGGCCAAAGACGCGCGGCGTGCTGCTGGCCTCGCCCTCGAATCCCACGGGCACCTCGATCGACCCGGCCGAGCTGCGCCGCATCCACGCGGTGGTGCAAGGCCATGGCGGCGTCACGCTGGTCGACGAAATCTACCTCGGCCTGAGTTTTGACACCGCCTTCGGGCAGACCGCGCTGGCCATCGACGACCAGGTCATCAGCATCAACAGCTTCTCCAAGTACTTCAACATGACCGGCTGGCGCCTGGGCTGGCTGGTGGTGCCCGAAGCCCTGCTGCCCGCCATTGAGCGGCTGGCGCAGAACCTGTACATCTGCCCCAGCACCGTGTCCCAGCACGCGGCGCTGGCCTGTTTCGACGCCGAGAGCATCGCCGAATACGAAAGGCGGCGCGCCGAGTTCAAGGCAAGGCGTGACTTTTTCATCCCCGCGCTCAACGCGCTGGGCCTGAAGGTCCCGGTGATGCCCGACGGCGCCTTCTACGCCTGGGCCGACTGCACCCAGGCCTGCGAGAAGCTGGGCGTGAAGGACAGCTGGGAATTCGCCTTCGAGTTGATGAAGCGCGCGCGCGTGGCGGTCACGCCGGGGCGCGACTTCGGCACCGCCGAGACCACGCGCTACGTGCGCTTTTCCACCGCCAGTTCGATGGACCAGCTGCGCACGGCCGTGCAGCGTCTGCAAACCCTGCTCGCCTGACGCCATGGCCTTTTCGCTGCCGATCCGCATCTACTGGGAAGACACCGACGCCGGCGGTATCGTCTTCTACGCCAATTACCTGAAATTCTTCGAGCGCGCCCGCACCGAATGGCTGCGTTCGCTCGGGATCCACCAGCAAGCGCTGCGCGAGGCCACCGGCGGCATCTTCGTCGTCGCCGAAGCCAAGCTGACATACCACCAACCGGCACGGCTCGACGACGAGCTGATCGTCACCGCGCGGCTGACGGAGGCCGGTCGGGCCTCCCTCACCATGGTGCAGGAAGCACGCCTGCGGTCACAGCCCGCGCTCGACGGCGGCTCTCGCTTGCTCTGCGAAGGCCAGATTCGCGTCGGTTGGGTGGACGCGGCCACGCTCAAACCGGCGCGGATGCCGTCTCACGTTCTGGAAGCCTTTCAATGAACAGCAACCTTTCCATTCTGAACCTGGTGCTGCACGCAAGTTTCGTCGTGCAGCTCGTGATGCTGCTGCTGGTGGGCGTCTCCATCGCGAGCTGGGCCGCCATCTTTCGCAAGCTGTTCGCGCTGAAACGGGTGAAGGCGCTCAACGAGGCCTTCGAGCGCGAGTTCTGGTCGGGCACCAGCCTGAACGACCTCTACGCGTCGGCCGCCCAGAACGCCAAGACCGCCGGCCCGATGGAGCGCATCTTCGCCAGCGGCATGCGCGAGTTCCAGAAGCTGCGCGAGCGCCACATCACCGACACCGGCACGCTGCTCGACGGCGCCCGCCGGGCGATGCGCGCGAGCTACCAGCGCGAGCTCGACGTGGTGGAGTCCAACCTGTCGTTCCTGGCCTCCGTCGGCTCGGTATCGCCTTACGTGGGGCTGTTCGGCACCGTCTGGGGCATCATGCACGCCTTCACCGGCCTGGCCAGCCTGCAGCAGGTGACCCTGGCCACCGTGGCGCCCGGCATCGCCGAGGCGCTGGTGGCCACTGCGATCGGCCTGTTCGCCGCTATCCCCGCCGTCGTGGCCTACAACCGCTTCGCGCACGACATCGACCGGGTGGCCAACATGCTGGAGACCTTCATCGAGGAGTTCTCCAACATCCTGCAGCGCAACCTGGGCGCGCAATCGGCCTCGGGACGCTGAAGAAAAGGAGCCGGGTCATGCCAGCTGTCGTTCATCGAGGTCGGGGGCGCCGCACCATCAACGAGATCAACATGGTCCCGTTCATCGACGTGATGCTGGTGCTGCTGATCATCTTCATGGTGACCGCGCCGCTGATCGCGCCCAGCATGATCGACCTGCCGAGCGTGGGCAAGGCGCCCAAGCAGCCGGACCAGGTGATCCAGATCGTGATCCGCAAGGACGAGAGCCTCGAACTCAAGAACGGCGACAAGGGCCGCAAGCTCGGCGCGCGGGAGATCGCCGCGGCGGTCAAGCAGGCCCAGGCGGGGCAGACCAACAGCGCCGTGGTCATCAGTGCCGACCGCAGCGTGAAGTACGAAAGCGTGGTCAAGGTGATGGACGCGCTGCAGCGTGCCGGTGTGCAGCGTGTGGGCCTGTCGGTCCAGCTCGCCCCCTGAGAGGACCTTCCCCGACGCCTTGGCCCTGACACCATGAGCATCTCCACCGCCGATTGGGCCGAATTCGCGCCCCCCGAGCCGCCGGCGCAGCTGCGGGCGCTCGGCCTGGCGATCCTGGTCCATGCGTTGTTGCTGGGCGCGCTGGGCTGGGGCGTGAGCTGGCGGCACCAGGCCGAACCATTGACGGTCGAGGCCGAACTCTGGTCCGCCGTGCCGCAGCAGGCGGCGCCGCGGCTCCAGGCACCGCCACCGCCGCCCCCACAGCCCCAGCCGCAACCCGAGCCCCGCCCGGCGCCACCGCCCCCGACGCCGCCGGACACGGCCCAGCGCGACGCCGACATCGCGCTGGAGCGCCAGAAAAAAGAGGCAGAAGCCCAGGCTGCCCGGCTCAAGGCGGAGCAGGAACAGAAGCGGCGCCAGAAACTGGAGGCCGAGAAGAAGGAAGCGCTCCAGCGCGAGCGAGAACAGAAACGCCTGGCCGCCGAAAAGGCCGAGCAGGAGCGGCAGAAGAAAGCCGTCGAGGCGCGCGCGGCCAAGGAGAAGGAAGCGGCCCGGACCAGGGAAGAGACCGCCCGCGCCGAGAAGGAACTCAAGGCCCAGCGCGAAGCCAACCTGCGCCGGATCGCGGGCCTGGCCGGCGCCACCGGCAGCGACACCGCCACCGGAACCGCCCAGCGCTCGGCGGGCCCGTCGGCCAGCTACGCCGGCAAGGTGGCCGCACGCGTCAAGCCCAACATCGTGTTCACCGACGACATCGCCGGCAACCCGATGGCCGACGTGGAGGTGCGCGCCGCGCCCGACGGCACCATCCTGGGCACCCCCCGCCTGCTGAAGTCCAGCGGCGTCAAGGCCTGGGACGACGCGGTGCTCAAGGCGATCGTGAAGACCGAAAAGCTGCCGCTGGACACCGACGGCCGCGCGCCAGCGACGCTGATCATCGGCTTCCGGCCCAAAGACTGACGATCAGATCGCTATTCTTTTTGTAGCTGCTCGTGGCCGCTGCGAGCTTGGAAGAAGCCAAAACGGGCCTGAAAAAGGCCCAAAAATGCCCCGAAATCACTCGTAGACGACCACCGCCTGGCCCGCTGCAGCCTGCGCGGCCCAACCGGCCAATGCGGCGTCGCTGGGGAAGAAACGGGCCTGTTCGCCGAGTTGCAATTCGGCGCGGGCACCCAGCGCAGCCTGCTGACGCTCCAGGCTCAGACGCACCGGCAGGCCCCGCAGCAGTTCGCCCTGCTCGGTCATTTCGCGCCGCGCCGGGAACTCGCGCACCAGGCGCGCCACATCCGGCGCCGCGCCATTGACGGCCACCCGCAGGTACTTGCCGAAGCGGCAACGCGCGCCGGGCAGGTCCCAGACCTGTTGCACCGTCAGCTGCAGGCCGCCGGAGAAGCGGTCGGGCATCAGCTTGCCCATCACCACGACCAGTTCGTCATCCTTGAACAGGCCCCGGTTCGCGTTGATCAGTTCCTCGTCGGCGCGCGCGTCGATGACGCCGGATGCGTCGTCGATCTTGAACAGGCCCAGCTTGCCGCGCTGGCCGTTGATGACCCGGAAGTCGGTCACGATGCCGGCCAGCAGCTGCGGCTCGCGGCTGTCGGTGAGCTCGGCGATGGGCCGGCGCACGAACTGGCGCACCTCACGCGCCACGTCGTCGAACAGGTGCCCCGAGAGGTAAAAGCCGATCGCCGTCTTCTCCAGCGTCAGCCGCTCCTTCACGCCCCAGGGCGTGGCCGGGACCAGCTCGGGCTCCTGGGTGCTGGAGCCGTGGTCGTCGTCGCCGCCGAGGTCGAACAGGCCACCCTGGTGGGCGTTGGCCGCGGTCGCATTGGCAAAGTCGAACGCGCGCTCGATGCTGGCCGCCAGCGCGGCGCGGTTGAGCTGCAGCGAATCAAAGGCGCCGGCCTTGACCAGCGCCTCGACCGTGCGCTTGTTCAGCCGGGTGCGGTCCACCCGCACGCAGAAGTCGAACATGCTGCTGAACGGACCACCCTCCTCGCGCGCTTTCACGATGGCTTCGATCGCCTGCTGCCCCGTGCCCTTGATGGCGCCCAGGCCATAGCGGATCACCGTGTCCGACACCGGCTCGAACCGGTAGACGCCCCGGTTGACGTCGGGCGGATCGAACCGGATGCCGAATTTCAGCGCGTCCTCGAACAGCACCTTGAGCTTGTCGGTGTCGTCCATTTCCACCGTCATGTTGGCGCAGAAGAACTCGGCCGTGTAATGCACCTTGAGCCAGCCGGTGTGGTAGGCCAGCAGGGAATAGGCCGCCGCGTGCGACTTGTTGAAGCCGTAGCCCGCGAACTTCTCCATCAGGTCGAAGATTTCGTCGGCCTTGGCCTCGGGCATGCCGTGGGTGGCCAGCGCACCGGCGCGGAATTTCTCGCGCTCCTTGGCCATCTCCTCGGCCTTCTTCTTGCCCATTGCACGTCGCAGCAGGTCGGCGCCGCCCAGGCTGTAGCCGCCGAGGATCTGCGCGGTCTGCATCACCTGCTCCTGGTAGACCATGATGCCGTAGGTCTCGGACAGCATGTCGGCCACCGCCGGGTGCGGGTACTCGACCGTCTCGCGGCCGTGCTTGCGCGCCACGAAGCTCGGGATCAGGTCCATCGGGCCGGGACGGTACAGTGCATTGAGCGCGATCAGGTCTTCCAACCGGGTGGGTCTGGCGTCGCGCAGCATGCCCTGCATGCCGCGGCTTTCAAACTGGAACACGGCCTCCGTCCTGCCGTCGGCGAACAGCTTGTAGGTGGCCGCGTCGTCCAGCGGCACGTTTTCGAAGGCAAAGTCTTCCTGCCCGGGGTGACGCCTGCGAATGAATTCGCGCGCGATCTCCAGGATGGTCAGCGTCGCCAGGCCCAGGAAGTCGAACTTCACCAGACCGATGGATTCCACGTCGTCCTTGTCGTACTGGCTCACCGCCGAGTCGCTGCCGGGCTGCTGGTACAGCGGGCAGAAGTCGGTGAGTTTTCCCGGCGCGATCAGCACGCCGCCCGCGTGCATGCCGATGTTGCGTGTCATGCCTTCGAGCTTCTGCGCCATCTCGATGACGGTGCGCACCTCTTCTTCTTTCTCCACCCGCTCGGCCAGCAGCGGCTCCAGCTCCAGCGCGTAGTTGGCCTTGTCGCCCTCTTTTTTGGGTACCGGCGGGTAGGCCAGCGTGTAGGTCTGGCCGGGTTTGGCCGGCACCAGCTTGGAGATGCCGTCGCAGAAGGTGTAGCTCATGTCCATCACACGGCCGACGTCGCGGATGGCGGCCTTGGCGGCCATGGTGCCGAAGGTGGCGA
>WBZM01004100.1_pt1 | contig 10829 bp, 5 predicted proteins | sample 5204271 | NCBI WGS metagenome assembly WBZM01 (sample SAMN12344346, study PRJNA552823) | activated sludge metagenome | biome: Activated sludge suspended growth; feature: Nitrification reactor; material: Wastewater; isolation source: activated sludge from nitrification reactor of wastewater treatment...
CCCGGTACCGGCGAACACGCCGGGCGACGAGTTCACCCGCCTCGCCCGGGTCGCCAGCCCGCGCGCAAGCCCCCCGACCGTGGGCGTCGCGCCAACCCCGAGCGGCGAGCCGCCCGATGCAGCGCCCGCGCCTGCGCCGGCAAGCGCGGCGACGAGCGCCAGCGACGCGCCGGCGGACGATGCCGCCGCGGCTCGGCGCGTGCGGGCGGCGATCGCGCGTGGCCTGGGTCTGTCGATCGACGACCTGCACGAAAGCGATCCCGCCATACTCGGCGAGCAAATCGGCGAGCTTCTCCGCCTGCTCACCGGCGAGCTACGGCAACTTGTCGCCCGCCGCGCAGCGGCGCTCGACGAACCGCCTACCCTGCATTCGGCAATCGGTGGGAGCAATCCGCTGGCGATCATGCCGAGCAGCGAGGAAGCCCTGCGCATCCTCTTCGGCCCGCCCCGGCAGGCTTTTCTCGCACCGCGCGAAGCCTACGCCAGCAGCCTGCACGAGGTCGCGCAGCACTGGCGAGCCACCGAAGCGGCGATGGACACGGCAACGCGCGTGCTGGCCGGCGAGCTCGCGCCGAGCGTAATCGAGCAGAGCGCGCAGACCGACAAGGGCTTCGGCCAACTGCTTGGCGCACGCAAAGGGAGATACTGGGAGATGTACTGCGAGCGCTGGAGCAAACGCCCGGCGCTGCAGCCGGAACGCCCGCTCGCATCGTTCCTGCGCACATTCGCTGAACACGCGCTGGACGGCAGCGGTGGCCCCGGCAAGACGGGTGGCAGCGAGGGCGGCGCCGGCGCTTGAGCGAGAGGACGCGCAGATGAAGTTTTTCAGTTACGACGATCCGGACGAGCGGCTGAGCGACGACGCCACCGTGGCGCTGCGCCCTGCCCTGCGCGACTTTTCCGCAGCGCAGCTCGATGCCCTGCACAGCTTCGTCGCGGAACTGCGCTTTGCTCCCGGTGCGCGCGTCGTCGCGATCGGCGAGCACAGCCCTACCCTGTTCATCATCGTTTCGGGCAGCGTCCGCATTGCCGCGCACCAGGCTGGCAACGCCAGGCGCGCAGGCCTCGTGCTCGGCGAGGGCGAAGTGTTCGGAATTTCGTCGTTCCTCGACGGCGAAGCCAGCGCGATCAGCGCCGAGGCGTGCGAGGGTTGCGAGGTCCTCGCTCTGCGCCGCGCGTCCTTCGACCAGTTGGCAGCCTGGCAGCCAGCGCTCGCCATTGCCCTGCTGCACGATCTGGCGACCTACGCCAGCCGACGCCTGCGCGTGCTCAACGCCGCTTGCTGAAGCGACCGCCACGACGAGCAATCCGATGAACCGCCAAGCGAACCCCGAAACCTTCTTCGCCAACTACACCAAACGGCGCTCCACGCTGCCGCCAGCCGCGTGGCTGGCCTTGCGCGTGCTCGTCCTGCTCGTCACGCTGGCGTTGGCCGGCTTGCTTGCCGTGCATCCTGCGCTCGGCCTGAAGCTATGGTGGGGGCTGGCGATTCCCGTCGTTCCGGCACTCCTCGTCGTCGCCCCGGGGCTCTGGCGACAGGTCTGCCCAATGGCTTTTCTGAACCAGATTCCCCGCCTGACCGGCAAGAGCCGCGCCCGGCCGCTGCCTGGACGGTTGAAGAACGCCGCTTTCGTGATTGCCGTGGCGATCTTTCTCGCCTGCGTCGCGGCGCGCGCGCCACTGCTCAACCGACATGGCGAACTGGTTGCCGTCCTGATCGTCGGCGTTCTCCTCGTCGCTCTTGCCGGCGGTTTGGTCTTCGCCGGACGCAGCGGCTGGTGCGGTACTTTCTGTCCGCTCGGGCCGATTCAGCGCACGTATGGGCACGCGCCGCTGGTCGTCGTTCCGAATGGCTACTGCCCGACCTGCGTCGGCTGCCAGAAAAACTGTTACGACTTCAACCCCCGCGGCGCGATCTTCGCCGATCTGGCCGATACCGACCCGCGCTATGCCGCGCAACGGCGCCTCTTCATCGGCCTGCTGCCCGGCCTGATCTGCGCCTACTTCATGCAGGGCCCAGCGCCCGAATACTCGTATCCCGTCTACCTGCTCGTTCTGCTCGCCGGCTGTTGCGCCTCGGCCGGGCTCTACGCGATCCTCACCAGTTGCTTTCCGCTGTCACCGCATCGGGTCGCGGCGGTTTTTGCGGCGCTCGCGCTGCTCATCTTCTACGGGTACGCCGGCCCGATCATTCTCGCCACGCTGGCCCATTTTCTTGCTTTCACTGCGCCCGAATGGGCGATCGCCGCCAGCCGCAGCACCGGTTTGCTCGCCGGTTTGACGCTGCTGATCGCCAGCCTCCACGCCGAGCGGCTTTTCCATCAGGCAGCGACAAAAGCAGTCGAGCTGCCCGTCGACAACCAGCGCAAGACGCAGTTGCGCACGCGCTTCGGCGGCAAGCAGGGTGCCACCGTCACCGATCGCGAGAGCGGCGTCGCTTTCCCGGTAGCGCCCGGCGCCACCCTGCTCGACGCGATCGAGACCGCCGGCCTGAAGATCAACTACGGCTGCCGAGCCGGCCTCTGCGGCGCCGATCCGGTCGTCGTCTGCGCGGGCGCGAACTACCTCTCAGCACCCAGCGACGACGAAAGCGCGACGCTGCGTCGACTCGGTCTCGAAGGTAAGGCACGCCTGGCGTGCATGTGCCGGGTCAGCGGCCCGGTCGTCATCGATCGCGATCCGAACTCCGCCGGGCCGTCCACAACCCCCGCCGCGGCCAGCCCGCCGGCCACCGACCATGCGCTCTCCGCCGGCGTCAAGCGCGTCGTCATCGTCGGCAACGGCGTCGCCGGAATCAGCGCCGCCGAGCAGTTGCGGCGCCTGAGCAGCTCGCTGCAGATCGATGTCGTGAGCAGCGAGCCGCTCCACTTCTACAACCGGATGGCGATCGGCCGTCTGATTTATGGCCGCACCGGCATGGACGGCCTGCAACTGATTCCCGACGCCTGGTACGGCAAGAACCGGGTCGAAGTCTGGCGCAACTCGATCGTCCGCGCGATCGACCGCAGCGAGCAACAAGTTATCCTGGCGACTGGCGAGCGCCTGCCCTACGATCGGCTGATCCTCGCCACCGGCGCGCACGCGACGACGCCCGCGGCCGATTTCCTGTCTTTCGCCAACGCCTTCGTCCTGCGTTCGGCGGACGATGCGCAGGCCTTGCGCAGCGCCGCCCAGGTCCGACGAGCCCGCCGCGCGCTGGTCATCGGCGGCGGCGTCCTCGGCGTCGAGGCGGCCGATGCGCTGCACCACCTGGGCTTGCACGTCGTTCTCCTGCAGCGCGCCGACCGCCTGATGAACGCGCAGCTCGACGCGCCAGGTGCCGCGCGGCTGACCGCTTACCTTGAAGGAATCGGCATCCAGGTCCTCACGCAAGCGGTCGTCGAGCGCTGGGAGGGCAAGGGCGACCTGCTGCGCGGCGCCTGGCTGGCGCACGGACCCTGCGCGCGCGCCGATCTCTTCGTCGCCTGCCTGGGTATCGGCGCCAACGTCCAGTTGGCGCGCGCCGCCGGCCTGCATGTCGAACGCGGCATCGTCGTCGACGCCGCCATGCGCAGCAGCGACCCGCACATCTACGCGGTTGGCGATGTCGCCGAACTGCCAGGAACCCCTGGCGGCCTGTGGCCGATCGCCGCCGCCCAGGCGGCGGTCGCCGCCAGCGCGCTGCTTGGCCAACCGGCTGCCTACACGCCGCCGCGCGTCGTCCTGCAATTGAAGTGCGACGGTATCGACCTGCGCAGCTTCGGCGAGATCAGCGCGCGGCCCGGCGACGAGGAATTCACCGCTGCCCCGGGCGATCCCGCCTGGTGGCGCCTGATCCTGCGCCAAGGCGTGCTCGCCGGCGCGCTCTACGTCGGCCCGCCACGCTCGGCCAAGGACTTTACACGCGCCGTTCAGGAAGGTCTCGACCTCACGCCGCTGCGTGCCGAGCTGCGCCGCGGCGACCTCACTGCGCTTGCCCGCCTGGCCTCCGGCCGGTAAACGGGCGGGCTTGTCGTTCACGCTGACGGCGCGCAACATGCCCTTCCTGCTCAAGCTGGCCAGGCTGATCAGCGGCTGGCGCGCGCTGACCACGGCGCTGGCGCTGCTCTGCGCCTTGGCCCCGGCGCGCGTCTTGGCACAGGTATTCGACAGCGAGCTGCAGCGCTTTCGGCTGACGATCGTCACCGGCGGATTGGAACATCCATGGGGGCTGGCTTTTCTGCCCGACGGACGCATGCTGGTCAGCGAACGACCCGGACGGCTGCGCCTGATTGACGCCAAGGGTAACCTGGACCCGCAAGCCGTACAGGGCCTGCCGCCGATCGCGGCGATCGGTCAGGGCGGCTTGCTCGACGTCGCCGTACACCCGGCTTTCCGTCAGAACGGCTGGATCTACCTTTCGTACGTCGCTGCCGGTACCGGCGGCTACGGCACCGAGGTGCTGCGCGCGCGGCTCAGGAACAAAGCGCTGCACGATGTCCAGGTCGTCTTTCGCATGCGCCCGAAATCAGCCACCGGCTACCATTTCGGTTCGCGGCTGGTCTTCGACCGGCAGGGATATCTCTACATCACGCTCGGCGATCGCGGCGAGCAGGAGCGCGCGCAGCGCCTGGACGACCACGCCGGATCGGTGATTCGCCTGCACGACGACGGCCGTGTGCCGGCCGACAATCCTTTCGTCAGGCAAGCCGGGGCACTGCCCGAAAAGTTCACGCTCGGCAACCGAAACATCCAGGGGGCGGCCGTGCATCCCGCCACCGGCGAGCTGTGGGCGCACGAACACGGCCCACAGGGCGGTGACGAGATCAACGTGATCCGGGCGGGGGTCAATTATGGCTGGCCGGTGATTACCTATGGACGCAACTACGGCAGCGGAACGCGCATTGGCGAAGGCAGCGAGAAAGCGGGCATGGCGCAGCCGGTGCTGCAGTGGACGCCGTCGATTGCCCCGTCCGGCATGGCTTTCTACACCGGAAATCGATTTCCTGCCTGGCAGGGCGATCTATTCGTCGGCGCGTTGCGCGACCAGATGCTGCTGCGCATCCGCCTCGACGGGGAACGCGTCGTGCGCCAGGAGGCACTGCTGAAATCGGTCATCGGTCGTATCCGCGACGTGCGCAACGGCCCGGACGGTCTGCTCTACCTGCTGACCGACAGCCCGAGCGGCGTGCTTGCCCGTCTGCAACCGGCGCCCTGAGGGCGGCAGCGCCTGCCGCGCGCCGGCTCACGCCGCGCGCAGGCCGAATTGCTGCCGCCCGCCTGACTGGCCGCGCCGGTCAAGAGCAAGTGCCGAAAGCCGCCACGATTAACCCGTTTACTCGCCCGGCGCTGCACGCAGCCCTAAGGAAATCCGCCTGCGTGCCGTAGATGGAGCGTGGAGCAACGCTCCGATGATCGGGTCTCTGCCGGCGGCGGATCATTCATCGGCACGGCATTGACCGGTGGATAACGCGCAGACGGTATGGAATCGACAATACAGGATTGGCTCAGTCAACTATGCGGCAAGGTGACCGGCGTGCGCAGCGCGCTGATCCTGCTCGCTGCGCGCCCCGGACAATCGCTGCCGGCGGCGGTCTGGCCGGCGAACAGCCGGCCACCGACCGAGGTCTACACGGCGGCACGCGATACCGTGCTGGGCGAACTCGCAGTGCACTGCGTCAGTCCCTCGACAACGGCGCAGTATCACATCTTCTCGCTCCCCCTGCGCCTCGCGAACTGGGCAGGAGGCGCCTTCGCGATTGCCGTCGACCCCGCCGCGGCAGCGTCCGACGATATCGTCCTGGGCACCATCAGGCCGGCCGTTGCCCAGCTCCATCCCCTTCTGGCCACGCTGCAGCCGGCCAATCCCGGTAGTTCCGAGGCATTGCGACTGACCGCCGCGCTGCTTGCGCATGACGATCTCGCATTGGCGTGTACGGCCTTCGCCAACGAGCTCGCCAACATCTTTCGCTGCCACCGGGCGAGCATCGGTCTGCTGCAAGGCGGGCACGTGACGGTTGCCGCGATCTCGCACGGGAGCGGACGAATCACCCCGGGGCAGTCGTTTGCCGAGGTCGAGGCGGCGATGGAGGAGGCGATCGACCAGGGAGCGACGGTGCAATATCCGCTGGGCAAGGACGCCCGAGCGCTCGTCGTGCTCGCTCACACAATTCTCGCCAAAGGTGCGCAGGAGTCGATTCTGACTGCCCCGCTGGTCGTCGAGCAGCAGATCATCGGTGCGATCACCCTCGAAAGTCCGGGCGATGCTGCGTTCAACGAAGACGAGAAGATCTTGCTCGAACATCTGGTTGGCTTGCTGGCACCGCTCCTCAGTCTGAAGCGACGCGCCAGCGAAACGGCCTGGCAGCGCAGCCGCAGCGAGCTGGCCCACTACTGGGCGCAGTTGCGCGCGCCCGGACTCAACCGTTGCAAGCTGGTGGGCGCGACATTCGCCGCGGTCGTTCTCGTTCTCGCGGCGGTACCGGTACCGTATCGCGTGACCGCGCCGGCCCGAGTCGAAGGCGAAGTGCAGCGCGTTCTCGCGGCGCCGAGCGACGGCTTCCTGCAGCAGGTTCATGCCCGACCAGGCGACGAAGTGAAGCAGAACCAGATTCTGATCGAGCTTGCCCAGCACGATCTGCTGCTCGAACAGCGCAAATGGCAGAGCGAGCTCGCCCAGCACGAAAACGCGTACGGCGCGGCAATGTCGAAAGGCGACCGTACGCAGCTTGCGGTCAGCATGGCGCGGATTCAGGAAGCGCAGGCTCAGCTTGGCCTGGTCGAACAACAACTGGCGCGCAGCCGCCTGACCGCCCCCTTCGACGGGATCGTCAGCGAAGGCGATCTGGCTCAGTCGCTCGGCTCGCCGGTGAAGAAGGGCCAGATCCTGATGACCGTTGCCCCGCGTGGTCGTTACCGGATCGTCGTCGAAGTCGACGAGATCGACATCCGGCACGTGCAGGACGGTCAGTCGGGAAGCCTGACGCCGACCGCCAGACCAGGCGACAGCCAGACATTCGTCGTCAGCCGGATCACGCCGGTGGCAACGGTGGTCGACACGCGCAACGTTTTCGAAGTCGAAGGCGCTCTGCATGGTGGCGAGCCAGGCCTCGCCGCCAGCGCATTCGAAGCGCCGGCAAAAGCACCGACGAGCACGCCTCTGCCAGCCCCTGGCAGCGCACCGGCAGCGGCGGCGAGCAGCGACCGCCTGCGACCGGGAATGCGCGGAGTCGCCAAGATTTCCACCGGCTACCGGCCGCTCGGCTGGATATTTTTTCACCGCCTGGCGAACTGGGCCAGGCTCAATCTCTGGCGCTGGGGATTCTGAGATGAGCGGCGTGCTGGTCCACCCGCACTGGTACCGCATCGCCGAACTGCACCCCACCCTGCGTGGGCACGTGGTGACTCGCCGACATGTCGTTCGTGGCGAGGTCTGGTACGTGCTCAGCGACCCCGCCGAAGACCGGCACTTTCGGCTCAACCCGGCGGCCTACCGCTTCGTCGGGCTGTGCGACGGCCGACGCAGCGTCGAGGAAGTCTGGCACTCGCTCAACGACGCGCTTGGTGAAGCGGCCCCCACCCAGGCTGAGGTGGTGAGCATCATCGCCCGCCTGTCGCACGGCAACCTGTTGCGTAGCGAGGTGCTGCCTGACGTCGATCTGATGTTCGAGCAGCGGACCATCACGCGCGAGCAGCAGCGCTGGTCGCAACTCAACCCCCTGTTCTTTCGTGTCGGTCTGCTCGATCCAAGCGCCTGGCTGCTGCCCTTCGACCCCTGGCTGAAACGCATCTTCTCGCGCACCGCGCTGTTGCTCTGGTGCGCGCTGCTCGTCGTGGCAGCGACCGCGGCAGCGGTGAACTGGTCCGAGCTGGTGAAGCAGATCGCCGACCGGATGCACAGCCCGGCTTCTCTCCTGCTCACCTGGCTCGCCTACCCGCTGATCAAGACCTTGCACGAACTCGGGCACGCGCTGGCGATTCGCCGCTGGGGCGGTAACGTCCGGAAAATCGGCGTCACCCTGATCTTCTTCATGCCCGTCCCCTGGGTCGACGCCGCTGCCTCGGCGGCGTTCCCCCTGCGTCGGCAGCGGCTCATCGTCAGCGCAGCCGGGATGATGGTCGAAGCCTTGCTCGGCGCACTCGCCTTGGCCGTCTGGCTGACCGCCGAGGCAGGCAGCGTGCGCGAGGCGGCACTCGCGGTGGTCCTGGTCGCCGGCGTGTCGACGCTGTTCTTCAACGGCAACCCGCTGATGCGCTACGACGGCTACTTCATCCTCACCGACCTGCTCGATCTCCCCAACCTGGCAGCGCGGAGCAATGCCTACTGGACTTTTCTAATCCGGCGGCACCTGTTCCGGATCGACACCGACGAACCGGCCACCGCCCCCGGCGAGCGCCGCTGGCTCGTCTGCTACAGCCCTGCCTCGCTCATCTACCGGGTCATCGTCGCGCTCAGTGTCGTCGTCTGGCTGAGTACCTACTCTGCACCGCTCGCCGGCGTGGCGGCGCTTGGGCTGATCTGGGGATTTTTTGCCAAACCCGGCATCGCCCTCTGGCGCGCGCTCTGGCAGGAAGGCGACGATCCCCGCCAGGCGCGCCGTGCGCGGCGCATCGCCTACGCCAGCGCAACACTGGTGGCGGTCGTGCTCTTCGCCTGCCCCTTCCCGCTGCGCGTCGTCACCGAGGGCATCATCTGGTTGCCGGAAGATGCGCGCGTTCGCCCGGAAACCGACGGCTTCATCGTCCGCACGCTGGTCGCCGACGGCAGCAGCGTCAGCCCGGGACAGGTTCTGTTCGAGCTCGCCGACGCCGAACTTCTGGTCGAACGCGAGCGCCTGAGCTCGCGTCTCGCCCAGCTTCAGGCCGAACAGTACGCGGCCTTCCCGCGCCAGGCCGAACGTGCTCAAAATCTGGCCGAAGAGATCGAGAGCGTCCGTGCCGCGCTCGCACTGAACGAAACCCGCGTACAGAATCTGCAGGTGCGCGCCGGCAGCAGCGGTCGCCTGGTCGTACCGCGCGAAGCCGACCTCGCCGGACGCTTTGCTGCGCGCGGCACCGACATCGCCTACATTCTTGGCGAGACGACGCCACGCGTGCGCGCCGTGCTGGCGCAACAGGACGTTTCGCTGATCAGCGAGCGATTGCGCGGCGCCGAGGTCTGGCAAAGCGAAAGCGCGACGACCGCGCGCGCGACGCCAGGCCGCACTACACCAGCGGCAACCAGCGCGCTGCCCAGCGCCGCCCTCGGCGATCGCGCCGGTGGGCGCATCGTCACCGATCCGCTGGACCGCAAGGGCGTCGCCGCGCTCGAACCGGTCTTTGTCGTCGACCTCGAGCTGCCCGGGCAGTTGCTCGAGCGCGTCGGCGCGCGCGCCGAGGTCCGCTTCGACCTCGGTTGGGAGCCGCTCGCCGGGCAAGCCTGGCGCCGGCTGCGACAGACCTTCCTGAGCCATCTGAGCCAGGTGGGCTGAAGCGATGCACGCCGCCACAAGCACCAGCCGGCCGACGCCAGGGCTTTTCTGGGGCGCCTACCCGGAGCGTTCGCGGCCGCGCACACGAGGTTTCGAGCGCTTGATCGAACGCGCCATCGTTCGCCTGCAGCCGCCCGCCGTGCTGCGTATGCACACGTACCGTTGCTGCCTGGCGCGCGTCGCCGCCTATCAGGCAGTGGCTGACACCGCGGCCGGACAGGAGGCGCGCCTCGCCGAGCTGAAGGCGCAGCTCGCGCGCGGCGGCCTGTGCGGCGAAGTGCTGGCGCGGGCGCTGGCGCTGGTCGCCGCGCACTGCCGGCCGACGCTCGGCATGGCGCCTTTCGACCATCAGTTGATCGCCGCACGCGCGCTGCTCGACGGCCTGTTGGTCGAAATGGCCACCGGCGAAGGCAAGACGTTGGCCGTCGCGATCGCCGCCGCGGTCGCCGCGCTGGCCGGAATTCCAGTCCATGTGATCACCGCCAACGATTACCTGGTCGAACGCGACGGGGAGCGCCTGGCGCCGCTGTACACAGCTCTCGGCCTGCGCGTCGGCTGCGTCGTCAGCCGCCTCGACGGCGCGCAGCGGCGCGCGGCCTACGCTTGCGACATCACCTACTGCACCGCCAAGGAACTCGGTTTCGATTATCTGCGCGACCGCGCCGGCGCCCGCCGCCAGCGCGGCGACCTGCGTTGGCGTGCCGATCGCCTGGCCGGCCGCGCCGCGAGCGAGACGCTGCTGCGCGGCCTGTGCATGGCCATCGTCGACGAAGCTGACAGCGTTCTGATCGACGAAGCGCGCGTTCCTCTGATCCTCGCCCGCTCGGTCGACAGCGCGCGCGAACGCGCCGACCATGCGCTGGCGCTGGAACTGGCAAGCCAACTCAAAGCGGACGACGATTTCACCCTCGATGCGGCGTCACGCCGAGTCCGCATCCTGCCCCTCGGCGAGGCGCGGCTCGCCGGGCTCGTCGCCACGCTGCCCGCTTCCTGGCACAACCGCCGCTTCCGCGAAGAATGGATAGGACAAGCGCTGAGCGCACTGCACTGCTTCCACCGCGACCGCGACTACATCGTGCGCGATCACCGCGTCGAGATCGTCGACCCGACCACGGGCCGCGTCGCCAGCGGCCGCACCTGGTCGCGCGGGCTGCACCAGATGATCGAGCTCAAGGAGAACTGTGCGCCAACGCCAGCGCACGTCACTGCTGCCCAGATCACCTTTCAGCGCCTTTTCCGGCGCTACCACAGGCTCGCCGGCGTCAGCGGAACGCTGGCCGAGTCGGCCAGCGAGCTGGCCGAAATCTACGGCCTGCACGTCCTGCGTGTGCCGCTGCGGCAAGCCTCGCAACGCCGGCTCCTGCCAACGCGTGTCATGGCCGATCGCGCGGCCCTATGGGC
>WBZM01004102.1_pt1 | contig 10827 bp, 7 predicted proteins | sample 5204271 | NCBI WGS metagenome assembly WBZM01 (sample SAMN12344346, study PRJNA552823) | activated sludge metagenome | biome: Activated sludge suspended growth; feature: Nitrification reactor; material: Wastewater; isolation source: activated sludge from nitrification reactor of wastewater treatment...
CAGCCACTTTCAGCCTCGGCTAGATCATTGAGGTGATTGATGTCATAGTAACGGCTCAAACCTTTATATACCTGTCTTGCATGTGGTTTGGATGTACCCATCCAAACAGATGAGTACTCAGCCTCAGCAACTTTCATCATGCGCTTGAGCCATTTTTTGTCCAAGTCATAAGTATCGTATACGTCCCATATAAACGAGCTGAGGAAAGGTGGCTGACTACGTCCCATCAGGTACATCCTGGATGCGTTTGGGATGACCTTAAAACGCTCAAACAAACTAACCAAGTTCTCTAGTATACCGATGACCAAATCCTTATGTTCCAAGTCCATCATGCCCTGCACCATAAAGTAGCTATCCCAATAGTACATCTCGTTGAAGTCAAACTCGTGACCTTGTTCGTATGCCGGCACTAGATATTTGTTTGGTAGGCCAAGTAGACTTTCGTCGTCTTTTGGATGATAGCGTTCCAACTTGTGCCAATAGGCACTAATGTAATCTAGCGCAGGTCGTACGTCTTCCCGACTTAATTCATAACGCCTAGTAGCAGGTACTAGTTTGCGAATTGTTTTCTTGAACTTTTGGGTTGTGTCTTCTAGCATTTCAATATTAGCGTACGACCCTAGCACCTTATGGTCAATATTTGTTTCCAAGATGGCCGAGATTATCAACAACTAGTGGGCTTATTTGAGAACAACGGTTGCAAGACCAAGGAAGGCCAAGAACCCCAGCACATCGGTAGCGGTAGTAATAAAAATCGTAGCCGAAGCCGCAGGATCTTTGCCAAGCTTTGTCATAACGAGTGGCACGAGCGTACCGAAAAATGCTGCTACGACCAGATTAATCACCATTGCCAGTGCCAACACCAGGGCTATCTTGAAATCGCCATTCACAATAACCACAACTGTCGCAACTAACACCGCATTTATAATCCCGTTGATAAATCCCGCACCTAGCTCGTTGCGCAGAGTACGACCAGCCGTCTTGAGGTCAATCTGCCCCAACGAAATACCACGCACCATAACAGCCAATGTCTGTGTCGCAGCGTTACCACCCATACCAGCGACTATGGGCATATACACTGCCAACAGCACAAACTCGTTTAGGATTGCCTCGAATCTACCTATTGTAAATGCTGCCAAAAAAGCCGTACCGAGGTTAATAATCAGCCACTGATAACGGTTGAGAACCTTGCGCCTTGCGCTATCCGCAATACTTTCCTCTTGGCGGATACCGGCAAAATCGTACAGCGAAGAGGCTTCTTTGTCCTGCATCAAGTTCAAAACATCGTCCGAATAGATAATGCCAATCACGTCACCGCCATCGTTTTTTACCGCGACTTTTGCATGCGGATGAGTATGAAACATATGGATAACTTCATCATGAGTAGCTGCATACGAAATCGAAGGCAGCCTCTTGACATATTTGCCGATGTGCTCAGATGAGCGACCAAAACCAAGCTCGTGTCCGGGCAAAAATCCAGCCAGTTTGCCGTCCTCTTTCATCGCCAATATTACTGGTGGTCTACCTGTAGACTTTTCGTGATTCTTGAACTTCTTAGCTACATCGGCAATAGTATCGTCACTCTTAACTTGTACGTAATCTAGTGTCATCAATCCAGCTGCAGTTTCGGCATCGAATTCCAGCAACGTACTAAGAGAGCTCTTGAGTTCAGCACTAACCAACTGCAATACACTCTCACGCTTTTTTGCAGTCAAAAGCTGTAACATATCCGTGGCTTCATCTGGGTCAACCATGTGCAACAGCTCTACTAGGTCGCTGTCCGGAACATGCAACAAAATGTCCTTGCGTACACTTGGAGTCAGTGAACGTAATAAAAGCAGTCTTTTATGTGGCGATAACTCCAAGAACAACTGCGTTCGCTTGTCTTGCTTGAATAATACGTCACTAAGTACCTTTGGACTCAACGCACTAATAGGTAACGATGTTAAACTTGATAAAGAAGTAGGAACACCTGGTATGTTTGAAAATTTTGGTTTCTTTGACTTCATAGCAAAAATTACGATTAACTAATACAGACAGCATAGCATGCAAATAGTCAGCTGCGATACACTAATATTCGGGTCAAGTTTTGAGACGCAAGCCTTTAATAATCAGACCGTCAAGCAAAAGATGGCTAAAATAGCCGACGACTGCGGCACCATAGAATACCAAAAAAGTTGCAAATAATTCTGATCTGTTGATATAAGGAACGACCACAATAGGTGCGGGCACTACAAACATCGCCCATTTACTATGAGTCCAGCCCCTGTGTTTACCAATGATTGGAAACATGCAAATTAGACCAAAATAAGCGGCTGCTTCTAAATGTCCGGTTGCTATCAGCAACACGTCCAAGCCAAACGCTGCCCGAAAAAATATGTCCTGACCTTTTGAATTTGTATCAATATCTGGCCAAAGACCGAACAACATCGCCAGTACCAAAAGACCTGTCAACATCTGCCAATTCTCCAAAATACCGCCTGTTTTTTCCAGCAACCGTCCAGGCAAAAGTCCCAAAAATGCAATATACATAACCCCCAAACCCAAGCCGCCCGCCACATGCCCTTTGTAATTCGCCATACTTTATATTATAAGCATAAACGTCTAGAATTATTTGCTTTGGCGCTTACGTTTGCTGTGATCTAGTTCTTTTTTGCGTAGGCGCAAATTCTTGGGTGTTACTTCTAAGACTTCGTCTTTCTCGATAAAGTCTAGGCACTGTTCTAGGCTGAGAATTGTTGGGGGAGTCAGCTGTACAACGCCATCAGAAGAAGAACTACGCATATTTGTCAGATGCTTTGCTTTGCATACGTTCATCTCCATGTCTTCTTGGCGCTTATTCAATCCTACAATCTGTCCAGCATAGACTTTTTCAGCAGGTCCGACAAACACTTCGCCACGGTCTTCAGCCATCTGCAAAGCGTACGGCGTAGTTATACCAGTCTCAAACGCGACCAGAACACCATTGCGAATTTGTTGCAATTCAGCACCTAGCTGCTGATAGCCAACCATCAAACTATTCATCACAATCGTGCCCTTTGTGCTAGTTATTAATGTATTACGAAGTCCCAACAGCGCCCGCGTTGGCAACTTGTAGACTAACTTTGTAACCCCTTTGGGGCTCGCAAACTGCTCTGTCAGCTCAGCACGACGAGCACCAAGTTCCATCTGCACCGAACCAACATGCTCTGCTGGTACCTCTATTATCAATTCCTCAAGTGGCTCTTCTACTATGCCATCTTTTTCGCGCGTAACAACTTGGGGTCGCCCTACTTCAAATTCATAGCCTTCTCGTCGCATAGTTTCTATCAACACACTCAGGTGCAATTCACCACGGCCCGACACCAAAAAGCCAATTCCCTGATCTTCTACTCGCAAGCCAACATTCACTTCCAGCTCTTTATTTAAGCGCTCTCCAATTTGCCTTGAAGTATTAAACTCACTCTCTTGACCCTTGAAAGGTGAAGTGTTTGGGCCAAGGTACACCTTTAAGGTCGGTGCTTCTATCTCTAAGATAGGCAAAGCTTCTGGATTATCTACGTCTGTAATTGTTTCACCTATCTGTGCATCTGCCACACCAGTCAACTGCACAATATCACCAGCCACGCCACTAGGTACCTCAAACTTGCTTACGCCATGGCTCATAAAAACATTGTCGATCTTGGCCTTTGCGACCGTTCCGTCCTTTTTACACAAAGCCACCTGATCACCAGACTTAACGGCGCCCCTAGTAATACGCCCGACTGCATACTTACCTTTATATGTATCCCATGCCAATGCAGTAACCAGCATCTGAAACGGTTTATCCTGCTCTACGACTGGGGCAGGTACGTGTTCTATTATTGCATCAAAAACAGGCTCTAGACTAGCATCATCATCCGTATCAGAAGGCACTGACTGCCAAGCTTTGCCAGCACGTCCAATCGCATAATAAACGGGGTAATGTAGCTGGTCTTCATGTACGGCCAGCTCCAAGAACAAGTCCGCAAGCTCGTCTTCGACTGCCTGAATACGACTTCCGGGCTTATCGATCTTATTAATGATCACTATGGGCTTTAGCTCGGCCTGCAAAGCCTTGCCTAGGACAAATTTGGTCTGCGGCATTGGTCCTTCTTGTGCATCAACTATCAAAATACAGCCGTCGGCCATATTCAACGTACGTTCAACCTCACCCGAAAAATCAGCATGACCCGGAGTGTCGATGATATTGATTCTATAATCTCCATGCTGTACAGCCGTGACCTTTGCGGTAATCGTAATACCTCGCTCGCGCTCTTGGTCGCCACTGTCCATAATCAGCTCTTGTCCCATTTCAGCCTGATTGTCACGAAATGTATGCGACTGCTTGAGTAGACCATCAACTAGGGTAGTTTTGCCATGGTCAACGTGAGCAATGATTGCAATGTTACGAATTTTGGTTGGGTCTTGAGCGGCTGTTATCGTCATAATGGGCTTTCTTAGCTATTAATAAATGTTAATGCATAACCAATTCTACCAGCACGGCCAGCACGACCGATGCGGTGGGTGTAGTCGTCGTAAGTTTGGGGAATGCTGTAGTTAATGACATGAGTAACATCTTTGACGTCAATACCACGAGCCGCTACATCGGTAGCCACCAAGATATTCACTTCACTCTTCTTAAACCTGTTTAGCGCCCTCTGGCGTTGACCCTGGTTTTTGCCACCGTGTATGGCATCTGCCTTGAAGCCTCGCGCCACAAGCTCGTTACTCAAACGCTCTACGCTACGCTGCGTCTCATCAAAAACAATAATCTTTTCGACTTCTTCACGAATCAAAATATCGTGGAGTTTATCGATTTTTTCACCCTGAGATGATATTCGCACAACATTCTGGTGAACATTGTCACTTGTATCGCTCGTTTTGTGCTCGATTGCAACAGGGCTGTTAGCAAAGTCTTCAATCAACATCTGTACTTTGCTATCCATAGTAGCCGAAAAGAACAGAGACTGTCGTTCAGTTGGTAGCTGTTGCATTATTGTTGTTACATCTGGCAAAAATCCCATGTCAAGCATTCGATCCACTTCGTCCAACACTACAAACTTAAAAGAATCCAACCGTAATGTCCGGCGTTCCAGATGATCTTTGATACGCCCAGGGGTACCGATGACAACATTGGGTTTCATGCGCAAATCTCTTAGCTGTGGCCCGATGTTTGCACCACCGATTAGCAGTACCCCGAACAACCCACTACCTTTGGCAATAGACTTCATCTCAGCCTCAATCTGCTGCGCCAGCTCTCTGGTGGGCGCTATAATAAGTGCTCTAGCCTGCCTGTCATCCATCAATCTATGCAAAATAGGTAGAGCAAACGCAGCAGTTTTGCCGGTTCCAGTGTTTGCTATGCCGATCACGTCATTGCCCACTAGGGCAATTGGAATAGTCTGATCCTGAATTGGCGACGGAGACTCAAACCCCTTTGCTATTAAATTTTGTTTGAGTAGATCATTGATAGCAAAGTCACTGAACTTGTGCAGGGCTTCATAACTCTCGGCCTCTACCGGGTGAGCCGTCTTCACGAAACGAGCCGGGTCAATATATTGTCCGTGTCGACGCTTGTTGTGCTTCGGTGTAGTACGATAATTGCGTCTACGTCCCCCAAAGGCAGACCGCTTATTAGTGGTTTTTTTGTATGTAGAAGGCATAAAAATAGAATCCTTTTGTTGTTTTGGCCACACAGCTTTGCGTGCCGGTTAGTATTGCTTCGATTGTCTTTAAATGAAACCTAAGCAAACAAACCAACAACCTGGATTCACTTTTTATAACAATTGACTATATTCTAACAAATACTTTGTTATTAGTCAATTTTACAATACTTAACTTACCCAGCTATACTACTGGCATCCAGGCACCAGAGCTCATTTGTCTCGCTGTCTCGAATGTAGTAGCGTTGCAAAGTTATTCTATTCATAGCCCCTCCAGTACATACTTTATAAACAAAGTTAGTACAAGAAAGTAAAAAACCTCACAAAAGCCATTTATTGATTATGGGTATATGACACTACTGTTGACTGATTATCACTCCAATTACAGCATGATAAACACATGAGTGATATGTGACAGTGACTATCATCAAACAAAAAAGACCTTTCGTTGGACGAAAAGTCTCTTGTGGTGGAGCTGGCGGGTACTGCCCCCGCGTCCGCTAGCTTATCTAATTAGTCTATCCTACAGGCTTAGGTTATTTGACTAACTTTTGTAGATATAAATAACCAAAAACTACAAAAGTATTGATCCGATAGTCTTAGTCCGACATAAGATCAAGTGTCGAACGCAACCAGAAAAATATGGCACGTTTATACGCTATCTGATGTTACGTATGACGTGGCTGAAGATAATTAAGCTACAGCTGTTGCGAACTGCTGAGGAGCAAGGCGTGAAGCCAAATCCTTGATAGCAGCTACGCGGTCAAATGCTTTTGCAATTGTTTAAGTTTGTCTATACGCTGACAAGCGACCTGCTGATCTAACTGATAAAGTTCCAACGTCGAGCTTAAATTCAGCCCCATGTTACATCCCATAGAAGGGTAGCGTGTATTATACTGTATTATTACGTTTATGTCTAGTTTGAGTAACTCTGCTAGCAGCGACCGGTACGATTACCTTGACAAATCTGTTCATGTATCAAATCCAAGACATCCGTTAGCTGTCTTTGCTGTCTGTTGCTAAGTGCGCCAAATATTGGTGCTTGGTACTGGTGCAGTAAAATTGTCGCTTCGTCTGAAATTTGATCGCCTCTGTGTGTCAGGGTCGTAATGTTCTCTCGTCGATTATCTGGCCGTTTTATCGTCTGAAGCAAGCCATCCTCATGCATCAATCTTATCTGACGACTTATACTGGCTTCTGTTTGGCCCAGTCTTTCAGCAATGTGACGTTGCTTAACGCTGGGGGTTTCTTGCAATACCATCAGTATTTTGTACTGCGATAAGCCAATACCCAGCCGTTCTTGTAATATTTGATCAGACTGCTTAGAAAGCAATGTTATCGTATGCTGCAATAAATATCCCGGGTTTTCATCAAAAGACATACTGCCTTCATTATAAACCACCCTCGAATATACCTAATACTATGGTTTGTAGGTCGTGCGTTGCACCTGAACATTCGTGGCTGGAACAAAGCTCAATGAATAATCATTACAGGTACCCACGCACTCTGCGGGCAGAGGTGTGTATATTAGAGTTTTTGCATTAAACGCTGCTTGAGTAGCATCGGTTAGAGAATCCATATTGCCACTTGCCATATCCCTAAACTCAATTGGACCTGGGTAACGCTTGTTGCCAAGGTTATATTTTTCCACCTCATAAACCAAATCGTGAAGACCGCGCAAGCCTGTTATTGGCTCACCGACTATAGAAACACTTCGCCCAGTTGTTGTATTTAGACTAATTGTACTCGCTACAGTAAATTGAGGTGGCACGTCCAGAGTAGAACAGTAGTAACCTGTATCTAGAATGTTGGGATACTTATATTCTGGGTCCTCGCGCAAAAATCTATAGCCATCGGTAGCTGCCCTAGTTATAACAGGATCCACACGACACAAACTATAGGCTAATCCAAATTGATTGCGCCGCTCTACAAACGAACCTCCGGCAGAAACTTCCTTGTCACCAGGAGACGTCTTTAACTCTTTGAGCTCAAAATGCATCTCCCCACCAAAAGGAGTATCTTTGGGGGGTGCGCTGACGTCAAGGTAGTTAACTCCACCCTCTTGCCAATAGGTAAAGGTCGGGCTTTTGGTAACATCGGCTCTGCGCTTATCGACAAACTCTTTTAGTTTTTGAGAATTTGGTTGGTTGAGGTCATAACAATTGTCAAAAAACGCCATTACTGACTTATCAATCGTACGCAATGTCGAGAAACTCACCTTGGCTTCTTTCTTATTGATGCCTAGATTGCTTGTCTCAAACACAATCCCCGTTGTATTCATGTCCGTTTGTTTTTTGACATCAGCTAGAGCCGTATCACAAGAGGACGTCAGCGTATAACGCTTATCATTCAACATACCCGCTTTTGCAGCCTCAATTTCTGGAATAAAGCCACTCAGATCACCCCCATTTTGATCATAAAGATAATAATACCCAAGCATCGCAGCAAAATCATACGATATGCTCTGACTCACACCGTGCTTTGTAGCATCAAAAACAATCTTGGTATTTTGTCTGTCATAGAGAAATTTCATCAGTTCGTTAACACGCTCGGCGTCTGGCACCATGTCTAGATATACACGACCATCCTTTACGGAAAAACTACCTTCCCTGATAAATTCACCGCCCGTAACATACGATGCACGAAGCTTATATGCACCAGACTTGATGTCCTTGACCTGCATGCCAGGCACCATGCCCAGTGGTGAACTATATACTTTAGTCATCTCGTGGTCAGCTTTTTTATTTGTCTTGCTTAAATTCATAAACACCGCAAGACAAATCACTAGTACGAGTAAGACGGCTAAGACAATTACGAGCACAAATAGTTTTGTATTATTCTTAGCAGGTTGCTGCCCCGGCATATTCTGCCCATTGGATGGTGGCAAAACATACTGTTGTGGTCCGTAGCCCTGTGGTATTGGCTGTGCTGGTTGCGGGCCAGGATACACTGTCTGTTGGGGCTGTACTTGATTAGGGTATGAATTTTGATTTTGACTATCGGGATACATAACTATCACTAGAGTACAGAAATAACTCCAAAATGAAAAGGCATAAGCATAGTAGTGAACTTGACAATATCAATTCAGCACCATTAATAAGCACATATGCTTATATGGCTTATATGGCTTATATTTGTTTCATAGCCTTGTATATAGCGTGCCATTCAGCAAGAGAAAGTTCCTGCGGTCGTAGGCCAATTGAGATACCTGCCCTACTAAGAACCTCTGTCGTAGCTTGCCTACTTAGGCGCAAGCCGGCGCTCAAGGAATTCAGGAGCGTCTTGCGTCTAGACGAAAAGCCGGCCTTGACCAACCGAAAAAAAGCTTGCTCATCAACATCTGGGAACAAATCCGTTGACCGCCGATCAAGAATCAATATTTGGGAGTCAATCTTTGGGGGTGGCGTAAACATTTCCGCCGGTACCTCAATGCCTGTCGAAACTTTCCAGTAAAACTGTGCGCTGACACTCAACAGCGACATATCACCTGGTCTTGCCGCAACTCGCTGGGCTACTTCTCTCTGAACTAGCAACACTGCTCTCGATGGTGGATTGGCGGATTCGCTAATCACCCGAATCAGATTACTTGTTAGATAGTATGGAATATTGGCAATTATCTTGTAGCCCTTATGCAGATTGTTCAGGTTAAATGTCAAGATATCTTGCTGATACACTGTCAAATTCTTTGCTCGTACCCTGTTTGGCAAATCATCCGCCAAAGAACTATCGAATTCAACCGCCACAACCGAATCAACCTTGTCTGTCAGCAAAGCAGTAAGCGTTCCCAGCCCAGGGCCAATTTCTAGGACTGTATCGCTCTGAATCAACTCACCAGCCGCGCAAATGGCTTCTAGCGAGTCCTTATCGTACAGCCAATGCTGGCCCAGCGATTTTTTGGGCGATGGGCCTGTCACTACTGACTGCCTCGCATTTCATAAGTCCTCATACGCACTACCACCAATGATTTACAGTCCAGAAGTTATAAGCACCCTGCCAGCTATTGAAATTGCTACTGCCCTGTGTGGCATACCAATTACACCACCGCAGCTGTGTGACAGGGTTCTCTCTCCAGTCTGCACCAGCACTGGCCATCTTGGACCCCGGTAACGCCTGGCAAAGCCCCCAGGTCATGCCGTTGGTAGCATTTGGGCGCCAACCACTTTCTCTGGAAACAATGTAGTCTACATAGGGATAATCGCTTGACTTGATACCAGCCTGAGCCATAATCGCCTCTTTGTCCTTGTTGATATCAAATGCCTTACCTCTTGCCACAATCTGCTTGACTGGCTCTATAGAAATAACTTCCTGGATTTTCTTACGTCCAACCTCTTTGCCATTTTCCATCTCTACTTGATAAGTAACAACCTTCTTTCCAGGAGAACCTTCTTGGCGCACCACAGAAACTCCAAACGAGAGACTCGCATCCTCTAGAACTTCTTCTGGCATCGGTATTTCTGACTCCTCGGTCAGCAGCTTTGTGCCAGGACGTACAACAAAAATCTGTAGCCCAGGTTTGATAGGAGTGTTAGGAGCAGGTCGCACTTCATCCTTGCCTGCCACTGTAATATTCTTCTCTCTTAATAGATCTCCGACGGTCCTTGCGTGCGTCCTAACCGGCACCTGAGACCCGTAAAGATTAATTCCTGCAGGGGTGGAACGCTCAATTACAACCTTTTCACCAAGAACACCTTCTTTCAGGAAACTATCTGGTAATTTTGACTCGACATAATCTTCTGGATACACCTCTACTCCAGCTTGACGAGCCACACTTCGTGGTGTGGTTGCGGCACTAAGCGCAAACTTTCGTTCCTTGCCAGATTCAACAATGATCACCGGCCGCGCTCTATAGACATTGACATGGAATTTATCACTATAAATCCTAGTATCAAGTCCTGGCTCCACAATATCGTGCTTTTCCAGTTTGACATCAATTTTGGTCAAGAACTCGCGCACTGTCTTGGCCCTGGTAGGAATTGACTGCCTTTTGCCCTCAATCGAAAACTCAATAATATGCGCATCGCTCGGGGGGTCAGTACGAGCATTAAAACCAATAAAGCTAGCCAGAGAAACAAAAAAAAGTACTAAAAAAGTTGCCACCGGCAAGGCATACGGATGGTCGTGAAATCTATCGATATATGGTCGGTATCGTCTACCGAAGTTATAA
>WBZM01004103.1_pt1 | contig 10827 bp, 7 predicted proteins | sample 5204271 | NCBI WGS metagenome assembly WBZM01 (sample SAMN12344346, study PRJNA552823) | activated sludge metagenome | biome: Activated sludge suspended growth; feature: Nitrification reactor; material: Wastewater; isolation source: activated sludge from nitrification reactor of wastewater treatment...
AGGTCGGCCACGCTGAACGCCATTTTGGAAGCATATTTTTCAATGGAAAATGAAGGAGGGCATTTCCCGAACCGAGAACAAGCCACAAGAAACCATCAACAACCCTTTGAAACCGCTTTGCTGGCATCATGAAAAAAACAATACTCATTACCGCTTATGCCGTAAATCCGAAAAAAGGCTCCGAGGACGGCATCGGTTGGAACATCATCCGACACCTCGCCCAGTACAATGATGTAGTGGCCGTCACCCGGCTCAACAACCGGGAGAACATCGAGCAGCACCTGCAACAGCACCCCTTGCCAGCGGGCGCCGTGCTGCGCTTTGAGTACTTCGACCTGCCCCGCTGGGCACGCTTCTGGAAAAAAGGCGAAAGGGGCATTCTGGCCTACCACTACCTCTGGCACTTGGGCGTGGTGTTCTTCGTGCTGCGCAAAAAGCTGGCATTCGACCTTGCCCATCACCTGAACCTGAACATTGACTGGACGCCCTCCTTCCTTTGGCTGCTGGGCAAGCCATTCGTGTGGGGGCCTATCGGCCATCATCCTAAGATTCCCAGTGCATTTTTGTCGCCTTACAGCAAAAAAGCCCTGCTCATTGACCGCCTTCGCTGGTGGGCCAAGTGTTGCTTCTGGAGTTTCGACCCCTTCCTGCACATCACCAAGCGGACAGCGGCCAAGGTCATCGGACTGAACTCTGCGGTGCAGAAAGTATTGCGGCTGCCGCCGCAAAGGGTGGCACACATACCTGCCATTGCTTCAGAACTGCCTGATTTTGAAGCGATTGACGATGGCAAGTTCAGGGTGCTGTCCGTGGGCCGCTTCGTGCCGTTGAAAGGCTTTGACCTGACTATCCGGGCCTTTGCCCAGTTTTTCCATCGGCAAGACGAAGCAGCGAAGGCCCGGCTCGAACTGGTGCTCATCGGCAAAGGGCCTGAGCAGGATTTGCTGCAAAAACTCGCCAAGGCAGACGGCTTGCCAGACCATGCCTTGCGCTTCGTGCCCTGGGTGGAACGGGCGGAACTGCCCCGTTTTTTTGCCTCGGCAAAATGCTTCTTGTTCCCCTCGCACGAGGGCGGCGGCATGGTGGTGGCAGAGGCAATGGGCTATGGGCTACCCGTTTTTTGCCTCGACAACGAAGGCCCCGGCGAGAACGTGGACGACGGGCTGAGCGGCGTAAAAATCTCTTATTCCCTTGGCTATCAGGGCGTTGTGAATGCCTTCGCCAATGCCCTGGACAGGCTTATGAATGAGCCCGCTTGGTGCGACCAACTCTCGAAAGGGGCGAGAAAACGCTACTTAGACCATTTCACTTGGGAAAAAAAGGCAGCTAATATCACCGCCGTATATGAGGCGATAGAACTGAACCAATTAGCGAACAAGAAGCCATTGCTGGCAGAGTCGCCACTTTGAAAAACTGTGAAACATGAAAAGGATTTTAATCGCTCACCTATTGAACGACTTTAGCGGCAGCCCGCTCGTGCTGTCCACGGCGGTACGGAATTTCTTGGCAGCGGGCCACGAAGTGGAAATCATCACATCAAAAGGTGGCAGGGGATTTTTGAGCGAAATCGAGCAGGTGCGGTACCACCATTTCAACTACCAATTCCATGAAAACAAAGCCAAGCGGCTGCTGGCGCTGCTTTGGGCGCAAGCCCAAATATTTTTCAAAACGCTGCGGTTGGCCGCAAGGCCAGACACGGTGGTCTATGTGAACACGCTGCTGCCCTTTGGGGCGGCATTGGCGGGCCGTTTGCTCCGCAAAAAAGTGGTGTACCACCTGCATGAGACCACGGTCAACCCGGCGTTTCTAAAGGCTTTTTTGAAAAAAACGGCCCGCATCTGCGCCTCCGAGGCCATTTATGTGTCCCAATTTTTGATGGAAAAGGAGCCATTGCCCGGTGTGCCGTCAAGGGTGGTGCACAACTGCCTGCCGAGCGAATTCATGAAAAAAGCGGAAGCGTACCTTTCTGCAAACCCATCAAAAACGGGGCCTTTCACGGCCCTCATGCTCTGTTCGTTGAAGGAGTACAAAGGCGTGAACGAGTTCATTGCCCTGGCCGCCAAGATGCCCGACCTGCGCTTCCTGCTCGTGCTGAACAGGGACTTCGACGACATCCAGCATTTCTTCGAGGGCCGGCAACTGCCCGAAAACCTCGTCCTTTTTCCAGCGCAGAGCAAGGTGCATTCTTTTTACGAAGAGGCCCATATTGTGCTAAACCTCTCCCACCCCGAACAATGGGTGGAGACCTTCGGCATGACCCTTTTGGAAGGGATGAGCTACGGACTGCCCGTCATCGCACCGCCAGTGGGCGGCCCTGTGGAACTGGTCGAGGATGGCTACAACGGCTACCGCATTGACCAGCGCAACCTGCCACAACTCGTACAAAAACTGCGGGAACTGGAAGGGTTCGCCGAGCATTACCACCAGCTATCCACCAACGCAAGGAAGTTTGCGGAACGGTTCACCGAACGCAGGTTTGCAAGGGAATTGGTACAGGTAGTGGGGTAGTTGCGTGGCGAGATGCGAGTCGAGACTGGCTGTACCCAACTCGAAACTCGAAACTTGAAACTGGCAACTTATACCCCTGCCAAAGCCCGATTACCGAAGCAATCCTACCAAAAAACGAATCCTTCCGACAACGTTTTACTTCTGAGAGCAACTTTGCAGCGCATATAAAATAATAAGTATTTCATTGAAATTAGTTGATTTAATGAAATTAGAAATTGGAGCACACAACCTTGATTATCAATGGGTTGTAATAATTTCTCAATTTCTATTAATTTCCAATTTCTATTTAAATGCGCTACCTGCAACAGCTTCCAAAATTACTGAAAAGAGAAACCGCCAACGGCCAGTACCTGCCGCTGGTGGATGGGCTTCGGTTCTTGGCCATCCTGCCGGTCATCGTTCAGCACACCAGCGAACGGCTTATCAAGCACGGCACGGTCGAGTTTGCGGCGCCCGTCGAACAGGACCAACTTGCCTTCCTTGCCAGCAGGGGCACTATCGGCGTCTTCTTGTTCTTTGCCATCAGTGGCTTCATGCTTTCGTTGCCCTTCGCAAAGCACCACTTGGAGGGAACCAAATCCCCCTCTCTGAAACACTATTTCACCCGCCGTTTTACCCGTATCGAGCCGCCGTATTTGGTCTGGATGACGGTCTTTGCACTGGTATTGCTGGCGCAGGGAGCTTGGGCCGTGGGCGACCTGTTGCCGCATTGGTTGGCGAGCTGTTTTTACCTTCATACCCTGCTGTACGGCGACTATTCGGTCATCAATCCGGTGGCATGGTCGCTCGAAATTGAGATACAGTTTTACCTCATCGCTCCTTGGCTGGTCGGCCTGTTTTTTTCCATCAAAAACGCCCAGCAACGCCAATGGATACTGCTTGCCAGCATATTCGGGTTTATAGCCTTGCAACACCTGCTGGGCTGGCAGCACTCGCCCTTCAAGCCTACCTTGCTGGGGCAGTTGCAGCACTTCCTCGTGGGCATCTGGTTGGCCGACTCCTACCTGGCCCGCTGGTCAAAGTCTCCCGCCGCTCACTGGAAATGGGACCTCGTGGTGCTGCCTGCCGCCTTCGTGATGGCCTATACATGGACGGAGGAGTTCGCCAAAAGCTGGGTGTTCGCCCTTTCCATGCTGCTGCTATTCGTGGCAGGGTTCAGGAGCCAGTTTTTTCAGCGGTTCCTCAACAACCGCTGGGTGGCCATCATCGGGGGCATGTGCTACACGATTTACCTGACGCACCTGCCCCTGCTGGAACTGCAAATGCTCTTCACCAAACACCTGACCCTGACCAATCACTACCTGCCCAACCTCCTGCTCCAACTTGCCATCGGCCTGCCAGTCATACTGGGTGCTGCCGCAATATTTTACCTCTTACTTGAAAAGCCTTTTATGAAAAAAACGCTGCCAAACTTCGGCTGGGCCTTTGCTGCTGCCAAGTCATTTTTTGCGAAGCAAATGATGGTTCGAAAAGCCCTCATCGCTAACCCCGCCATTGAAAACAGCAAAAAGCTGGTGGTGGTGGTCGCAATGATTTTCTTGGGAGGCAGGGTCGCTGCGCAGGATTCGCTAACTGCCGCCTACCAGTTGCCGCCATTGGATACCTTGGTGAAAATCGCCCTTGAAAAATCGCCCGAACTTCGCTCGCAGGACGTGTGGATTGAGATACAGTCGCAGGAATGGAAGCTCCAGAAAAAGACCTGGATGAACCTGGTGTCCGTTGGCGCAGCCACCAATATCGGTACGAACAACGTGCTGGACTATCAGCAGACCACCTCCAGCGCCGAGTACATCGCCGTGAACAGGCAGAGCGCCGTTTACAACGCTGGCATTGCCGTGCGCATCTCGCTCGGCGACGTGCTGACCCGCAGCGACAAGAACAACATAGCCAGGCTGGAATGGGAACGTGCCCAGACCGACCGCCTGATACTGGAAGATAAAATTCGAGAAGGTGTCATAGCTTATTATGACAATTTGCAAGCAGCCCTGCGCCTCCTTGTGCTGGAAGCGCAATCCGTGGAGACGCAGCGGCTGGCTTTTGAAGTGGCGGACAAGTACTTCCGGGAGGGCACGATGAAGGTCGAGGATTATAGCAGCATGTTGAGCAAGCTGCACAGTGCCGAGAAGCTGTTGCTCAGCAGCCAAATCGAGGCACAAAAAGCCTACCGCCAATTGAGGGAGTTCGTGGGTATTTGAGTTGTTTTTGGGTTCCCTTCGGGAATGGCAAGTAAATGCGAACCATACCGCAAACCTATCCTCTCCATTTCCCGAAGCAATTCGACCAAAAAACGAAACCCGCCGGGCTGGGGCCGTATTGGTGGGCAAATTTGTACTGCGTTTCCACCACCCCCATCTGTTTTTAAGCAAAGAAGATGACCTTACTCGAATTTATTAGAATTGCCTTGCGCCAATTCAAGCTGATGGCGCTGATGGGCATCACCATGGCTGGCATGGTCTTTTACACGACCCGCAACCAACCGAGGGAGTATGCTTCCAGCAGCCTTGTGAACACGGGCCTCGTATCGGGCTACAACCTCGAATCGGCGGACACGAAAATTGATTTTTCGTACACCAACAACGAGATGGAGAATCTCGTTAGCCTCGCCACTTCTTACCAGACCATTGAAGAATTGTCCATACGCCTACTGGCGAAATACGCCGTGCTCGATAGCCCAAGGCCGGAAATAATCGGGGAGGAAGGCTGGCTGGAACTGCAAAAACCGGAATTTCGGGCCGTCCGGAAATTGATAGTTGTGCAAGGCGACTCGGCGGCCACCTACCAGCGAATACAGCAACTGCGCCTCGACCGGAAGGAGAACGAACTCCAGCGACTGCTGTACAGCAACCACCCGTATTTTGGCATCGAAAAACTGCAAACGCTGAACGTGAGCCGAGAGGGAAAGAGCGACCAGTTGCGCTTCAAATACTCGACCACCGATGCGGCTGTTTGCCGGGAGACGCTGGTGGAGTTCACCCGCATTTTTTCCGAAAAACAGCGACACCTGAAACAGGTGCAAAGCACCGATGTGCTGGAGTTCTTCGCCAAGGCCACTCGTGATGCCGCCGCTGACCTGAACGGTCGGGAAGATGGCCTGCTCACCTTCATGGTCAATAATAAAATCATCAACTACTATGAGCAGACCCGTTTCATCGCCGCCAAAAAGGAGGACCTCGATGAAATGTACTTCCGGGAACTGATGTCGCTCGCAGGTGCCGACAGCACCATCAAACGGGTGGAAAAGGAACTGGGAAAACATGTGAACCTGCCCGAACTGAACAACCGCCTCCTGCTGAAACGGGACGAACTCGGCGACATCACGGGCCGAATCGCCCAAATGGAAGTGACCATCCTCGACTCCATGCCCAACACCTCGCTGGCCCTTGACCAATTGAAAAGACGGGCCTCACAACTAAGGGACGAAATAAAAAACACTGCCGCAGCTACCTATGCCGTGAACCGAACCCCCGAAGGCTTGGAGACCAAGGAGCTGCTGAACAAATGGCTCAACCATGTGGTGGAGGTGGAGCAGGCTTTTGCCCGCCTCGGGGTGCTGAAACTGCGTCAAGCGGAATTCGATGTCATCTATTCCAAGTTTGCCCCGTGGGGCAGCAAGATTAAGCGAATGGAGCGGGAAATCAGTGTGGCAGAGAAAGCCTACCTTGAAAACCTGCACAGTTTCAACCAGGCGAAGCTCCACCAGTACAATATGATGATGAGCGCCAACTTGAAGGTCGTGGACCCGCCCATCCTGCCCGTAAAACCTGCCCCATCCAAGCGGCTGATGCTCGTGGTGATAGCCTTCCTGGCTGGCTTTATGCTGCCCTTGGTCATCGCCCTCGCTTTGGAGTTGATGGACAGCACCTTGAAGAACCCCGTCAGGGCCAGCGAGGTGGTGGGGCTGGAAGTGGCAGGTGCCTTCCCCCGTTTCCCTGAGAAGTTGAAAAAGTCGGAAAGCATTGATTATGAGTTCGTTAGGGAGCGCAGTGTCGGTCAACTATTGCAGCAGGTGAAACTCAACCTTCGGGCATTGCCAAAGGCAAATGAAGGCCCTCGGCGCATCGCTTTCCTATCAACCCGGCAAAAAGAAGGCAAGTCCTACCTCGCCCAAGAACTGGCAAACCGTATGCGAAAGGGCGGTGATTCGGTAGCTTTTATCAGTCCCGACAGCAGCCTGCCTTCCTCGCATCCCGATGACTTCAACTTTCAGATTGACCCCCATTTTTTTGAGGTAAAAAACGAGGCGGCGTTGATAAGCGGCCAACCTTTTGACCCCGCCAAGTACCAGTACATCGTCCTTGAACTGCCGAGCTTGCTCACGGCCCCCTATCCCGTCGAGCTTGCTTCGCAATGCGACCTCAGCCTATTGGTGACCCGTGCCAACCGCACCTGGAATATTGCCGACACAAAGGCATTGGCCACTTACCAGCAGAGCATCAGCCACTCCCCGAAACTGGTTGTCAACCTCCTCAAACCCGAAACCCTTGAAGACAGTCTTGGAGAGATACCCAAGCGCCGCAGCCGTTTGCGCATGTTGGCGAAGCGGGTGGTCTTGCTCGATTTTTCAAAGAAAGCATAAGCATGGCCGCAAGGCAGGCGTGGCGATTCAAACAAGGCCATGCTGTGCGGATGACGTGCTTTATAACTAATGCTGGCGGTGTATCAAATGTAATGCTGCCAAGTTTAACATGGGGTTTGGGGCGAAGCCCCAAAGAAAGGACTCTCTCCCCGCAGCGCCGCCTCCGGCGGCGCTGCGGGGAGGAAGGGCTTTCATGGGGCGTTCAGCCCCAAACCCCTGTTTCTAAAAGTGCAGAAGTCTTAATTAACAGTGTACTAACTTCAACGAAATACTTAAATGACAGCAACATTAAACACAATGCCACCACTGCCCAAGCACCTGCTTGACGGTTTGCGGTACGCAGAAGATAACCTCCTCAACGAACAGGCCCGGCACCTGCACCTCGACAAGCAGTTGCTCCGCAGCCGCTATGACCTTACCGGCAAAAAAGTCCTGGACTTTGGCTGTGGCATGGGCGGCATGACCCTCTGGTACGCCATGAACTGGGATTGTACCGTTCATGGCGTTGACCTCGACCCGGCCCATGTGCAGGTGGCCGAGCACCTGAAGGAAAAATATGCGTTGGAAAACGTGGACTTCATCTGCCAGGACGTGTTGGAGCAGCCACTCACCGATAAGTACGATTTCATCGTAATGAACGACGTGGCGGAACATATTCCGATGCCAGCATTGGAGCGCATCTTGGCACATTTGGCAGATAGCCTTGCCGAGGGCGGAGTCCTCTTTTTGTCGTTCCCGCCTTGGCGAAGCCCCTATGCCAGCCATGTGACACATGCGGTGGGGTTGCCCTGGTGTCAGTTCCTTCCTCAGAAAATGCTGTACCGCCTTATCGAAAAGAACAACCGGGACATCACCGGGGCCATTGAAGGCAACCTATTGAGCGCCTACAAAGGACTTAACCACCTGACTTTCAATCACTTGGAAAAATTAACAGAAAAAACAGGGCTTTCAGTCAGCTGGCGCAAAACGCACTGCCTCCTGAACCGCCTACCGGGCATGAAAGCGGTTAATTTCAGTTTCTTCCCACTTGATTTTTTAGTAACAAAGGAGTTCGTCGAGTTGAGGAAATAACACACACTTATAATCCTTTGCCAAAGCGCACCACCGGGCAACCGGGGTGCGCTATTTTTATTTTGGCCTTCGGAAATGAGGTAACTATACCTCACGGCGCCAAGTTTCCCAAAAGGATGAATTGGGCATGGGGTCTGGGGCGGCGCTGCCGCCCCAGGGTACCCTTTCCTCCCCGCAGCGCCGCCGGAGGCGGCGCTGCGGGGAGAGAGATGGACTTGGGGGCGTTCCGCCCCCAAACCCCCTATGCACAAAACTTGGCGGCGTAAGCTATAAGTAGTGAGACATTAGATTTTAGACAATTCATTGGTTATCAATTTATTATCAAAAATCTAATGCCTAATTTCTATTGTCTAATTATTTATTAATTTCCACACCAATTAAGCTACTTGCCAAACGTGCTTAACCGCCATATGCTCATTGGCTTTTATTTCATGGCTAATCCGGTTTGCTACAGCTTTTGGCGAAGCCACTTCCTTCCACCACGCCACGGATTGTTCGGAGAGGGCCGCCAGCCGTTTTGGGTCGGCTAACAAAGGAGCCACCACGCTTTCCAGCTCGCTCCAATCGTCCACTAATATTGCGGGAACGGTTTGATAAAACCACTGCTGCGGCAGCCTGTCCGCTATCACCACACAGCCGGAACGCATGGCCTCAAACAAGCGATAGGTCTCCAACGAACTGCCCCTTGGGGCGAGGCAAATCTTGGTGTCCATCATTTCGGCAGAATATTCGTAGCGGTTAAGGCCCTTCGCAAACCCATCCAATATGCGGTTGATAATGGACAGCTTGGTGTATTTTGATTGGAAGGCTTTCAGGCTTTCCGACAATTGCTGGCGGGCGTAATTGCGGGGAGAGGTCATCCATTGCTTAAAGAACTTGGCAACTGGATTCGTATATTTTTCCCCTGTGGCATAAATAGAGCCAGCAAAATGCAGGTCAATCGGGCGCTCGTCCATGTTCTTAAACGGAACAATTTCATGTTTATAATACCCCATAGGAATGGCGAAAAGCCGCTTCCTTGCTGGCTGCACAGCCGATTTAATCGCATGATTGATTAAATAAGGGATGCGGTTATATTGTATCCATATCGTCTTGAAAGATTTAATCACATTATAGCGAGATAGCATTGGCTTTGTGAGGTAATTTTGAAACTTATAGCCATAAGTGTTCAACACATAACCAACCTTGTGCGCATAATAGGCCGGCCTTGCCCACTCGTCGCACATGAGCAACACGATGACATGCTCCCCATATTCCGGCAATTGCTTTAAATCACGGCTGATAATGTATTTATAATGCCCGCCTGGCAATTGTTTTTCCATGAAAAAAGCCAGCCGGAACAAGTATTCCAACCCGACATGGTCTTTTTCCTCGCAGGTTTGAAAAATGTCGTTCTCGTCGTTAAAGACGTATTTATCGAGCTTGTCGCTGCGGTGAACGTAGCAAATCATGATTTATTAAGTTTAAAAAAAAATCTTAGTTTCTTCGATATTTCGCCAAAAGGCGGGATTCTTCAAAGGAGCTGCAAACTGGTTTTTTGCTGTTGCAAAAACCAGTTTGCAGCTCCTAAAAATATACTCCCCGTCAGCGGCGGCTCCGCCGCCGCTGACGGGGAGTAATTCGGGTTGTTTTTGAAAAATTGCGAAGCAATTTACCAAAAACAACCCTTGCGCTAAATAGGCACTTTTCGAAGCATGTTAAATAGCTATAAGGCTATTAAAAATAGCCCCACCCTAACTTTGGCTCAACTTCGGAATCTGCATCGTGAAATAATCCAAGTTAAATCGGATGTGTCTGTAAATGTCCCGAATAAACTTGACCACGGGCTGCTGGGTCGTGCGCCAATTATTCCGAAAAACGGTACTGGGTTCTGCGGATGAGTTTTCCTGACGGAAAAGGCTTTGGTAATCATTGTAGAAAATGCCCTTGCCCCCTTTTAGTAGGAAGGAGAACATCATCAGGTATTCGGCACGGTCGCTTTTGATACCTTCCTTGTACCTGCCAAACTTTTGCAGAAAATTGCTCCTGCGCAAGTGTGGGTGGTCACTGTAGGCATAGAATTTTTTATAGCCCGGTTTTAGGATATGGAACTTCATTTCCGAGAACCCCTTGCCAATCTTGTGTAAATAAGGATAATCGAAATAGGCATGAAAACGGGCAATGTCAAGCTCCTGCCGCACGCTCATCATGTTGAGCGCATCGGCCAATTTCTCAGGAAACCCAGCCTGGGGCACGAAATCCTCCTGTACGTACAGCGTGTAGGGCGTACGGACGGCATCTTGCCCTTTGTTCAGGTTATTGGCCAGGCCCTTGTTGACGGGTGTCGTCACCAGCCTGAACTTGTAGTGGTGCTGGAGGTACTTCAAGTAATTTTGGTGCTCCAGTTTGCTGCAATCATCAGAGACGATGATTTCGCCAAACTTTACCTCCAATTTTTTGAATGCATCCAACAAGCGTTCGAGTGATTTGCTGCGGTTGTAGTGCGTAATAAGCAGCGTCGTGTTGTAGAAATGGTTGAACATCAGTGATTTCATGTTTTGAATGAGCAGGGGGTGAGACCAATAGATTAGTGATTCATGCTATTAATTTGGCTTCAGCCAGGGCTTTTTTCTCTTCGTCAATTTGGTCGTCATATTTGGGGCTAAGGAAAATGAGCGGAATCAGCACACCCA
>WBZM01004105.1_pt1 | contig 10824 bp, 6 predicted proteins | sample 5204271 | NCBI WGS metagenome assembly WBZM01 (sample SAMN12344346, study PRJNA552823) | activated sludge metagenome | biome: Activated sludge suspended growth; feature: Nitrification reactor; material: Wastewater; isolation source: activated sludge from nitrification reactor of wastewater treatment...
GTCGGTCGGCACGTTGAGGATGTGGGCGATCACCTCGACCGGGAGCGGCACCGCGAACGCCGGGACGAGGTCGAACTCGTCGTCGGGCAGCGAGTCGAGCAGACGGTCGACGATCGCCTCGATCGGTGCGCGCAGCTCGCCGAGGCGCTTGGGTGTGAAGAACGGCGCCACGGTGCTGCGGAAGCGGGTGTGGTCGGGCGGGTCGATCGTCAGCATCGTCGGCACCTGCGGCCAGCCGGTGGCGAGGATCGCCCGGATCCGTTCGGCGGCCTCACCCCTCGCCGGTTCGCCGGCCGAGCCGAAGCGGCTGCTGAACAGCTGCGGGTCGCGCAGGATGGGTGTGATCATCTCGTGCCGGGTGACGAGGTACAGGTCGGTGCCGGGCACGTGGAACACCGGCGCCTGGTCCTGCATCGCCCGGTAGTAGAGGTGCGGGCACTGTTGGACGGCCTCGCTGAACGGGTTGAACCCCTCGAGCGACACCGGGGCGTCCGGATGGGTGCTGGTCACGGCCACAGTCTCCCCCACCGGTGCCCGCTCGGCCACCACCGACCAGCACGATCCGGCGACGGTCCGCGAGACTGCGACCCGTGATGCCGATCTCGCGCCGCCGCTTCCTCGCCCACTCGGCCGCCGTGGTGGTGGCCGGCCTCGCGGCGGGCTGCACCAGCGACGACGGCGACGGCGACGGCGACCAGGGCGCCGACGACACGGTCGCGACGCCCGACACCGTGGCGGCCGCACCCACCACGCCGGAGACCGCCGCGCCGGAGACCGCCGCGCCGACGACCGACGCACCGGCGACGACCACGCCCGCGATCGAGCTCGAGCCGCTCGAGCTGTCGGCCGACCCGTTCACGCTCGGCGTCGCGAGCGGCGATCCCTCGCCCGGCGGCGTCGTGCTCTGGACTCGCCTGGCACCCGACCCGCTGCAGGGCGGCGGCATGCCCGACGGCGACGTCGACGTCGTGTGGGAGGTGTCGCACACCGAGGACTTCGCCGAGCTCTGGAGCACCGGCACCGTCGTGGCGACCGCGTCGTACGCCCACTCGGTGCACGTGGTGGCCCCCGTTCAGGCGGGCGGGCCGTGGTACTACCGGTTCCGCGCCGGGCAGTACACCAGCCCCGTCGGCCGCACCCAGGCGGCCCCGTCGGCCACCGCCGAGCCCGCACAGGTGCGTGTCGCCTCGGCCAGCTGCCAGAACTACCAGGACGGCTTCTACACCGCCTGGGCCGATGTCGCCGCGGCGCGCCCCGACCTGGTGGTGTTCCTCGGTGACTACATCTACGAGAGCGGCGCGGCCACCGTGGGTGTCGGCGGCGTGGTGCGCAGCCACGGCACGCCCGAGCCGACCACGCTCGAGGCGTATCGCGACCGGTACGCCCTCTACAAGAGCGACCCCGACCTGCAGGCCGCGCACGCGGCCTGCCCGTGGATCATCACCTGGGACGACCACGAGGTCGAGAACAACTACGCCGGGCTGACACCGCAGGACCCGGCCGATGCGGCCGGCTTCGCCGAGCGACGCCGAGCCGCGTACCAGGCGTGGTGGGAGCACCAGCCGGTCGCGCTGCCCCCGCCCGTCGACGGCCTCACGATCTACCGCACGGCCCGATGGGGTGACCTGCTCGAGCTCGTCGTGCTCGACGGACGCCAGTACCGCACCGATCAGGCGTGCGGCGATCCCGGGCTCAGCCTCGATCCGCCGTGCGACGAGACCTTCGACGCGACCCGCACGATGCTCGGCGACGAGCAGGAGGCCTGGCTGTTCGAGCAGATCGCCGGCAGGAGCACGACCTGGCAGGCGCTCGCCCAGCAGACGATCTTCGGTGACGTCACCCTCGGCGGTGCGGTGCTCAACTACGACCAGTGGGACGGCTACCCCGTCGAGCGCAACCGGATCGTGGAGGCCCTCGATCCGGCGGCGAACACCGTGGTGCTCACGGGCGACATCCACTTCGCCGGCACCGGCACGCTGCGCCAGGGTGGCCGCGGTGTCGGCGACCCGGTGGCCGTCGAGTTCGTCGCGACGTCGATCTCGTCCGGCGGCCTGATCGACCCCGCGGTCACCGAGGTGGTGAAGAGCATCCCGGACATCCTCGACGTCGAGCTCGAACACCGAGGGTGGATCCTGCACACGGTCACGCCCGAGCGCTGGACGGCCGAGTACCGGATGGTCGACACCGTGAAGGAACCCGGCGCGGAGGTGTACGTGCACGCCACGTACGCGATCGATGCCGGCACCAACACCGTGGGCTTCGCCTGAGGTCGCACCGACGAGCACGACGGTCGCTCAGATCGCCCGGGCCACCGCGGCCGCCTGGTGGATCGCCGGCAGCACCCCGTTGGTGCCGGTGACGTCGCCGATGCGGTGCACGTTCCACGGGCCGTCGACCAGCAATTCGGCGAGCTCACGGTTGGGGTGGCCGTAGGTGACGATCACCACGGTGGCAGCCGGCACGGTGCGCTCGCGGTCGGTGAACGGCACACCGATCGACACCTCGCCGGGCCGGATCTCGCGCAGGTGGTGCCCCCCGACGAAGTCGAAGTCGCCCGACCACAGACGCTCCTTCGCCGCCGCCACCGTGGCGGGCGGGTACGGCAGCGTGGCGCCGATCGACTCGAGCCGACCGACCATGGTGACGTGCACGCCGGCGACCAGCAGTGCGTCGGCCACCGAGATCGCCTCGAACGTGCCCGTGTCGTCGTAGACGACGGCGGGCCCGACCACCGCGGCGCGGCCGCCGAAGCCGAAGACGTCCCACGCGGTGTACACGTGCGGCAGGTCGTGCCCGGGGATCGGCGTCACCGGCGCCGACAGCTGGAAGCCGTCGCGACGCGGGCTCGTACCGGTGGCCACGATCACCTCGTCGGGCGCCAGCTCCTCCACCACGTCGGGCAGCACCATCGTGTTGAGCCGGACCGTCACGCCGAGGCGAGCGACCTCGTCGGCCAGCCACTCGGTGATCGCGCCGATGTCGCTGCGGTGCGGTGCCCTGGCCGCGATCGCGACCTGTCCACCCAGGTGGCGCGCCGCCTCGTACAGGTGCACCTCGTGACCGCGCAGCGCCGCCGTGCGCGCCGCTTCGAGCCCGGCCGGTCCACCGCCCACCACCAGCACGCGCTTGCGCACCGGTGCCGGCGCGGGCGGCTCGAACGTCACGCTCGTCTCCTGCGCGGCGGCCACGTTGACGACGCAGCTCAGCACACCGGTGGTCATCAGCTGACCGACGCAGCCGATGTTCGAACCGATGCACGGGCGCACGAGGTGGCCGTCGCCGCGCTGGGTCTTCGCGACCAGCTCGGGATCGGCGATGAGCGCTCGCACCATCGACACCATGTCCGCCTGCCCCTCGGCCACGATGCGCTCCGCGTCGTCGAGGGTCATGATCCGACCCACCACCATCGTCGGCTTGGTGAGGCTCGGGGTGATGCGCGCATTCGACGCCATCTCGTTGCCGAGCGGCTCGTCCATCGGCGCGAGCAGCTTGTGGAAGCGCCAGTACGAGCCCATGTGCAACGACACGTAGTCGACGTACGGCTCGGCCAGCCGGGCGACGGCGGCGATGTCGTCGGGTTCGAGCCCACCCGGGATGTACTCCTCGTTCGGCAGACGGATACCCACGCAGTAGTCGGTGCCCACGCGATCGCGGACGGCCTGCAGGATCTCGACGAGGAACCGCGTGCGGTTCGCGAACGAGCCGCCGTACTCGTCGTCTCGCGTGTTGTTGGCGGGCGACATGAACTGCTCGATCAGGTACCCCGACGACGCGTGGATGTCGATGCCGTCGAGGCCGCCCTCGCGGCAACGCCACGCCGCGTCGGCGAACGCCTCGACCATCTCGGCGATGTCGGCGACGCTCATCTCGGTGGGGATGCCGCCCACCATCGGATTGGGGATCGGGCTCGACGACACCTGCGTCGCTGCCTTCTTCGGCCGCGTGGCGGAGCCAGGGTGGTACAGCTGCTGGAACATCGCCATGCCGTACGGACGCATGCGTGCCGCCAGCTCGCGGTAGAAGGGGATCACGGCGTCGCTGTACACCGGCAGCACGCTCGGCGCGTTGGCGTGCACGCCCGTGGCCTCCAGCGTGCTGAGTGCCACCCCACCCTTCGCCCGCGCCTCGTGGTACGCGATCAGGCTCTCGCCGGCCAGGTGCGTGCCGTGTGCCGAGCGCACGATCCGGTTCTTCAAGGTGAGCGGACCGACCTCGAGCGGCGTGAACAGGTGCTCGTACCTCGACATGCCGTCACCATAGTTTCTGGACATCGGTTCCAGTTCTGTTCGGCCCGACGAGTACCGTTCACGCCGACCCATCGCCCCGCTCGGAGCAGCCATGATCGAGTTCAGCCTCACCCTGCCCCGCTTCCACGACCCCGACGATCGCGTGCCCTATCGACGGTCGTACGAGTTCGCCCGCACCGTCGACGAGCTCGGCTACGCCGGCGGCTTCATCGGCCACCACTCGTTCTCGCCCGAGGTGAAGGACGAGGCCGCACCGTTCGTCTACCTGGCAGCGCTCGGCGCGCACACCGAACAGATCCGGCTCGGCACCGGCGTGTACCTCGCAGGCCTGCACCACCCGGCCAACATCGTCGAGCAGGTGAGCACGCTCGACCGGATCACCAACGGCCGCGCCGTGCTCGGCGTCGGCACCGGCTACCGGCCGTACGAGTTCAAGGCGTTCGGCACCGACTTCACCACCCGCGGCAAGCGGCTCGACGAGACACTGGCCGTGATCCGCAAGGCCTGGGCCACGGGCAGCTACGAGTGGCAGGGCGAGTTCTTCCGGTTCGACGACATCCCGGTGTTCCCGCCGGCCGTGCAACGGCCGCACCCGGCGATCTACGTGGGCGGCACCTCGAGCGCGGCGATCCGCCGCGCCGCCCGCCTGGGCGACACCTGGTTCACGTTGCCGATGGAGACGCTGTCGGTGGTGGTCGAACTGGTGGCCGAGTACCGCGAGGCCTGCGCTGCCGCAGGCACCACCCCGCGCATCTGCCTCATGCGCGAGGCGTGGGTCGAGGAGACCGACGCCGAGGTCGAGCGGGAGTGGTACCCACGGGCGCTGAGCTTCCATCGCTACTACTGGGACGCCGGCACCAAGGGCGACGTGCACGACCCGGTGCTGCAGCGGGTGGCCGCCGGCGAGGACCCGCCGTACCAGGAGTTCGTGCGCGACCGAGCGTTCGCCGGCACGCCCGAACTGGTGATCGACGAGATCCGGCGCTGGCACGACGCGATCGGCTTCGACGAGTGCTGCCTGATCTTCGCCACCGGCCGCGAAGCCACCACGCAGGAGGCGCTCACCCGGGCGGCCACCCTGTTCGCGAACGAGGTGTTCCCCGCCTTCCGCTGAGCGCCGTGGGGCGAGGGTGCGGGGTGGGGCTATCCCCACCCCCGACATGCCGGGCGCCTGGATGGTGGCCCGGCTCCGCCGTCTTCATGCTGACGGCATGCTCCGACGACTCGCGTCCCTCTCCGTCCGCCACCGGCGATTGGTACTCGCCCTGTGGGTGATCGCCATCGCCGGCACGATGTTCGCGGCCGGAGCGTTCGGCGGCGACGCCACGACCGACGGCCGGCTGCCCGGCACCGACTCCGACACGGCGTACCAGCTGTACACCGAGCACTTCCCCGAGGATCCGGCCGGCTCGGCGCTGATGGTGTTCGAGGACCGGCGCGGCATCGACGCGGCCGCAGCGGACATCGAGTCCTTCGTCGCCGAGCTGCGCGCCATCCCGGGCGTCACGTCGGTGAGCTCGCCGCTCACCGACGGCCAGCGCTCGGCGGACGGCACCGTCGCGACCGGCCAGGTGGCCTTCGACATCGACGACGCTCACGTCGACTCGGTGCTCGAGCAGATCACCGAGGTGTCCGACGAGCTGCGCGCCACCGGTACGCAGGTGGACTACTCGAGCTTCTGGTTCCAGGCGTTCGAGATGCCGGCGTCGGAGTCGATCGGCCTGATCGCGGCGATCGTGATCCTGCTGGTTGCCTTCGGCTCGGTGGTCGCGATGGGTCTGCCGCTCGTCACCGCCGTCGCCGGCATCGCCATCGGGCTCGCGCTGGTCGAGCTCTGGTCGGCCGTGGTCCCCACACCGGGGTTCACGAACCAGGTGGCATCGATGGTGGGCATCGGCGTCGGTATCGACTACGCGCTGTTCATCGTCACCCGGTACCGCGAGTCGCTGCGCCGGCACTCGAATGTGCACGACGCGATCGTCGAGGCGATCGACACCGCCGGCCGAGCCGTCGTGTTCGCCGGCGTCACCGTGATGATCTCGCTGATGGGCATGTTCCTGATGGGCCTCGAGTTCCTGCACGGCCTGGCACTCGGCACGTCGAGCGCCGTCGCGGTCGCCGTCCTCGGCGCGGTCACGCTGCTGCCGGCGATGCTGGGCGTGGTCGGCCATCGGCTCGACCGGCTCTCGATCCACCGACGCGCCCAGCGCACCGGCGAGTCGTCGTGGCACCGCTGGAGCCGTCTGGTGCAGCGCCACCCCGCGGGCTTCGCGATCGGTGGCCTCGTGTTGCTTCTCGCGCTGTGCGCGCCGACGCTGGCGATGCGCCAGGCGAGCGCCGACCTCGGCAACGATGCCATCGGCACCACCACCCGCACCGCGTACGACCGGATCGCCGACGCCTTCGGGCCGGGCGAGAACGGCCCACTGCTCGTGGTCGCCCGCACGTCCGATCCTGCAGCGGCTGCGGCCTTCGCCGAACTGCCCACGCGGCTCGCCACCGTCGACGGTGTCGCCCGAGTCGGCCGGCCCATCGCGTCACCCGACGGCGAGGTGGGCGTGGTGGAGGTGATCCCCACCACAGGCCCGCAGTCGGAGGCCACGGACGACCTCGTGCACCGGCTGCGCGACGGCGTGCTCACCGACGTCCGTGCCGAGGGGCTCACACCCCACCTCGGCGGCCAGACCGCCGGCGACGTCGACTTCGCCGAGCGCATGTCGGAACGCCTGCCCGTGTTCATCGGTGCCGTGCTGGCGCTCAGCTTCCTGCTGCTGATGATCGTGTTCCGCTCGATCCTCGTGCCGCTCAAGGCCGTGGTGCTGAACCTGCTGTCGATCGGTGCCGCGTACGGCGTGCTCGTCATGGTGTTCCAGTGGGGGTGGCTCGGTGGGCTGATCGGCATCAGCGGTGGCGCCCCGATCGAACCGTGGGCGCCGATGATGCTCTTCGCGATCGTCTTCGGCCTGTCGATGGACTACGAGGTGTTCCTGCTCAGCTCGGTGAAGGAGCGCGTCGACCACGGACAGCCGAACGGCGCCGCCGTCGTCGAGGGCCTCGCCTCGACGGCGCGAGTGATCACGGCGGCGGCTGCCATCATGGTCTGCGTGTTCGGCAGCTTCGTCCTCGGCGACCTGCGTGCGATCAAGCTGATCGGCCTCGGCCTCGCGGTCGCCGTGCTGGTCGATGCCACCGTGGTGCGCATGGCGATGGTGCCCGCCACGATGGAGCTGCTCGGCGAGCGCAACTGGTGGCTGCCACGCCCGCTCGAGCGGGTGCTCCCCCACCTCGACGTCGAGGGCCGCGCCTCGCACGCCCCCGTCCCCGTCACGATCGACGCCGATGGTCGCGAACTGGTCGAGGTGCGCTGAGATGCGCCGGCTGTTCGCTTCCCTCGCCACGGCCCGTCCGTGGAAACAGACGCTGCACCTGCTGCTCGACCTGCCGCTCGGCATCGCCTGGTTCACCTGGGTCGTCACGATGCTGTCGCTCGGCGGCGGCCTGGCGGTCACCGTCATCGGGATCCCGTTGCTCGCGCTGACGGTCACGTCCGGTCGCTGGATCGGCAGCGCAGAGCGTGCTCGCGCCCGGCTGCTGCTCGACGACGACGCGCCGGCACCGTCGCCGTTCCGGTCGGGCCAGGGGTGGCTCGCCCTCACCAAGGCCGGTCTGGTCGATGGCCCGGGGTGGAAGGGGCTCGCCTACGGCGCGCTCATGCTGCCGTGGGGCATCGTCACCTTCACCGTGGCCGTCACCATCTGGTCGACCGCACTCGGACTGCTCGCGACGCCGATCCTGTGGGCGTCCCTGCCCGACCGGGACCTCTTCCAGTTCGGCGACCACTACGTGCTGACGGGCTGGGGCAAGGTCGGTGGAGTCGTCGGCGCGACGATCCTGGGGCTGGTGCTGCTCGCCGTCGTCCCACGGGTCATCGCCGCCATGGCCGAGGGCGACCGTCGGCTGGTCCGCCTCCTGCTGTCGCCCGACCCCGCCGAGGTGCTCGCCCGCCGGGTGACCGAGCTGACCGAGAGCCGCGACGCGTCGGTCGAAGGCGCGGCGAGCGAGCTGCGCCGCATCGAGCGCGACCTCCACGACGGCGCCCAACAGCGTCTGGTCAGCCTCGCGATGAACCTCGGCATCGCCCGCGACCGTCTGGAGGCGGCCGACGATCCGAAGGCCGCCGAGCTGGTCGGCCGGGCGCACGACGAGGCCAAGCAGGCGATCGCCGAATTGCGCGACCTGGTGCGCGGCATCCACCCGGCCGTGCTCACCGACCGCGGACTCGACGCCGCGGTGTCGGCCCTCGCCGCCCGCTGCCCCGTACCGGTCGAGCTGCAGAGCGACCTGCGGCGCCGGTTGCCGTCCACCGTCGAGGGCGCCGCGTACTTCGTCGTCGCCGAGGCGCTCACCAACGTGGCCAAGCACAGCGGTGCCCGACATGCCAGGGTGACGTTGCGCGACGGAAGTGATCGCTTGACGGTGGAGGTGTTCGACGACGGCCGGGGTGGCGCCACGTCGTCGCACGGCAGCGGGCTGCAGGGTCTGCAGGACCGGGTGCGAGCGCTCGAGGGGCGGCTCGCGGTGGCGAGCCCGCCCGGCGGGCCGACGACGATCGTGGCGGAGCTGCCGTGCGGATCGTGATCGCCGAGGACTCCGTGCTGCTGCGCGAGGGCATCACCCGGTTGCTCGCCGAGTACGACCACGAGGTGGTCGATGCGCTCGGCGACGCGACCGGGTTGCTCGCGTCGGTCACCCAGCACCAGCCCGACCTGGTGATCGTCGACGTGCGGATGCCGCCCACGCACACCGACGAAGGGCTGCGCGCCGCGGTCGAGCTGCGCCTCGCCCGGCCGGGCACGCCGGTGCTGGTGCTGTCGCAGTACGTGGAGGAGCGCTACGCGAGCGACCTGCTCGCCGGCGGCACGGTCGGCGTGGGCTACCTGCTCAAGGAGCGGGTGGCCGACGTGCGCGACTTCGTCGACGCGGCCCAGCGTGTGGCCGGCGGCGGTACCGCGCTCGACCCCGAGGTGGTGGCCCAGCTGCTGGTGCGCTCGCGTCGGCGCGAGCCGCTCGACGCACTCACGCCACGCGAACGCGAGGTGTTGTCGCACATGGCGCAGGGCCGGTCGAACACGGCGATCGCCCGCTCGCTCGTGGTGAGCGAGGGCGCCGTCGAGAAGCACATCTCGTCGATCTTCGCCAAGCTCGACCTGGCCCCGAGCGAGCACGAGCACCGCCGTGTGCTGGCGGTGCTCGCGTTCCTGCAGAGCGACTGAGCTCCGACGGTCGCTACTGGGTGGCGAGGGCGGCGCGGGCTTCGCCTTCGGGGTCGCGCCACGGGCGGCCCTGCGGTTCGACCACCACGCTGTGCAGCACACCGGGCGTGATCTCGGCCTGGCCGTACAGGACCGGGCTGATCGGCGTCATCCGTTGGCGTCCGACGCTGAACGGGTCGACGCCGTAGGTGAGTGGCGTGGTCATCGGGATCGCCCCGCGGCCCACCGGCACGTCGCCGTACCAGAGCTGAGCCTCGCCCTGGAAGCGACCGGTCGCGGTGAACTCGACGGCGACGAGCACCTCGCCGGCCGGCAGCTCGACCTCGGCCGAGACGGTGGTGTACGTCGTGCCGAGGAGGTTGTTCACGTAGTGCAGGCGCCGGTCGGCGAGGTACAGCGCGTAGCCGCCGCTGTGGCCGCCGTGACCGACGATCACGCCCTCACATGCACCCTCGGCCGGCACCTGCAGCGCGGCGCTGATGCGGAAGCCGCGGTTGCGCAGGTTCGGCGCCATGCTCTCCGGGATCGACGAGATGCCCGGCAGGTACACGTACCGCTCACGTCGGAACCTCGTGTCGCCGAACCGACCGGGCTGGTTGTTGAGCGGCAGCACCTGGAACCGCTCGGCCTCGTGCCACCACAGTTCCTGCAGTTCGCGCAGCTTGTCGGGATGCTCGGCCGCGAGGTCGTGGACCTCCGAGAAGTCCTCCGCGACGTGGTACAGCTCCCAGATGTCGTCGTCGAAGCTGCGCCGGCCGGCGTCGGTGCCGTCGTAGGCCATCATCGCCGGCGGGTGGAACACCACGGCCTTCCAGCCCTCGTGGTAGATCGCCCGCGACCCGAGCATCTCGTAGTACTGGGTGTGGTGCACCTCGGGCGCCGCCGCGTCGACGAGGGTGCTCGCGATGCTCACGCCGTCGTGCGGGCTCTGCGGCACGCCGGCGATCTCGGCGGGCGGCTCGATGCCGATGAGATCGAGCAGGGTGGGTGCGATGTCGATCGCGTGCACGTACTGCTGGCGGGTCTCGCCCGGGGCGCCGAGCCGTGCCGGCCAGTGGATCACGAACGGGTCGCACACGCCGCCCTCGTGCGTGTCGCGCTTGAAGCGCTTCAGCGGGGTGTTGCCCGCCCAGGCCCAACCCCACGGGTAGTGGTTGTTGGCGTGCGGGCCACCGAGGTCGTCGATGCGGGCCAGGTTCTCGGCCAGGCTCTCGGGCACGAAGTTGAAGAAGTACTGCTCGTTGAACGATCCGGCCGGGCCGCCCTCCGCGGACGCGCCGTTGTCGCTCATCACGATGAAGATC